>VOFD01002916.1_pt1 | contig 31876 bp, 38 predicted proteins | sample 5384101 | NCBI WGS metagenome assembly VOFD01 (sample SAMN12384723, study PRJNA508395) | human gut metagenome | isolation source: healthy gut C | host: Homo sapiens
AAATCTGGTCGTGTATCTCCTCGCGGGATTATGAGGGGCTCTCGGATGTAGTTTCCCATCACATCTACGACGGCTTCAATGCAAGCACCGAGATCATCTCCAGGCATCCGGACTATTTCTGTCCGTTTCACTAGAATCTTTTAGAGCCGGCAATCCGCAGGCGGATTACGCCTGTCGGATTGTCTCACAGACGCGGTCCCACTCCTGTTTTAATGACGTCATTTTCTCCTGCAGTCCTTCGCGCGTTCCTGCACGTAAGAGCGCAACAATCGCCGCGCTCTGCTCAAAAAGTCCCGTAATCCCCAGCGTTCCGGTCAGTCCTTTTATGGCATGCACCTGCTCCAACAGCTCCGCTTCATCCTGCTGCTCCAATGCCGCCCACGCCGCATCCATATGTGCATCCTCCGGCAGCTTTCGCAGATATTTTTCATAAATCGCCTGCTTTCCCATAAACCGTGCCAATGCGGCATCATAATCGATTCCGGCCGCGCGCAGTGCGTTCTCATCCATGGCAGTCTCCCCCTATCACGCTTTTTATGATTAAGATTCTACTACCAGATGTACCAATACGCAAACACTTATTTCTTCATTTTCGGCTGGAAAATCAGGCTTGCCAGATAGCCAAACACCAACGCCGCCGATATACCCACCGCGCTTGCCTGAAAGCCTCCCATGAAAATTCCAAGAAAGCCATATTGATCCACCGCCTCTTTCACGCCCTTCCACAATACATTTCCAAATCCGAGCAACGGCACGCTGGCACCTGCCCCCGCAAATTCCACAAACGGTTCATAGATCTGTATCGCTCCAAGCAGTGTGCCAAGACACACCAGAAGCACCATGATGCGCCCCGGAAGCATTTTTGTTTTTCCATTAAAATCTGCACCAGCGCGCAGATCAGCCCGCCAACCCAGAATGCATTGACATAATCCATAGCATTTTCCCCCTTTCTATCCCGCATGCTCGATGACGACCGCATGCGCAATTCCCGGCACCGTCATTCCCTCATTAAAGGAAACGGTGGAGAGCAGCGCTCCCGTCGGGACAAACAGGATTCTTTTCCATTTCCCTTCCTCGATCTGCCGCATAAAATGTGCCGAGAGCGTCACTGCCGCACACCCGCAGCCGGAACCGCCGGCGCCCGTTCCCTGTTTGTCTGCATCGTAGATCTCAATCCCGCAGTCGGTGTGGATGCTGCTGATGTCATACCCTCCAGTCCTCGTCAGATCCCAGAGAATTTCCTGCCCGACTTTTCCGAGATCGCCGGTAATAATCTTATCGTAATCCGTCACGTTCCTTCCGAAATCCGACAGATGGCGGCAGATCACGTCACTGGCGGCAGGCGCCATAGCCGCTCCCATATTCATCGAATCCTTGATGCCGTAATCGACGATCTTGCCGGTCGTGATCCCCGTGATGCGCGCCTTGCTTCTTTTTTTCCCGAGCACATAGGCGCCACTTCCCGTGACCGTCCACGTCGCCGATTTCGGGCGCTGGTTGGCATATTCCAGTGGAAAACGGAACTGCTTTTCCGCGCTGGCAAAATGGCTCGACGTGATCGCCACAACATAATCCGCATACCCCGCCGCCACGCACATCGCGCCCAATGAGAGCGCTTCGCCACAGGTGCTGCACGCTCCATAAAGTCCGAACAGCGGCACCTGATAGTCCATGAGCCCGAAGGATGTCGCAATGTTCTGCCCGAGCAGATCCCCCGAAAACAGATAACGGATGTCCTCGGTTTTCAAGCCTGCTTTTCCGACCGCCAGCGTAAATGCTTCCTTCTGCAGGGTACTCTCCGCCTCCTCCCAGGTGTTCTGTCCGAACTTGTCGTCCTCGCCCACCACGTCGAAGCGGTTCCCGAGCGGTCCTTCGCCCTCTTTTTTTCCCCACAATACTCGCACTGCTTATGATGTAAGGAGCCTTCGCAAACGCGAGGCTCTGCTTCCCGACCTGTATCTCCATATCACTGCTTCCTTGCAAGACTTTTCCTTAGTATGCGGCGCACAAACGTGTATTATACCGGTAAAATATCATTTTCGTTTCCTTCTGTTCACAAATTTTCCGACTGCAGTTCGACTTTTTCTGTTGGGAATATGGTTCGTTATTTCGGAAAATTTCCCGCTGCCCAGAAATTGGGGCGGCTGGGCGTGAAACTGGTTTGACTGTTCAGAAATGTTTCGCATGATCTTGAAATGATCGGACTGCTAGTCAAAAACGAAATTTCGCCGGCAGACAAAAACAGAGGGTGCATGCGAGTGCCGGATTTCCGGCACGCATGTGCACCCTCTGTTTTATCGTATGACCATTGGTTGTGTTATCACTGACCTCTGTGATCGTTGACCGTACTGTTATTGTCATCGATCGCGCTGTATTTTATCACATTATGGATGATGTTTCAGCTGTCTTAAAAATATGCTCTTCTAGAAATCTACCTCTGTATCGTAGTAGCAGCACTTCAACAGTTTTTCCATCTCCTCCTGGCTCGGCTGACGCGGATTCGATCCCGTGCAGGCATCCAGAATTGCATTTGCTGCAATCTCCGGCAGTCTCTCTAAGAATACTTCCTCCGGCACAAATCCCTGCTCGGTCGGATAGCTGTCCGCGCCGTAATTCTTGATACAGTGCGGAATCTTAAGATCATCATTCATGCCGCGCAGATATGTAATGAGGAGCGCCACTTTTTCATCCAGCGTATCTCCGCCCAGTCCCATAAAATCTGCGATCTCGCCGTAGCGCTTTTTCGCAGTCTCATCCTTGGCGTTGAATGCGATGACCTTCGGCAGATACATGGCGTTTGCTGCACCGTGAATGATATGTGCGCCGTAATCTGCAAATGCAGCACCCGTCTTGTGAGCCATCGAATGAACGATTCCAAGCAGTGCATTGGAAAATGCCATACCCGCCAGACACTGTGCATTGTGCATGGAATCACGTTTTTCCATGTCTCCGTTATAAGAGCCCACAAGATCTCTCTGGATCATCTTGATCGCATGCAGGGCAAGCGGATCGGTAAAATCACAGTTCGCCGTGGAAACATACGCCTCGATGGCATGCGTCATCGCATCCATACCGGTATGTGCCACCAGCTTCTGCGGCATTGTCTCTGCAAGCTCCGGGTCCACGATCGCCACATCCGGCGTAATCTCAAAATCTGCAATCGGATATTTGATTCCTTTTTCGTAATCCGTGATGATGGAAAATGCGGTCACCTCCGTCGCCGTTCCGGATGTGGAAGAGATCGCGCAGAAATGTGCTTTTTGCGGAGCTTCGGAATTCCGAATACCTTGCACATATCTTCAAACGTAATGTCCGGATATTCATACTTGATCCACATTGCTTTTGCCGCATCAATCGGAGAGCCGCCGCCCATCGCCACGATCCAGTCCGGCTTGAATTCTTCCATTGCCTTGGCACCTTTCATCACCGTCTCCACCGATGGATCAGGCTCAATTCCCTCAAACAGACAGACTTCCATTCCTGCTTCTTCCAGATACTGCTTTGCGCGATCCAGAAATCCAAAACGCTTCATGGAACCTCCGCCGACACAGATCATAGCGCGCTTTCCCTCAAAGTCCTTTAAAGCCTCCAGCGCTCCCTTTCCGTGATACAGATCGCGCGGTAACGTAAACCTTGCCATATGCTCCTCCAATCCGCCACTTCCTGTGGCAACCATTTTACAGCCTTTGCCCGCCGTTACTATCATACCCCAAATCCGGCGTCGTTTCTGCATATGTTAAGTATAACATATGGACAACCGGCGTGGCAATTCTTTCCGTTTCTATTCTGCACATTTTCACAAGAGATTTTCGCATCGTGTTCTGATATGCCGTTCCCATGTTCCGGCGTGGCAGGTTGGGGTGGATTCCAGGGGCTTCACATCTAAAGCAGGTGACTCGGTTTTTAGTTTTTTAGGGTTTTTAGTTTTTTTAGGGTTTTTAGGATTCTTACCGCCCGGGCTTGGCGGCATTCTTTCTGCCAGTCGCTTTCCGCTTTATACCACGCAGCATTTCTTTGTCCTCCGCACTTACACGGTATGACTCCAGCATTTTCTGAATTGCCTTATTATAGGTAAAATCATCCAGTTCATTTTTCAGCAGAAATGCCTGGGTCTCCTGCGGAAATTTTGCATAAGCAGTCGCAATTCCCCATGCGACTCCCATTTTGCAATAATAGCCCTCATGCTTTAGGCTGTTATATACGGCAAGCACACGGCCGATATATTCAGGCACCAGAAAATGATCCATCAGCATCACTGCCACCACCCGCTGCTCAAATTCACTCTCAGACGCGCGGTATTGCATCAGAAAATCCCACACCTCTGCCCGGTGCTTTCGGACAATCTTAAATGTAGAACAAAACCCATCATTGACTGACCAGTCGTGGATTTTCGGAATAAATGCTGCGGCATATTCCAAAAAGCTCCTCCATCTCCGCTTTCACGTAGCCAATCACAAGTCCCTGCAGCATAATCTCCTCGTAGGTGTCATCACGTGCCTCCTTGAGATAAGTTCTCCAGTCTTCCTTTGCGAGCTGCTTCGCCAGCGAGCGCAGCACCGGAAGCCGCACTCCCAGAATCGAATCTGTCCCCGGAATCAGGCTGCTGGTAAAATCTTTGAACTGCTTTTTCCGCATGTTTCTCTAAAAAATCACGTATCTGTTCGTTTCTCATTCTTTCCTCTCTTTGCACTGTCAATGAATTACTGTAAATGCGATTCTGTGTCTGCGCTGTTTTCTGCGCACAATATGAATCTGTCAAGATTCATTATATCATCTTTTTGCGCTGCTTTCTGCGCATCCGAAGTTCCGCAGGAACTTCTAATATGAATCCGATAGGATTCATTATATCATCTTTTGCGCTGCTTTCTGCGCATCCGAAGTTCCGCAGGAACTTCTAATATGAATCCGATAGGATTCATTATATCATACATCAACGATACCCCGGCAAAAGGAATTATCGCAATAAGCCTAGACCTCTTTGATGTGTAATATTATTACAAACACACTTGGGGATTTCTAATAATATTACTTATCAAAGCAGGGCGCAATATGCTTATTGCGGCAATTCCATGCAAGCGCGTTCGCATGGAACATATCCGTCCGCTGCACGTAAGCATGCGCATCCGTCTTTGCTTCATGCTCACTTTTGTCTCCGCGAACATTATGTTACAAACCATGGATTCGGGTCTATGCACGCAAAAACGTGCTCTCAAACCCGCAAAATGACAGAATAGTTGACATAACAACAGTATAAAAAGAGTAAAACGGGTCTCAGACGCAAAAAAGCAGCTCTCAGACCCGCGAAATAGTCAAGAACGGGTCTCAGATGGCAAAATGTATCTCCCAGACCCGCAAAACAGCAGAATGGTCGACATAACACCAATGTAAAATGGTAAAACAGGTCCCAGATGCCGAAAAATGTCTCTCGGACCCGCGAAATAGTCAAAAACCTGTCTCAGACAACGAAATGCATCTCTCAGACCCAAAAATGCCCCGAAATGCAGTTTTTATAACCTCATTTTTGCTGCATCCTCCCAGAATCAGTTTTTTATAACCTCATTTTCCTACTGCAACCGCTCTGGAATCAGTTTTCATAGATCTCACCGTCCACAATTCTTACCACACGACCCGCATGTTTTGCCACATTCAGATCATGGGTAATCATCACAATGGTATTTCCCATCTGATTCAGATTTTCAAAGAGCTTCAATACCTCTTTTCCGCTGTTCACATCGAGCGCGCCTGTCGGCTCATCTGCAAGTAGAATAGCCGGTTTTCCGACCAGCGCACGCGCAATCGCCACGCGCTGCTGCTGACCACCGGAAAGTTCATTGGGCTTATGTCCGATACGCTGTGAAAGCCCGAGCATGTCAATCGTGTCCATACTCGCCTCCTGAGCCTCCGCGAGCCCCATTCCACGCATCAGAAGCGGCATAACAATATTCTGCAGCACGTTGTAGGTCGGAATCAGATGATATTTCTGAAAAATGAAGCCTATTTTCTGATTACGGATTTTTACCAGTTCCTTTTCTTTCGCCTGTTCGATTGCCACGCCATCCAGCAGATAGTTTCCGCTGTCCATCACATCCATGCACCCGATGATATTCATGAGCGTACTTTTTCCGGAACCGGAAGGACCCAAAATGGCAAGATATTCTCCCTGCTTTACGGTCAGCGACACATCTTTGAGCACATGGAGGGACTGCGTTCCCATGCGGTATGATTTGTTGATATTTCTCATTGTGATTACGTCTGTATTTTCTATACTTTCTGCTTTTGTGACCGCGCAGATCGCCGGCTCCATATCCATCACTGCATCCATATCTCTATAATAACCTCCTCACCGTCTTCGCTGGTCACTATCAGAAGCTTCAGCAGATCGCCAGCCGCCAGCCGCTGAAACGTCGTCTCGGTACCTGCCGTGGTGTGCACCACCGTGCTGACCGGAATCAATGTTGTCACACTTTTACCACTCATGCCGCCATTTCCGCCCGGTGCTCCTCCACCGTTACTTCCTGTTCCGTCCGATGTTGCATCGCCCGGCATGTCGCCATTTTCTTCCTGCGGCATCCGTCCGACATCTCTGTGCTATCATTTGTTCCGGAAGTTCCCTGCGACATCCTGCCAGACGCCCCCGAGCCATCTCCAGACGCCTCCGTGCTATCCCCTGGCGCTCCTGAGCCATCTCCTGGCGCTCCTGCGGTATCACTTCCTCCCGGCGCCCCTGAGCCATCACTTCCTTCAGGTACCCCCGAGCCATCTCCGCCTTTTTCTGCATTCTCAGTGTCTTCCGTGCTGCTTGCAATATATGCCTCCACCACCGATTCATCGACTTCCATATATGTCAATTCATTTCCCTCGATGCTGGTCACATAGGCATACACATATTTCTGATTATCCGCCAGTGTCTCCGTGTCTGCCGTCCTGCGGGTCCATGCGAAAATGCCTCCGCCGCCGAGCACTGCTGCAAGCGCCACAATGCCGCCCGCCACCGCTTTCTTCTTTATCATGCCAAACCTCTTTTCAATTATTTATTCCGCGCCAAGTGCCTCCACTGGAACCAGATTGGACGCGTTATAAGCCGGATAAAATCCGAAGATCGTTCCTGTTCCCACCGCAAACACAAGCGCAATCAAAAATGCTGACGCCGACAGTTCCACACGGACGCCGAGGTACTGTACAATCGGCGCCACAGCCAGCGATGCCAGATTCCCCAGCACACCACCGATGAGACTGATTGCCGCCGCCTCCGCGAGGAACTCCAGCAGAATGTCCCGCTTGGAACAGCCGATCGCTTTTAAGATACCGATCTCATTGGTCCGCTCTTTTACAGATACAAACAATACGTTCATAATGCCGATTCCACCGACCACGAAGACGATCGCCGCCATCGCAATGAGAAGCATCGTCAGAATCTGGTTGGAAGCCTCCGCCGCCTCCATCTTGCTTCCTGCATCCTCAAATGTGAACTCAGCGTTCGGGTAACTGGTGGCAAGCACTTCTGTCACTTCCTCGATCACGCCTTCTACATTATTCACATCTGCCGCCAGCACCGTGATCGTCGGGCTGACCGATGATCCGACCAGATATTTCACACCGGTCGCATAAGGGATAAAAATGGAATCATCCGGGCTGATACCGGACGCGACCGTTCCCATGCTTTCCAGCACACCGTTTACCACATAAAGCCGGTCGTCGATATAGATCACGCTTCCGTATGCCTCAATGGCACTGCCGAAAATCTCTTCGGCAACGCTTGCGCCGAGCACGCAGACTTTTTCTTTGTTCTCATCATCATCGTCGGTGATAAAGCTTCCGACCGCGAGGGAGAGGTTACTGATCGTCTCGTAGTTACTTTTCACTCCTGCGATGGTATAGGTATCGGCTTCATCGAGATCTCCGCCATCCACACTGGATTTTGTGGTGTAGGAAATGGTCGCTGCCGAGATGCCGGACGCAAATGTTTCGATGTCATCCACATCATCCTCGCTCAGCGTGATATTTTCCTGATTCATGCGGTCTTCCGTATCGCTCTGTCCGCCGAAAAAGCTTCCCATATCCGGCATACCGCCGCCGTCACCGGAAGGCATCTCTCCCCCGGTGATCCGCCCGGCGCCTCGCCTCCCGATGAGGAACCGCCTCCCATATCGCCGGAGGGTGCTCCGCCAAAACCGCCGCCAAAGCCTCCGCCGCCACCCGGCGCCATCATTGCCATGTCGGAATCCGAATCATCGCTGCTTCCTCCGCCGCCAAAATCTGTCCCGCCGTCATAGGAAATGTCCACCGCACCGGCATTTAAGTTTTTAAACTGGTCTGCCACGTCCGCCTGACCGCCTTTACCAATGGCAATGACCATCACGATGGTGGCCGCACCAACGATAATGCCGATCGAGGTCATGATGACCTTAAATTTGTTCTGTGTGATATTGATCCAGACCAGTCTCAATAATTCTTTTGGCTTCATTCTGTCACCTGACTTTCTATCAGCACAGTTTCACCTTCCGTGAGCCCGGACGTGATTTCCACGTTGACCCCGTCAGAAAATCCCGTCTCCACATCCACCATGCGGATCGTTCCGTCCGCATCCTTCACCTTGACATAGGATGTCGTTCCGTCCGACTGGATCGCCTTGTTGGATACATATAGCACATCCGTCACCTGCCTGCTGATAAATGTGACGTTTCCTGTCATGTCCGTGTATATTCCAGTGATGTCCCCGGTAAACGCGGCAGTCACATTGTAAGACACCGTGGAGGAACCGCTGGAAGATGAAGTGTCAATGCTCTCCACCTCCCCCGCAAACGTCTGATCCTCATAGGCAGACAGCTCGATCTCCACGACATCTCCGACTGCAATATTCGTGATGTCCTCCTCCGACACGGAGACGGTGATCGTCACCGCATCCGTATTGGAAAAAGTGGCAACCGTTGCGCCGGAAGAGATGGTATCCCCTTCCTCGTACTCCAGATCGGTAATGGTTCCCGTATACTCCGCATAGATCGTACCGTCATCCCCGATGGCTGTCTCAAATTCCTCAAGTGCCTCCTCCGCGTCGGACAGCGTATCTTTTGCATCGGTAATGTCATTGTCCGCCCCGGAGACATCCACACTGTACTGACTGGATGCATTTTTTGCCGAGAGTTCTGCTTCTTTCAACGTTTTCTCCGCCTCAATGGACTTCGTGGTATAGTTGTTTTTCGCTGCCACAAGCTTTGTGTACAGTTTGTCATAATTTTCCTGCTCCTCGGTAAGCGATGCGCTTAAGTCCACGCCCGCATCGATCTGCTCCTGATAGTAATTGATCAGGGACGCCGACGTATCCACCGCTTCCTGCGCGTCATCCACAGCCTCCTGCAGCTGCTTTATGGCAGCTTCGTAGGTCTCCTGTGCAACAGATCCCTCCGCCGTGCTCAGATTGTAGGAGTAACTTGCCGATACTTTTTGCTTTTCTGCACTTAAGCCCGCCTCGCTGACGGCTGTCTTCGCCTCCGTCACCGCTTCCTCAAGATCTTTTTTATAAGATGCCACGCTCTCCTCTGTAAGCTTTAAGATGGGATCGCCCTCCGCAACCGACTGCCCTGCGATAACATAGACCGTTTCCACCTCAAGGGTCGATGCCGTGCTGGTGGACGACGTCGCATTTTCTCCCGCACTGTTCTGCGCGGACGAGTTGTTCTGCGTGCTTGCAGAGGAAGAATCCTCTGAAAAATCAAGAGTCTGATCCAGCGTGCCGATCGTTACACTGCCGCTCTCCGTCACGCCCGCCGTCAGATTTCCTTTCTCCACGGTTACTTCCTTATATACGGTCTGCTCTTCACTGTCACTTCCCGACTGATATGCAAAGGTGACGGTTCCTGCGGCAAGCACTGCCGCCGCAGCCACTCCGGTCACCAGCCAAAGCTTTTTCTTCTTCATTCTGTCTTTCCTCCTGCTTCCTCTGTCTCAGACGCTCCGATCGTCTCGGTTTTTCCTGCGGTCTTAGTCTCTTCCATTTCTGTGGCTCCAGTCGCCTGTGTTTCAAACTTCACCGTTGCCTGTACGCCAGTAGTAAGTGTGCCATCTGTATTGTCCACGGCAACAATGACCGCATACGTCACATTGGACATGCTTCCGCCGGATGTTTTTTCCGATGCGATGGAATAGACGGTTCCGTCGATTGCTCCCATTCTGCTTCCACTGATCTGTACCTGCACGGTGTCGCCGACCGCAAGTTTTGCAATATCGTTCTGTGATACCTCCACGGAAATCAGAATCGTGTCCAGATCGTAATAGCTTGCAAATGCGGTATTTTTAATCAGGGTATCTCCCGCCTCGTAAGTCACCGATGCAAGCGTTCCGTCACGGTCCGCACATACAACGCCGTCCTCGATCGCTAAGAGTGCGCTCTGTTGTTCCTTCAGCTCATCCAATGTATCCTGCGCTTCGTCCACAGCACTCTGCAAGGTTTCCAGCGAAGCTTCATACTCGGTATCTGCATATTTTCCTCCAGAACCGCCTCTTCATACTGCTGCAAAAGCGCCGGCTGCGCTGTCGTCTCATTGCGCTCTGCCTCGTCGCAGGCGTCACTCAGTTTCTCCAGCTCATCTGTCAGCTCCGCAATTTTCTCATTTGCCTCTGTCACCTTCGTGTTATATTCCTCAACCGCTTTCTGGAATGTCTGATTGGCTAGCTGCAGTGCACTGTTTGCGCTCTCCGCCTCTGTCTGGCTCTGCGACAGGGCGTCGGCTGCCTCCTGCACGGCGGTATAGTCCGCAGCCAGCTGATCTGCCAGCGCCGCAAGATCCGTGTAGGACGCTCCGGCTTCAATCTGTGTTTTCAGACTCGCCATATCCGCGGCGTATGTCTCTTTTGCCGCCTGGCTGCTGCTCTGTGCATCAGAAAGCTGCGTCTGCTTTTCCGTGAGCGTCGCCTGCGCCGTATCGACTGCCGCCTGTTTTTCATTGATCCCGACCTGTGTATAATAGGTGCCGTTGTCGATGGCATCCTGATAATCGGAGATCTCCTCCACCGCCTCATCGTACGCTTCCTGCGCCTCGCTGGTCTTTACCGACAGCTCGCTGACTGCCGCATCATAAGTATCCTGCGCGGTGTCCGCTGCAAGTTTTGTGGAGGAAAGCTCGGTTTCCGCCTCCAGCACGCCGCTCTCAAAATTGATCTGTGCGGATTGCAGTGCCGTTTCCGCATCCGAAATGGCATCCTCGTAGTACGCTTTTGCATCCGCCATGCTCTCGTCGTCGATCTTGAATAAGGCGTCGCCCTCCGCCACAGTGCTTCCCGCTTCCACGTAGACTTCTTCCACCGTCATGGTCACCGCATTCACAGAAAAATCAGGAAGCTGGCTCTCCGTTTTCACCTGTGTGGTTCCTGTCCCGGAAAAGCTGCCGTCTTCGTCTGTCTCATCTATCTGTGTGTCCTCCTCCGTCTGATCCGCTGTGCCCGAAGCTGCTATCACATGATAGCCGACTCCGCTTCCCGCAACTGCGGCAGTCAGAATCCCGGCAAGTATTCCGTAAAATTTTTTTGGAATATTTTCCCAGGAGTTTGTGTACCCACGCTATTTTCATTGTTTCATCCTTTCCCTTCCGGCATTTCATCCTCTCTCATGTTTCACGGTAAGGATAGCATCGCTTTCTAATGGGTAGCTGAATGTAATGTGACGGTTATGTGACGGAACCGTTAAATATCTGTGTTTCACGGTGGACAGAGCGCACATCCTTTGACAGATTAGGTAAAAAGTATTACAATACTTCCGTTTCTATAGATCTGTTACATTGGAGATTATTCATGAAGAAAATTGCTTTTTTGATATCGACGGAACACTGACTTCCGAGATTGACGGTTCGATTCGGAAAGTGCCGTCTATGCTATACGGGCGGCGCGGGCAAACGGGAATCTGATGTTCATCAATACCGGGCGCTGTTTTCAGAATGTGGAACAGCGTTTCCGTGATGTGGGTTTTGACGGCTTTGTCTGCGGCTGCGGCACAGATATCTACTGCGACGGTGCCGAAATCCTTCATGTCGCACAGACGCACGAGACCGTAATGAAGCTGCTTCTCGCAGCCAGGGAGTGGGATATCGATATCCTGTTTGAATCCAGGAAAGAGGTTGCTTTTGATCTGGCAAGACCGCTCCGGCACCCGGATGCCAGACGGCAGTATGAGGCGTTTGAAGAACGCGGCTATGAGATGCCGGAGCACCTTGAGAATCCTAATTTTTTCTGTGATAAGTTTGTCCTATGGTTTGAGCACCCCGAGCAGCTTGCCGGTTTCCGTACCACAAGCGACCGCTATTTTGAGTGCATTGACCGGGGCGGCAATTTCCGCGAATTCGTTCCGCTCGGCTACTCCAAAGCCACCGGTCTTAACTATGTGCTTGATTATTACCGGATAGACAAAAAGGACGCCTATGCCTTCGGCGACAGCAACAATGACCTTCCCATGCTCACTGCTTTGACAAACAGTGTCGCCATGGGCAACGCCTCCTGCCACGCTTTTTGACAAGGTGTCCTATGTAACGGAAAAAGCCAGCGAAGACGGTATCCGCCTTGCGCTGGAACATTTCGGTTTTATCTAAAGTCTGCGGTTATCCCGCACGAGCACCACAGCCATCACGATGGCTGTGAGAAGCTCGGATGCCGGGAACGACAGCCACACGCCATTGATGCCGAATGCTGCGGCAAAAAGCAGCGAGCAGCCGATTATGCAGACAAATCCTCTCATAACCGATGTCACAAACGATTCCCGCGCACGTTCTGTCGCGCTTAAAAATCCCGCCCCCACAATATTGATTCCGGCAAACAGAAAGCCGATGAAGTAAAGACGCATTCCCGTGTGAGCATACTCTGCCAGTTCCGCAGAATGTTCACTGTTAAACAGGCTTACCAGAGAATCCGTAAATCCATAGACGGCTCCGACGAGCACTACCGCGATGCCCAAAGCCGTGACAAGTCCGAGATTTCGTATTTTCCGGACAGATTTCACATCTCCTTTTCCGTAGCAGTCACTCACGATCGGCTGCGCTCCCTGTGACACTCCATTAAAGATTGCCATTGCCACAAGCGCAAAGTTCGCGATCACTCCGTAAGCCGCCACACCGATATTTCCCACAAGACCGAGAATCAGGAAATTGAACACGGTCGTGATGACTCCGGAAGAAATCTCCCCCACAAATGCCGGGACGCCAAGCTGACACGCCCCGAATAACTGGGCGATGGACGGCGCGTGCAGCCGGAACCGCACAGTATTCTTTTTTCCAAAGAAATGTGCGCTGCAGATCAGAATGCTGATGATCGGTGATGCCGCCGTAGCGAGCGCCGCTCCCTCTAACCCCATGCCGAGCGGAAACATAAAAATATAGTCAAACAGGATGTTGGAAAAACTTCCCGCGAGGGTTCCCGCCATCGCTAAGGACGGCTGGTTATCGTTGCGCACAAATGCCATGATGACGTAGTTCATCATGAAAAACGGCGTAAACAACAGAAAGATCCTCGTATACCCGGTTCCAAGCGCCACAATTCCCGCATCGCCGCCCATCAGCGCGATGATTTTATCCGGGATAAAAACGCCCGCAAGTGTAAACAAAATTCCAATCATCCACACAAAGCAGATGGCATTGGAAAAATAGCCGTGCGCCCGCTCCTCGCCCTGCGCCCTTAAGATCGTAAAGCGCGTCGCAGAACCAACGCCGATCATCGAACCGATGGCAAAAATCAGATTGTAAATCGGCAGCACCAGATTTAAGACCGTGATTCCGTCCGTTCCCGCCGCCTTCGCAATAAAAAAAGGTATCAGCGATGATATAACAGGAGATACCTAACATTCCGAATATATTCTGTGTGACATACCTGGCAAATTGTTTTGTGACTGACATTTACTTTTCCCCGCAGTTCTTTTTTCATACTCATTGTTTCTTATCTTACATCCGGAGCGAACCGCATGTCAAGCTGTGGAGACGGCAGAATGCGGTGCTTCCCGGCCTTTACTTTTCTTTTGTAGTATGATTTAATAGAAACCATTATAATATCTTTTTGCGTTGTTTTCTGCGCATCCGAAGTTCCGCAGGAACTTCTAATATGAATCCGTTAGGATTCATTATATCATAACCATTTTTCTCTATGTTCTTCCATGAATTTGTTCATTCGATTGCAGACACTTTTCACCCAGAGCACCCCAGCGATACCAAATTCATAATCTTTTCTCATTATATGCCAACGCTCCTTTTCCACCTGTACTTAAAACAGCAGCGGGCATTTTTAGCACATAAAAGTATACCGGATCCTCTTAACACACACCATCTATAGAACAGTAGAATACCATGACACCTTTACACACACAAATCCTCACTGCCCGCGACCGCAACGGGCAGGAACTTCGTACCATCCAGAACCAGCTTCAGAAGCTTCCTCCCGGAAAACTCATCTGCTCACGCAACGGAACCACTGTCAAATGGTATCAGGGCGACGGTCACCCAAGACCTATATTCCGAAAGCGAACCGCACTCTCGCCGAACAGCTTGCGCTGAAAAAGTATCTGCAGCAGCAGGAACAAATTCTCTTGCAGGAGCAGGCAGCAATCACTGCCTATTTAAAATACTCCCCCGCGGGCAGCCTCTCTTCCGATGATCCACATCTTCTCTCTGATCCCGCCTGCGAAGATCTGCTTCATTCTTATTTTTCCACCTCAAAAAATATTCCGGACGTCTCGAATGTTTCAGATATCTCGGATATTTCGACTAGTTCCGCTGTCGAATGGTCTGCCGCTTCCTACGAACGCAATCCGCTCCATCCCGAGCAACGGCTTCACAAAACCGTCTCCGGCGAGAGAGTGCGTTCCAAATCGGAAGCCATAATTGCCATGCTGCTCCACCTAAACGCCATTCCTTACCGCTACGAATGTGCGCTCTCCCTTGGCGGCGTCACTCTGTTTCCGGATTTCACCATACGCCATCCCGTAACCGGCGTTCTCTACTACTGGGAGCATTTCGGGCTGATGGACGATCCCGCCTACGCCAAAAACGCCGGCTCAAAGCTTTCTCTCTATGCCGCAAACGGCATCATTCCATCCGTTCATCTGATTACCACGTACGAGACCAAAGCATATCCCTTAAACGCCGGCATGATTGAACATCTGATTTCCTACTATTTTCTGGATTCCGCGGTCTGAATCCGTGTTTCTCTCTTCCACTGCCGTTTCCTGCTTTTCGTTCCCTTCTCGGGTCTGGAAGAACGTTTTTTCTCTCCCAGACCCGGAATCCACAATATTTCGGGTCTGGAAGAACATTTTTCCTCTCCCAGACCCGGTCGGCTTCTTTTTTCTCTTCTTTTTCCTTCTTTTCGTTCACTTCTCGGGTCTGGAACGGCGTTTTTCCTCTCTCAGACCCGAAAATCACAATATTTCGGGTCTGGGAGAACGTTTTTCCTCTTCCAGACCCGCACGGAAAAGGCACTACACCATTCCCCACCATTTTAATACCCAATAGATCAATCCGAGCACCCAGCTTGAAAATATTCCGTATAAAATGACCGGTCCGGCAATCGTAAAGATCTTGCAGCCAATTCCGAAGACCTGGCCCTCTTTCTGAAACTCTATGGCGGGCGCGGCCACACCGTTTGCAAACCCGGTAATTGGCACCAGCGCGCCCGCGCCCCCCCAGTTTGCAATCGAAGGGTACAGATTCAGACCGGTGAGCAGTACAGACAGCAGAATGAGCAACATAGAGCACCAACTTCCGGATGTCTTCTGATCCAGTCCGTAATTCACACACACGTTCAGAATAAACTGCCCGATGCAGCAGATGATCCCGCCTGTCACAAACGCCTTCGCCATATTCCACCAGAGATTATGGGTGGGAGTCACCTGCTTCACATAATCATTGTATTTTTTTTGTAAACGTTCTTTTTTCCTTATCCACTGCGCAACCTCCGTCTTTTTTGTCAGTATGCGCATTTTATTTATTTCTATTCCTCCGACCGCTTCTCCCGCCATTTTCCCTCTGTAATGCTGTGATGCCCAGGCTTGCTATGATGCACAAGCTTGCTATGATGCCCCGGGCTTTATGCGTTCTGCCAGTCATCCGGCAATGTGACCGTCCAGAGATATTTTTCAGTGCGTCCCCAGTCTAAAAGTTCCCGCATCTGCTCATCATATACATCTTCGGGACGGTAGTCCGCCACCATCCCGAACAGATACTTTTCCTTCTCATCCGCTGGTGTCAGCGTCGGTATCTTCTCCGACAGAAGCGCGAGCAGTTCCTCCGGCTTGATGTCCTCCGGGATCTCAACTCCGGAAAGGTTGGCGATAAGTCCCGCAGCATAATAAAATTCATAATTTCCTGTCAGAATTGACTTCTGCATATTGCACTTGATAATCACGCTCTGGCGTGCGATGGATGGCACCATAATTTTCCTCCGTAAAAAACAATCTCCCATCATTGTACTACTGTGCCTTAAAATTTCCAAGGAAATAGTACAGCGATCCTGCCACTTTTCCTGCCGCCATCGCAAGCATGACCCAGAAGAGTCCGACCTTTAAGCCCATGCGCCGGAATGTAATCGGAAATGTATTCAGGATCTCCGCGAGCGCCACCGCGATGCTTCCCACAAATATCCCGGCAGAAATACCGTACACGCACAGAAGCGCCGGTCCGAACGGAATCCGGATCTGCAAAAAACAGACGCCAGATTTCCACAGATTCCGCCCAGAATCACGGCATTTTCAAAATGCAGTGTCTCTGCCGCGCGGTTGCACTTTCCAATCATACGCGGAATGACACCGATGACGATCAAAAACGCAAATGTTCCCGCAGAGACGGCAAGTCCCGCGGCAAGCCCGCAGAAGCCCAAAAATATATGCTCAATTAACATCGATGCTGTGTCCCTTTCTCTCCGCGTTCTCTATGAATGTAGTATCTATGTCCTTCTCATATTTGCGCATCTCCACCTGCATCGGCGTCGGATCCGGCGTGATCTTCTTACTGCCCACATGATTGAAAAACAGCGTAATGCCAATGGCAAGTCCGATGCTGTAACAGATTTCAAGTTCTGTCACGCCGCTTGACTCCTTTCCCATCACCTGCCGATAGAATTTGGAAAAGACATCTCCCACGGATACATCGTTCTTGAACGCCATAATCGTGAACGCCGCCCCGAAAAAATGACCACGCAGAGCGCGACGGTCTTTAACGCATTGATCCACTTCGGTTTCTCGGGATTGGGAATGTATTCAATGATAAAATCCTTCTCTCCCTCATTGCTGATGTCCACATTCGGATATTCCTCATGAATCAGTTCGACGATCTTTAATATGGAAAAAACCTTCATCTGGTTCTTCTGTTTGCGCGGATTCATCGCCTCCGCAAACGTATAGATTTTTTTCTGCTTCAGCTGGCGCACAATCGAAGCATCCGGGCACTCCATTTTCGCAATGTCCCCAAGCGTCACATGCCGGTCTGTCACGATTGTATTCTGGTCAATCTTAAGATACAGTGTCTCACTCTTTGCACTCATGCCGCAGTTCCCGCTTCCCATGTAGAATTCTGTTCCACCAGCACGCCGTCCACCGGGGTCTCCCCTCTCTCCCGTATTTCAGATATAAAAGTGCCCCGCAGATCAGCGCGATGGCCAGCACTCCCACAAGGCATGCTCTGTATTTTCTGCAATTCATATTCCTGTCCTCCTGTCCGTTTTTACATCACTTGCATGATTTATGCATTATTATGCCTGTCCTCACAGATATTATGTACAGGACAACTGACAAAAGTACCAGATTGCTTTTTTTATAAAAACGTGTTACTTTTTCATATGGACATTTTATTATCAGAAAGGCGGACATCCAAATGGCTGTAACCAAGGAAATTCTGGCTCTCGCCGTGGAAATCGGCGATGCACTGCTTCGGAATGGTGCCGAAGTCTACCGCGTCGAGGACACGGTCATGCATATTCTTGAGGCATACGAAATTGAAAATTATGATGTTTATGTGCTTTCCAACGGAATCTTTGCAAGTGCAAACGAGGATCGTGAAGATGCCTGCAGCATGATCCGCCACATTCCGCTCGGCACCACGCATCTCGGGCGCATCGCTGCATTAAACCAGCTTTCCCGCGAGATCTGTTCCCACGAATGTTCGCTGATCGACGCCTGGAACCGTCTGGAAAGATGTAAAAATATTTCGTTCGGTAAACCTGTCGTCCACATCTTCTTCTGCGGACTAGGTTGTGGCTGTTTTTCCTACCTTTTCGGAGGTACAGCCCTGGACAGCATCGTCGGCTTTTTTATCGGCATGCTGCTGCAGGTATTTCTGTTTGCCTTAAAGTGCCATAAGAATTCCAAGTTTATCACGAATATCCTGGGAAGTGCATTCGTAACGCTGCTGTCGCTGATTGTACTCTCCTTTGGTACCCCCATCCTCTACGATAAGGTCATCATCGGAGACATCATGCCGCTCGTCCCCGGAATCGCGCTCACTACGTCGATCCGCGACTTTTTTAACGGAGATTATCTGTCCGGTGCCATTCACATGATTGACGCCATCCTGACCGCATTTTGTATCGCTGTCGGCGTCGGCACCGTCATTACGATCTATCATTTTGCAAGGGAGGTGCAGCGCTGTTATGATTATCCAGTTTATTGTGAGTTTGTTTGCCACACTCTCTTTTGCGGAACTGTTTGGCGCGCCGAAAAAGGAACTGTTTTTCTGCGGTCTGACCGGTGCCATCGGCTGGGTCGTCTATGTGATCGGCTTAAACAGCAATATGGGCACGGTGCTTGCGAATCTGACCGCCACCTTCGCACTCACCGTATTTTCGCGTATTCTGTCCGCGATCCGCAGAAATCCGGTGACCATTTACCTGATCGCCGGTATTTTTCCGCTGGTTCCCGGAGCAGGTATTTACTATACGTCCTACTATTTCATCATGAACGATATGACGCAATTCTCCAACTATGGCATGGAAACCATCAAGGTGGCAGGTGCCATCGTGCTGGGAATTGTCTTTGGCTTCGGTCTGCCGCAGAGCTGGTTTAACGCACTGCAGCGAATAGAAAGAAAAAAGACGGCTTTATAAAATGAAACGTTATATTCTTCATTCCTGCCCCGCAATCTTCGCCGCCAGCTCCTCCAGGTACTCCCAGCGCTCCATCTTTTCCTCCAGTGCCTGTTCTGCCGCTTCCTTTTCCGCCAGAAGTTCCCCAAGCTTCACCGAGTTCGTGGCGTTTTCCGCCATGTCGGCATCCAGCTGCTCCACTTTTGCTTCCAGGTTCGCAATGTCGTCCTCGATCGTCTCGTACTCCCTCTGTTCCTTATAACTGAATTTCAGCTTCTTCTCACGTTTCCAGGTGTCCCTGGAATCCCCCTGCTCTGCTGCATTCTGCCCGGACGTCCCGGTCACACCGCCGGTCTCCTGTGCGTCTTCCGCCGCCGAAGCATTACGCCCTGCCGCCTCTTGAAATTCCACCGGCTCACCCGGCTTTCTGCCCTCCTCCGCCAGTCGGTTGACATAATCTGTATAACCACCCTCGTACTGCCGGATCTCTCCGTTACCTTCAAAAAGCAAAAATGCGCCGCACCACGCGGTCGAGAAAATACCGGTCATGTGATACCACAATCACGATTCCCTCATAGCTGTCCAGATAATCTTCCAGAATCGCAAGTGTCTGCGTGTCCAGATCGTTCGTCGGCTCGTCTAAAATCAGTACATTCGGTGCCTCCATGAGCACGCGCAACAGATTTAATCTGCGCCGCTCACCGCCGGAAAGCTTTCCGATCGGACTGTACTGCTGCGCTGCTGGAAACAGAAACCGCTCCAGCATATTCGATGCCGAAACCAGACCGTCCGTTGTCCGCACGTATTCCGCCGTGTTCCGGATATAATCGATCACTTTTTCCTCCGGGTCCATGTAGGCGATTCCCGCTTCGCGGCCCGTCTCGATCTCCTGCGTATAGTAGCCGATCTTGATCGTTGCCCCGACTGTGATCGTGCCCGCATCCGGTTTGATGCGCCCCGCAATCATCTTCATCAGGGTCGTCTTGCCGCTTCCGTTTGCACCAATGAATCCGATCCTGTCCCCTTTCAGAAAAATATAGGAAAAATCCCGCAGCAGCGTCCGCCCGTCATATCCCTTGGTGATGCGATCCAGCTCGATCGTGGTTTTTCCCATTCTGGAATAGACGGAACTCATCTCCACCTGGCTGTCGCGCTCCGGCGCCTTCTGATTCTTCAGTTCCTCATAGCGCTGCAAGCGCCCCTTCTGCTTGGTTGTGCGCGCTTTCGCTCCGCGTCTCACCCATTCCAGTTCCTTCCGCAGTACAGACTGACGCTTGCGCTCACTCGCCTCGGCGCTCTCCTCCCGCTCCGCCTTCCGCTCCAGATAGCCGGAATAATTCGTCTCATAGCTGTAGATTGCCCCCTTGTCCACCTCGACAATACGGTTGCAGACGCTGTCCAGAAAATAGCGGTCATGCGTGATCATCACCAGCGCACCGCGCCATTTTTTCAGATAATTTTCCAGCCAGTCCGCCATTGCCGAATCCAGATGGTTCGTCGGCTCGTCTAAAATCAGCACATCGCACGGCACTAAAAGTGCTGCCACAAGTGCCAGACGTTTTCTCTGTCCACCGGAAAGTTCTCCGGTTTTCTGTGTAAAATCGGTAATGCCGAGGCGCGTCATCATGCTTTTTGCATCGCTCTCAAGGCTCCATTTCTGTTCCTGTGCATGCGCGTCTGCATCGGTGCGCTCTGTCCTCCCGCTGCCGACAAAATTTAAGACACACTGTGTCAGCACACTGTCAAGTACCGTCATCTCCGGATCGAACACCGGATTCTGCGGCAGGTATCTCACCACAATATGGTTGGCGCAGGTCACCTGTCCTTCATCCGGTTCCTCCAGCCCCGCAATGATTTTTAACAGGGTGGACTTTCCCGTCCCGTTGATACCGATTACCCCGACTTTTTCTCCCTCCTGCAGATAAAAGGAAGCTTTGTCCAAAAGCTTCCTCTCTGTGTATGATTTCGTTAAATTCTCCGCGTTAATAATATTCATGTCTCTTCTCTTTCTTTCCTGTTTCTGTATGACTCAAATGGCTCTTACCGGCCTGCTTCCCTCTGCGTTTCTCCTGGAACAGCCGCCTGTTGCCTGTCGTTTTGCGCTTTTTCCTGAAACGTGCGGATATACCGCAGGCACTCCTGTTCCGGCAGAGGTCTGCCGTAATAGTATCCCTGAATACATTCCACCCCAAGCTGTTCCATCGCTTCGCTCTGCTCCCGCTCTTCGATTCCCTCGATAATCAGCGGAATCCCCAGCTGTTTGATGGTGTGAATCTCATTTTCAAGCACGATGCGCGCCGCCTTGTCGCGGAACGACGCCCACACGATCTCCTTGTCGATCTTGATCTCCTGGAACGGGAAACGGATCAGATAGGAGCAGTTCGCATTTCCGCTTCCATAATCGTCAAGTGCAAACGACACTCCCATTTTTCCCAGCTCATGCATATGCCACAGCATCCGCTCCGGGGCACTGATCGCCGTGCGCTCCGTCACCTCCAGCGTCAGCATGGACGGCGGAATATGGTAACTCTCAAGCACCGGCCGGATGGTCTCAGTCAGATTCTGGCGCAGACACTGCACCATCGAAATGTTCACATGGATCGTACGGATTCCAAGCGAGCCGTTCGAAAGCACATGCTTTGAAAGAAACCGGCAGCACTGCTCCAGCACCTGTTCCCCGATATGGATGATATTGCCGTCGCGCTCCGCAAGCGGAATAAACTCCTCTGGCGAAATAAATCCCAATTCCGGATCCTTAAGCCGCACCAGCGCTTCCAGGGACACAATCTGCCGTTCCTTCAGGGAATATACCGGCTGATAGTAGACCAGAAATCCCTTCTCCCGGATCGCCCTCGCCACGGCAATCTCCACTTTTCTGCGGCGGCGGTACTGTGCGATCATATCCGCGTCCGCCTCCACGATGACCTGCGCGCCGGACTTTCCGGCATTTTCAAGCAGGAACTCCCGCATTCCGTAATATTCCGCCATCGCCTTAAAGTCCATCGGGTAGTGCTGCACCACCGTCTCCATATCCAGCGCAATGCGGTTCTCCTGCACCACCCAGTCACTTTCAAACCGCTTTTGTATCTCACATTTTAACCTTTCACACTGCTCTTTGGTGTCTGCAAACACCGTAAATGCATCTCCTGCCGTGTGAAACACATGAAATTTTCCACACAGATCATACAGATACTCCCCGATCTCGCGCAGCAGTTCATTGCTGTTCTCGGTACCCAGAATCGTGTGGATATGGTAAAACTTGCTCAAATGAATTGTGAGCACATAGCCCTCGCCCTTTCTGCGGAGCCGGTCCTCAAGCTGCGATTCAAATGCCGTCCCGTTTCCGATTCCCGTCGTCGTATCCAGAAACACCACCGGATTCTGAATCTGCAGATAGAGCATTATGAGCACGACCGTATTGCTGACGCTGGTGCAAAGGATCTCTCTGTACCGGTATTGCAGCCCGATCATGGCGGCTGCCACAGCCGTGTAGGCGCACACGATGACCTTCGTGCGAAGCGTGGTATATTTATGCTGCCGCACGACAATCAGAAGATCCAGCAAAAAGAAGATCACAATATACGCGTATCCGTAATCCGCGCCGACGCCCTGATAATAACTGCCGTCACTAAAGTAGTAAAAAATCCGGTCACCGGCGTCACTGCCACCAGCACAAGAAATGCGGCAAACGGGATTATGCCCGCAGCCGCAAATACCGTTCTTTCCCTGCCGCGGATCGCACATGCCGCCATAAAATACCGGTAAACCAGATATGACGAAGCCCCCTCCAACACAAAAAAAGCAAACGCCAGTACCTCGTTCAGACGCTGCGGAACGAGGGCTGCATTTGCTAATCCCACACATGATAAAATGTTCATCAGACACTCTGCTTCACACACAAACAGAAGCCAGCCGAATACCCGTGTCTTCTCCCCGGGAAACTGGCGCACGAATACAAAGTGCAGTAATATAATTGTCATAATTAAGAGTGATGCGATCTCAAAATCATAATTATACTGCACCTGTATCTCCCTCCTGCTCTTCCTGTGCCGCCTTTGCCTCCAGAATTGCCTCATTGAGCTGGAGCATCTTTGCGTCCAGCATGGACACGATTCCCGAACACTCGCGCAGATCCCTGCTGATGTAATCCGGCGCATTTCCCTCAAACTTATAGTAGATCTTGTGCTCGAGACTCGCCCAGAAATCCATCGCCATCGTCCGGATCTGAATCTCCACCTTCGTGTCGATAATGCAGTCCGACAAAAAGATCGGTACCGTCACCAACATGTGATAGCTTTTATATCCGCTCTCCTTGGGATGTCTGATATAGTCTTTCACGGAGATTACCGTGAGATCATTCTGCTTGCCGATCATCTCGGCAAGGCGGTAAATATCCGACGTAAAAAGAACAGACAATCCGGATTCCCGCTGTCATTGATGTAATTCACCATATTGTCGATCGAGGAGTCATAGCCATACCGCTTCAGCTTTTTGACAATGCTCTCCGGCGCTTTGATGCGCGACTTGATATATTCAATCGGATTGTACTGATGTACCTGTTGAAATTCGTCATTTAAAATCTCGACCTTCGTTCTCACTTCCTTGAGTGCCGAGTTATACAGAAAAATAATGGTGTTCCAGCTATCTACGCCTTCACCCAGGGTTACTTCCCCTAACGCAACCGGCTTGTCCATATGTTCCCCTCCAGATGTCTCCCCTTATCATTTATTGCAATACGCTCCGGCAAAAGTCCGGAAAACCTCCGGCTTCCCGGACTCGCGGGCGCGTATTTCGCAGTACACGTCCAAGAAATCACAGATTTCTTGGACTACCGGCAGTCGCCCTATCAAAATCGTGCCAGCGAAAATGTGCTCTGCAAGCAGGCAATTTTGCTGTTACGATTTTGGCACTGCTCATTGCTTATGTACATTATACCATATTCCGGGGGGATTAGGCAAATCGAAACACAGCCTGCTGAAACCGGTTTCTTATTTCCTTCCATAACTTATACCGCTTAATCCTCCTCGATAACCTGCATTTCCAGAAAATCAAAATCAATCTGCTCGATAAAGGAATCCTGCGTGAAGCGCGTCTTGGCATGGCGCTTGAATTCATTCACATTCGCCTCCAGCCAGATCGGTTTTCCGAGATCAAATTCATAGCACACTTCCTCAAGCGCATGGAAGACCTTGTGTGTTCTTGTCTCATCGGATTCATCCGTGATCGTCGTATCCCGCAGCAAGTGGTTGTTCTTCATCATTTTAAACCAGATTCTCATTTTCCTTTCCTTCTCCTCTGCCTGTTGGTCTCATACATAAGCAGTGCTGCGGATACTGCCGCATTCAGGGATTCCACACTTCCCTCCATCGGTATCCGCACGTAGGTATCTGCCAGCCCCGCGATCTCATCGGACAATCCGTTCCCCTCGTTCCCAATCAGAAACGCCGTCCCTTTGCAGTAGGACGGTTCGTCATAGTGCCTCTGTCCCTTCAGATGCGCCGCGTATATGCCAACCTTCTGCCGTTTCAATTCACCGATCGTCTCTGCCAGATCGTCCGCAATATAGTAGGGTACCCGGTAAATACTTCCCATCGTAGAGCGGATGGTCTTTGGATTAAACAGATCCACCGTCGTCCGGTTCATAATGATGCCGGTAATTCCCGCACCCTCGCCGGTCCGCAGCATGGTTCCCAGATTCCCCGGATCCTGGATGCTCTCAACGATCAGCAGATGTGTCCTGTCCCCGCGCAGCAGACCGGAAAGCGGATACTGCGGCATACGCACCAGACATAAGATCCCCTGCGGCGTCTGTGTGTCGGAAATGCTCTTAAATACCGCATCGGCAACGACCTCATAGGTCTTTCCCGCAAGCAGCTGCTCCGCTTCCGGTTCCTCCAGAAATCGCTCGGAGACATAAACCTTAGAGAGCCACTCCGGCGGAACCTCCTCAAACATCTTTCTGCCTTCCACGACAAACAGGTTCTGGCTTTTGCGCTCTTTTGCCTTTTTCATCAATGCCGTAATATTTTTCATCTGCTGATTGCTGCTGCTCGTAATCATGACTGCTCCTTTTTGTTCCCTAAGCGGAAAAAAACTCCATGAGTTCCCGCCCATGGAGTCTTATGATCGTTCCAAATACTGTTATGTATCTTACATTGAAAGATTCTTGCTGATCTGATACTGATACTCCGGAATGCATTTCTGCATTGCAAGTGCCGCATCGATGTCGTCATCCACGAAATCGCCGTGACGATAACCAACGACACGGTTGCTCTTGCCCTCGCAGAGCAGATCCACTGCCAGCGCACCCATCGTGGATGCATAGACACGATCCTTACAGGTCGGGCTTCCGCCACGCTGCATGTGACCCAGAATCGTCGCACGCGTCTCAACGCCGGTTGCAGCCTCGATACGCTTTGCCATGCTTGCAGAATGTCCGATCCCCTCCGCATTGACAATAATGTGATGCTGTTTGCCGCGCTTACGGTTCTCGATGATATGGTTTACAATCTTCTGCTCATCGTAATCATATTTCTCCGGAAGCAGGATATCCTCTGCGCCGTTCGCAATACCGCACCATAATGCAATATAGCCCGCGCCGCGTCCCATAACCTCGATGATGCTGCAACGCTCATGAGAAGTAGAGGTATCACGTACCTTGTCGATCGCTTCCATTGCGGTGTTTACCGCTGTATCAAAACCGATGGTATACTCTGTACATGCAATATCAAGGTCAATCGTTCCCGGAAGACCGATCGTGTTGATGCCGAGTGCCGCCAGCTTCTGCGCACCTCTGAAAGAACCGTCACCGCCGATAACGATAATACCGTCGATTCCGTGCTTCCTGCAGATCTCTGCTGCTTTCTGCTGACCTTCCGGTGTCTTAAACTCCATGCAGCGTGCTGTCTGTAAAATAGTACCGCCGCGCTGGATGATATCGGAAACGTCTTTTGCTTCCATATCTACGATCTCTTCCTGGAGAAGTCCTGCATAACCTCTCTTGATTCCCTTGACTTTCTTACCCTTTGCAATGGCTTCCCTAACCACTGCACGGATTGCTGCGTTCATACCCGGGGCATCGCCGCCGCTCGTGAGTACACCAATGGTGTTTATCTCTTTCGCCATTTATCGTTCCCTCCTCATATAATATACCCATTTAATCTATCTTATTTTAATCTCTTTATAGCTTCTTTTCAATGCTCTTTTTGACAACTTTTACGTTATTTTCCCCCAAAAACTTAGTTAAATTGTTCACAATCTCCGGTTCGATGCAGATACTGTAGTTTTCGGGCAGCCGCTTCATCGCCTTGACCGATGAAATATAGATCACCACCGTGTCTTTCCCATCCGAATCATGGAGCATGGCATAGAGTTCTTTTTCCTTTTCCGCAAACGCTTCCTTGTTCTCAAACTGAAGCCATAATTCATCGCCGCGCCGCGCGGGAACCTGCGCGGCTGCACCGCCACGGCTTGATCCGCCGTCTCCCGCGGATGCCGGACTGTTGCCCGCATTCCCGCCTGCACCGCGCCGGTATCCTCCGCCCTGCCGGTAAGTGCGCTGTTCCTGTGGCATTCCGTTCTCTGCCTGTTCAAACGTACAGATCTGCTCGCAGACGATCTTGGCGTTTTTATCCTCCTCCACGTTGGCATGTCCGCGGATAAATACCTTCTCATCCTCATTCAGCAGCGTATGATAGCGCTCATACTCGCCAGGGAATACGATCACCTCCACCGTACCGAACAGATCCTCGAGCAATAGAAATGCCATCGTCTTATTATTCTTCGTATATTTGATGTTCTTCTCCGTAATCATTCCGCCGATGATAACCTTCTGGTTATCCCGCAGCTTGACCTCGCCGCTCTCCTCGTCCAGCAGGAAATCCGACGTCACTGCCGATATGATTCTGCGCCATTTCTCCTCGTATTCCTCCAGCGGATGACCGGTCAGATAGATACCGATGACTTCCTTTTCAAAGCCAAGCTTGATCTCCTTGCTGTACTCTCCAACGTTGGGATACTGAATCTCATAGGCTTTTTTCTCCTCCTCCGACACCAGATCAAACAGGCTCATCTGTCCCGCCAGCGACTTCTTTTTCGTCTGCACCTGCTGATCCATCAGAGCGTTGTACACCATCATCATCTGCTGTCTGTTGCCGTCTAAGGTATCGCAGGCACCGGATTTGATGAGATTTTCGACGGTGCGCTTGTTTACCTCAGAGTCCGCCACCCGCTCAATAAAATTCTGCAGGGTACGGTAGGGACCGTTCTGATTCCGCTCCGCTATGATCGCATCCACCACCGAACGCCCGATACTCTTGATCGCATACAGTCCGTAGCGGATGCCGTCTTTCGTCGCCGAAAAACGTCCCTCGCCCTCATTGATATCCGGGGCCAGCACTTTGATTCCCATCTGTCTGCAGGTATAGATATACTCCGCCACCTTCCGCGGGTTATCAATCACGGAGGTCATCAGCGCCGCCATAAATTCCACCGGATAATAATATTTCAGATACGCCGTCTGATATGCGACCACCGCGTATGCCGCCGCATGGGATTTGTTGAATGCGTACTTCGCAAAATCCACCATGGAATCGTAGATCTCATTCGCCGCCTTCTCACTGATACCGTTTGCAATACAGCCTTTGATCCCCTGCTCCTCATTTCCGTAAACGAAATTGTGGCGCTCCGCATCAATGACATACTGCTTTTTCTTACTCATCGCACGGCGGATGTTATCCGCCTGTCCCATGGAATAGCCGGCAAGATTCTGCACGATCTGCATGACCTGCTCCTGGTAGACAATACAGCCATATGTCGGCTCCAGGATCGGTTCCAGTTCCTTGCAGGTGTATGTGATGCTCTCCGGCTCGTTTTTTCCCTTAATGTACTTTGGAATGAAATCCATCGGTCCCGGACGGTACAGAGAGATTCCGGCGATAACATCCTCCAGACTCTGCGGTTTTAACTCCTTCATGAAGTTCTTCATCCCGGCACTTTCAAGCTGGAAGACGCCCTCGCATTTTCCGGTTCCAATCGCATCCAGCACCTTCTTGTCGCCGTAATCAATCTGGATCGCATCCGGATCGCTGTTGTCATTATAATCGATGTGATCGACGTCGATCCGCACACCGTGATTCTTCTCCACAAGGGCAACGGCATCTTTGATTACGGTAAGCGTCCGAAGTCCGAGGAAGTCCATTTTTAACAGACCGAGTTCCTCGATCGTTGTCATGACGAACTGCGTGGTAATCGTGCCGTCTGAAGCTCTGGAAAGCGGTACATACTCATCCATCGCCTTCTGTGAAATCACGACACCCGCCGCATGCATGGACGTATGGCGCGGCAGTCCTTCCAGACGTTTTGCCATATCGATGAGTGTATGCACCGTGTCATCCGTCTCGTACATGGTGCGCAGCTCTGGATTCATGGTAAGCGCCTTATCGATGGTGATGTTCAGTTCGTTTGGAATGTTCTTCGCAATCGTATCACAGAAATTGTACGGCAGATCCATCACACGCCCCACATCGCGGATGACTCCGCGCGCAGCCAGCGTACCGAATGTGACGATCTGCGTCACGCAGTCCTTGCCGTATTTCCCGATTACATAGTCGATGACCTCACTTCGTCTCTCATAGCAGAAATCAATATCAATATCCGGCATCGTGACACGCTCCGGATTTAAAAAACGCTCAAACAGAAGATTATACCGGATCGGATCAATATTGGTGATACCGGTCGTGTAGGAGACAAGACTTCCCGCCGCGCTTCCACGCCCCGGTCCGACCGGGATGCCATGCGTTCTGGCATAATTGATAAAATCCCACACGATCAGAAAGTAATCGACATATCCCATCTTCTGGATAACGGAAAGCTCATAATCAAGCTGCGGCAGCAGCTCGTCATGGCGGTCCGGATAACGCTGGATCAGTCCCTCATGACACAATTTGTTCAGATACGTCCAGGAATCATACCCGTCCGGCACTGTAAAGTGTGGCAGCTTCGTCACGCCGAATTCAATCTCCACATGACACCGGTCTGCAATCTTCTGGGTATTCTCGATTGCCTGCGCGGCATAGGGAAAAAGTGCGCGCATCTCCTCCTCGGATTTGACATAATACTGTCCGCCCTCATAGCGCATCCGGTTCTCATCGGACAACTTTTTCCCTGTCTGCAGGCACAGCAGGATATCATGTGCCTCCCAGTCCTCCGCATAGGTATAGTGCACGTCGTTGGTGGCGACAAGTTCAATACCCAGTTCCTGGCTAAGCCGCATCAGACCGGCATTCACTGTCTTCTGATCCGGAATTCCGTGATCCTGCAGTTCCAGGAAATAATTGCCCTTACCGAAGCATGCCTCATAGCGCTGCGCCGTCTTCTTCGCCTCATCATAAAGACCTCTGACAAGATAACGCTGCACCTCACCTGCCAGACAGGCACTCAACGCAATCAGCCCCTCATGATACTGTTCTAAAAGTTCCATATCGACACGCGGTTTATAGTAGTATCCCTCCACAAATCCCTTCGATACAATCTTCATGAGATTCTGATACCCCTGGTTATTCTCCGCCAACAGCACTAGGTGATAATAGCGATCCTCCCCATGGGACATCTCCCGGTCAAATCTGGAGTTCGGTGCCACGTAGACCTCGCATCCCAAAACCGGATTGATCCCTGCCTTCTTCGCTTCCTTATAAAAATCAATCACGCCGAACATGACACCGTGATCCGTGATGGCTCCCGCTGTCATGCCAAGTTCCTTGATTCGTTTTACATATTCTTTGATTTTATTGGAACCGTCCAGCAGACTGTACTCTGTATGGACGTGTAAATGTGCAAATGACATAATAAATCCTCCGTTTTTTCATTATATTATGAACAACGGAATTATTCAAATCTTTTCACGGATCATTCCCGTGCTTTCCCATAACAGAAATAGATAGACAGACACGTCCCGAAATTGTTTGGTTGATAACAGCGGCAGACCCGCCGCTTAAGAATGAGACAGACTCGTCTCTACATTCCAGACAGGAACTCTTCCACAGTTGTTGAGCGCGCAGCAAGTTTCAGCCACTTTTCCAGTGTCTCATCATCCTGTTCTCCTGCGATGCGCTGCTGCTGTTCTGCCGGAATAGTTCCAAGTTCGGCTGCTAATGACAATATACTCTGTGCTACTTTTGACGCTGCAAGTGACTCCGCCATCGGCTTCGCAAGCGTCTCTGCCATCGACTCCGCCATCGGCTTCGCAAGCGTCTCTGCCATCGACTTCGCAAGCGTTTCCGCCATTGATTCCGCTATCGAAGGTGCCATCAGCTTTGCCCTCCGCTCCGCTTCCTCACGGATATACTCTTCCATCGTCATATAGCCTGCCTCCAATTTTCGATCACGTTTTAGATATTTGACTCTCTCATGAATATTACGGATTTTTCATCCGGATGCATCTCTGCAACTTCCTCAGTGCTCTGCTTTAAATACGCAAACAGATGCAGTAGTTCAGGTGTTATGTTCTCCCATATACAAGTACCTCCTCTGTGGGAAGTGCCTGTCTACAAAAATTATTATAAATCATTCTTCCGTCAAATGTCTATTAGGCGAAATCACGAATTGTAATGTCTGCGTTTTCACACAGATGCATTTCTTTTTTATTTATGCTATAATTCGTTCCGTGAATTAGCAGAAAGGATCTGATCCATTATGGGAAAAACAGGACTGATTGTTGAGGGCGGCGGCATGAAATGCGCTTACAGTGCCGGCATTCTCGACAGGTTTTTAGATGATAAAATCACATTCGACTATTGTATCGGCGTCTCTGCCGGAGCTGCCAACACCCTCTCCTACCTTGCCGGCCAGCGCGGCAGAAATCTGCGCTTCTATACCGTACACCTTGACGATCCGCGCTATCTTTCCGTCCGCAGCCTGCTTCGGACCGGGAATCTCTTCGGGCTCGAATATATCTACGGAACGCTGACCAACTCAGACGGTGCCGACCCGATTGACTACGATGCCATCATGAAAAATCCGGCTGAATTTTATATGCCGGCAACGGATGCCCTCACAGGAAAGGCAGCCTATTTTTCCAAGTTCGACATCGTGCGCGACGACTACCGCACCATCATGGCGACCTGCGCGCTTCCTGCGTTCTGCCGCCCGGTCAATGTGAACGGACATTTCTACTACGACGGCGGTGTTGCCGATTCTATCCCGGTACACCATGCCTTAGAACACGGCTGCGACAAGGTTGTCATCATCCTGTCAAATCCCGCGCGATTTCGTGAAGCAGCCGGAGGCACACCGGCCGATCTACAAGCGCATGCTGCGCAGATATCCCAAGACCATCGAAGGGATCGACCACCGCCATATCAATTATCAGGCTTCGATTGATCTTTCCAACCGGCTGGAAAAAGAGGGACGTGCCTTAATCTTTGCGCCGAGCCGCCATCTGCCGCTTGGCACTTTCTCCAGGGACGCTGCCCTAGAGCAGAAGCTTTATGATCTTGGAGTATCTGATTATGAAGCAAAACGCGCTGCCCTGCAGGAGTTTTTTAAAGGCGCAGGGTCACTCATAGGTTTTCTTTAAAAATGCCTCTGCCCCCTCCTGTGTTTTTTCCATGAATTCCCCTATATCCGTCCAGCGGAGCAGAAGTGTATCTTCCGTATAGCCCTGCTTCTTAAAATAAGTTTGGGCATACTGTTGATACGCCTCCTCTGTCAGCGGGTTTCCGTCCGCATCCTTACAGACAATCTGCGCCTCCCCTTCATCACCGCTGTTCCCCGCCACATACAGCCATGACATGGTTGCCAGAGTCTCCACCTTAATCTCATCCTCCAAAACAGACAT
>VOFD01002524.1_pt1 | contig 31845 bp, 28 predicted proteins | sample 5384101 | NCBI WGS metagenome assembly VOFD01 (sample SAMN12384723, study PRJNA508395) | human gut metagenome | isolation source: healthy gut C | host: Homo sapiens
ATCGTTCAGAGGTTTTGTAAATCGTGCAAAGATACGAAGAATTTGTCAAAATATCGGCCGCTGCGATGCCGAGTGTGGAGATAAATAGCGTTTTGTTTTACGGCGCGGACGGGTTACGCGGCGCTCAGCCGCACGTCGGCAGAGTGAAGATAAACCGTGATATTTTCCCGAAACAAGTCCTGAAGCCGACTGCCGGGATGATATTTATGTTACGATTCATGTCGCGTAAGGTAAATACGTATGCAGATGTTTTGCCGCAAAAGCCGTTATGGTTATCTTTGCGGTATATGTTCAACTTGAAACCAGAGAGTGATAAATGAAGAAATTAGCATCAATTTTCTTTGCCGGAATATGCCTTGTCATGCTTACCGTGGCGGTGGCTTCGGCATTGGGCGCCGAAGCGGATTCCGTTGCCGACGGTGAGGCGCGGCGCACCTACGGCGTGAACGAAGAGCGCCTTGCACAGAAGGCTGCCGAGCGAGAGGCTCAGCCTTCGGTGCTTGTGAGCTACATCAAGGCGAACCTTGCCGAGGATTCGCTGCTGCACAAGGTCTATTTCGCGCTATATATGCTTATGCCGTTCGCTATACTGGCCATAAGCCTTTGGATGGAGTTCACGGGCGGCTGGGGCGACGAACGCAAACTCTTCATGTTAGGCCTTTCGGAATTCATATTCGGCGTGGGCAATGCCGGTATGGGTGCCGGAGTATATCCGTGGTTCTGTGACTTCGACATCGTGGGATGGATCGTTACCATAGTGTGCTTCTGCTACATGTTCCGTCTGCTGATGAAGCAGGCGGGCCTCCTGATGGGCTTCGTCAACCGACGCAGTGACGGAATGCTCCTCAAGAAGGTGCTCTATTATGTGATCTATTTCGCCATAGCCGCGTCGGTGACGATGCTTCTCGCGGCCAAGACATATTTCTGGACGGCGCCTGTCGTGTTGGCCGCCGTGTGGTACTATTTCTATAAGTTCGAGTACGGCGACGGCGCAACCGCAGCACGTGTGATGCTGGTTACGGGTGTCATATTCGGAGGTTTCATCATCTTCTTCATGCAGGTGCTGGGCTTGATCATCATCGTGGCGCTGACGCTGTTCCTGCTTTCGGGCTTCGCGAGCATCAAGACCTCGCCTGTGGCAGACGAGAGCGGCGGCTCAATCGAAGGCGGCTTGGTCGAACGATCGGCCGACGGTACGCCTTTCGTGCGTAATCGTGACGGCTCGGTAACGCAATTGCGCGACCGTGGTGACGGAACACTCGAGGATTTCAACGGCAGAACCTTCCGGGAAAACAGTTCGGGGCATATATTCTGATGCCGACGCAGTTGCGCTTCCGCTTCCGCTTCCGTGGGGCTTGAGATCGTTTTTACATGCGGCTCCAAAGCGAAGTGATGAAATGAAATAAAAACTCCTGTACATTTTCAGTGCAGGAGTTTTTTATGTTTAGTCTGTGTATCTTAGTCAGTTGAAAGCCATGAAGCCTCTGGCGATTATCTCGAGAGCCTGCCTATGCTGTTGCTCTATCTTCCCGGCCTCGATTTTATTCTCCTTGACTAACCTATTTGTCGGCTTCACCTCCGCCGGCTTTATTTCCGGGTATGGGATACGGCAGATTTGCCGCTTCGTCACCCATCTGTTCCAGATAGGCGTCATACATGTCGAGAATCCACGATGCGCTCTCGTCGGCCTCCTTGTTGTGGGCCTTGCCTTCGGGTCCTTTGAACCACTTCTTGCAGAACTCCTTCAGGCCCGGGTAACGGTCTTTCATCAACACCGAATTGACAAGCATATAGGGATATACGATGCCTTCGGGGTCGTTGTGGAAGCGGACGCCGTAGTTTGTCTGTAGAGATCTGCTCATGCCGTTTACGCCTGATGCAACCCATATTTTCCACCAATATGTCGTTGCGTTCTTGCCCACCTTAGGCGTAGACCTCTTTGTAGTATGCGCGGCGGAAGAGTTTGACGTCTTTCTTGTGTTTTGAGATCTTCAGACGGTCTTTCTCCTCGCACTCGATGACACGCCCGTCCTTGAGATAGATGCGCCCCTGAACAAGCGAGGCCGAATGAACGGCTGTCGCCGCCGCTGTGAATAAAAAATGACAGCAGGATGATACGAATTGTTTTGGGTGTCATGGTGTGTTGTTTTTCGGATTTTGAATTTCGGTAAAGATAAGAAATTTATATGAAAAATGTATTGTTTGGCAATAAAATATCAATTTCGGACAGAATACGGGGACTTGTCGTTTGGGGGCTGAATATCATGCATAGTGTCGTTTGTCCACATGGCCCCGTTGTGTGAAAAATCAGTAAAAATGGTACAGTTTGCGAGTTTATGGTTATAAATGCTTCCGGCATCGGGGTGTAATTTTGTATCAGATATAAAAAGCATGAAATAAGAAGCCGTTTTGGGGCGGACAAGATTTTTAATTTTATGGTTGGCGATATGAGAAACGTAATATGTATAATAGCCATCGTCGTGGCAGGCAGCCTGTCAGCGATGGCACAGACAACAAACAAAGGTATGGACAGAATAGATGCCTGTAAACAGAATTACCACACATTATTTGGCGGTGAAGCCTTGACCGGAGAGGGTACTGACCCCGAGCTGATGGCCATGCTGCAGAAATTCATCTTTGGTGAAGTGTTCCAAACGGGAGAACTTACTTTGAAACAGCGTGAGATGATTACCTGCATCACCCTTTGCCACGATGCAGACGCTCCCGCAGTTGAAAGCTCATGCCGGAGCGGCACTTAATGTGGGCGTCACTCCTGAAGAACTGCGTGAGGCGATGTATCTCACGGCGCCGTTCATCGGCTTTCCCAAGATGCTGAATGCCGTGGCTGCGGTGAATGAGGTATTTCGGGAGCGAGGTATCACGCTGCCGTTGGAGACGCAGGGCGCGGTAACGGAGGAGACGCGCCACGAGACCGGCAAGGCCATTCAGGAGAGCCTCTATCCCGGCGGCATAGCCTCGGTGATGGAGGGGTTGCCCGCAGACATGGGCGAGGATGTTGAGAAGTTCCTGACGGATTATTTCTTTGGCGAGATATACAGCCGCGGCGCAATAGATTTGAAGACACGTGAATTGCTGGGTTACTGTGTGTTGGCCACCTTGGAGGCCGAGAGTCAACTCCAGTCGCATTATCACGGCAACATTAACGTCGGCAACACGCCCGAAACATTGACCGCAGCCGTTATACAGTGCCTGCCCTATATCGGTTTCCCTGCTGCCATCAAGGCGCTGCGCATCATCAAGCAGGAATATGCCAAATCCGCTGCTGCGGAAAACAATCTGGTGCGCTTGTCAAAGATTACGGTTGATCCGGCGCAGTTGGAGGCCTACAATGCCTTCCTGAAAGAGGAGATCGAGGCCTCGATGCGGTTGGAGCCGGGTGTACTGACACTCTATGCTACGGCCGAGAAGGACAATCCGCACAAGGTGACCATTCTTGAGATATATGCCGACCGAGAATCGTACGAGCGTCACGTTAAAACGCCGCATTTCCAGAAGTACAAGCAGGGCACGCTATCGATGGTGAAGGAGCTGGAGCTGGTGGATGTGAAACCTCTAATACCGGGATTGAAAATCAAATAACATTCGTATGTTTATGAACAAAATTATTATTACGATGGCGGCAATAACGGGTATCGGTTTTGCCGCCTGTGCACAAGACAGAGGAGGAAATAGTATGCAAATCGAAAACAAACCGTTGGTGGTCTATTTTTCCGCTACGGGAACGACCGCCTCAAGCAGCCCGTACAATCGCAGATGTTACGGGAGGCGCACTCTATGAGATTGAACCGGAGCATGCCTACACGTCGGATGACCTTGATTGAATGACCGACAGTCGCGCAGCTCCGTTGAGATGAACGATCCGAAATCACGTCCGGCATTGAAGCCGACAAAGGCGGATATCGGCGATTACGATGTCATTTTCATCGGCTACCCTATCTGGTGGAATCAGGCTCCGCGAGTAGTCAATACGTTTATCGAGAGCCATGACCTGAAGGGCCGCAAGCTCGTGCCTTTTGCCACATCGGGAGGAAGCAGCATAACCAATAGCGTAAAGCGAGCTGCGCAAGGCATATCCAGAGTTGGAATGGCAGGATGGCAAGCTTCTCAACGGAACCGGCCGGAATGCGGTCTGGAACTGGGCCAGCGAAGTGATAAAAGGACGATAATCCCATTTGAGTCGGCCGGATACGGTTCGTTCTTCTGTCGTTTCACTGCGTGAAGCGTGCGGGTGTGATGCCTGCGTGCAGGGACAGGGAAATGACAGAACATTCCATTTGCGACTTCCAGTGGCCTTAACTTGGATTCTGACACAAGGTTTTGGTTATGTGCCGGGATTGATCGGAAGTTGCTTTTGGATATATTGAATTAGTTGGGTGCATAAAAAAGAAACCTCGCAAAACAAGTGTTTTGCGAGGTTTGTCGTTATTTGTCCGGATCGTATCCGGATTAGGAGTGAACCCGCCGGGTTCGAACCCGGGACCCCAACATTAAAAAGTGTTGTGCTCTACCGGCTGAGCTACGGATTCTCCCGTGCCAATCACCTAATGGCGCACATGCGTGCGACGTTAAGTTTTTGGTGGTGCAAATGTATGGATAATTTTTCGTTCCTCCAAAATAAAAAGTTTTTTTATTGCCGTGTGCCGCAATGTTTCTTGCTGCGGCTGTCCCCTACTGCATCGGCGAACTGATCTCGGCGACCTCGGCTCCCACGAAACGTATGAGGTCGGACGGGGCGATTTTTAAGTTGCAGTCCGCGTACGCCGGCGCTTACGTATATGTGGTCGTGCTCCATGCAGCTCGAATGTATGTATGTCGGGAACCGCTTCTTCATGCCTATGGGCGAGCAGCCGCCGCGGATATATCCCGTGGTGGGCAGCAGCTCCCTTCATGTGCAGCATCTCGACGCGTTTGTTTCCCGAGGCCTTGGCCGCGGCCTTAAGATCAACCTCGTGGTCGCCCGGGACCACACATACGATATGCCCCGTGCGGTCGCCCGTGAGTACCAGCGTCTTGAATACGGTGGCGATATCCTCGCCCAGCTCCTCGGCCACATGTGTTGCGGCGAGGTTCTCCTCGTCAACGGTATAGGGTACAAGTTCATACGGTATGCCGGCCTTGTCGAGCAGGCGTGCCGCATTTGTCTTTTCGATCTTCTGCTTTGACATGTTGCTGAATGTTAGTCGAGATATATATCCCGGTTTTTCAAACGTTATCTCGGCCGCAAATGTAACAAAAAGATGGTATCGTTATGCCTCGTCCGATAATATTGCCGTGACGCGGCCTGCGATGGCAATGCGGTGAAGTCCTGCCATGCGCATAAGCAAGGGTGTCGATAGGTATCGAATATAGTATTGGGCCTAAAAAGATGTGCCGCCATATCGGGCGGCACATGCGTATGCGTAAGAGGCAGATTAGTCCAGTTCCATGTCATGGATAACGTCCCAGTTGCCGTTGAGGGCAAGCTCCACCTCGTGCTTGTTGTTCAGCGATACGGGTTCGTCGTCTCCGCCCGGCGTGGGCTCGGTGTCGGTGCCGTGGCCCGGATCGTCGGTCGTACGTTTTCCGAGACCGTAGAGATGGTTACGTACAATGTTGTATGCGTTGGCATCCTCCTGTACCGACTCCTGTTGGGTGAAGGCCGACGAGCCGCTGTCCCACGTGTAGAGCGTATAGGTGGTTGACGTCTGGCTCGAGGGCAGGTTGACGTTCCACTCGCGTTTCACCCGCCGCCGGCGGTCGTAAGCTGCAGCTTGAGTGTCTGCTCCGATCCGGTCTTGGCGAAGGGTATGATGAACTCGCCGCCGAAGACTGCACCCTTCTCGAAGGTGGCCTTGCCGTTGTACTTTTCGGGTTTCTTCCAGTGTGCGACATTTATGAGATTGCCCGACGCCTCGATCGACGAAAACCAGTCGTTGAGGTCGATGGTCAGGAGAGTCTTGTCGAATGCCGACGACCCGGTGAAACCGTTGATCACGGCCTTTGCGACGCTGTTGTCGGTACCGTTGTTCTGCAGGTCTGTGTTGTCGAACTGTCCGAGGACAAGACGGTTGTGTTCGTTCGATCCGACAAGCCGCAGCTGTGTGGCATCGGCGATGTAGGGAACATCCTTGGCATAGACATATACACCTGCAACCTGACGGTTGAGGATGACCTTCTGCTTGAATCCTTTCGACTTCTCGACTGCGATCGACTCGGTCGAGCCGGCGAAGATCTCCTCTGCGCCACCATCAGTCGAGAGTGACAGGACGGCATTCTCGTTGAAGGTCGAGCCGGATACGAGCGCGCTCTTGATGTCGTTGCCGCTGTAACTGCTGTCGCTGTGGTAGCCCACGGCGAAGATACGGTAGTTGCCGTCGTCGAGTTTGGTCTCCAGTACGAAGTCCGTGGTGCGGCCGTTGTCATACTCAGACGAGTTGCTCTGCCAGTTGGTTATGTCCTTGGTATATTTGACCTCCTTGGTCGAGGCGTCGACAATATAGACTGCGATGTTCTCGATCGAGTGCTTGGCCTCCGAACCGAGCATCGGCCGTCCGGCGCGAGCCGTGGAGCTGCTGTTGGTGTTGGATACGGTAAGAGTTATGACCTAAGCAGGGTCTTCCGTGCCGACGCCGTGGCCCGCATCGTCTTTCGTGCAGGCGTTGAAGGTCAAAAGGCCGATTGCGGCCGTCGCCAGTAAAAAAAGTTTTTTCATGCTTTGTTTGTTGGAAAAATTAATTGTTTGTAAATATTATCGTAACCCTGTTGTTGAGTATGCGCATGTGATGCAGCCGATACTCTCGTACTGCAATGTCCATATTGGGATTCGGTCGTCCTGTTTGTGCGTTTCATCGGGCGGCGTCTGTATAATGTTCCCGAATAAAATGTTTTTTATGCGTAAATAATATATCGGACGTTGGTCATTTTTTCTTCAAATAAACATTCGTATATCCTAAATGCAATAGGTTTAGCATATTGCGATCGGGCTGCCGGATGAAATATTTGTCTGAATTTACAGCTGTTTACAGCCATTTCATACTCTGCTGACGATAAAACGGCGACAGATGCCCGCTTCTGAATACGGGCATCTGTCGCTGATCGGAGGCGTATGTCGTGAGTACTGTTTTTGAACGTTGTCAGTGGCCGAAGCGTGAGGTGTCGACCTCCTTGTGTTTGCGCTCCTTGTAGCCGCCGAAACGATACGAGAAGTTGATAGTCGTGGTGCGGGTATAGTGTGAGCTTCCCATGTCGAGCCACTGGCCGCGGTAACGTATGCGGGTGTATGGGGATGATGTCTCGAAGATATCGCCGCATCGCACCGAGAGCGAGGCGCGTTTGCCGGCGAAGGTCCATTTGAGGGCCGCGTCCACCGACCCGAGAGGATCTATGTCGAATGTGCCCTGTATGGCCTTCGACTGGAAGGAGCCGTTGATTTCGAGCGACAGGTCGGGCTTGCTGCTCAGGTGGAAGGTGTTTTCGAGGCGGGCGACAGCAACCCATTTCGTGCGGTCGAACGACAGGTCATGGAATTGGTCGCATCGTTGGCGCATGTGTATACCCGTGAGCGTGAGTCTCGAATCGAGCCACTTGCCTATGCGGAACGGAATGACGGCATTGACGCCCAAATGGCGGTTCATGTTCCAGTTGAGGGTCTGGTATATGAGGGCCGGACGGTCTGAGGCCTGCCATGCGGCCTGCACGAAGTAGTCGGGCATCCCGTTCCAGAAGAGTACGAAGATATATTTCTGTCGGTAGATATATACGGCTTGGGCTTCATAGCTGCGCGAGGGACGCAGCCCCTTTGTGCCGTGTATCTCCGAGTAGCCGTCGATATAGGATACGGCGCCCTGCATCTCCCAATACGAGGGGTAGCTCTTGTCGGACGAGAAGTTCAACTGCACGATATGCCGGTCGGAGGGCATCCAGTTGAACGATGCCTGCGGATAGAGCGACCAGTTCTCATAGTCGCCCAGCCGGTAATACTCGCCCGCAAGCGAGAGCGAGAAGCCCGCACGTGAGAATTGCCGTCCCGTGCCGAGGTAGATGTTACCCGTATATTCGTCAAGACGCGAATCGGTGTCGGTGGTGACGGGGTTGCCTTCGAGGATGGTGTAGTGCTGCCAGTCGTGGGATGAGGAGAAGGCGAAGGCCCCGCCGCCCGTTATCTGCCACCCCGAGTCGAATGTATGCGACTGGTCGATCGTGGCGTTGAGACGGTCGATCCGCTGACCCGATACGATGTCGAACGACGTGGCCTGTGCGTCGGTGTAGTCGTTTGTCAGCGACGCGGTTTCGGGGTTGTCGTAGTGGGTGTAGTCGAGGCCGATGTCGAGCCCGAATGGTGCTGTGTATCGCATCGAGACGTTGTGTAGTGTCTTGTCTCCCGAGGTCTCGGAGCGGGAATCGACGTATGTGCCGTTCGATACCGACAGGCCGCGGCTGTTGGGTGTAAATGCGGCCGTATATGCTGCGCTCAGACGGCCGCGCTGATTGGGCGAGTAGTCGAATGCCGCGCGCATCTGATGGTTCCACCCTTGTCCCGTTATCGACTCGTTCTGGCGGATGTCGTATTGCTGCTCCCCCACCGTATGCAGTGAGTGCATGTCGAAACGGTGCAGCTCCTTGCCGCGCGAGGCCGAATATGTGACGTCGGTTGACCATTTGGGCGAGGTGAGGATGAAGTTGCCGCCCATCTCCCAACCGCCGTAGTAGCGGTCGGTGTAGTTGCCGTGTACCTCGCCCGAGAAGGCGGTGTCGTGGCTGCGGCGCAGAACGATGTTTATCGCCGCCCCGCGTACGTGGTATTGCGGCGGGGCGCTGTACATCACTTCGGCCTTTTCCACGCGATTTACGGGTGTCGACCGCAACAGCGTTGCGAGTTGCTCGGCCGTCATTGTCGAGGGGCGTCCGTTGAGGATCACCGTGACGGACGAACTGCCTGCCAGCGATAGCACGCCCGATTGCTCGGATACTCCCGGCAGACGCGTCAGTGCCTCGTAGGCATTGTTTACGGCCTGCCCTTCGGTGAGACGTTCGAGGTCGTAGCTCAGTTTGCCCTGCTCAACCTTCACGACGGGGCGTTCACCCTCGACGACGACGGCATTCATGGCCACGGAATTCTCCTTGAGGATTATGTCTCCCAGATCCGATCGGTCGGACTCCACGGTGCGGAGTTCGTAGGCCAGATGCTGAATCTGCAGCATGTAGGGCCGCAGCGACGAGTGGAGTTCGAACTTCCCGTCCGCCGCTGATGAGACGGCGTTTATGAATGTGGAGTCTTGGTCGAACAATACGACTGCGGCGCCCGCGACTGGCATACCTGTCGTGTCGATCAGACGGCCGTGTATGCGGTCATCAGTTTGTGGATTGGTTGTTGGAGGGGTTTGGGCTGCAGCCGTCACGGCCATGAACATGGAGACGGCAGCCAGCAGGAGTTCCAGATGTGAGGTTTCATATTCATTTTCATTGCAGTTTTTTCGAATTGCGTTCGTACTGCAAAGTTACCTCTCAAATGGCCTTGCCTGTGCGTATTTTATCTTGCTTCTGTTGCCGTAATGCGTTGATATACAATAGTAGATACCTGTAAAATTCTTGCTTTTGGGCTTTATTCCCTTGCTTCATGTCCAAGATAATGGCGTTCTCATGCGAAGAATGCCAACAGCGTATCGCGGTCCGTGGCGTGAGATTCGGCTATGCGCCGCTTGAGCTTCGACTTGAGCGTATAGACGCCGTTGAGCGACATGCCCAGCATAACGCATATCTCCTGCGGCGAGAAGCCTGCTATGACGAGCGCTGCGAAGTCGTAGTTTCGTCGTGTCCAGTCGGGGAACTGCTCGCGGAGACGCGAGACGGCGCGGTCGCTGTACAGGTCGGCCATGTCGACCACATCGTTAAGCATGGCGGGACTAAGGGCCAATTCGCGCATCTTGGCCGTAAGGCGCTCGCCGTCACCGTATGTGTAGCATGTGGCGGCAATGTCGCGCACGGCGGCCACACGTCCTTCGAGCAGGCGTTTTACGGCCGCTTCACGGGCATTCGAGGCGTCGAGACGCGACGTGAGGCTGTCGTGCGACTCACGGTATGAGTCGAGCAGAGCAAGCGACTCGTTAAGCTGCTCGTCGCGGCGGCGTAGTTTGCGGCGGTAGCCGACAAGAGCCCACACAGCCGCTATGATGACCAACAGTGCACCCAATATGGCGATCCACACGCGGTAGCGCAGCGATGCTTCACGCAGCGCCACCTCATTGGCCGTGCGGAAGCGTCGTTCGAGCTCGGCTACATGCGCCCCACGCTGCTCCTCGGATAGCGAATCCTTCACCGAGGCATACTGCTGCATGAATTCGTATGCGCGGGCGTCGTCGCCGCGGTCGTGGTATATACCTGCTGCCAGAGCATAAAGGCCGACATTCCCCTGATGGAACGTGTCACGGCTGTCAAGTGCCTTCTCTATGTAGTATCGGGCCGAGTCTAACTGACAATCCTGTTGGAAGATGATGGCCGAGGCTATGTCATAGAACGAACGTCCCGTATCATCCGTAGCGGCGCGTCCGTATGTGAGCGGAGCCTTACGGATAACGTCGAGGTCGATGCCGCGGCGTGCCTCCAGAAGCTGTTCGTGCGTCCAGTCGCCAAGATAGGTGTGGAATATGAGGTTTTGCAGGCGGATCTGTTGTGCGAAATATCGGAACGAGATGGTGTCGGCCGCATCGACGAGCGGCTCCATCGTCTCGATGGCCTGCCTGTAATTGCCGTTGGCACAATAGGCCGAGGAAAGCATGAATCGGCTGTATCCCTCCTGCTCCGCGTTGCCGTTAGCAATGGCCGCCTCTACGGCCTTCGCAAAGGGTTCCACGGCGTCGTATCCCTGCTCGAAGTATATAAGTCCCAGAGTGTGGTAGACGGTGACAAGCAGCATCTTCGTATATTCGTACGTCGAGTCGTCACGGTTGCGGCCTTTGGCGATAGCATTCTCGGCGATTATAGCGGACTGCGTATATCCGCGTATGGCCTCCTCGAGGTTGCCGGTTTGCATGTATGCCTTGGCGTAGGTGTACCACGCGGCGGCCTGTTTGTGGGCCGAGCCGTGACGGTCGAAATATTGCATGGCACGTTCCAACGTCTCTTTGCTGGCCGTAGTATCTCCCGTATAGGCTTCGGCCAACCCTTTGAGCAACAGACATTGAGCACGGTCGCGGCGGCTGAGGCGCTGCGTGTCGATCCCGCGCAGCAGTGTCATGGCACTGTCGGGATGGTCCTCGACAAAGAGACTGTCAACGATAAATCCCGTATGTGTGCGGGGCGTGCAGCAGAAAAGCGACGAGAGCAGCGTAAGAAACGTTATGTAGAGCGCCGTGCGTTTCATTGCATATTGTTTTTCCAGATATCGTTCATGTCGATCCGGTCGGCATTGTGGAAGAATCCGCTCACGAGCGTAAGGTACTCGGGCATACGGTCACCTTCGCCCCATCGCAGCGGAATCGCCATCAACTCCTCGGTGGTACGGCAGAGGTCGAATCCGCACGCTTCGAGTGACGGACGTACCAACTCCGGATGGCGGCACGGCCTGCCTTCGAGACGGGCGCAACTATCATTGGGACAGTAGAGGCATCTGCCGGCGTATGCGAAGGCGCGGCCGTCGTAGCGGCGTTCGAGGTCGAGCAACAGCTTCTCGTGAGATATGCGCTCCGGCCGCAGGAGATTTTCAGACTCTGACAGCGGCAGCCCGCTGTGTCGGGGCTTGATCTTGGTTGCGATGATGAGCGCCGTGCGGTATCCCGAGAGATATTGCTCCATGTCGAAATCGAATGGCGGACAGGCCCAGCTGCGGCCGTAATTGGGACATGCACGGCAGCATGCCGCCGTACGCCGCGCATCGCGGTAAATGGCGATATAATCGGCCGCAGGCAACTGTGTGGTGTAATCCTGCGACGAGTATTCTATATGGTGTTCCTGTGCGGTCATGCCTGTTGTTGTGCCTGCTGTCGGGCCTTTTGTCTGTCCTTGCGGTATATCTGGTATGAGTTTACAAAGTTCTGCCATACTATATACGCCGTCGGCGCTACCGATGATATGGGGTCGAGGAACGCCTGTGACATCCATACGGCGAGTACTGTATTCTTCTGCCCGAGCGACTGTCCTCCCGCCACTACGTCGCCGTAGCGTCGTCCGAGGCGGCGTCCTATCGAGAACTGTGCCAGACATATAATCAGAGCTACGGCCGCGAGTGCTATTTCCTCACGTCGGTCGGCCTCGTTGTGGTCAAGCAGGAAGCAGGTCGTGCGTCCTATGATGAAGGCCAGCGACAGCAGCCACATATAGAACGATATTTGCCCGTGGTCGCCTACCCATCCGGCTGCGCGAGGCAGGACAAGACGGCAAAACTGCGCCGCAGCGAATGGCATTATAAGCAGCGGCGCAATACGGGCGAGGAGCTGCGCGAAGGTGCACTCTCCGTTACCGGTGAACGACAGCACGACGGTGCCACAACCGCCACGGCCATATTGCATAACAGGCTGTACGTGGCCATCGTGGCGACGTTGGCGCCGAGCATGCCGGCGATGACGACGGCGGCCATTGCCACGGGGGCAAGTATGCATATCATTGCCCCTTGAGCCACGACCGGATTTAACGGTCTAAGCGCTAGATATATGGCCACGCATCCTGCAATCTGTATGGCAAGGAGCCATACGTGCAGCATTGACGGGCGCATCTCTCGCGGCCGCACGCGGCAGAAGGTGACAAATAGCATGAGGAATATGAGTACGGGCGTCACCATGTGTCCCGACATGTCGTCCACGGCGGCAACGGAACGGCACAGCACGGCACCTACGACCATGGCGAAAGGCATGGCTACGGTCTTGACGTTGCGGTGCAGGTATTCTTGAATGTGCATAGCAGTCGTATGTTGAAAAAGAGGCCGCGCTTGCGGCGGCCGTTTGCATGTGGAACGTATTTGTTTGTATGGGAATACTCGCTATGCGAGCAGCTCCTTTACTTTGGCCGATATATCCTTGCCGTCGGCGCGGCCTGCAAGACGTTTAGTAGCAACGCCCATCACACGTCCCATATCCTTCATCGATGCGGCTCCCGTCTCGGCGATGATGGCCTTGACCTCTGCCGTAAGTTCCTCGGGTGTCAGCTGCTTGGGCAGGAACTCCTGCATGACCTTGACCTGTGCCAGCTCCTCCCCGGCCAGATCGGCTCGGTTCTGCTGCGTGTATATTGCGGCCGAGTCGGTACCCTGCTTTGCGAGTTTGGTGATGATCTTGATGACGTCGGCATCGGGCAACTCGTCGACGGCAGCGCCCGACGTCTTGGCCTCGATGATATATTTCTTGATGTTGCGCAGTGCGCTCAGACGGACGGCGTCACGTGCTTTCATGGCCGCCATAATCTCACTCGAAATGGTCTTTTCAATGACATAGCTTCTGTTATTTATAGTTTCACTTTATATCTTGCAACTTGTTTCTGTATTTTCTTTCTGCATTTTCTTATCCATTGTCTACTCGTCGCCGCCGCTTCGCTCGAAGAAGGCCAGCACGCCGCGCATGAGCATGTCGCGTTGTGAGGCGTCGAGGATCGACTCGAACGGGAACGCCATAACTACACTTCGGTAGTCGTTGCCGTTGTAGCATACGGCGGCCGGCTGATTGTTCGTGGCGTATCGCATGGCTATGTATGCGTTGCGTCCGTATGGTGATATGCATCCGGGGAGACTCTACGCCGTAGAAGTCGCGCGTGGGTTCGCGGTTGAACTCTATCGTACTGCGTGTCATGCCCATGGGCGAGGCGACGATACGCGCTTCACCGCGACGCGTGGCCATGTCGCCGTTATATGACATGTGCAGCGTGCGCCGTGCGAACTCCTTGTCTGCGGATGTAGCTTCGGGCCCCTTCCACAAGTCGCCCGCGACATGGCATCCCGATACGAATATGTTGCCTCCGTGGCGGGTGAAGTCCGTAATGAGTCGTTGCAGAGATTCCGACATGACCTTGAAGTCGTATCCCGACGTGCCGCGGCCAATGGCGCACGAGCGCTGCTTGCCCAGAATGAGGTCTGCGGCATCGTATCGTCCTAGGATGACGTCGCCGCGCTCGACGGCCTTCACCGAGGCTGAGCAGAAGGAGTATCCCGCCGCGGCGATCGACCGCCCGTGGAGGACGGGATAATCGAATGTATTGCCCGCAATGACGCGAGTCTCATAGTCGCTGTAGCACGACCCGAGCGCATCGTTGTCGTTCTCGGAACGTGACAGGGCACGGTCGAAGTTGCGTTGCTGGCCTATGAATGATATGTCCTTGATGTATGCGGCGCCGGAGTCGTAGTCGTTGTAGAATCCGGCCAGCGAGTCACCCTGTATGTTCATCGGGGCGCTGACACGTTCGAAACCGTTGATGACAAGCACGCTGCCGCGCTCGTTTGCGGCGCGGTGTGCCGCAAGGGTCTCGCTTGGGAAACTCTCGCCGCCCTTGTTGACGGCCGTGACGCGGTATGAATAGGTATGTCCGCGCTGCTGTGTCATGCGCACGGTGGTGCCGTCGACGCGGATGCCGTTGTCGAAGCCGCCGTCATCATGCCGCGTATAGACGATATAATAATCCGGGTCGGCCGAGAGTTCGAGACTGTCTGTAACGGGCTGCCAACTCAACACAACGTCGGGTGTATCTTCATCGGCGAACTCCACGCTGAAGGCCTCGACGGGCAGCGGCTGGACGGTGTATGGAACATTGTACTGGCTTGACAGATAGCGTAATATACCCTTGTAGATAGCGCGGCTCACGAGGAACTTGAAGCGCGGGTCGCTGCCATAGCGCATGTCGGCGAAATTCTGGTGCGAGAGCAGTTCGAGCAGCATGGTCGGGGCACCCGGCACGCGCGCCTCGTAATATGAGCGGTTCCACATGCCACGGCGGCTCCATGCGGGTTCATATACGGAGCGTATGTCCTCGACCATCTGTGTCATCACGATGTCGGTCAGCTCGCGCGAAAGGTAACGGTCGGCACCTCCCATGAAGTGCCCCTTGTTGTCCTTGGTATAGAATATTCCGAGCGTACCGATTATATCGTCGTTAAGCCTTACGCCAGCATCCGAATGGAATGCCAGCGCCATGTCTATGGGGATTGATTTTCCCTTCTCGTCGGGCAGGCGTTCCGATCCGCCCATGAGGGCATTGACCCAATGCGCACGCGACATGTAGTCGTCCTTGTAGTCGTCGGCGCCCTCCTTGGGTGTATATACATCCTCCTCAAAGCCCGACCACTGGAGCCAGTAGCGCGCCCCTTCGCAGAAACGCGGATATTCGCTTGTGAGGGGCTCGTATTCGATTGCATCGTCACGCAGCGACGGCGACACCTCGCGGGCGATATTGCCGTAGCCGCCGCCTATCTTGACCGCGTCGGCCGAGACTGTGCGGCCGCCTTCGTTCGTTATGTTCGAGAGTGACACCAACGTCTGCTCCTCGCCTGCGGCAAAGGGAAGTGTCCGAGGTAGATCACATGCCGCCGCCCATGGTCTGGTTTACGGCGAAACGGCTCTCGCCGCCGAGATGGTGTACCGTGTAGACGGCATCGTCGGCACTCTCCGTGCCGTGGCTCGCGTATGACACATAGACGGCATATTCGCCCGTCTCGGGGATTGCGGCCCGCCACTCGGCCCGGCTCTCGTTTCCGGAGGTGATGCTCTTTACGGCGCGCGCCGTGCCGTCACGGAAGGGATTCTCGCCGTTCATGTAGACATCCTTCAAGTGTGCGAATCCGACGACATCGTCGCCCCACGCCTGCGAGCCGTTGCTCTCGGCGTATTTGGTGTCGTCTACCCCGCTGTCGTTGTCGATGATGATCTCGCACAACTGCGTGTCGCGTTCGCGCGGCAGCAGGACGTTTGCACCGGCATTTTCGAGCATGGGCACCAGATACGGCAGCACGAAACTCTGCGTGAAGAGATCCTCGACCGTCTCCCAGAGGCGTGAGCGCTGCCAACGCCATACGTTCTCCTTCTGGTCGAAATAGCGGCCGTGGCTCTGCCACATGGCTATATGCCGCCCGGCAAGGCCTTCGGTGGGGGCATTCTGCGACGAGAGCGGCCGCACGAGTGGCCGTTTCGAGCGGTTGGTGAAACGCGTGCCCGAAAGATTCGATGTGCGGTAATAGTGTGGGATGAACTCCTCGATACGGTGATTGTCGGTTATGATCGAGAGCTTGCGGTCGGCATACTCCGCGGGCAACACGGTGCGTACGGAGTCATATATCGCGGCGACGTTCTCCTCACGGAATGGATAGTATGACAATCCGATCGATGCGTATATCTCTATGCGTTCGTTGGTTATGCGCGTACGGTCGACGCGTACCGAGCCGCCCGACACCTCGCGCGCGACGATGCGCGTGAGCATCTCGCCTATCTCGCGTTTCTGGGTTGCATTGATGCCCGCCGCGTCGGACGGTGTCGGCATGAGCATCAGCGCCGCAAGGACGATGAGAGTTATCTTACTGTGCAGTCATTTCGGGGATAAGATATTAAAAACAGCCCAAAGATACAAAATAATGCGTTATAGCCCAATAATTCGAATCCGATAGCGTAGTTCCACCTCTCGGCTGCCCACCACTGCAGCAGGTAGCTGGCCACGGGTGACGCGACGGCTATGAGCGGCACGAAACGCTGGTGTATTTTGCGGCGTGTGGCAAGTCCGAATACGAAGAGTCCGAGTATCGGGCCGTATGTGTATCCCGCAACTTTGAATACAAGGTTTATGACGCTGTCGTTGCCGAAGCGATCGAAGATGAGAATCACTGCCGTCATGATGGCGGCCATAACAATATGGGTGCGTTTGCGCAGGCGTTCGAGTCGTTTTTCGTCACGGCCGTCGGCACGCAGGATGTCGAGCGTGAAGGATGTCGTGAGTGCTGTGAGTGCCGATCCGGCGGCCGAGTATGTACACGACACGAGCCCTACGACGAACATTATGCCCGCGATCTTGGGCAGCCCGCCCTGAACGGCCACCAGAGCAAAGGCCTGATCGCCCTTGGCGGGCTGCGGCAGCCCCTCGGCGGCTATGTAGAGATATATGAGCGCCCCCAAGGCGAGGAACAGTAGTATGACGACTATCTGGCAGAGGGCCGTCAGTACGATGTTTATCTGCGAGTCGCGCATGGTGCGGCAGCTCAGGTTGCGCTGCATCATGTCCTGATCGAGTCCGGTCATGGCTACGAGGCAGAGGGCCCCTCCGGCGACCATCTTCCAGAAATACCGTGCCGAGGCCGGGTCGTCGAAGAACCACATGCGCGAATATGGCGATGCGGCCACGGCGTGGCAGGCTTCCGTGAAGGAGAGATCCATGCGGCCGCATACGCACCAAATGCAGACGACGATGGCGGCAACGAGACTTATCGACTGCAGCGTGTCGGTCGGTATGAGCGAGCGGACGCCGCCCCAACGCGTATAGAGCCATACGAGCAGCATCGTGAAGATTATGTTGGCTATGAACGGAAGGTTGAAGTGATCGAATACAAGCAACTGCATCACAGCGCATACGACATATATCTTTAGCGAGGAGCCTATGATTTTCGAAACGAAAAAGCACCACGCCCCCGTACGGTGTGTGGTGATTCCGAAACGATCGTTGAGATATTGGTACAGGGAGACTACGCCGTGTCGGTAGAATACGGGTACGAGCACGAAGGCTACGATCATCTGTCCGATGGTGAAGCCCACGGTCATCTGCATATATGAAAAGGAGTCGGCGGCGACGGAGCCCGGCACCGAGATGAATGTCACGCCCGACATCGCGGCGCCGATCATTGCCAGCGTGGCCATATACCATGTCGTGCGGCGGTTGCCGATGAAGAATCCGGCATTGTCTGCATGCCGCCCCGATATGTAGGCCAGAGTGAAAAGTACGGCCAAATAGGCGAAAAGTGTCAGCAAAACCGCTATCGGTGACATAACTCACGGGATCATTTACCGCGCAAAGATAACAATTCGCCACAAAATAATTGTAGTGTCGAATAAGTTTAATATCTTTTGCCTGCAGTTTGCGAATCGAAACGATAAAAGCAGGGATTAATTGTTAATTTAATATATTTAATATGGCTAAATCATTGAAGATACGAGATTTGACTTTGCGCGACGGGCAGCAGTCGTCGTTCGCGACCCGTATGAACCAGGAGCAGATCGACCGCTGTCTGCCGTTCTACAAGGATGCCGGTTTCTATGCCATGGAGGTTTGGGGCGGTGCGGTGCCCGATTCGGTAATGCGATATCTGGGTGAGAACCCGTGGACCCGTCTTGAGACGATATATAAGGCTGTGGGCGACGTGTCGAAGTTGACGGCTCTGTCGCGCGGCCGCAACCTGTTCGGGTATTCGCCCTATACGGACGAGATCATCGACGGCTTCTGCCGCAATGCCATCGAGAGCGGCCTGGGGATCATGCGTATCTTCGATGCCCTGAACGACGTGGACAACGTGAAATCGACGGTCAAATACGTCAAGCAGTACGGCGGCATCGCCGACTGCGCCGTATGTTATACGGTCGACCCGAAGTATCCGCAGCCCTCGTTCTTCGAGCGCCTTTTCGGAAAGCGTGCGCCGAAGCCGGTCTTCACGGATGAGTATTTCCTCGACAAGGCCAAGCAGATGGCGGCTCTGGGTGCCGACATGATCACCATCAAGGATATGTCGGGCCTGATTCCGCCCCAGCGCATCAGCCGTCTGGTAAAGCTGTTCAAGCAGAATATCAATGTGCCTATCGACTTCCACACGCACTGTACTCCGGGTTACGGTCTGGCTTCGGTATTTGCCGCCATCGCCGCCGGCGTCGACATCGTGGATACCAACTGCTGGTGGTTCAGCGAGGGCACCGGAGCGCCTGCTCTGAGTTCATCTATATCTTCTGCAAGAAGATGGGTATCGATATCGGTGTGAATATGGATGCCGTATCGAAGATCAACGCCCAGCTCAAGGGTATACGCAAGGAGCTGGAGTTGTCGGTATTCGGTGCCGAGAAGCCCGCACCCAAGGCTTTCGACCCCATGAAGGATACCCTTCCCGCCGAGGTGGACGCCCTGTTCGACAAGGCCGTGAAGGCTGCACAGAGCGAGAACTTCGAGGAGCTGCTCGCCGCAAGCCAGAAGATCGAGGCCTACTTCGGTTTCCCGGCTCCCAACGAACTGGTGCAAAAGGCCGAGATACCCGGCGGCATGTACTCGAACATGGTCGCCCAGCTCAAGCAGCTCAAGTCGGAGGATATTCTTCCCCGTGCCATGGAGCTGAGCCCCTCGGTGCGTCTGGCTGCAGGTCTGCCGCCGCTGGTGACCCCGACCTCGCAGATCGTCGGTGCGCAGGCCGTCAACTGCGCCCTCGACGAGAAGGCCGGGCGTCCGATGTACACCAACAAGAGCTCGCAGTTCGTAGGTCTGGTAGAGGGTGAGTACGGACACACGCCGGTGCCCGTAGATCCCGAGTTCCGCTTCAAGATATGCGGTGTGCGTGAGGAGACTCCCTACGATACCTCGAAATACAAGATGCAGCCCAACCCCGAACTTCCCGAGGCCGGAGGCGTGAAGCTGGCGGCAAACGAGAAGGAGGTTCTGCTGTTGGAGCTCTTCCCGCTGGTGGCAAAGAACTTCCTCACCAAGGAGAAGAAGGCTGCATACGAGGCCGCACAGGCCGCTGCCGCAGCGAAGGCTGCTGCTGATGCGAAGAAGGCTGCCGACAAACCCAAGGCCGAGGAGAAGGCCGAGGCTGCACCTTATGTAATGCCTACGGATGTCAAGGGCAATGCCGTTGTAGCGCCGCTGCCGGGCCGCGTGATCGAGGTTAAGGTCAAGGTCGGCGACAAGGTGTCGATCGGACAGTCTGTTGTCATCCTCGATGCCATGAAGATGGAGAACTCGATCACTTCGGACTATGCCGGTGTCGTGACGCGCATCTTCGTCGAGAAGGATCAGGCCGTACCTACCGAAGCCCCGATGGTGGAGATCGGTTAGTGTGCCGCTGCAATAAATGAAAAGCCCGCAATCCAGTCGGATTGCGGGCTTTTTTGCGTCTTTATGTGTTTGGCGGGATTTGTGTGATTGACGTGGAAAATGCGCCAGATCGGGTGAAAACGGGCTTAAACAGTGCAGCCGACGGCTTGGTTGTCCTGCGAATGTCAGGCCGCTGCCCTATTTCATGACGTGCAGCGTTACGGATGATTGCCGTTCGGCGTCGTGGTAAATCTTAACGTCGCATGGAACGAAATCCTCCTTTGTACAGGTGTATGTGTCGATCATCTGCTGCGGGTTGCGGTCGAAGAGCGGGAACCACGTACTCTGTATCTGTACCTTGATGCGGTGCCCGGCCATGAACGTATGTGCAACGTCGGGCAGCATCAGTGTTATGCGTTCGACCTTGCCGGGAGTGAAGGCTTCGGGAGAGGAGAAGCCGTTGCGGTAGCGTCCGCGCATGATGTCGCCGCGAACCATCATCTCATACTCTCCGTCCGGGCCCACGTCTATGATCTTTACCACGAAGTCGGCGTCGGTGGTTGATATTGCGGCATGGAGTGTTACGTCTATTGGTCCTATTACGGCCATATCGTTCTCAAGGCGCGGCGAAAGGAATGTCAGCACATCGTGGCGGCCGTCGAGAAACTCCTGCCCCACGGTCATATACTCCTTGCGGCGCGGCCACGGCATGTCGGGATAATACGGGACGGGGTCGTTCGGATCGGAGGTGTAGAAACTGTAAGCCTCCGATATGTCGGACGGCGTGGTGGTCAGAGAGCCGCCCTCGGCCAGATAGAGCGTGTGCGGGCGGCTTTGGTTCTCGGGATCCCACCCTCCATCTCGCGCCAGCAGTTCTCGCCCGAGAAGAATATGAGTGCTCCGGTTGTCGTGGCGCCGCTATGCTCGGCATCTCTGAGGTAGTGGTCAAAGAATGGGAACTCGACTTGGTGGCGGTAAAACTGCGAGAGTGACTCTTCCGAGAAACGGATATGCCCGACCGCATTGGCATCGCCGTTCGAGCGCCATGCGCCGTGCGTCCACGGGCCCATCACGATACGGCAGTCGGTCTGCGGGTTGTTTTGTCGGATGGCGCGATAGATGTTCCATGTGCCGTATAGATCTTCTGCATCGAACAGACCTCCGACCATGAGGATGGCGGGACGTATGTCGTGCGTGGCATTCAGGGCGCTGCGCTGCTGCCACCAGCTGTCGTAATCGGGGTGCGCGGCCATCTCGTCCCAGAATGGGATGCTGCCGCCGAGAGCGCGTGTTATGTCGGCGACGGTGTTGTCGTGCAGGTATTCTATGGGATTGCCCTTGACGGGCGAGTCGAACGGTTCTGGGCTGTCCGTGGGCTTTGTCCGCGCTGCCGTGCCGAAGTTGGGCAGAAACCCTACGGCGTCGCTCAGGGCTAAGGCTCCGTTATGGTGGAAGTCGTCTCCGAGAAACCAGTCGCATATCGGGGCTTGGGGCGAGACGGCACGTATGGCCGGATGTCCGCTTGCGGCGGCCATCAATGCATAGAATCCCGAGTAGGAGTTGCCGAAGACGCCCACACGGCCGTTATGGCGCTTCAGCTTGCGCAGAAGCCACTCGACGGTGTCATACGTGTCACTGCTCTCGTCAATGGCGCCGGAACTCTTGTCGGCGACATAGGGGCGTATGTTGACAAACTCTCCCTCGCTGCGCCAGCGTCCACGCACATCCTGAAAGACGATGATGTAGTCGGCGCGCAGGTAATCCTCGAATATGGCCTGCTGCCAGAACGAGGCGTTGCGGCGCCCGTATGGCCCGCAGCCGTAGGGCGTGCGCGTGAGCAGTATCGGATGGTGCGAGCGGCGGTTTTTCGGCGTATATACGGCCGTATAGAGACGTATGCCGTCCCGCATGGGTATCATGTATTCGTTTTTGACGTAGTGTGCCTTGAACCATGCGGCGTCTATTGCCGGCTGCTGTTCCGTCTCGCTGGCATGGAGCGTGGCGGCATAGATGAGAGATATTATTACGGTTATGATGCGTTTCATCGGGCAGGGGTTTCTTTCCTGCAAATTTAATACAATTTGGGCGTAATACAAGTTATTCAGTGTCGTCGTGCCGTTTACGGTATATGTCGGTGACGTATAGCGTGAAGATGGGGAAAAACATCATGCCCAGACACGGCAGCATCACTGCCAGCGTCTTGCCTATGGCCGTTACGGGAAATATCGCGGCGCCGACGGTCGTGACATTCATCCATGCCCACCACATGGCGTTGCCGAAGCCGTGCAGGGCATGGTTTACCGTCACCTCGTAGTCGTAGAAGATGAGGGCCGCAAGATATGTGAAACATACTACGGTGAATACATACGCCGCCAACAGACGTCTTACTCCCCGTCCAATGAGCCAGCGTATGACCACCCCCATTGCGACGAACGACCTTATGAGCGGCAGTGCGGCTACGGCAACCTCGGCGCTGCGATATATGTCTGCGCCGCACCACCGCAGGATGTTCAGATACGGTATCGACAGCAGCAGGAAGAGAATCTTCGGGGCGAAGCGCCGGTGTGCGCCGTAGTCGGCGACGATCTCGCCGGCAAAGTCGGCCATGAAGACCATGCAGGCGACAAGTTGCAGGCGCATGTACCAGTCGGAGTAGACACGGTGGTCGCCCGTGAGTACCTCGATCGAGATGCCCGTAAGCAGGGCGATGCCTGCTATGAGGCTGGCTATGCGCAATATGGAGTTCAGTCGAGACATGCAGCGGCGGATTTGCCGTTATCGATGGCAAATGTCGTGCCGGGTAAATTTTCGGCAAGACGTATATTTTTTCGGAAAAAGTTTTGCAGGAATAAAAATTTGGCTTATCTTTGCACCGCAATTGAAAGATGGCGAGATAGCTCAGCTGGTTAGAGCGCATGATTCATAATCATGAGGTCGAGAGTTCAAGTCTCTCTCTCGCTACACGCGGAGATCACCCCGACGAAGGTCTCAGCGTCAAGTTCGGGATGTAGCTCAGCCCGGTTAGAGTACACGTCTGGGGGCGTGTTGTCGCTGGTTCGAATCCAGTCATCCCGACTAACCGAAAAGCCTTGATATTCAGTCGAATATCAAGGCTTTTTTTTTCATCCCTACCCCATCTCTGCCGTCGGTGGAACACAAGTGGAACATGGATTGCCGGAATCTTGTGGATAGTCATTTTTGGCGGTAAATGTCTTGCTGTTAATTTATTTCAGCCCATATAATAGCCTCGAACCGACGGATAGTAAATTTTATCGGGTTGGCTGTTACGGTTCGGTATAGGACGATTTTTCCGGCTGCTGTTAATATGACATGATATTTTTAACGCGATGGATATTTTCTCGAAATATTCAACTATGAAGAGTTGCTATGCCATCTTTATTTTGTCTAAAATCTGTTTGACGAATCCATTTGCGTCATTAATCAGGTTGTCAATATCTCTTAGAGTAAATTCATATAGCCCACCATCTTTTTTACGGCCGTTTCTATGTGCTATTACATGGCGAATGCGATGTTTGTTCATATCCCCATTTGTGTCGCATAGTGATATACCAAACAGCTTTTGTGTATGTGGTTTTTATTCTTGATATACTGCTGTACGATTCCTTCAAAACATTGTCAAAAACATTCTGCTCACTGTTGCCCATCTCGTTGTCATCCCACATGCGCTCCAAGGCATATAGCTTTTGCTTGCTTTCTTTGTCATTGCATCTGGCTAATATAAATTCCTGAAAATATGTGAAGAAACTCTCCTTACTGCCTGCAATCTTTGTCAATATGGTGTCGCATACGAATGTATCGACAGCTGCAATTATTCCTAAGTAGACTTGCCGTAACAGAATCTGCATGGTATGTTGGCAGCATTGGATCTTCGAGAGTTCGGTTATGTCTGTAATTCGCTGTCTGTATTCCGCGTAGCAGTCATCATAAGAGTTCCGCAGAAATGGGGCCCACTCATTCCTTGTGCTAAAGAATGTCTTTGCATAATATTCATTGAAAATAGATGGAGCCGATGTTTTGTAATTATAATACAGGGCTGTCCATTTATCTCACTGTTACATTCGATCTGTTCACAGCCTTCGGGGGTGTGCTGCACAGGCATTTGGCATCGTTATACCTGAAGAACGGCGTATCTATAAAGATCCCACCATTGACATATATATTCTTGTTATTCTTTATCATAGTCAATTATATAAGAGTCGTGTAGTCCGAGATATTATATTCCAGTAGATATTGTTTTATACGTATTGTTTGCCTTTGTTGTTTGTTTTATGATGTATCCCAATTTATGAAATATGAAAAGAAAGTCTCCACGGAGTACGCGGAGACAGTAGGTTTGAAACCTTCGGCATATAGCCTTATTGTGGTAAGATGTAGAATTCTTACGTCACAAATATATATATTTTATCTGAACTTCGCAATTTTTATTTAATTTTACAGAAAACACTTGATTATTATTAATTATGGAGAAAATTCTGGGCGTTGATCTTGGCACCAATTCAATTGGATGGGCTATAGTTGAAGATACCGATAAAGGATATATTTTGAAGGATAGAGGTGTTGACATCTTTCAGGAAGGCGTAGCCCGCGACAAAAATAATGAAAAACCTTCGGTGCAAGACAGAACCGAAGCAAGGGCGTTGCGTCGCCATTATTTCCGCCGTCGCTTGCGTAAGATAGAACTGCTTCGGCTTCTCGTGAAATATGATTTATGTCCGTATTTGACAGACGAGCAGTTGGACTTGTGGCGCATGAAGAAACAGTACCCTCTTGATGATGGGTTCCTTCAATGGCAGCGTACGGATGATAACAAGGACAAGAATCCATACCACGATCGTTATGTCGCATTGACACAAACGCTCAATCTCGAAAAGATGGAGCACAGGTATATGCTTGGCCGTGCGATTTATCATCTGGCTCAGCGGCGGGGCTTCATCAGTAACCGTAAAGAGGTTGGCAAGGACAAAGGAAGACGGTGTCGTAAAGATGGCATCAAAAAGTCTGTCGAGAAATGGAGAAGGCGGGATGTCACTATATAGGTGAATATTTTTACAAGCTATATCAGCATAAAGGTAAGATTCGCGGTAGATATACATCGCGAAACGAGCATTACAGGGCTGAGTTCGACGCTATATGCGAACGGCAACAATTGCCTGAGGAGTGGCGAAAAAACATGTACCGCGCCATATTCTATCAACGGCCGTTGAAATCACAGAAAGGGCTTGTCGGTAAATGTACTTTTGAACCTAAAAAGAGTCGCTGCCCGGTATCACATCCTCGCTTTGAGGAGTTCCGTATGTTGTCTTTGATGAACAATGTAAGAGTTACATCTCCGGCGAGATAGAACCGCGGCCATTGTCTCAAAGCGAGATCACGACCATCACGCCTCTGTTTTTGCGAAAAAAGCAAACCGTATTTTGATTTTTGAAGAGATTGCGCGCAAGATTGCAGGCAAAGGAAAATATGCTTGTAGGAACGATCGTAATGAGGCCCCATATCGCTTTAATATGCCCGTACAGCTACCGTGTCAGGGTGTCCGGTAACAGCGGCAATAGTAGCAGTATTTGGATCAGATTGGATTTCCGAGATATGCAGCCTGTACCGGCTTGGAGAGGGGAAAACGGAAGAGCAGGTGATTAATGACGTATGGCATGCCCTATTCTCTTTTGATGATGAGACGCGTCTTAAAACGTGGGCACAAGAGAATCTGCAACTGACGGAGGAGCAAGCCGAGGATTTCGCTTCCATAAGGTTGCCGCAGGATTATGCAGCGCTGAGCCTGAATGCCATAAATAAGATTTTACCATATTTGCGGCGAGGCTATCGTTATGATGAGGCTGTATTTCTGGCTAATCTCAAGGCGGCTCTTCCGCACTATATTTATGAAGACGGGCAACGCCGGGGTGAAATTGAAAATGATATTGCCAACCTGTTGAGCAGCTACAGGCGTAATCCGTATGATAAATATGATACCAAGGAGCGTCGCATAACGGACTATTTCAGCGACCAAGGTCTTGATACTTCCCGTATTGACAGACTTTACCACCCATCGATGATTGATACCTATCGTCGGGTGATGCCCGATGCGGAAGGTTGCATGCAGCTCGGCTCTCCACGTACGTCTTCGATCCGTAATCCGATGGCAATGCGGTCCCTGTTTCGGTTGAGGGCTTTGATCAATCGTCTTCTGCGTGATGGTAAGATAGACCGTGACACAAAGATCAATATCGAATTCGCAAGAGGTCTCAATGATGCCAACCGCCGTAAGGCGATTGAGCAGTACCTGCGAGAACGCGAAGTTGAAAACAGAAGATATGCCGACGAAATCCGCAAGCAATATTTGACGGAAAGCGGTCGTGAGATTGTGCCGTCTGAGGACGATATATTGAAATATCGCATGTGGGAGGAGCAACATCATATATGTCCATATACGGGGCGGCAAATCGGGATTTCGGATTTTATTGGTTCGTCGCCCGTGTTTGATATTGAGCATACCGTTCCCCGAGCCAGAGGTGGCGATGATTCGCAGATGAACAAGACGCTTTGTGATAGCAGGTTCAACCGCGAACGGAAACGTGCCAAGTTGCCGTCGGAATTATCCAACCATGTTGATATTATGGAACGTATCGAGTCGTTCGGTTGGCTTAAGCGAGTGGAGGATCTGCAGAAACAGATCGAGATACAGGTACGGAAGAGTAAAGGGGCCGCAACAAAAACGGAAAAAAGACGGGGCTATACAGCGGCGCCATTACCTTCAGATTCAGCTCGACTATTGGCGAGGGAAATGTGAGCGTTTTACAATGACGGAAGTCCCCGATGGATTCAGTAACCGACAAGGTGTGGATATCGGTATAATAGGCCGTTATGCGAGGCTCTATTTGAAGACTGTTTTCGATCGTATTTATACGGTTAAGGGTGCCACTACAGCTGCTTTTCGCAAGATGTGGGGGTTGCAAGATGAATACCCAAGAAGGAACGAACCAATCATGTTCACCATTGTATCGATCATTACTATTGCCTGTATCGGTCGCAAAGAGTATGACCGGTGGGCGCAGTATGCGGCCGATGAGGAACGATACAATTATGGGGAGAGTTGCAAACCCCGTTTTGAAAAAACCATGGCCTACATTTACCGAGGATGTCAAGGCTGTGGCAGATGAACTGCTTGTATCGCACAATACGCCCGACAACATGGAAAAACAGACGCGAAAGAAGATGCGCGTCAGAGGCAAGGTGAAATTTAACTCCGAAGGTAACCCGATATATATACAAGGCGACACGGCTCGCCGTAAACTGCATCAGGATACCTTCTATGGAGCCATCAAACGTGAAGATGAGGTGAAATATGTCGTGCGGAAGTCTCTCGGTCAGCTTCAGCAGTCGGACGTGGATAAGATTGTGGACGATGTGGTTAAGTCGCGGGTAAAGGAGGCAATACGGGAAGTCGGTTTTGCCAAGGCGATGGATCCCGAGGAGTACACTATATGGATGAATGAAGCGAAACGGATACCCATACGCAAGGTCCGTATCTTTACTCCAAGTATAACTCAACCTATAGCGTTGAGGAAACAACGGATCTGTCCGATAAGGAGTATAAACAGGATTACCATGTAGCCAATGACGGGAACTATTGCATGGCCGTATACGAGGGGGCAGGACAAACGAGGCAAGACTAAACGTACATTCGAGATAATCAGCAATCTGGAAGCCGCCAGATACTTTAAGCGCAGTGCCGATCGAGCGGGCCGTCCCGATCTGGTGCCGATGGCCGATTCGAACGGCTATCCGCTGAAGTGTATCTTGAAGATAGGGACAATGGTTCTGTTTTACGAGAAGTCGCCGGCTGAACTGTATGAATGCTCTCGCAAGGATTTGGTGAAACGATTGTACAAGGTAACAGGATTTAGTACGCTAACGGTATCCAGTAACTCATATGGTCGGCTTACCTTGAAATTCCATCAGGAGGCTCGTCCGGCTGGAGAATTGAAGGCAAAGAGTGGTGAGTGGAATAGTGCCGAAGAATACAGACCCGTAATATCATTGTTACATACTCAATTAAATGCTTATGTTGAGGGTTACGATTTTGAATTGACGGTTACCGGGGAGATAAAATTCAAACACGAGATGCCATGCTGAAACGGGCTTTGTTCTTCTCTACACCCTACTGCCTGAGCTTGCGTAACGGGCAGATGATTGTCCATACTCGGGAAGCTCCCGGGATGAAGAGAAGTGTGCCGATTGAAGATATAGGTTTTGTCGTGTTGGAAGATGCGCAGATCTCGGTGACGCTGCCGTTGCTCAATGCACTGTCGGATAACAATGTCGCAGTGATTATATGTGGGGAGAACCGTATGCCCAACGCCATGTTGATGAATCTTGATTCCAACAGGACGCAGGGTGAAGTGTATCGAATCCAGATCGAGGCGAGCGAACCGTTGAAGAAAGGTTTGTGGAAACAGATTGTGGAGGCCAAGATTCGGAATCAGGCGTCTCTGTTGCGAAAGTTGGGGCGTGACGGTGATAGGTTGAAGCCTTATTACATGAATGTCAAGAGCGCTGATGCGGATAATCGTGAAGGTGTCGCCGCCAAGATCTATTGGGCGGAACTTTTTGGGTCGCGATTTATTAGATCGCGCGATGGCGTCTGTCCCAACAACCTTCTCAATTATGGTTATACCATTTTGCGGGCTGCGGTTGCCCGGGCAATTATGGGTTCGGGATTGTTCCCTGCATTCGGGATATTCCACCGTAACCGATACAACGCTTTTCCATTGGCGGATGATGTGATGGAACCTTACAGGCCTTATGTTGATGAGATTGTTTATAATCTGTTCCAACAAGGTCATAAGCAATTGACCAAAGATGTTAAGGGGCTCTTTTTCGGCTCCTGTTTGTAGATACAAGATTTGACAAGGTTGTACGTCCGCTTGATGTCGGGTTGACTTTTACCTCCTCGTCATTGGCAAAATGTTTTGCAGGAATACAGAAAAAGATTGCATATCCATTATTGGAATAGAAATATGTCAGAGTTGCGTTTGAATGCATACCGTATTATGTGGTTATTTGTATTTTCGATTTGCCGACCAATACCAAGGCTGAGAGGCGTCATGCCGCACAATTCCGCAAGGCATTGGAGAAGGATGGTTTTTCGATGATGCAATATTCGGTTTATGTCCGGCATTGTCCATCGAAAGAGAATATGCGGGTACATATAAATCGGGTGCGTAGATCAATGCCGCCGTCGGGATATACGAGTATTCTTGCCGTGACGGACAAACAGTACGGTGATATTATGAATTTCTGGGGGAAGGTCGAACGGGCCAAACCGGATATACCTCAGCAGCTGGAGTTTTTTAGATATTTTGCGTATATTTGTCTTGTTCTTTGACATGCTGAAATACATCAAATTGACTTCGTCAAAGTGTGAATTCGAACTTTTCAATGATGATAATCTTGATATATAATGCAATATATCAGCCGATTCAAGGCCTGACGTTGTGGTTTGAAGACTTCGCGTTCTATATAATGAAGGAAGCTTGTGAAAAGCGAGCGACCAATATATTGGAAATTCCAGGAAATAAGTATGCTTTTGATTCAACTACCATTCCGTTGTGTTTATCCACATTCCCATGGGCGAAGTTCCGAAGAAAGAAAGGAGGCGTCAAAGCTCATGTCTTATATGACATTGAAGCACAAGTTCTAGCCTTCTATACAGTAACCGCAGCATCGAAGCACGACTCTACAGAGATGTGTTCAATCCATTATGAACCAAATGCTTATTATATATTCGACAGGGCTTATGACTCTTTTAAGGAACTATATAGGATACACCTGACAGGTTCCTTTTTCGTTGTCAGAGCTAAGACGAACTTGAAATGCACAACGGTTAAATGGAAACGTAGGATGCCTAAGTATGTACTTACAGATGCTGAAGTGAAACTGACGGGATATCTCTCAGAGAAGAAATATCCCGAATCATTCCGACTCATTCGTTACTACGATGAAGAGGATGACCGTGAGTTTACTTTCCTAACGAATGCAACACATGTCTCTGCATTGGATATTGCCAATCTCTATAAGAAATGAACTTGGTGGCTACAGTTACGATATTGAAGATTTGAATGATGATGGCGAGATTGATTTTAGCGATGGCGGAGACAGGTATATAGCAGGTCAGGCAACCCCCAAGGTAACTATTGGATCAAACATCAGTTTCCGTTACAAGTCCTTATGCAGATAAATGGTGCTTTCGGTCATAAGATATTCAATGGCACGGGCTTGGCTTATACCAATATGTCTATATTCCCTGACTACAATGTATTGAAGGGTGCTCCTGAAAAAAAATATTATTGATCAGAATGTTTCAGACTATTGGTTGGAAAAAGGTGACTATGTAAATATTGAACATATTACCATAGGCTACAATATTCCAATGAAATCCAAGGCTGTGAAGTCATTGCGTCTTTCGGCAGGCATTAGCAACCTTGCAACAATCACAGGCTATAGCGGTCTTACTCCAATGATAAACAGTTATGTAGTAAGCAACACTTTGGGCATTGACGACAAACGCACCTATCCTTTTATATCGTACCTATTCGTTAGGTCTTAGTATTCAATTCTAACCGCTTACAGTTATGAAAAGATATATAAACATATTGATGGTTGCTTTGGCAACGATGATGACCTCTTGTCTTACTGAAGACCCTAGAGATCAACTTTATGAAGAAGACATTTACAACAATGCCAACAACATATATATTAATGCAGTGGCTGTGCTCTACAATTACATTGGTGGCAGTGCAGACAGTGAGGGTTTACAGGGGACCTGTCGTGGGATTTATGACTATAACACACTTACTACAGACGAAGCCATGATACCTATTCGTGGTGGCGACTGGTACGATGGAGGTTTGTGGACGAATATGTATCAGCATAAGTGGAGTCCTAATGATTTACCACTCTACAATACTTGGAAATACCTCTACAAGGTTGTTGTGTTATCGAACAAATCTCTGCATATCATCGATAAGTATAGCCATAACCTATCTGAGGAGCAGAGAGTGGCCTACGAAGCTGAGGTGCGAGCTCTGAGAGCACTTTTCTACTACTACATTATGGATATGTATGGCAGAGTGCCCATCGTAACATCCTATGAACAACCGCAGGATGAAGTAGGAGGTTGCCGAGTTGTTGCCAAATGAGCGTAGTAATAAGATGGGTAACTACTATGGTCGTATAACAACACCTGTAGCTAATTTCCTTTTGGCTAAGTTGGCTCTTAATGCCGAGATATATTGTGATGATAATTGGACTGATGGCGTTCCACGGAACGGTAAAGAGATATTTTTCACCGTCGATGGTGAGAATATTTAAAACAGATTATAGCTGAAACATGCCTAAATCGCAAACTTAAGTTGAGAATATTCGCCTTTTTTGCAGATATTATTCAGCTTCCTAAGAAATATCAAAGGTGATATAATTTAAAAATGAAGGTGATATCTGTAATTGCCTATTTTATATAGAAAAGGATTTATTAGACAGCACTTACCTTAAAAGTATGATAAGGATGTGATAGAACATTTAGCATGTGAAAAGATGTTGTCTGGTGTATTGACAGCTATTTTAACCGAGAGCCAACAACACATCTTATGATGGATGCTGTAGAAAACAGTGTTTTATGGGAAATTTCGCGTGATATAATGGAAGAACTTTCTGATGCTAATGGTGATATAGCTTATCTATATCGGAGTTTTTTGAAAATTCCTTAATGTTATCACAATTAAAAAGCTGACATTTACGTTTCTGAATCAGCAAATGACAGATACGCCTAGATTACAGCAACATTTTCCTGAAATAACTAGAAGAGCA
>VOFD01002197.1_pt1 | contig 31814 bp, 55 predicted proteins | sample 5384101 | NCBI WGS metagenome assembly VOFD01 (sample SAMN12384723, study PRJNA508395) | human gut metagenome | isolation source: healthy gut C | host: Homo sapiens
TTCAAGTTGTGGAAAAACCGATGGAGGGAGTCAAATCTGCGCTTGTGATTGCGAGGAAGTGACAAACGAGGCACGATTTACGGGTTGTTTCATTTATCGGAAAAATTGGGCGTATCACCGCTTGTCAACTGGAATCATGTGCTTTGCCAAAACGCAGGGAATATGTGTTTTTGACAGAGAAAAGATTCTTTTGTTTCAAAGGAACCGTCGGTGAAATACCGCGGATTTTTTATTAACGATGAGTGGCCGGCATTTGGCACTTGGGCAGACAAGCATTTTGGCGGAATTAATGCGGCGTGTTATGAGAGTGTGTTTGAACTGCTCCTTCGATTAAAGGGAAATTATTTGTGGCCGACCATGTGGGCGTCCAATTTTAATTTGGATGGTCCGGGCTTAAAAAGTGCTTTTTCTTGCGGACGAATTAGGTGTTGTTATGGGAACTTCCCACCATGAGCCGTGTATGCGGGCAGGTGAGGAGTATGGCAAAGTGCGGGGGAAAGACTCGCCATATGGTGACGCATGGAGTTTTCTTACGAATGAAGAGGGAATTACGAATTTTTGGCGGGACGGACTGATTCGCAACCGCTCCTTTGAAAATGTGATTACGATGGGAATGCGCGGTGAAAATGACACGGCAATTCTCGGTGCAGAGGCAACAATGGAGGACAATGTGAATCTTTTGCGCCGTGTGTTGAAGACGCAGAATCAGTTAATAAGGGAAACAATCAATGAAAACTTGGATGAAGTTCCGCGCATGATGGTACTTTTTACGGAGGTTGAGGCATTTTTTTTATGGGGATGAAAAGACAAAAGGGCTATTGGATGAACCGGAATTAGAGGGCGTGACCCTGATGCTTAGCGATAATAATCAGGGCGCAGCGCGCACACTGCCGACAAAAAGCAATGCGAAATCACAAGGGTGGTTATGGAATGTATTATCATATGGATATGCATGGTGGACCGATGGCGTTTGAATGGATTGGTTCAACGTATCTGCCAAAATTGTGGGAGCAGATGACCGCGCGTATGAATTTGTGTGTGCAGGAAATCTGGGTTACAAACATTGGGGATATCGGAACACAGGAATATGGTCTTTCCTTTTTCCTGGATTTGGCATATGATATTGACAAATGGGGCGGAAGAAATGCAAAGCAATTACAAAAGAATATACGAAGAAGTGGCTGAGGGCACAGTTTTCGCCTGTTTTGAGGAAAGCATGCTTTCCCAGATGACAGAAGCCTTATGGGATTATAACCGGCTGGCGGCAAGGAGAAAACATGAAGTCATGAATGAGCGGGTATACCATCCGGTACATTTTTTTGAAGCGGAGGATGTTTTGAGGTGTTGTGAAAAACTGCTCAACACAGCAAAAGAGGCACGAAGCGTGTGTCCAAAAGAAATGTTGGGTGCATTTGTTTCCTTATTTTATTTTCCGGTATGCGGTACGGCAAACCTGATGAAAATGTGGATTCTTGCCGGGCGCAATAAACTCTATGCCAAGCAAAACCGCATGGAAGCCAATGATTTGGCAGATGAAGTTTTAGCATGCATCGAGGCAGATAAAGAGTACGTCAAAAAGATTACCATGAGGTGGATGAGGGGCTTTTGATGGGTTCGGTAAGTCGGAACATATTGGATTTCGCAACTGGAATAATGAGAACTGCCAGTATCCGCCCGCACTTATGTTTATCCTGCAGATGAGCCAAGAATGATTGTAGCAAAGGAAAATGATGAGCACTATCTCACAGGTGGTTTCTGGTGCGAGTGTCCGCTTGTCTGGCGGGATGCCATGAGAAAGGATGTATCAGAAATAGCCTTTGAAATTGCCTGTGGCAGTGAAAAAGAAGTCCAATATGAAATTCACACGGATTGCCCGTGGCTTCATTTTTCTAAAAACAGGGAACTGTTACTAAGACAGAACATATCACGGTTTCAATTGACAAATTGAAGTTAAAGGGAAAAGAGACGGGCAAATTTTTCGTGAAAAATGTCGGGTATGGCGAGGCAGAAATTCATATTGAGGCAGAAGAAGAAAAGAATAATCCATCCGGATATTTTCTTGGGGACAATGGACGTGTGGTAATGGATGCCGGTCACTACACAGCGAAAAAGATGTAAAAGATCTTTGGGTTTATAGCACTTTCTCCGTATGGCAGAACGGACACGGCGGTAAAAGTATATCCTGTGACAAAGGATTTTTACGGGGAAAATGACCGCCCATGGGTTGCCTATGATTTTTATGTGCCGGAAGGTGGTGAGTACAATCTGCGTTTTTATCTGGCACCAACAACTCCGGTGACGAACGAGAGCAGGCAGTATCTTGGATTTTCATTGAATGGGGAAATGTGCAGATAATCAATACGGTGAAAAGAAGAGAACAAACCGTTTTTCTTGAGTGCTCAGTGGCGGCAGGAAGCTCATGAGCAGATTAAAATTACAGAGACAACGACTATATGCAAAGGGATGCAACCGCCTTTATTTTTACGGCATGAGCCCGGCGATTGTTCTGGAACGGATTGTGTTATGGGAAAAAGACAAAGGAACTTCCGGAATCCTATTTGGGTCCAACTGAAAGTTTTTTGAAAAATAAGAAAAAAACTCGACGCAAATCCATTGCCAATTGTATATTAAGTGAAAGGAGGGATGAAAGTGGAACATTCTTTATACGACGTCGATAAGGAAGCGAGATTTCAAAAGGTATACGATTCTTATATGCGGGATGTGTACCGGCTTTGCTTTTCGTATATGAAAAATAAGATGGATACGGAGGATGCCGTGCAGGAAACTTTTGCCGCTTTTATCAGGCAATGGAGCGCGTGAAAGAGGAAGAACATGTAAAAAGGGTGGCTTCTTGTTACAGCAGGGAAATGTCTGCAAAAATATTTTGAAACATTGGTGGCGGAAAAATCGAAGCTGGCAGGAAAATGAGGAGACAAAAGGGCGTTATGATGAATATGAAATTGAAATGCTTGAACTTGTGTTAAATCTCCCGGTGAAATACAAAACCGTTGTGTATCTTTATTATTACGAGGGCTGTAATAGTGTGCAGATTGCAAAATTATTGAAAAAAGCCGGAATCTACGATACGAACGTATTTGCAGAAAGCAAAGAAATTGTTGAAACAGGAATTGAATGAAGGAAATGCTGTCGAAGTTAATCGAGGCAGTGTATATTAGACCAGGGAGGAATAGAAATGGAAATTAAAGATATTTATCAGAAAATGGAGTGCTCGAAAGAAGATAAAGAGAAGATTTATCGAGCAATTTTACAGAAACGCCGGAGAAATTTTGCCGGCAGTCATTTTATGAAAGCGGCGGTCATTGCGTTGTGCCCGCTTGTTGGTGGAACGACGGCCTATCGACGGTTCATTTGCTCACGGCAAATGAGGCGGCAAGAGCAGATGGGAAATGATAAACTGGCAAAGGAATTTGCCGGATTATCGGGCAGTCGTAACGAAAAAAGTCAGGTAACTATAAAATTAGTTATCTCGGAAAAGTGAGCGGAAAGAAATTGCTTGATGAGGAGATTAATTCCGGGGTGTCGAAGGAAAAATCGTATTATGTTGTGGCAGTAGAAAATACAAAGAAAAAAGGATGAAAGGATGATTGCATCGCCTTTTGTAAAGGGAAAGGCACCGTGGCAGTATAATCTTTTTGTCATGGGAGGAAGTTCGGAAAGCCAGTTAATTGATGGTATCCGCTATTATATTTATGAGTGTGATAATCTTGATATTTTTGCAAATTATGGTGTTTATTTAGGTGTGAGTGACCAGGCACCGGGCGCTGAAAACTTCTGTTACGATAAAAAGACAGGAGAGATTTCGGCAAATCCGAAGTACAAAGGTGTCAGTGTTTTATTTGAAGTGTCATTGGATAAGACAAAGGCAAATGAAGATAAAAGCACAGGAAGCATTCAAAATGGTGCGGGGGAAACGCAGAGCGAGGACACGCGTGATACGCGGAGTTACACAAATGCATAAAATCATGAAAAAATGGCATGAACTGCCGGAGCAAAACGTATTCTTCCACCGTACCCTCTGACAATAACATAGGCTCTACCTCCGCTCGGTTTCGAATCAGAAACGAGCGCAAATGGTCTGCATCGATACAATAATCAACTGCTTTGTGTATTGCCTTTGCCAAGTCTCCGATTTCGTTATAATTTTCCCGTATTTTTGAGATTAGTATAACATAATCTTTTAGCGTTTTGCAACCATTTAATACATTTTCGTTCATACCATCATTGATATTCAATACTTTAACAAAAAGTTCAAGACACGGCTCAACTTCTTGATTTTCAAAAGCGTCAGAGAGTTTTAAAATTTCAACTTCCGGACGTTTTTCCATACCATTGTATAAAACAATACAGGCAGGTGTTGGGATTTTTACCAATCCATATTTTAAGATGTTTTCATTTCGCTGTTCGAGAATTACTTCATATTCTCTGGCTAGGTACAAAAAGGCTCCGTAGTGGATAATTCAAGCAGACGGTCTTTGCTATGTTCAATTAAACACATTTCGTTGGTGTTAATAAGAAAAGCTACGTCATTTTCATCTGAAGAAATAAAGCATTGTCTAAGGTAATAATTTCTAAATCGTCTGGATTCTCGTAATGAGACATATTTAGAGCATTGTATAAACTCAATAATTCTTTTTTTCTCATTAAATATTCGGCAAAATACGCTGTCTTTGTAAGTGCGTACGCCGGGGCTGTGTAAATTGTAGGAATGTTTTTTGATGACTGTAAATTTCTCTCGATATTCTTTTGCATGTTCTCCATCCTATTGTCTCCCTCCACAGGTAAACAGGAGAAGTATTATCTTGGTAAAAATATTATAGAACACATGTAAAAGATATATCAAGCTTTTTCTACTACATGTTGAAATTTAATTGAAAATCCAACAATAAAGTGATAGCATTCTGGAAATTTGTATTTTACAATATATGCGGGAGGTGTGAAGGATGGAAATTGGTTCAATTATTATGAAAAAAGGAAAAAGAACTTGGTATCACGACAAGTATTGGCAGACAAACTACATGTCTCAAATCAGGCAGTATCAAAATGGGAAAATGGAATGGCTTGTCCGGAAATTAATTTTTTGCCAGCAGTTGCAAAAGTATTTGGGATAAGTGTGGATTCTCTTCTTGGATATCAGTCTCAATATTGAGCGATTATGAAAAACGATATCAGGAGAAAGGGTATTATTGGGGAATAAAGCCGAATGACTTATGCTATGAAATTTTAAAATTAAAGCCGCCAATAAAGCCGTTAAAGGTTCTTGATGTAGGGTGCGGGGAAGGAAAAGATGCTGTTTTTTTAGCACGAAACGGATACCATGTATCTGCTTTTGATTTGGCAGAGACAGGAGTTGAAAAGGGAAGGGCGTTAGCTTCACAGCATGGTGTTTATGTAGATTTTTTACAGCAAATATTGAGGATATGCAGCTTTGCGAAGATTATGATATTGTTTTATGTAGTGGAGTGTTTCATTTTTGAAACCGGAGAAAAGGAAAGATGTTGTAAATGAGTTGAAGCAACATACCAAGCCGGATGGAATTCATGTTATGAATGTATTTGTGGATAAACCATTTGTTGAAATTTTACCAGGGAAGGAAAAAAAATCGTTTTCGATGGAAATCAGGACAAATTTTTACCTTGTATCATGATTGGTATTTCCACAAAATTGAAGAAGTTGTATTTGATTGTAACAGCGGCGGTGTGCCACACCAAAGCATTGTATGGATATTATGATTGCTCGAAATAAAAGTAAGGAGTCATAATTATTATTAAAAATCCCCGCCTTGTCTGGCTTAGCCAGTAAGGCGGGGATATCCTGCCAAGAACATAATTATGTGCAGTTAAATTCGTTTGTTCCACTTTTTCCAAACCTTTATAGAAAGCACGGTAGAAGAAGTAATGTCAAGGACTTTCTGGTGTTTTGTTGTCCAGTGCTTCTTTGAGGAGACAACTTCATAATAAGTCGGAATTTTATAAGTTTTCTTTTTCCATTTTTCTTTGTATACTGGTATTTGGTTGCTTTGGTGGTAACCTTTTCCAGGAGTACATAAGTCCATTGGACGTTTTTTCTTTTTGTCACTTTTTTCATTTTGCCAGAGACTTTGAGTGTTTCGTAGCAAAGTTTCTTTTTTCTTGGCAAAAGAGGCGGCTTTTTGCGGAAGGGTATGTGAATTACTTTTTACTTTTTTGTATGATTTAACATCACCCTTTAATGCTGTTAAGCGGCCGCAGACATAAAGATGTTCAACTGATGTCTTTGCCAGGAAAATAAAAGGAAGTCAGGGCACTGTCGACAAACATTTTTTTTGACCGTACGGGTGCCGAATGGATAAATGCCGGTGGAAGTTTCACATTCGTTTATTTCATAAAAATCAACGTTAAATAATGAGACCGATGCAAGCGGAGACACACCGCTGAACGCATAAGGACCAATTCGCATATTATTTAAATCTAGATCCCGCAAATGGTCACAGTCTGCAAACGCATACTGTTGAATGTGCAGTTTTTCCGTGTGATTAAAATCAATACGGGATAAGGAAGAGCAACCGGCAAAGGCGTAACTTCCAATTGTGGTAATTGTTTTTGGTAAAATAAGATGGCGGATTGCGTTTGCATATAAAAACACTTCATTTTCACTGACAATACATGTGTTCTCTTCCATTTCTCCAATACCTGTAATTGTATATCCATCACTTTTTTTTTCTGGAATGGATACCGTATCATTGATTGTATTAATTCGGCGAAGAGTTGCCTCTTTTTGTCCTCATTTGTAACCTGATATGAGTAAATACCGGATTTTTTCCATTCCGGGTTTGAACTAATTGGATAATTTTTTCCTCCGTCTGGAGATACGAGAGCTGTAGGTTCTGGTACAACTAAGAAGTCAATTTTCTGTATACCTTTTGCGGTACCGGACGGCACTTGAATGCTTTGGATAGTGTAAGTCCCATGATTAATGCGGTAACTAATAATCTGCCTTTTTTCTCATAAAAACGCCTCCTTTTTTTTGTATAAGTTTAATTGTTCCTTTGAGTTATACAAATATTACGAATGAGAATTAAAAAAAGTTGCAAAAATTAAAAGCTCACCATAAATCATGAATTTTGTCATAAAATATTTAAGCGCTTACTTGACCAATATCCGTTGAATATTGTATCATAAAGCAGAAAATGCAAAGAAGGGATGAAAATGATGCCACAGGAAGAAAAAAAAAGCACAAAAGACGAGTACATTACAGTGGAAAATATCCGAAGAAATTTGAGGAAAAATATAAGGAGCACCAACCGGAGAAGTATCAGGACATGATTGAGCATGTGATTCGCAAAGGAAATACACCGGCGGGGATGTATCTTTCGATTATGGTACAGGAAATTTTAGACTTTCTGCAGATTCGGCCGGGGCAGATTGGATTTGATGCGACACTTGGTTATGGCGGGCACACGAAAGCGATGCTTGCCTGTTTAGAGGGCAAGGGACATATTTATGCGACAGATGTGGATCCGGAAGAATCAGCTAAGACAAAGAAACGCCTTTTGGAGCAGGGATATGGCGAAGAAATTCTTACAATAAAACTGCAGAATTTCTGTACGATTGACGAAATTGCTAAAGAGGCGGGCGGATTTGACTTTGTGCTTGCCGATTTGGGTGTGTCTTCCATGCAGATTGATAATCCGGAGCGTGGATTTTCCTTTAAAGTAGAAGGTCCTCTTGATTTGAGGTTAAACCAAAAGGAAGGAATCAGTCTTTGCCGAACGGCTTGACACGATTACGAAAGAGGAGCTTGCCGGGATGCTGTATGAAAACTCAGATGAACCTTACAGTGAGGAGTTGGCAAAGGCCATTACCGATGAAATCCGCAGAGGAATCGGATGGACACCACGAAAAACTGCGTGATGTCATTGAAAAGACGTTAATGTTTCTTCCGGAAAAGGAGCGCAAAGATACCGTCAAAAAAAACGTGTCAGCGGGTCTTTCAGGCGCTGCGCATTGATGTAAATAATGAATTTGAAGTATTGTATGAATTTATGGAAAAATTACCGGAATGCATGAAACCCGGCGGAAGGGCAGCAATTCTTACCTTCCACTCCGGCGAAGATCGTCTTGTAAAAAAAGGCGCTAAAGTCGGGATACAAAGCTGGTATTTACAGTGATTATGCAAAAGATGTGATACGCCCTTCAGCGAAGGAATGTGCACAAAACGGACGGGCACGTTCTACGAAAATGCGGTGGGCGATTAAGAAGTAACCGAAAAAACGACAAAGAAAGGAAGTACTATGACATTTGCAATTCTTTTCGTATCGATTGTGATTCTAGCGTGTTTAGTAGGGAACCGAATATCGAACCGCATTGGTGTTCCGATGCTTTTTATTTTCATTGTGCTTGGTATGTTTTCGGCTCGGATGGTGTCATTCGGATTTCGTTTGAAAACTTTGAACTGGCAGAACAAATCTGCTCCATTGCCTTGATTTTTATTATGTTTTATGGTGGCTTTGGAACAAAATGGAGTCTGCAAAACCAATTGCTCTGCGCGCGGTTATTTTATCGACCGCCGGTGTTGTTCTTACGGCGGGGCTGACGGCATTGTTTTGTTACTATGCACTTCACATTGGACTGCTTGAGAGTCTTTTGATTGGCTCGCTGATAAGCTCGACCGATGCAGCGTCGGTGTTTTCGATTCTGCGTTCTAAACGGTTGAACTTAAAATACCGGACCGCCTCTCTTTTGGAGGTGGAAAGTGGTAGTAATGACCCATGCTCCTATATGCTTACTACGATTATGCTTGGTTTGATTAGTGGTGGCAAAATCAGTGCAGGAGCCATTACCTATACGGTGTTTTCGCAGATTATTTATGGTGTGGCAATCGGTGCCTTGATGGTCGGAATTACGATTTTTGTTTTGAAAAAATTTCAGGTTACGACAGAAGGCTTTGATACCATTTTAGTATTTGCTTTCGTACTTTTGGCGTATGCGGTTCCTTCCGCAGTTGGCGGCAATGGATACCTGAGTGCGTATTTGTTTGGTATTGTACTGGGAAATGCGGATTTGGACAATAAAAAGTCGCTGGTGCATTTCTTTGACGGCGTGACCGGTTTGATGCAGATGTTAGTCTTTTTCCTTGTCGGACTGTTGGCATTTCCATCGGCACTGCCGGCGGTTGTCTTTCCGTCACTGATGATTGCGCTGTTTTTGACGTTTGCCGCCAGACCTGCGGTTGTGTGTTTGCTGTTAACGCCTTTTCGAAGTAAAATGGCGGCGCAGATATTAGTTTCGTGGGCGGGACTTCGCGGGGCGGCGTCTATTGTGTTTGCGATAATGGCAAGGAGCAGCGGCACAGTGTTTGAACACGATATTTTTTCATATGATATTTTCATCGTGCTTTTTCGATTCTTTTGCAGGAACACTGCTTCCGTATGTGGCAAAGCCGCTCGATATGATTGATGATAAAGAAGATGTATTAAAGACCTTTACCGACTATACCGAGGAGGTGCCGGTTCAATTTATCCAGTTTACGGTTGAAGAAAATCATCCGTGGGCGTGCAGTAAGATTAAAGATATTTTGTCGCCGCCGGAGACGCTTCTCGTTCAGATTCAGCGGGATGAAAAGATGTGACGCCAAACGGAGATACTGTGCTTGTGCCGGGCGACACATTGATTCTCAGTGCAAAGGCGCCGGGTGATGTGGATGGTGTGCGGCTGATTGAAATTGAGTTAGACGGCGCCACAAATGGGTAGGCAAAAGTTTATCGCGGATTCATCTCGGAAAAGGAAAGTTAGTCGTGATGATTCAGCGGGGGAAGAATTAATTATCCCAAATGGAAACACGGTGTTTGCACCGGTGATACAATTGTGATAAAGGAGCGATAGGAATGAAAAAATAGCAAAGCAGATGTCAGAGTCCATCGAGTTAGGAATCGTGTTAGCGGCATCCGGTGGATTTATGGATGCGTATTCGCACATCATGCGCGACCATGTATTTGCAAATGCACAGACAGGAAATATGCTGTTGCTTGGCGTAAGCATATCCGAGAGAAACTGGCCGGAGGTTGTGCGGTATTTGTTTCCGGTACTTGCATTTGCGGCGGGAATTATGCTTGCCGATTTGGTGCGTTTTCGGATGGATGAGAAAAAAAGGCTTCACTGGCGGCAGATTTCGGTATTGTTAGAGGCAATTGTCCTTGCCGGCGTGTGCTTTATTCCGGTTTCTCTTAATCTCTTAGCAAACAGTTTAACATCACTTGCCTGCGGCATTCAGGTCGAAAGTTTTCGAAAGATTCACGGAAACGGAATTGCGACTACGATGTATCGGAAATCTTCGCAGCTGGTACACAGAATTTGTGCGATTATATGCATACGAAAGAGAAAAAGTGTTTGTCAAAAAGCATCCTTTACTACGGAGTGATTTTGTGCTTTATTATCGGTGCCGTACTTGGAAATATATGCATTTTTATATGAAGGAAAAGGCAATTTTAGTGTGTGCATTCTTTTTGCTTGCCGCCTTTATTATGATGTTTATTGACAGGGAGAAGGAAGAACATGAAAGCCGTTCGTAGAGGATTTATCAAGTCCATTCCGATTTTGTGCAGTTACTTGTTTGTCGGAATGGCGTATGGAATGGGAGTGTTTGGATGAGATTTGATGAATTTATTATGGAGCAGATGGGGTATCCATGGGGAGAAAAATGAACCGAATAAACAGACGAGGCGTCAGGCATTTTTAGTATTCCGCCGCCGAACCGGCCGTGTGGATTTCGCCCTCTTCCTACGATGCACCACTGGTTTGGCTTGGAAAAGTATCATAGGCCGAGCCGTCAGGCGGTTTTTCAAATGGCATTTGCCATGGGGCTTGACAGAGAGGAGACGAAGCAGTATTTGATGGTGGGAATCAGCGAGCCGTCTTTTTATGTCAATGATTATCAGGAAATGATTTATCTTTACGGCATTGACCATAAGAAATCGATGGAGCAGTGCGAGAAAATGATTGCTTTCTATGAGGAAAATTTAGAAGACAATGTGGTGATTTCCCATACACGGAGTACGAGAGAACTGATGAATGCGTATGAGGGAACGCTTGATTTTTCCACGGAGGAATTTCTTTGGTGGATGGGAGGTCGTGTTGACTGGTTCAAAGGGTACAGCCAGACGGCACTGAATTATGTGAAACAATACAGAAACAGTATTCTTTTCGTGGGTAAGAGATGAGGAGAAGAAACGCTTAGATGAACTTCTTGATGAAGTAAATTTCTGCATGGCAGCAAAAGCACGAGAAGCGAAGAGAAACCCGCGCAAACAAATTGACCGTTTTTACATAAAAACCGGTATGCACGCCAGTACACGGTGCCACAGCATATGCGAGGTGAGGTTATCTGGGAACTCGCGAAGTCAGTTTATGCGACAAAACCGTCCAATGCAAAGTTTTTGTCAGAGGTCTTTGGAGACAGCTCACGCTATGCGAAGCGCTATTCGGATTTGTTTCGTGGTCCGATTCAGAAGGAACAGTTAATTCATGCAAAGACAGGCGAAAAGACAGCTACGGTATCTGCATGAGGGCGTACCGGTTCCGGACTGGATTTTAAGATTCATCACTGAAAATATCCATACTGAGGAGGAGTGCCTGGATGTAAAGACTGCGCGTGCCTGTTTAGAGACATGGAGTGCCGATAAAAACAGCGGTGCCCGCAGATTCAGCGGGAAGACTTGCTCGCCGTTAATTTATACGGTTTGTTTACAGCGTGCTCCTGCCGGTGAGGCAAAGGAAATGTTTTTGCGCCTTTCCGAGGCGACACTGACCGCATGCAATATGAGCATGGTCGGATGAAAGGTTTGAATTGATGCGGTTTTGCTCCATTATATTGGGCAGGATGAAGTGTATTGGTATGGGGATATCTATGGCGCAAAGAACCCGCTATGATTCTGCTCAGATTCATTGCAAGAATAGATAATGCGATGGAACTTCTTGTTGTTTCACCACGTTTGGTAACCACAAGTCCTAATCCATAACTGTGCTTCGCCAAGGCGAATGCCCTTTCAACAGCGATACGATCCGTGTTATCTTTGTACTCGACCTTCTTATCGGCTTTGAAATTCTTTTTCGGCCGTCCAAGTGCCGGTCCCGATACACGAATTCCATGCTCCTTGCAAAACGCTAAATTGGCCCGGGTTCGATATATTTGATCTACCAGCACACGCTCCGGATAATGACCGGTTCGGGCTTTGTAATTTTCCACCGCCTGTTTCAAAACATCGGATTCATTGTAAGCATCAAAAGACATTCTTTCTATGCGTGCCATGCCTCGTTCATCGAGGCTCACATCAAGCTTTGTTCCGAACTCTACAGGAGCTTTTGCTTTGCCTCTGACAATAGGACGAATGTATGGCTGGCTTATGCTGACAATCCGGTCTGCAACGGTATGGATTCGGTTATCATACATGTACTTTTGCTGTTCGTAAACTTTATCAATAACAGTAAGCCGTTCCTGTTGTCTGGCAGTGAGTTCACACCCGTCATCAAGGAGTGCCTCAATATAACCTCTGTCCCGGCGTATATACTGCAGTTCTTTGCTTTATTGCACGACGAATTTTCTTCTTGGAACGTTTCTTTGATTTTGCTAAATTTAGGTAATCTTTTCTAGCGTTCTTACGGTACATTCGTGGTTTGTAGTAGCCAAATGTTGCACACAGATAATCCACAAGACCTTCTAGACCTTCTCTTGCTTCGTTGAGCAGACTTACATCTTGCGGATACTTTATGTTTTGCGGAGCACAGGTGGCATCCCAGCACAAGCGTGCCGGTGTTTTCTTCACCTTCCGCAGGCGCAGCTTCGTCCGTCGGTTTTCCTCCGCTAGGAGTAGGATCATCCGGTGTGTTGAAAGCAATGATCATCTCGTTGATTTCATTCAGAACTTCGTCATTCAAACGCTTTCTGAATTCAACAAGAAGGGATGGAACAAACGGTGCCTCCGTTTGATAACCAGGCAGCCCGATGAAGTACTGGAAATAGGGATTTTCAACAATCTCTTCTACCAGTTCCCGATCTGAAAAGCCAAGCTGTTTTTGGATCAGAAGTGACCCCAGTGCCAGCCGAAGAGGTTTTGCAGGCATCCCTGTTTTGCTCGGAAAAAGCGCAGCGTATTTTTCTTCAATTGCTTCCCACGGAATCATGGATGCTTTTTTCACCCATCTGTTTTCCGGATTCATTTTTAGCCCGATCGGCTGATTAAAATCTGTAATGCCAAACTGTTGGTATTGATCTTTTCTATACATTAGCAACTCCTTAAGTGCAAGGTTTTTTAGTCATTATGTTGTTTTTTCCTGCACTTAGTATAGCACAATAGGGCTGAAATACCAGTATTTATAAACGAGGATGCCATCGCTGAAATCTACCGTATCAAGGAAGAACACCCCCGCATGAATGCCACGCAGATCTACACGCATCTGGTACGGGAATCCTTTATCCCTGCCACCGTCAGTGTTGATTCCGTCCAGCGTTTCATACGGCACAACGACCTGAAATCTGCCAGGGATCCCAATCTTCGTGACCGCAAAGCCTTTGAAGAGGACGAATTGAAAGATCTGCAGGCTGACACCCGTTATCTTCCCCACATCACGGAAGACGGCACCTCCAGAAGAGCATCCTGTTTGATGGCGAAAAGTTTCCCATCCGGCATCCGGCGCAGGCAATGACAACTGCCATACCGGGAGGAACAATCCCCCGGCAATCGACTATTCCAAAGCGGGAGGTGAATCCTGATGTACAACTCTTACTATGGACTTACTTTCAATCCTTTTTTGACAAACAGCAGCTGAAGGAAAAAGACCACTTTATTTCCAGAGACTTTACCGAAATGATAAACAGCTCTGCTCTATCCTGGGTGTTCCGGACAGGGGCGGCAAAACTACCATGTTCCGTGCAATCCAGGGTCAGATCGCATACCTTTATAAGGAAAAGCATCAGCCCTTGCTTCTCGCCATCGATGAGGCACAGTACCTGAATACCGGCATTCTCAACGACATCAAGATGCTTATGAATTACGGTTACGATTCCGTAAACTGCTTTACCCTCATCCTGTGCGGGGAATCCCATCTCAATGACACACTCCGCAAACCGGTACATGAAGCACTGCGCCAGCGGATCACCGTGCATTATAACTACGCCGGACTTTCTGATGATGAAGTTTCAAAGTACATCCTGCACAAAATCCAGCTGGCCGGTGCTTCCTCCACAATCATTGATCCGGCAGCACTCTCAGCCGTCCACAGCTTTGCCCAGGGCAATCCGCGCCTCATTGACAACCTGATGACAGATGCCCTGACCATCGGCTCCCAGCAGGACAAAAAAAGTCATCGATGCCGAGACCATCCGTGCTGCTGTTGATAATCAGGGACTGTATTGATGAAGTTTTCAAAGTACATTTCTAAGGCTGTGACATCTGTCATGGCCTTATTTCAAAAGCAAACACCGGCCGCCCCTTCAAACAAGGCTACGACAATCTGCGGTCATCCCGCTGAGAGACTGCGGCAAATGCCGGTACGGCACAATCGGAGAGGGTTTTGCACCGAAATCAACAAATTGCTTTGCGAATTTCATTCTCTTCCATTAGCAATTTTCTATTATTCTTCTTTGTGTCATATAGATAGCATGACAGTTCATCTGTTGAATAAATTACACAATCATTTGCTTCTGCCGTGGACATTGTATAGTTCCTTTTTCTACAACCCACAGTTCTCCTGTTGGTATCTTTTGTAACATAACGCCATGTTCTCCCTCCCACAAAACCCAGTCTTTCCCCTGCTCCAAAACACACCAATACTTTGTCCTCTGTTTGCACATCTTTAGAATACGATAACGCTTTAGGGACTTCACATCTTACAGTCTCTCCTGTATTCATATTATACACAATACCAACCGTTCCATAGCTAATCCCCGCATAATAATTGCCAACCACAGTAAAACCATTCTCGTATTGTGTGTCACGTATATTCTCTGCTCTTTTTACATCTACAATATCTCTATTATCTTCCCCTTTTCGCAAAGGAATTCTTTTCAAATTTCCCGTCCCTTCCTCATCGTCAGCATAATAATACAGCCATTTATCGTCTACACACAAAATGGAACAGGCAAGCCCATCCGATCCAATAAGATTTAGTCCTTTTTTTCTTAGATCCATCTAGTGCATATCTCGCTGTGGAGTATATATGTCTGTGGAATTAGCATATGGGAAGTATACCATAACACTACGAGGAACAGTTTGAGGAGTCTCAACAGTACTTTCCCCTTTACATGCTACCAATATAAATATTGTTATTACAATGACTAATTTACTTTTCATTGACCAACCTCCGCTAAAGTGCAAAATTTTATTTTATGATTTTTTAAGGCTTTTCTCAAAAATATTATAGAATCCTCCTCTGCATGCTTATATCGACTATTGTTTTCCCGCATAAAGACCTCCTTCCATCTCCAAATTTTCTTCTCATCCATTACAAAATCGGCATATGGATTATCCTTGCGCTTTTTATGTTCTTCCATGTTTCTCGCATTTATACCATCATATGCCGCCCAATCTGAATGAAAAGAATTTATCTTTTGATATTTTGGCTTATTCCCATATTGGTCCGCATTGCACTTATAGTCCGCTAAACTCATTTCTTCCAGACTATGCGCATAAAAATCTTGAATAGAATGTAAAATTGCTCCTACTGTTCGATATTTTATTATTTTGCTTTTTCTACTTCTACGGATCAATTTTAGCCCTTCCCTCTCAAATTTTTCTAATTTAATTTTTTATCCTTTCCATGAAATTTATTTGACGGCATTGAGTTAAACAACACTCTATTCTTACTATTTTTCTTACTCTTCAAAATATTTTTGTTCTTTTCTACCTTGTCTGGAAGAATAGAACTGGTCCTAAGTCAATATAGTGGACACCGAAAGTGCGACTTTTACGCCGCACCTTCTGCATGAACTGCATCCGGTGTCTTGTAGCCTAAGCTACTATGAGTCCGTCGATGATTATACCAGGACTCAATATATTCAAAAAATGCTCTTGTAAGTTATCGTTTGAATCCTTATAAATCTTGCAATAGACTTCTTCCTTCTTCAAGAGAGAATGAAAAGATTCTATGCATGAATTATCGTAAGGACAGCCCTTACGACTAAACGAATGGTGGATTTTCTTTTTTAACAAGATACTTTTCAAACTGGTCGCTAGTGTATTGTGTCCCTAAGTCACTATGCAGGATTATTCCTGATGTGTCGGAGACATTTAGACAAGCGTTTTCAACAGCCTTAACTGCAAGATCTGCGGTCATAGTTGTTCCATAAGCCCAGCCAATAATCTTGCGACTATAGAAATCCATTACAGATGCAAAGATATGTCCATCCATCTTTTTGAGTATGGATATAAGTAATATCTGTGCACCATTTTTGATTGATTCCAGTGGCTGTAAAGTCCTGTTTCAATATATTTTCTTTTTTCAGTAACAGGTTTGTTATCTGAAAAATGGCGATATTTCTTGATTACAATTGAATGGATTCCAAGCAATGCCATTCTTCGCTGTACTCGTTTTAAACTGACATGCCGACCGTTTTCGAGTAATTCGTGATGAATTTTAGGGGCTCCATAACGTCTCTTTGTATCATAGTAAATCGCTAAGATATCATTATCGAGTTTCTGGTTTTCAGCTTATCTCGATTAGATTTTACATGGTTAAGATATTTGTAATAGGTGCTACGGTTTTATTCCAAGTACCTTGCACATGATCTTAACAGGGTAGCGGTCTTGATATTTCGTTATGAAGGATACAAATTCATCTATTGTTTTCTGGCGAATATGGCTGTTTTTTTTTAGTATTTCATTCTCCATCTCAAGTTCTTTGCACCTTCTTTTTGCGGCTCCTTGTAATCCTTGAGTGAAACTGATTGATTCTCCTCAATCTTGATTGATGGTGCATAAAGCTTCTTCCATTTGTAAATTGTTTGCTCGACTAAGCCATATTCTTCTGCGAGCTGTGCAACGGGTTTTCCCGCCGGTACAAGTCAATGATTTGTCGTTTGAATTCTTCGGTATATCTTTTACCGTTGTGGGCCATAGTGAAACACATCCTTTCTAATAAATATTTTAATGTGTCGCACTTTTTCGTGTCCACTAATTTATACTAACATCAAACCATAGAGAAGTACTTTTTTATATTTCTCTTTCTTAATGGGTTTGCATTTCTTCATGGCGGTAAAAGTAATGTTCTGATGCACATATTTATAAGGATACTTATAAAATTCAAACACCCATTTAATATTTTCTTCCTTCCCCAATGTCCCGTTGGATCCACCATATTCACCCCATCATTCTCACAGTAAGTATACAAATGCAGACTCTTCGGCTCATCACTTTCCCCGGTATAGGTATCTCGTCAGAAACCTCCCCACTTCCGGCTGATAATACCTTGCCCGAAGATAAATCTCCTCCGTCTCCTTATCATAGTACTCACCGCAATAGCGGAACGGATTATCATCCTTACTGTCCGGGTTCACTTCATTTCCAAAGGAATCGTATTCATAAGTCTTGATGACTGCTCCACTTTCATCCGTCATTTGCACCACATTTCCATGTGGGTCTGTCACATAATACTGCTTCTTTGTATTCTCTCCCTTATCCGCATAAATAAGATCGTTTCCACGGATGTAGCGTTTCTGTACCTTTCCGCTCTCGGATAGTTCCATCACCAGTTGATCCCCATCCCAGACAAAGACCGTCTTCTCCCCATTCACTGTCTTCTGGTACGCAGTCCTTCGGCATCATAGGTATAGCTGACTTTATAGTTCTTTGTCAGCGTCTGTGTCAGCTGGTTCAGGGCATTATAGTGATTCACCACGTTTTCATTCAGGCGGTTATCTCCCGGCGTCACGTCGATGTCGACATAGTTTGCTGTCCTTTTTATCACTTGGGATTTCATAGCGGTTGACTGTCGCAAGTCTGGTTTCCGTTCTTATCGTTCTTGTAAATCACAACAGAATCTTCCTCTGTGTCAGTATTCAGGGTGTCCGTACGGAGCAGTTCATCATTCTTGTTATACTTGTAGGCAGTCACTTTGTTTCCAACCGTCATCTCTTTCCGGTTATTATTACTGTCGTAGGTATAGGAAATGTCCTCACAGCCTGTCTTCTTTCTCTTTCGTGATACGCCCTAATAAATCATAGGTGTAGGCAGATGTCTTGGTTTTTTTTTACCATCTTTATCCTGTACCATTGCGGTCTCTTTTCGTCTTCTGCCCATTTACCAGATATTCCGAACCATATTCAGAAATCACCCCTTTGCCCGTCCGGTTCTTCAAAGATGTCAAACGGTTCTGGTAATCATAGGCATACGTGGTAGTCATACCGTTTCCACGCCACAGTCCGTTCCGACAAATTGCCATCGGTATCATAGCTGTAGTCTACCACTTTCCCGTCTTCATCGGTGACAGCGGTCAGTTTCGACGCGCCGTCATAGGTGTACTGCAGGGAAAGTTTGGTATCATCCCCACTTTGACTGCAAAGGCGGACTTATTCCCGGCACTGTCATAGGTATAGTTCTTGACCACATCTTTGTTCTTCGTCAGTTTGGTGGTCTCTTTCGTTACCTGACCGGACACATCGTCATAGGTAAAAATAGTATCATCCTGTGTTGCCACGTCGCCATAGGCATTGTAGGTATAGGTATGAGTGGTCTCTTTTTCCCGTCTTTTTCTCTTTTGCTACTGCTTCCGTCAGGCGGTTCTGGTAATCATAGGTATTCTTCTGGGTGTTCCCGTTCTTGTCTACCGTCTTTGTCAGGTTGCTGTTGCTATCGTAGGTATAGGTCTCTGTCCTGCCCTCCGGGTCCGTGCAAAAGATTAACTGGTTTTTCCCATCGTATTCATACTTGGTTTCCCGGATGTCATCGGATTTCTTTTTGCCGCTGATGGTGAGGGCATATTCCGGTTAACATTATTTCATAAAGCAAAACGAAATTCAACCAAAGGACCGAATTTTGTCGTTTAAGGGTCGATTTTGCTCCTTTCCACTCGAAATCTTACCTACTAAAATCTAAAACTTTATAATACTCTTGTATAACAATTTCTCCTTTATCTTTTTGGGCGACTTCATAATAAAGATGATTTCCACTAATATAAGATGCCCCATAATAATCATCCGGCAATTGTAATATGTCTACGTTTTTTTGCCATTTCGGTAACACCCTAAATAGTGAGATAGTTCCAAATAATTTTGAGCATATTCATTTTCCTTTAAATCATATATATAATACAATTTATCATCCGTACCCGATATTAGATTTGCACATTCTATGCCCTTACGTATCGTAATATCTTTCCCATTTTCCTTATAACATAATATTCTATTTTGATCCATTCTCACATAATATAGGTTTTCTCCTACATTAATTAAACTTGAATATACTGCCTTTTTATGTCCCTTCCTTTGGGAGCGCACAATTGTTTTGTTTTTCTTAACCAAATCAATTTCAAAAATGCATTCCTTTTTCTCATCTACATAAAAAACTTTTTACCAAGAAAATCACCGGCATATACAGAAGATGCAACCAACTGCATCTTCGAGGTTTTAGAAATATACTCATATATATTTCCCCAAGGCTCTTGTGTGAATATATATTTTTTTGTTATAAACTTTCATGCCATCAATTCCCAGCTCGAATCATTCACTTTTTTCAAATCATCCAATGTAACTACTACTGTTTTATTATTTCCTTCAAAATCCATTTTCCATACTTCTTTATCATTCGATACCCATAAATTTTCTGTGTCTATACATAGACTAATACTGTCATCCTTTTTATAAGCATCAAGAGATTTCATGGTATTTTTGCTTTTATCTAATCTGATTATTTGATTCTCTGACAAATAAAAAACATATTGATTGTTTTCAGCAATATTCAGATTCCAGTGTTGTTCTGCATTAATATTGGCATTATTAATAAAATAATCTGTCTGTCTGATACTTCCCATTTGTTCATTAGGCTCACTCTTTGTCGTCTTTGATGCGCACCCAACAAATAAAACTAATGTAAACAAAATAATTAGGCTTAGTTTTTTTCACTTTTCACACCTTCTTCCATATAGTAAAAACTAATTTAAGCACTTTCCTTTACCAATATAACATTTTTTTCCCATGCTTCTTTAACTGCCTATTCATTTTTTATTACTATTTCCCCATCCCCCCTTTGGACAGGAACGTTGAAAAATATCTATTTTCCATTTACCTCTATTCTCTGAAATGAATTAGCAATGTGCTCCTCCTTTCTCATTCCCAATACTTTCCATGCGGCGTATATTGACACTTCTCCCATCTTAGCTCCCTTTGTATTATGTGTTTCTATTACTGCACAATACAAATAATCCCCCCCCTTTTCACTTTTGTACCCCTTATATTTTTTCCGCATGTAATTACAGCAAGGGAATTATAATACGCCATTAAATTTCTTCTAACATTTGCACCAACGGTTATCACAACATATGGCACTCTATCAGAAGCAATATTACTGCCATTTGACAAAGAATCTAAATGACTATCATCGCCATAATAATGATTTGCTTCCTCGCCATCTAGCGCATGAATACCCAGCTATAGCGCCATCCGTACAAACTTCCAATCTTGAACTCCATTTTTTCCTGTATCATCTTTAGGCCAATGATAAGTTTTTCCCATATTCTTTTGCTTTCCAATTCTCGTCTTTGATTTTTTTGATCTTTTATATTTAAATAGTTATTTAGTAACAAACTTATTCCCGCGACATCCTCCTCTGTTCCATATTTCTTATGCCCGCTCGGATCCCAAGCATTCACCCCATCATTTTCACAATAAGTATACAAATGCAGGCTCAGCGGCTCATCAACTTTTCCCAGTATACGTATCCCTTGTTAGAAACCTCCCCACTTCCGGCTGATAATACCTTGCCCGAAGATAAATCTCCTCCGTCTCCTTATCAAAGTACTCCCCACAATATCGGAACGGATTCTCATCCTTACTATCCGGGTTCACTTCATTGCCAAAAGAATCATACTCGTAGGATTTTCGTGACTTTGCCGCTTTCATCCGTCAGCTGCACCACGTTTCCGTGCGGATCAGTCACATAATACTGCTTCTTTGTATTCTCTCCCTTATCAGCATAAATAAGATCATTGCCACGGAACATATCTTTCTGACCTTTACCCTCTCGGAAAGTTCCATAACCAACTGATCCCCATCCCAGACAAAGAAGGTCTTCTCCCCATTGACTGTCTTACTCGTCCAGACCCTTCGGCATCATAGGTAAAGCTGACTTTATAGTTCTTTGTCAGCGTCTGTGTCAGCTGATTCAGGGCATTATAGTGATTCACCACGTTTTCATTCAGGCGGTTATCCCCCCGACGTCACGTCGATGTCGACATAGTCGCTGTCCTTTTATCACTTGGGATTTCATAGCGGTTGACGGTAGCAAGCTGGTTCCCATTCTTGTCGTTTTTGTATATAACTACCGAGTCCTCCTCCGTGTCGGTGTTCAGGGTATCCGTACGAAGCAGTTCATCGTTTTTGTTATATTTGTAGGCAGTCACTTTGTTCCCTACGGTCATCTCTTTTCGGTTATTATTGCTGTCGTAAGTATAGGAAATGTCCTCACTTCCTGTCTTCTTCTCTTTCGTGATACGCCCTAATAAATCATAGGTGTAGGCAGATGTCTTGGTTGTTTTTTACCATCTTTATCCTGTACGGTTGCGGTCTCTTTCGTCTTCTGTCCATTTACCAGATATTCCGAATCATATTCGGAAATCACTCCGGCACTGCCCGTCTGATTTTTCAAAATGTCAAACGGTTCTGGTAATCATAGGCATACGTGGTAGTCATGCCGTTTCCTGCCACAGTCCGTTCCGACAAGTTGCCATCGGTATCATAGCTGTAGTCTACCACTTTCCTGTCTTCATCGGTGACAGCGGTCAGTTTCGACGCGCCGTCATAGGTGTACTGCAGGGAAAGTTTGTGTCATCTCCCCACTTTGACTGCAAAGGCAGACTTATTCCCAGCACTGTCATAGGTATAGTTCTTGACCACATCTTTGTTCTTCGTCAGTTTGGTGGTCTCTTTCGTTACCTGACCGGACACATCGTCATAGAAAAATAGTATCATCCTGTGTTGCCACGTCGCCATAGGCATTGTAACTGTATGTATGTACCGTCTCTTTTCCCGTCTTTTTCTCTTTTGCTACTGCTTCCGTCAGGCGATTCTGGTAATCATAGATATTCTTCCGGGTGTTCCCGTTCTTGTCTACCGTCTTTGTCAGGTTGCTGTTGCTATCGTAGGTATAGGCCTCTGTCCTGCCCTCCGGGTCCGTGTAAGAGATTAACTGGTTTTTCCCATCGTATTCATATCTGGTTTCCCGGATGACATCGGATTTCTTTTTGCCGCTGATAGCAATAGCGTATGTGCCGGTAAACTGGCGCACCTTGTTCCCCTCGATGTCATACACATACTGGACATACTGGGATTTATCGCCTTCCAGACAGTTCCTCACCATGACAAGATTTCCCTGTTTATCATAAGTATACTCGGTTTTCGCCTTTTGTCATCATCCATCTGTTCGTTTTGTTCGGTCACATTCCCCGCATTGTCATACGCCGTTGTGGTGGTCTGGTAAATGACACTGCCATCTTTCTTTTTTCCTGCGGAATTTCAGACTGAATCTTTCTTCCCAGGATGTCATAGGTGTACTTTTGCGCCACATCCTCCCTGGTGCCTCTCGGTGTGTATTCTTTCGTCACCTGTCCCCGCTCATCATAGTCTGTTTTCACCGTCTGGGACTGCCATTCGGTCTCTCCCTTTTTTCGGCTCTTTGTCTCCGTCCGGCTGACGTTGCCGTTGTCATCATAGGTGGAAAGGGTCTGTGTCTCATAGGCGGGGAAGCCACTTGCCACCCTGATAGTTCTTTGTGATGGTATCCTCTTTGGTGGTTCTGCCAAAGTCATCGGTTTCATAAGTGGTGGTGGATTCGGACCTGTTCTTCCCACGGATGGTGGTTGTTTTCTGGGAAAGGGTATTCCCCTCCGCGTCGGTCACCGTCTCGGTAATGGTTTCGCTCAACAGAGCATCGTTGAACTGGTCATAATAATTGTCCGCATCTGCCTCCGGCTGATAGTCCGCAGGATTCAACGCCTTACTGTAGCCGGTAGAAATGGTCTGTGCCTCGTCGTCCTCTCCGGTGACTTCCGTCTCACTTTTTGGAAGTTCCAGGAAGTACAGTGGGCCGTATCCACTCGCCGTTGCTAAACTCCGCACTTCCGATTTCGTTCCCCAGATTGTCATAAAGTGTTTTTGTACCGCTTACGATTTTCTCCCCTTTTCCGGTGATGTAGAAGTTCGCAACGGTTTCTCCATTTTCGTTGATGATAAACCGCTTCTCGTCCGGGGGTAAAGGAGTAGGTCTTTTCTTCCACCAGACGGGCGGTTTCCTCCTTCTCTTCCTCGATGTCTCCGTCATCATCGGAGACATTTTCGCCTTCACTGCCGTAGTCATAGATACTTTCTGTCCAGGTGCCTCGCCGCCTCATCCTTACTGATGATGGTATTGCCAAAGGCATCTTGAATGGTAATGGTTACCCGCCCATAATGGTCGACGGTCATGGTTTTTAAGCCGTCTGCCGACACATACTCCCTTGTCTTTGGATTCCTTCTCGGTGCCTGCCGCACTTATGGTTTCTGTCTCGTCTCCGGTCTCCGGGTCATAGATGGTTTTCGATACCAGTCCGTTCTCGTCCGTGTAGGACAGTTCGTTGCCGAAGGAATCGTAGGTGACCTTTTCTTCCACATAGGTGCGGTTGTCCTGAGGGTGTTTGGCAGAAGTCAGTGTCACGGTCTTCTGCGTCTGCTGTCCCAGACTGTTGTAAGCATAATCGTTTCGGATGACTTCCTTTTCTCCATCGGTACTGTAGGAAGGGTAGACTTTCCCCTGGGTCTCATTGCCGTGGCATCGTAGGTAAAGTCTGTTTTGGATATGGTTTTATAAGCTCCGCCATTGACGCTTTTCTGCTCCAGAATCGTGGCGTAATCGATGCCACCCTCTGCCAGACTGCTTACCGTTCTGGTTTTTGTCTTTGCGGAAGCATAGGATTCCTGGGTGGAGACACCACACGGGGGAATAGGCCTGATCCTCCGACGGATAGCCGTTTCCTGTTCCATGATAGGTATAGGTTGTCGTATACAGATGCTCTTTTCCTCTGTTCTTTGCCAGATAGGCTTTGGAAGATTTCTCGGTCAATACATTCCGGTACCGGTCATACGTGTACCCCTGCTTCGTGGTGACCGCTTTACTTCCCTTTTTCCCATAAGACTTGTCTGTTTCACAGCACCACAAGAGAACCTTTGCCGCTGTTGTCGTAGCTGTAAAGGGTTTCATCCTTTTCTTTGCCATAATTGACCTCATTGGTCAGCATTTTATTCTCATTGTAAATATATAAAGTGACGTTTTTTCTTCGTATTGGTCTTTAGCCGCAGGGTGTCCGGGTTGATTTTCGATTTTTTTGTAGGTGTAATCATAGTACTTCCCGTTGGCTTTATATTTATTGGCGTTAAAGTTACTGACTACCGCTACTGTCCGCAGGCCGCGCTGCCGCCATAGGGCCACATTTCATAGCTGGACTCCCCCTCTTCTTTTTCACGGAAATCATCATAGGAGCGGAGAGAATTTTCTCCCTTCTTCTGGAAGTAGTCATACTTCGTGCCACCGGATTTTTTCCCGGTCTTTGTATCCTTTTCATACTCTCTTGTGACATAGAACTGTTCGGTCACCACATCCCGATCCTGCCTGGCACTCTCATCCCGCCGGGCACGCGAGGAGTCGCCACGGTACTCATAGTGTGTTTCGCTTCCGTCCGCTGTGATTTTATTCAGAAGGTAACTCTGATTCGTGGATACACGCTGGGAGGCTACTCCGGCACCGGCGGTGTTCACCAACCGTTCCACGGTTTTGTAAGAATACTTTTTCTTTGCCGCCGTCCACGGTGGCACTGGTGAGAGTATAACCCTGAAGCCCGTCACCGTGCGGCGGGGTATAGGATTTTTCTTCTGTTTCATATGTAATGGTCTTTTGGCTGACGCCACCGCGGCTTCCTTTCCCTGCACGGTGATGGAAGACAGCACTTGTTCATCCTCTTCCCCGGTGTAGTGGAACAGGATTTCACGCCCTACGGAATCCGTGATTTTGCTGAAGTGGATACCGTCGGTGTAGGTATAGGTGATTTTGTTGTCGTGGGCATCCTTCTGCATCACAACAACGCCGTTTTCATTGAAATAGGTGCGCATCGGTCTTCGGTTGCGATGTTGATGACGCCGGCACTGCCATAGTGGAGATAGGTTGGATTGTTCCCCAGCCTTCGTCTTCTGCCAGGGTCACGGTTTCAATCCAGGGAAGTCGAACCGCCACCCGCTGGCCACTCCGTAGACGTTGTGACCTTCGTTGCTGACAATCTTCGTCCGTTGGGTTTCGGATGCGGTGTCACCGGCGCGGCATTCTTCCTCTTTGGTATAGGATACAAGGAGATCTTTGAGGGCTTTCCTGTGCTTGGAGAAAAGGGCGGCACTGGCGATAATTCTGCGTTCTGAGCCGTCCTGCGCTTTGTAGTTGACATAGATTGTATCGATGTCGGCTCATTGCATATTCCACCGTGGCATGTCCAAGATTTGCCTCGTTACTGTCATAGTAACGGTTCAGTTCGAAGTCCATGCCGCCGGTTCCTTCAGAAGAAAGGTCATTGCGGGAAAGTATGGGAATGACCGGTGGCGGTGTCTACACCGTCGGCACTGCCTCAGCCTCTAGGGAGAACCGGCAAGTCGGTTCTCGTAGATGCTGCGGAAGCAGTCTCCATAAACGGCTTCCGTTGCCGTGTCGTAGACCTCACCACTGGTGATGTTTTCTGCCAGTACACAGCATGATCACGCCAGCATATCATCGGTTTCATCTTTCTCATTTTTCACGTCCTCTCTCTTTGCAACCCTAATGGATATCCTGTTTCACTAGTTCTTCCACCGTCTTGCCGGTATCCAGTTCTTCTGTCACTTCATCAAACGTGAATGTCCGGTTTAACAAAAGATTGCCACATCAATGCGTTCTTCCCTCGACAGCTTTCTGTCTTTCAGCCGTTTTCTTGCTCTTTGGTCAATCCAAGCCGTTTCTTCCGTGGAGAATCTCACTGTCTTTACGACCTCGGACCACTTTTTATCCTCGGATGCTTTTCTTTGGCTTTTGCCAGTCCATCGTTTTCCACGCTGGTCTTTTCGGACAACTTTTCACTTCTTCCAAATCCTCCAGACAGTATCCCTCCTTTGCCATCTGGTATTTGGTGTTTTCCGGTATGGTAAAGAAGTCCTTGTTCCGATTTCTCTGCTGTCTTGTCAGTCCTTGTCTTACTCTGTATTACCGCCATCCCTCCGGCGAACATTCGTACCATTCTGCGTATAGGTCACACATTCTTTGTCGACATCACTGAGTGAACGGTATGCCTCCTGTTTGTCCTTCTGCCCCCCTGTTCCCACATCTGAAATCCCACGATTCCCGCCACAGCCAAAAAGCGGCAAAAAGCACAATGCCCACGCCACCATTTTTTTTCTTTGCTAAAATTCTTCCCAAACAATCCTCCACTTTTTGTCAGTGTAATCTCCACAGCTGTTTTGCCGTCGATTTTCCCTCCACCGGGATGGAGTGGTAAGTTTCACGTAGGATTTTCTCTCTCCAGGCTCCCGGTCGGTTGCAGTACCATAACGCCCTTTTCGGCTGGTACTTCAGAAGGGTGACACCTTCTGCCCTTCCTTCAGCACATCCTCTTCCTCGAAGGAAGAAGCATTTGTATTTCCAGTTCTTCCGGGGTCTACCAGACGGTGACCGTCTGGGTCTGACCCTTCTCCAGATTGCCTGCCACCTGTAGTTCATAAGCCTCTCCCTTGTTGACCATCATTTCCCTGCGAACGGTCTGTACCTTTACGGAATACTGCTCCACCACATCCAAGACACCGAATCCCAATGTCATCTCACCACCAATGCTGTAAAGCTCATTGCCGGAGGCGGCCAGTGCGGATTCTTTCTTCGTCAGGTTCATGGCGGACAAAGGAACTCCACTCGTCCGCATATCATCGTACACAAGAACTTCCCTTTGTGTCTGCTTCTTTCACCAGATAGATTTTTCCTGCTGATGACTGCTGTTGCCTGATAGCGGTCTGCGGTTGCAAATGGACAGGCTTCTCCTGCCTCTTCAAAGACGTTATCCTCCGGAAGATACTCGGCCCATGCCATTTTTTTCTCCCTTTTCTTGTAATACAAACACACGGTTATCCACTGCGGCCGCATCAATGATGGTACTGGTATCCGGTAGAACGGTGGTTTCCCATGTATCGGCTTTGATGTCATAAATGTCTGTTTTGTCGGTTTCCCCTGCGCTTGAGAAGACATAAACACTATCTTTGCTGACTGCCGTTGCCGGATTGGTTCTGCCCTGTGCCATGTCTCTTTTTTTTCCACTGCTTCGTTTTCTGTGTTATAGACATAAACAGTGGATAACAGTTTTGCCATGGCTCCGGTGTCTGTCTGTCCGCAGCACATAGATTTCATGGTTGCAAAACATGGCAAACCTTTACAAATTCCGGTATTGGTCCCCCAGATAATCCGGCAGACTTTCCCAGGTCTTCTTCTCCCGTATCATAGGCGGCAAAGGTCTTCAGGGGAACCGGTTGCATTTTTCTCCGCCGGAAGACATATTTTTTGCCGTCAGAAGAAGCGACTGAGGCATTTTTTTCTGCTCTCGCTCATCGGGCAGTATAGACCCACTCGGACTGGCTGTTGGTGCTATAAATCATGCAGAGATGTTTCTCCGGTCAGCGATGCACTCTCTCTGGCAGTGACCGTGAATCCCAGAATTTTTCCGGCGGTTTCATTGTTATGTCCCCGCAATATAGTTCCGGTTACAACAATCATAAGTATTCTTTGGTTCACGGCATTCCACAACAGCCTCCCGGTTTCACGTTGGCTCCGGAATGGCAAACCCTTTTCAAATGAAATTATTAGCCAGTTTTCCTCCGACTTTCCGATTATCTTCTTCCGTTCGTAGGTTCCGGTAAACAGAAAGTTTCGGTTCAGACCGGAGTTGTCATCATAACCGACTCTCTCTTTTCCCGTATCATACGCTTGCTGGTGTGTCCGTGGAGGAATCCGTATAAAGATGTCATAGGCAATCCCCGGTTTTTGCATCAAAGTAATAATAGTTTTCCTATCTGCTTTCAGGACGGTTCTCATAATAAATTTTGGTTTTCTTTTCAGTTCCACGGCTCCGTCAAAATCCCACGATTTCATAGTGAACGGAGAAGGTTGGATTTTTCTGCAGTCTTGCCTGATGGGTGCCATTGGTGTTTTCTGCCACAAGTGCTACTCCGGTTTGGCACGCCCTGATAGGGACTTGACTAACTCTGTCGCATTTCAACTGTATTTTCCCCTTTTTCTGCAGGGACATGGTGGCTGCTTTTTGTTTGTCGTAGGATGGCCGCTTGTTGTTTGTCACCTTTTCCCGGTCCATCAGGTGGTTACTTTATGTACGCCGATGTCAAAGGTTTTCTGCTCGACTTTAATGTCTTTTCATTGTAGACAGAGGACAGGCGTCGCGCTGACGTTCAGGTTATTCAGCTCTGCCGGGGTGCTCATCCGGGTGAAGGCAATGCACTTATTCGCCTGTACGGCACGGGGATTCATCATAGGTGTAGTTGGATTTGGGAGCTCCGGCATGGCGGCGGCGCCAATCCGCACGTCACGCTCGTGTTCGTCCGTAATATGCGGTACGGACCGTCATGGGATAAATTTGCGCTTCTTTGCTGTTTAACCATTTTATCCGGTGTGAGTGTTACAGTTTTTTTTCTTGTTGTATGTTACTTTCACCTTGGATGTGGATACCTTGCCGTCGGTGAGAATGGTTTTCAATCGGTGTATTTGGTCTTTCCCTTCTTTGTCTTGAAGTAAATGCGGTTGTTCTTGACTTTGACTTTCAGCTTGCCGCTATTTACTTTCAGGGTGATTTTCGGCTGATTTCTTCTTGACGGATTTTTTCTACGATTTTCTCCGGATAGATTTCATACGTTAAGGTCTGATTTTTGTAGGCCTTTTTTTATACTGAACACTGGTTGCTGTTTTGTATATGGTGATCTGCTTTTTTCTCCGGGTTGCTGGCAGCGGCTTTCTTCGCCTTGACTTTCTTTCCTTTCAGCGCCACGGAGAGTTTGGCAGAGCCCGCTTCCATGTAATCTGCTTTCTGGTTGGCTTTTGGGCGACAGTGATGCCTAAGGCTGGTTGACTTGGTTTTATAGTTCTTTTTGCTTTTCGTCGATACTCAGCGTGGTGTCAATTTCTTTCCACTTGCCATTTTTCTTGTAATGAACCGGCATGGAGAAGGAGTTGGCGAGAAAGCTGCCATCTGATAAGAGGTACTGTTTGGTGAATTTGGTCCGCTTGAGGTGAGTTCCTCCGTGATGGACGCATCCACGACAGCGGCATCGGCTTTGCTCTACATCAGATATGGAGTGAAATCCCCATATTCCGGCAAATGCGAAAGTTCCCGCTAAAATACCACATATTACTCTTTTACTGTACTTTTTACATTTTTTCATTGAAATATCTCCTTTCTTTATCATTTTCCCTAGAAGAGCGATTTTCTCCATGTGCGTAACTAGCATGATAGACATAACATAATAATTTTTTGAGGAATAGAAAAAATAATTCCCAGAATCAACTCGATTGCCAAAATCGACAACGTCATTTTTCGGAAAAAACCGACTTTCACTCTCGGATATTTCCCGCTTATCTGTGGCAACCATTGTACCGAAAATAATTGCAGCACAGACAAACTCACCCCAGAATATACTACCTTATGATATATGAATGACCATGGGCAGGTACTTTATCCCAAGCAAAGCTACAATTATATATATTGCTGACAAGAGGTTACAGCCGATTCTACTATTCGCAGTAACCTCCTGTGTATTCTCTTAACAAGGAACAAATGTGATACACAATAAGAGTACCTCAAGAAGGGCATTGAATACTATCTTGGTGAACATTGTCACCAAAAAATAACCAGTTTTTCAGCAGCTTGACGTATCCATATACATATAAAATCTCTTTCACTCTCACAGTTTTCCTGCTCAATCTTGGTTGACTTTCTTGTGGTTATCCATTTCTCCATTGTTCACCACCGATTAGTGTTTTTTGAACTGTTTAAAGACTCCAGGAATTCCGAGTGGTGGAAGAACCATGAACAGGCCTGATTCGCACTTTGTGCAACGAGGTACAAGAGCCAGACTATTCAATACTCCGGCAGTTAAAAGTTTTGACATTCTTTTCAATTTCATAATAAAAACCTCCTGCTGAATTTAGTGCTTTAATAATTCCACATTTTTTTGACTAAAATTCAACCGAAATTCTTTGATATTTGCATTTTAAGTGCAAATATTTGTTACAAAGCTTTGACTGGAATGAGTATGTTTGTAACATAAATGTCATCATCCTTAACTCTGTTGAAGAAAGCCATTGTATGTTTCTACAATCCGATTTACATTTCTTAACTGATTCCATGTCCCATCTTTTTCTTCTTTTGTCGTTAAAAACTGTTTCCCATTGCGGGAGAATTTCTCCGTTGTAAGTATTTTTTATCACATAAACAGCCAAGTCGCCCCGATTTTGCATATAAAAGTCGGCACAGAATTTTCGCATGTTCACACTTCACCTGCCGCTCTTGTGGCATTATCCAGCAGATTTCCAAAAGCGATGTGATATCGATTTCTCTCATATATTCAATTTTAAATCCCGCCTCCACGAATATGTCTGCCCGCATTATTTTTTTTTCAGCCTCCTCTTTGAAATCTACTAAAATAGAATTCAAAAAACGATTTGCGCAAATGACATTTTCGTTCTTCCCATATATATACCGATTTGCAGTTCTTCCATACACTCCTGATTTCCTCTAGGCGGTTATCATTTAAGTAAATACCAATCTGCTTTAAATAGTATTTAATGTCATGAATATACTCTTTTATATTTTTCTTCAATTCTTTTCTTTTGTTGTGCCCGGCTTTTTCTTCGTATTTTGCCTGACTTACCTCCAAGAGCATCTTTCTGTTCCTGAAGGCGGCTGTATCGGGTAAAAATGTAGAATAGACCGATGTTTCCACAGAACAGTATCAGGTAAAATATTAACACCACTATGTCTAAAGTGGTTATTTCATCGCCGCCCACTCTGATATAAGGGATAAAGGTTAATAATCCCAAAGTGGCAATGGGAACAATAATGAATACACCAAACACCTTGGCAGAAACTTTTTTTTACCTGTATTTTTTTGATACCGCTTAATTAGAGTTAGTAACATAAATTCAATGACTTTCATGGCTATTATACTACTAACCATGATAAATTCGTTGTCATAAATTTCATTTTGTAGGACTATTTTTACAGAAACATTAAGTAAAAAGAAAATATGAGTTCTGAACTGAACACTACAAAAATCAAAAGCACACAATGAAATAATCTGAAAAAAAATGTTTCCTTCCACCAATATGAATCCAACCAGAAGAAAGAGGATACAGGTAATCACAAATTAGCTAAGTTGTATTATTCTGCAAATTAGTAACTATATTTGCTACTACAAGAAGAAGGAACAATATGATTTCATTTCCGGGTTTACAAAATAATTTTTTCTTTAGATTTGAAAAGCCTTATAGAAGTCAAAACCAGAAAAAATTCTATTAGAGT
>VOFD01001871.1_pt1 | contig 31751 bp, 51 predicted proteins | sample 5384101 | NCBI WGS metagenome assembly VOFD01 (sample SAMN12384723, study PRJNA508395) | human gut metagenome | isolation source: healthy gut C | host: Homo sapiens
ACCAAATTTTGTTATGAAAGAGTACTATTTTGGGGCACATTAAAGCTGTGCATTTTTGTCAATTTTTTTTGAGTGTAAGACTAAAATCCACTTGAATAAAGTATTGAACTGTCAATCTGTATACCCATTTTCATACATTCTCTGAATGATTTTAATCTTTTAATAAGTAAGGTTTTAAAACAATATTGTCTTTGTTGATTCTTTCAATTCCAAAATCTTTGAATTTTTGATAAAGTGCAGGATTCATAAATTCCATTACTTCTAATGGTGATTTACCTTTTAAATGTTCTTTTGATTGAGAATTGATATGTGAGACTATTAGATTTGCTTTTTTCCTGACTGTTAAGTCCTAAATCTTTTAAATCATTTTCTTTTGGACAAATATAGCGGATTTCTTTATGATTGTTTTCTAAACTTCCTTTTTGACCAGAAGCCATTGGATCACAATAGAAGATTCGTGTACGTCTTGATTCATTTTCTTCTTTTCAAACCCTTCAGCATCACAAAATTCACTTCCTCTATCAGTCTTTATAATGGCAACTTCTTCACTGAAAAGGTCTTCCCCTAAGATCTTTTCTAAAAGGTCGACTCCTTCGACCATTGATTTCGCCGTTTTTTCTTCTTGATAGACGATAAACATGAAAGAATAGTCTAAAAATTTAAATGTTTGCATGAAAGGACCTGTAGAACCATTATTGTAGACCGTATCCATTTCAACAACGCTTAGATTTTTATTTTCTGCTGTATAATTAATAAAGTCATCGTATGTACGACCATTCAAATACTTTTTATCTTCTCTTTTTTTATATTTATTAGAAGCCTTTTTGGTTATTTTTCTTTTTGTTTTGATTCTAAGATCGATATCGAGAAGTCCAAATTCTCTAAAGATACCATTTTCAATATAGTTGTAGAGCGTTTTTTCAGAAATATTCAATTCAGGATGATTGGTAACGATATGATAGGGAGAATGCCCGGCTTTAATAAGCGGAACGATAATATCAGCCATAGCTTTGCATTCTTCATATGACATATTGATACCAGTTCTAGAATCAACAAGGTCTTCTCTATATTTTTTATGAGAAAAATCAGCCTTGTATCTATACTTATCATAACGACAATACGTATATTTAGAACAGCCGTTACATGCACCAGGAGAACGATCACGACGATTGCAGGTGAAAGGTTTAAAATCAGCACAATTGTCACAGACATGATTGTGAGAACAGTTTTTCATATTAGCACAATTAATTTTATAAGAAGATTTGTGAACAAGTTCTCTATGTTTTTGATTTCTTTACCAACAGTAGACTTGTCCTTGCCGATGGTAAGAGCGATAGCAGCTTTAGTAGAGCCGTTTTCGATACCTTTTTCAATGATGATTCTTTCTTGAACAGTAAGATGTAAATTTTTATTGTTAGAAGACATGATAATCTACCTTTCATGAAAATGGAAAACAGATATCAGGTAAATTATACAGGTGAAAGATAAATTCCACAAAAGAAGTGTAAAAGTAAGTTCAACTGTAAGAGTAAATTCAACTGGAAGCTTGTGAAAGACTAAAATCCACTTTGTCATATCTATCCAATGCTTCCTCATAAATTATCTAATGGAATTTGTTCACTCAATCCTCATGTGGATCGTTTTGCAATTTCATGTTTTATGGAAATTACCCCTCAAGGGGAAGTCATTGATCATGATATCGTTGAATCAGTTATTAATTCAACTGAAAGAATGACTTATAATAATGTTAATAAAATACTTGCAGGGGATAAAAAACTACAAGAAGAGTATAGCCATGTATGTGATTTATTTTTCTTAATGAAAGAACTTGCTGAAATTTTACAAAAAACAAGAGAAGATCGTGGAGCAATCGATTTTGATACAAATGAAGCTAAAGTATTAGTTGATGAAAAAGGTAAACCAACAGATGTTGTTTTAAGACAACGTGGAGAAAGTGACCGTATTATTGAATCATTTATGTTAGTTGCTAATGAAACAGTTGCAAAACATTTTAAATGGCTTGATTTACCATTTATCTATCGTGTTCATGAAAATCCTAAGGTAGATAAATTAAGAAAATTCTCTACAATTTCTAGAACTCTAGGTTATACAAAAAAAAGGTTCGTTAGAAGATATTCATTCTAAAGAATTAAGTAAAATCGTTGAAGCAAGTAAAGGAACAGATGAACATGTGATTATTTCTACATTACTTCTTCGTTGCATGGCAAAGGCAAGATATGATGAACAATGTTTAGGACATTTTGGTTTAGCGGATGAATATTATACACATTTTACATCACCAATTAGACGTTATCCTGATTTAATGGTTCATCGTTTGATACGTACGTATTTATTTAAAAAAGAAATTAGATCAAGAAACTCTTTTCCATTTTGCTTCTATTATGCAAAATGTTGCTGATCAAGCTTCTTCGCTTGAAAGAAAAGCAATTGATATTGAACGTGAAGTAGATGATATGAAGATGGCTGAATATATGGAAGACCATATTGGTGAAACTTTTTGAAGAATTGTTTCTTCAATTACAAACTTTGGTATGTTTGTTGAACTTCCAAATACGATTGAAAGGATTAATTCGTATGGAAGATCTTGTAGATGATTTCTATTATTTTGATGACATAAATCTACAATTAATTGGAAAAAGAACTGGAAGACGATTTAAGATGTCTGATAAAGTCAAAATTAAGGTTTCAGCTGCTTCAAAAAAAGAAAACAATAGATTTTCAAATTGTTGGTATGAAATCTAACAAAAGAAAAAAAAACTGTTATAATAAATAAGCGACGAGATAGAAAGCCAAAACAAAAGTTTAAAAGAAAAAAGAAGATAGAAAAAGGTGGTGATATGTATGAAGATCATTTCTCAAAATAAAAAAGCACATCATGATTATTTCTTGTTAGATACTTATGAAGCAGGTATTGAATTAAAAAGGAACTGAAATTAAATCTGTGCGTTTAGGTAATGTGAATTTAAAAGATTCTTTTGTAAGAATCAAAAATAACGAAGTTTATGTAGAAAACATGCATATCGCTCCTTATGATCATGGAAATATCTTTAATCATGAAGCAAGAAGAACAAGAAAACTCTTGCTTCATAAAAAAAATGAAATACCTTAAAATAACTAGTAAGTTAAAAGAAGTGGCTTAACTGTCGTACCTACTAAAATGTATTTTAGTGGATCTAAAGCTAAATTAGAAATTGCGCTTGCTAAAGGTAAAAAAGCTTTATGATAAACGTAGTGATCTAAAAGAAAAAAGCTGCAAAAAGAGATATCGAAAAGTCTCTTAAAAATTACTACTAATCTGGGGATGTCTTGGATTCGACAGGGGTATGTTTGACCTTAGCTGCAGTCGTTGGAGTACGTTAAACTCAAACAAAAATAACTGGAAACAGACAAACTAATTACGCTTTCGCCAGTCGACATAGACATGAAAGCTGCTAACATTTAGTGAGCCTATAGCTATTTGTTAGTATTATAACTTTTAGGATAAGGGTTGGAGAAAGGTCTTGACTTTAACCACGAAAATTTAAAAAATCGCTTGGTGTAAAATTGTTCGTTCAATGAACAACCATGTAGAAAAAAAAAGAAGTAGTTATTTCACAAAAAAGAGGCATCAAAAAAGAAATCAAAGAAAAAAGATGTATCCAAAAATGAAACCAATGAAAGTGATAAAAGTGTAAATGATACATCCAAACAAACAGCAGAAGAAAATACGATTCAGGAAGATCAAGAATCTGTAAAAAGTGATGTGCAAACTCAAGAGAAAACGAGTAATCAAAATACTAATGAAAATAAAAAACACAAAAGAAAGTTGAAACAAAACAAACACCAATACAGCCTGTTGAAAGTAATCAGCCTTCTTCTGTAACACCAAGTCAGCCAGCATCAAGTGGAAATACTACTAATGCACAACAACCTCAAAAGGAAGAAAAAACAAAGATTTTAAGAGTGACATATTGGGTTAAATGTGATTGTGGAAAAAAAGAATTGACACATTCAATAGATTATAAAGATTATGAGTCTTACTATAATAGCAACGATTATTCAGTAAAGATTTTAATTAACCAATTATTAGATGAAGGACATTGTGCAGGAAATGAAGAAGTATGTGGTGCTTCGCATTATCGTTATGGCACAAATGAAAATTGATTTATGAGTAAATCATTATTAAACTATGTAGAAACATGATAGAATTAAATGTGGATAAAGAATAAGTAAATAGTTATTTTGAAATAATTACTGAAAATTCAAAATATTACCAACAATTTTTATAAAAATCTCTCATTCTTTATCCATTTGATATTATAAGCAGGCAGGTCGATATGATCTGTCTTTTTTTTTTTGTTGGAGGAATATATGTATTTAAACAAATGGGTATTCAAGCCATAGGACAATCGAAAGATTGTCCTTTTTGCATTTATAAACAAAAGAAGTAGGGCAATGTTTGAAACTTGCATTGCAAACAATAAATAACAGGAGAAAAGTAAAATGAAAAATAAACTTTCTAAACTATATAAGATTTTTTTAGCAGTAGGAATGGTATTTTCAATGTGTTTCAATACGCTTGGAATGAGTGTCGTAAATGCTTATGATCCATCCGTTCCTAAAGAATTTACAAGAGTGAAAAATATCAAGTATCCAGAATGGTGGGGCAGAAAGATTCCATCCATTGCTTCATGGTCAACATATTCATGTAAATATGATGGCAAATGGGCTTTCTGTTTAGAAGCAGAAAAGAAAACACCTGCAAGCGGTAAATATCCTGCACAGGTCATTGAAAATAATGAAAACGTAAGAAAGCTTCTCTACTATGGCTTTGGAGGTCCAGCAGCCTATGGTGAATTTGTCTGCGGATGCTGATCTAAAGACAGCTATCTGTCCAGATGACCCTCTTACAAATGATGATATCAAATATCTTTTGACACATATCTTTTTAAGTGGCGCTTATTCAGGACAATGGAAAGGTTTTGATGAAAACTTGTTCAACCAAACATTCGGAAGTAATTATGGTACAAATATCATGAACATCTATCGTCGAATCATTTCATTACCTGATCCAGGTAATGGTGTTTCTTGGGAAGCGCAACAAATCAGGAAACAGAGCATTGTTTAAAGCAAGCTATGATAAGACAAATAAGCAACAAGTTACAAATACTGTGAAGTTAAATGGTGCTTCAGCTGCTGAAGTGAATATCCCATTGGCTTCAAATGTGACAATTCACATTGCTGGAACTTCTGCAACACAAACAGGTGGTACTGCAAAAGTCTATGGCGGACAAAGCTTTTATTTCACAGCACCATGTCAAAATTCACCATCAAATTTTTGTGAGTGACAATGTATGTGGAAACGGATGTGAACGATTTACAGCGTTAGCTATTCATGATGGAGGTGCTGGAACTCAGCACAAGGAACTTGGAACATGGATCCTGATGATGCACGTCTATATTTAAATATTGAATGGCTTGATTTTGGTTCTTTGGAATTAACTAAAAAGAATACAAATCAAGATCTTATTGATGGTGCAAAATTCAATATCAAATCTGTTTCATATGATGGTTATAATGAAAATACCCTTGTAAAAAAATGGAAAGATCAAAGTGAATGATCTATTGGTTGGAACTTATGAAGTTAAGGAAACAGAAGCACCTCATGGATATCTTTTAAATACAGATACTTTTACAGTCAAAGTAGAAAAAGATAAGACAACAGTATTGAGAGTGTTACAGATGATGAACCTAAAGGAAATATTGATTTCCAAAAAGAAATCGATACTTCTAAAACAAATGGTCTAAAAGGTGATGCTACTACTGGAAGGTGTAACTTTTGAATTACACGCAAGTGAAAAGATTACAAATCAGGCTGGAACAAAAACTTACTATGAAAAAGGTGCACTGGTATCAGCAAGAAAACAGATGCCAATGGAAAGATTGCTTTGGAGTGAATTGCCATTAGGAAAATATTACATTCAAGAATCAAAAACAAACGATTCATTGGTATTCAATGATGCAAAGATCAATGTATCAATCGATTATGAAGGACAAACAGTTTCAAAAAAGTATCAAGAAGTGCAAAATGTACTAACAGAGTGAATATGCAAAAGATCCAAGTTTTCAAGTCAGGAGAAAAAGACAGTATCTCAGGTCTTGTAAAAGGATTACAAGGAGCAGAGTTCACGTTCAAATTGTACAGTGAAGTTAACCATGTCGGATGGGACAATGCTACAACTTATGCAGTTATTACAACTGATTCAAATGGTAAAGCACATATACCATATCTGCCTTATGGAAAATATATCGTCAAAGAAACAAAGACACCTAAAGATTATATTACAGCACCAGATTTCTCAATTTCAGTAACAGATGATTACAGTGAATATAAAGATGTTGAACAGGTAAAACGTGTCAATGTGAATAACCGACCATTTACGTCACAACTTAAAATTATTAAATTAGATGCTGAATCAGGAAAGAAAGTCACATTAAATGGTGCATCATTTAAAATCAAAGATTCAAAAGGAAACTATGTTGTACAAAAAGTTGGCGGTAAAAAATATGACACATTTACAACTAATTCTAAAAACGTTGTTACAGTAAAGGATGCTGAAGAAGGAACGGTAACACTTCCTTTACAGTTAGACGCGGGAGATTATTCTATCGAAGAAGTAGAAACACCTAAAGGCTTCTTGCAACTAGAACAATCTGTAAAATTTACAATTACAAATACAAGAGATTATGACAAAGATGAGGATGAAGATCCAATTCTAACTGTCAAAGTTAAAAATGCACAGCCAAAAGGAAAAATCATTTTAACAAAGACAGACAAGGCTACAAATGAAGCACTAGCTGATGTTGAATATGAATTAACTGCCAAAGAAAATATCTACAGTGCAGTTGATGGTACTTTACGCTATGCAAAAAGGAGCTACTGTTGCTAAAGGAAAACAGATGCCAATGGAAAACTTGTCATTGATTCGTTATTCATGGGCAAATATGAATTAAAGGAAACTTTAACAAATGAAGGATATGTGCTTTCAGAAAAAGTACATCAGATCAATCTTGAACAAAAAGATCTAACAACTAAAGAATATGTCATTACAAAGAATGTAACGAACATTGCACCTCATGGTGAAATCCATGTACAAAAAAAGAGACAGAGATACATTAGAAGATCTTTCAGGTGTTACTTTCAATTAACAGCAAAAGAAGACATTTATTCACTTGATGGAAGAAATACACTTCTTTATAAAAAAGGTGAAGCTGTTTCAATGGATATTTCAGAAAACGGATATTATGTGACTAATGAATTAGGTGAAATTCATATTTCAGGACTACCACTTGGAAAATATGAATTGAAAGAAGTACAAGAATTAAAGAAGGATATGTTAAAAACAATAAGGTCTATGACATTGACTTAAGCTATGATCACACAGATAAAATCATCTATTCAAAAGAACTTGATGTTCTTAAAAAAGACAGCAACTGAAATTTCAAAAGTTGATGCAACTAATGAAAAAAAGAACTTGAAAGTGCAAAGCTTTCATTAAGAGATGAAGATGGAAATCTTGTAGAAGAATGGACATCAACAAAAGATGTTCACATTATCAGAGGTCTTGTATCAGGTAAAAAATATATCTTGCATGAAGATCTTGCACCATTAGGATATGCAACAGCAAGTGATGTAACATTTACAGTAAATGAAGATGGAAGTGTGACTAAAGTTAAAATGAAAGATGAAATCACAAAGGTAGATATTTCAAAAGTAGATGCAACAACTGGAAAAGAAATCGAAGGAGCTAAGCTTACATTAAAAGACAAGGAAACAGGTGAAGTAGTTGAATCATGGACTTCTGGAAAAGAACCACATCGAATCGAAGGATTAACTGTTTCAAAAACTTATGTGCTTCATGCAGATTTAGCACCTGCCGGTTACAATGTTGCAAGTGATATTGAATTTACAATCTCTGATACAGGAGAAGTTCAAAAAGTGGTTATGAAAGATGAAGCAAAACCTGTTGTTGTAAAAACAGGTGATGATAGTAATATGAGTTTCTATATTGCAATGGGAATGTTTGCTTTAGGTTTGATCGTATGTTTCTATGCAAAAGAAAATATGGAGAAAAGAATGACAAATAATGTCTGTTCGGTTTTAGCTTCACTTCTTATTCTTTTTTTGGAGTTGCTGGTTTAAAAATATATATTCAAATCAGACATTTGAAACAGATTAGACAGAAAATGAAGGGAGAAATTTCTCCCTTTTTTTTTCATTTGATAGAAAGGAAGATAAAAAGTGAAAAAGAATTACAAAAAAAAGAGATTTGCCAAGAAATAATTGATGAACAGACCAAATGTAATTATTCAGTTGAGTATATCCTTAACAATAAGGATGATATCGTTCGTGCAGTTGCTGTGAATAAACATACAAAAAGCACTATCCAACTTGATATTGTCGATGGTCGAAATCATACACAAAAATCTAAATCATTTTAATTTCAATCCAGATTTATTTTTGTTCAGTGATTTAGAAAGAGGATATGAATTGGTTTATGCACCGCTGAATGTCCATTACGATATTTGGCGCTATGCTAAAGAAAATCATGAAACTCTTATTCACAAAAAGGAATGAATCTTTATTTTGATTTTTGTAAGCGAAAAGATATTACAGAAAATACAATGTTCTTATTGAGTCTTAATAAAATAGATATTTCAAAATTCTATCACGAAAAAATGGTTCCTATGAAATCATTAAGGAAATACACATCAATGATGATTCGATTGTTATTGGATACAGTCCTACATCTCCATCCAAATTTGTTACTTGGGAAACAAATGGAAATAGAAAATATGGATTTTATACAGGTCATTATTTTAATGAATATGAAGAAGCATATAAGGATATGGAGAAACGTTCAAAATATTTACTTGAGCAGAATCTGTGTAGAAATAAGAACTTTTTAAGAAAAAATAAAATAAATCAAGAAAGGTAGGTGAGATGAAATGAATAAACTAGATACATTATATGAACTACTTGAAAAATCATGTCATGATATTATTCAAAGTGAGGAATCATGGCTTTCATTTTTAAAAACATCCGGCTATCTTTATAATTTTAATTTTACCAACCAACTATTGATCTATCAGCAAAGACCTGATGCAAAAGCATGTACAGACTTTGAAACATGGAACAACAGGATGAACAGGTGGATCAAAAAGGTTCAAAAGGTATAGCTCTTATAGATGATGATGGTCGATATACAAAAATAAGATATGTTTTTGATATTGCTGATACAAAGGAGCCCACGTAATAGAGAACTTCATTTATGGAGTGTAAAAAAGTCGTTTCATAAACAATTGATAGATAAAATTGCAAAACAATTTGATATGACTTCAAATAACGAGGATTTAGGAAGTTTCATCAAAGAAATTGCAAAGGAACAGACAGGCTATTATGTTGATGATTATTTTAAAAGGTTGATGAAATTAAAAAGACGGTTCTTTGCTAGAAAGCTATGAGGAAAATGAACTAAAGAATCTTTATAGAAATCTTTTTTAGAAAATTCAGTTGCCTACAGTTTAATGAGCAGATGTGATATTGAAACAAAATTTTATTTCGAAGCGGATGATTTTATATCAATAGAACTTTTTAATACACCTGAAATGTTGGGAGTAATAGGTAATTCCTTTCAGGAAGAAAGTAATTCACTTTTAAATGTGATTTCTCGTATTACAAAAGAATTGATAATTCAAAATCGCACATTTGAAAATAACAATCGTTTAGTAGATGATAAAATTGAAAAAATGAAGCGGAGTGTTATCAATGGAACAAATCACATACTCAACAGTGGGAGATTATCAAATGCCCAATTTGACAGTAGACAAGGAGATACCTTTAGGAAAATACGCAATGATGAAGAAAAAGTATCTGAAGGAACAGCAGCCAGAGATTCTCTTTTCACTTCGAGTAAGGAATCAACTGAACTCTTACTTAATGGAAACAGAGAAGAAGGCAAACGAAATGATGGAAATGTTGATGAAGGAATTGTTAACGAAAAATCCAGCACCGAACAAAGAAATACATCAGATGGAATGGGTACAGCATATGAACAACCTTCAAAAAAAAACAGCGGAAGAAATCATTCTGAAGGAAATAATCTACAATTAGATTTAGGAATTGAAGAAGTCGATAAGGAAAAGGGTGGCGATAATGTATTACCACCCTTTGATTTAAGTGATTTACCTCAACTCTTAGAGAAGATGTTTCATTACAACATAGCAAAAGAAGAAATTATTCAGTATTTTCATGAGCACACAGATGAAATTGAAAGGGCAAATTATTTAAAAAGAATGTTATGATGATACGCTTGTTCAAACATTCAGGTGTCCAGAACATTATGATTATAGTTATTGGCTATAAAAAGAAATGATGGACTGGATGTATGGAGTGGTAACTACTTGAATCGGAAAAGCGAATCGTACTTGTCTTTTTTTTCAACTTCAAAGTTATCTTGCAAAAATTATTGAAAAAGATGAATATCTTACATCGCCTTATGAAAATGAATCAGGATTAAAAGAGCATATGAAAACAAAATCATCAATGCGAATGTCTTTTATCATGTTTTTCAGTATAACGATGAACTTTTAGAATCTGCAGGAAAAATCATTGAGTTTTTCAAACACATGACAGTGATGAAGAACGTTGTGAATATGTTCAGCATATATATCCTGACAGTATAAGAGAATGGAAAGTTGATGATGTCATTCTTGGATATGACAGATTAGATGATGGGCTGCATATTTATTTAGGAACTTTTGATAATCAAGTTGTTTCTTATGATTATTCATGGAATTTTGTTGCTAAAGAAATTGATGGCATGATATTATCTCGATATTTTGCACCAGATATACAGATTCCATCACTGGAAGAACAAAAAATGCAGTATATGAGAATATTCAAAATTTTGAAAATGGAATCTTTTTTTCACAACAGGAAATAGATAGAGTATTGACTCGTGGAAGTGGATTTGAAGAAGGCAAATACCGAATCAATCAAATGTTTTCAAAAAATACTACATTGAAAGAAAAGGTTCAGTTTCTAAAAAGAATATGGAGAGGGTGGAAGTTCTCCTGCAGTAGTTTTATAAATGTCAATTATGATGCTAAAGGAATGAGTTTAAGTCGTTATCGTGAGATTGGAAAAGATGAAATCAAAATCACTTTAAAATGGGATAAGGTTGCTAAAAAGGATAGATGAACTTATTCAGCTTGACAGGTATCTTAATAAAAAAGAAAAAGAATATTATCCAACATTCCTGCAAAATCAACTTCAACACCAACTCGAATATGAAAGGAAAAGTATTAATCAAAGTTTTATCCCTGAATCTTCTGATGATTTACAGAATGAAAATATTCAAAAGAGTATCAATGGAAATTGGGAGACAGCGTATATGTTGGAGCAACGGAATACAAAATTATTGAAAGTGGTAATGAAATAACTTTACAGGATGAAAGCTTCCCATTGTTTTTAGAATATTATTCTAAAGATGATTTTCTCAAATTGTTAAAAGAAAACCCATTAAATGACCATTTGTTAAAAACAATAACACAGGAAGTTCAAGATATAAACATTGATAGTTCAAACCATACAATCATTAAAAGGTACCTTCCTGACCTTGAAGATCAAATTAAGCGTTCTATGATTTATCCGCATTACGTGATAGTGATACAACAGATGAAGAGGCAGAAGATTATATTCGAGAAGAATTGATTTCTATTATGCCTTCTTATGAAACGAAGGATCCCGATTTTTATAACAGATATCTTAATGATGATGATTTTAGAAAATCGATTGTTGATTATTTGATTGATAGAACTTATGAAGATTATTCAATATCTAATGATATTTTCAATAAAAAAAAATGAAGAAAATAGTCAGTTGTTTGAAAAAATGAAAAAAATAGTACCACGTATTATGAATGAAGTCTCTGGTTTTTGTAACATGATAACTGCAAGTGACAATGATGATCCTTTGATGATTCTATATGATCATGATGAAAAAACAATAGACATGTTCCACTATTATGAGGTAAATGGTATAGAAGTAAGTGAGCCTTATATGACCTTTAAAGTTGACTTTTCAAAAGAACTGTTAGAGCCGATTTCATATAAAAATGACTCAATTGATATTGAAATTTCTTCTGATAATAAAAATAAAGACGCTTTATCAACCAAAGATGATTTAGAAAATTATGCAAATCAATGGCTTGATAAACTTTTAGAAAAAAATTATATAGTTGAATCCGAGCAGGTATTTAAGGATAGCATTAACAAAAGAGAGATTTATCATATAGATTATGATAGCTCTTTTATTGTTTATACTGACATGCCTTATTCTTTAGTAAAGGAGTTCGCAGATAATTATAATTATATTGTCCCAGATAAGATTCAAAAAAGAAGATATTTTAATTAATCCTGTTCAATCTGAAAAGATAAATTATCAAATCATGGATAAAGATTTAGGTAAAAAGAACTCCAAAAGAAAGATACAACGATAACGTAGCAGCAATCAGACTGCTTTTTTCTTTAGAAAAACAAGGAAGAAATGCAACAAAAGATGAACAGGATATTTTGTCACGATATGTTGGCTGGGGAGGATTAGCAGATGCTTTTGATGAAAGTAAATCGAACTGGGCAAATGAATATCTTGAACTCAAATCATTGTTGAGTGAGGAAGAATATAAAAGTGCAAGAGAGTCAACACTGACTTCTTTTTATACTTCACCTGTTGTTATTGAAAGTATTTATAAGGCATTGAACAATTTAGGATTCAGACATGGTAATATTTTAGAAATAATCATACCGAGTTTGATACAAGGTATGGGTAAAATTAAAAAGTGTGCCCCTTGCGGTGTAAAATCTGCTCTTGGGTGTGTTGACAGACCGGGGCATCCCGGCTATTTTATATTGCCGTTCAAATAGGAGGAATAACATGAAAACATTGTATTTGGTAGGAAACGGTTTCGACATACAGCATGGTATTAGAACTCCATATTCTGAGTTCAGAAGTTTCTTAGAAACGCATCATGAGTCATTTTAACGGATTTTGAGGCTATGTATAACATTCAGCCTTTAGATGATACAGAGCCTTGGTACACTGAAGCGGCACAAGAAAGATGGAAAAAAATCAGTGCTAAAAGATTTATGGCAAACATTTGAGGAAGAAATGGGTAACCCAGATGTAGAAGGAATGCACGATATGGCAAGTTCCCTTGCAGAGCAAATGCCAGAAGAAGGTATAAAATATACTCTGGATCTTCACTGGAAGGAACAGTATGGGTTTTCTTCAGATTTACAGAAATATGTACTTGAGTGGTTAGAGTCTATAGATACATCAGGTGTGTGCCCCATTAAAAAAGAGTTTCATAGGAAATTGTTCTGATATTTTCATTAATTTTAATTATACAGATGTCCTAGAGCGGGTATATGGGGTAAAAAAACAGTTCTTCACTTTGCATGGAGGAGTACCATCATGCTCTGCAATACCACCCATCATGGGGCATGGAAATAAATTTATTATAGATTATTACAAACGAAGAGCACAGTGTGCAAGTGAAGAGTTCGTAGAATGGGAAGAAAGTATATGCTCCGCGATAGCAAAATTTTGCTCGTCATTATATAAAGACACGGATGCAATTATATCGAGAAATGAATCGTTTTTTCAAGTCTAAAAGATATAGAGCAAGTAGTATCCATAGGTTTGTCGTTTGGGAATGTAGACACTCCTTATCTCTTGCGAATTGCTGAAGAAATAAAGCCAACATCAAAATGGATTATTTATTATTATAGTGAAGACGATAAAAAAAGACTTAAAGATGTATTTGGAATTCTAGGACTTTCCAGGAAATTTGAAACCTATTTTCTTCCCAGCAGAATGTTTTGGGATGACTAATCAATAGCAAAAAGACACCTCGCGGCTGGAGAATGATGCTCTCGTTGCGAGGTGTTTTTGCGTAGGTGCTTATGCCTTTATTTCCGCACCGTTTTTGAAGGTGATCCGCACATCGTCTGCGGAGTAGACGGTCATAAAATCCACCAGTCCGCACCAGAGGTTTGTTTGAAAATCGGTGACCAGTCCGTCCTGCTCCCGGAGAACCTTGAGGAACTCCTCAATAGTGCCTCTCCGTGCCTTTTTATCGGCGATCTGCTCGGTGATGGCACCCAGTTTGACTTTAGCTTCATCGTAGCGGTGGACCAGTCCGTCATAGCGTTTCTGGTATTCTGTCTGGTCAAGGGCCACATGAGCATTTTCGTAGATGCACTTTTCAACCGCATCGGCAAGCATCTGTACTTCCTCAATCAGTGCAGTTTCTTGGGCTTGCAGAGGCGTGAGGTCAAAGGCAAGGGCCAAGCCGCCGGTCAAGGATGCGATGATGGTATCCTTCTGGGCAAGAAGCTGGTTGACTGCCGAAATAAAGTAGCGGTGGATATCTTCATTTGTAAGGTGTGGTGTGGTGCATTTGTGGTCGCCATCAAATTTGTGATTGCACTGCCAGATGATCTTTTTGTACTTATCATTGGAGTGCCAGGTTTTGGAGCCGTACCAGCTTCCGCATTCGCCACAGCGTATTTTGCCGGAGAAAAGGTGTACACCGCTTCGTCTACCGCGCTTGTTTTGCGCCGTTCCATTTCCTGCTGAACCATCTCGAATACCTCTGGGGAAATGATGGCTTCGTGGTTTCCCTCAACATAGTATTGCGGAATCTCGCCCTCGTTGACCTTTTTCTTTTTCGTGAGGAAGTCAACAGTGTAGCTTTTCTGCAAGAGGGCATCGCCCTTGTACTTTTCATTCGTGAGGATGCTCCGAACCGCGCCGGCGTTCCATTTATCCTTGCCGCCCGGCGATTTAATGCCGTCAGCGGTTAGCCTGGCGGCAATGCCGTGCGGCGTCATGCCTTGCAGGAACATACTGTAAATGCGGCGGATGATAACCGCTTCGTCCTTATTCAAAACCAGATTGCCATCGGGTCCCCGATCATAGCCGAGAAACCGTTTGAATGGCACGGTGACCTTCCCGTCAGCAAACCGTTTTCTCTGTCCCCAGGTACAGTTCTCGGAAATACTGCGGCTTTCCTCCTGCGCCAGGGAGGACATAATGGTGATAAGCAATTCTCCCTTGCTGTCCAGCGTCCAGATGTTTTCCTTTTCAAAATAGATCTCCACGCCTTTTTTCCTTGAGCTGGCGCACCGTGGTCAGGCTGTCTACCGTATTGCGGGCAAAGCGGCTGACCGATTTGGTAACGATAAGGTCTATCTTACCCGCCAGCGCATCCGCTACCATGCGTTTGAAGCCCTCACGGTGCTTGGTATTCGTACCCGTTATGCCCTCGTCCGTATACACGGAAACAAACTCCCAATCGTCCCGGCTTTTGATATAGTTGGTATAATAGTCCACCTGGGCGCTGTAGCTGGTAAGCTGCTCCTCGCTGTCCGTGGAGACACGGGCATAGGCGGCGGTGCGGCGCTTTTTTTTCCTTTCATTGATCGGCGTTGCCGTGAACCGGCTTATCGTCGCCGGTATTGTCGTTACTTTCGCCACGTTTTTCCCCTCCATCTCTGTATCATTACTTCTCGCATATGCTGTTTTTCGCTCCTCTGTATGCCGGGGCATCTTCCGCTTGTTTTCCCATGCCGTCTCGAAGGTATGCCCGTCAAAGAAGCGGATGGAAAGCTGATATGGAGCCGTGATGTGAATGCAGACAATCTGCTCACGGAAAACCGTCTCACTAAATTCCTCCAGCCCCATAGCGTCAGCGCAGAGGTTTTTAAGGACTTCCTCCTTGATGCTGGGGCTATTGCATTTTCCGCCTGACGCGCACCGCCATACGGAATCAAAGCTGCCGTCTTTGTGCCGTGAACGCTGCCTGCGGTAGTTCTCGCCGCAGCTGTCGCAGCGAATGCGGCTGGTGAAGCAGGAAGTGTTGGGGCCGAGCTGATGCTCCTGCACATACCGTCCTTTGGCGGCTCGGCGCTCATCCGTCCAGCAGTCCTTTCCGCATGGTGGATTCCCAGTGGTGCGGTACAATGTGGCCATCCTTAAAATAGAAAATCATCTCATTCGGAGCAGGGATCTCAATGCGGTCGATCTGCTCTGAAAAGATGATCTCATCAAACGTATCTAGTCCCAAAACCGCAGCACAGGCTTCTTTGAGCATCGGTTCCGGGATATCCTTATTTCGACAATGGCGTTCCCGGTCTTTCTTCGAGTCCCACAAATCCAGATCGTATAGTTAGCGTCAGGATCTTTGCGCCCCTTGCGGTTGAGCGCTGATAGCTCTTTCCGCACCGACCGCACTTGATTTTGCTGGTAAAGCAGGAGGTATTGATGCTCCAGTTTGCCAAAGCCCCAAGCTCCCGGCGGCGCGCTTTCTCGGTCTGCACCGCCTGGTAGACCTCCATCGGGATGATGGCTTCGTGGGTGTTCTCCACGAAATACTGCGGCAGCTCCCCACGGTTAATTTTGCTTTTCTTGCTGATGGGGTCCTGCACATATTCCTTCTGGAACAGAAGGTTGCCCGTATAAGTGATGTTGCCGAGGATCTGTCTGATAGAGGTATTGCCGAAGTGCTGGCCCTTATAGGATTTCACACCCATCTCGGCAAGCTGCTTCTCTGTGGTTTCCGCTGATAAACCATTCATGTAATTGTCGTAGATGAGCCGAACGATCTTTGCCTCCTCCTCATGGACAACCAGATGATCGCCCTCCCAGCGGTACCCGTAGATTTGAAAGCGACCATTGGGAATACCTTTTTCAAATCGTTTCCGGGTACCCCATTTGACGTTGTCCGACAGGCTGCGTATCTCCTCCTGGGCAAAGGATGCTAAAAGGGTCAGCATCAACTCACCGTCCTCGGTGAGGGAGTCGATGCGCTCCTTTTCAAATTGCACGGAAACGCCCAGTTCCTTGAGCCTGCGCACTGTATTCAACAGGTCAACGGTGTTGCGCGCGAAACGGGAGATACTCTTTGTCAGAACAATGTCGATTTTTCCGGCTTCGCAGTCGGCAATCATCCGATTGAACTCTTCGCGGGCTTCGGCTTTGGTGCCGGTTATTCCGTTGTCGGCGTATACGCCCACATATTCCCAGGCGGGGTTGCTCTGTATCAAACTGCTGTAAAAGCTGACCTGTGCCGAAAGGGAGTGCTGCAGCCGCTTCGGACTCCATTGAGACTCTCGCGTAGGCAGCGACCCTTTTGCGGCGCGGCATCTGCGGTGTTTTCGCTTCGATTTTATTTACAATCCGCATGAAATCACTCCTTTCCGACACTATATATCACTCTGAAAGCCAATTATATCAAGTCGTTTTCCGATAATAATGTACCCAAAGACGACGAGAACTCAGCCCGCAGATTTGTATCAATTACGGCATATTCCTCCTCGCTCAGAAGCCCCTTTTCCCTGAGATTCTTTGCGATGGAAAGGGCGGCAAGGTAGCTCATTTCAGAGCGGAATTTGTCCTCACTCATGCCCGTCACCGCCTTTGTAACGGTCTGCGATATAGCAGGCGTGAGAGCAGTATTTTCTTTTTGCGTTGCCGTAGGCAGTGAAGGGCTTTCCGCAGTGAGCGCAAGTAAAGTGGTATATGGCCTTGCGGTTGACCTTTTCCGGGTGTGCATTCCACCAAGCGGTACGGCAGTTATCCGAGCAGAACTTGACTCGCTTTCTGCCGGGAGTCTGCGTAAGCAGAGCGCCGCACTGCGGGCAAAATCCGGCGTCCAGTTCAATGCGGCTGTTATCTGCGGCCTTCGTGCCGGTCAGCCCCACCTTACGGCAGAATGCTACAACGGTATCTTTCTTCAGTCCTATCGCCTTTGCAATGGTTGCATATCCATAGCCCTGGGAGCGTAGGGCAGTTATCTGTTCTTTTGCTGATGGGTCATTTTGGTTCCTCCATTCCGAGGGTTACCCTCAATGACCCATCTGGACAGAAGAGCGAATTTTGGCCGAAAAAAATATGCCCACCGAGCGGTTATGGCTCGATGGGCATTCAGCAGTTTGGTTATTTAATTTTAGATGTGTAGTCAAGCGAAATCCATCCCGCGCCGGATTTCAGCCGGCCCCAGCCAGCCGTGGAACCCTGCCCGGATTTGACCTCCATGATGGTAAATACGCCTTTTCCTGTAAACTTACCGGTCTTGGCATAGTCCGTTCCCGGCCCTTTGCGGATATTCAGGTCAGAAATGCTGACCTGGACAAGAAAACGGCACATCTTCGGACGGCGCAGAAGCAGCCCCGCCCGGCAGTAGATATTGACCCCGTTATCGTCGAACACGCTGTAACCTGGGTTGCTGTCGGCACACCTCTTGGCGTTGGATAGGATCTTGTATGCGCCTTTCTGTGTCTTACTGACATCCAGTTTCCCGGACAGGACTTGTTGGCAAACCAGCGATGAACAGTCAGCACCATCTCATCAGACTTCGGCTCATAACTGAGTGTCTTATCCTTGTCTCCCAGCCACAGGAGCTTTTTCTTGCCGTTTCGCTTGCAGATGTCCGCGCAGAGGGTGATCAGCTTCTGGTAGACCACATCCTTAAAGGCATACGGCTCAGCCGTATCGGACGCGCACTCAATGGTGATAGCCCTCTGGTCGTTTGCATTGGAAGAAGAACACCAGGAGCGGTTCTTTTCCTCTACATACATTCCGATTCTGCCATCCTCGCCGATACCGTAGTTGCAGCTTGCCTGTTTGGAAACCGGCAGGAAGATATTCCCCAGTGTTTCCACAGAGCATTGTCCTACCACGCAGTGGGGCGTGATGCGGTCGATGGAGTGCGTCCGCTGCCCGGAGTGGTTCGGGCTGAGTTTTGTGTAAGATACCAGTGAACTGTTCGTATAAGCCATAGTTATTTTCCCTCGCTTTCTGTGTTTTCCGCCCGGTCATGGAGCTGCGCCAGGATGTCCTTCATCTTCTCCGGCACGGGAAGCCCCAGGTGCGCCGCGTTCTCCAGCAGGCTCACGCCCTCATTGGAGAGATAAAAGAAGATGACTGCCGTGCGAAGCACCGAGCCTGTGCCGATGACCTGTACATCCACGATGTTGGCGATTCCAACCAGCAGGAAGATCAGCACCTTCCGGCAGATGCCCTTAAAGCCCACCTCGCTGGACAGCTTCTTGTCCGAGACGGCGCACATCACGCCGGTGATGTAATCCACCGCCACGAATACCACCAGGGCGATGAGCAGCCCATCGCAGCCGCCCAGGAAATAGCCCAGCCATCCTCCGATTGCCGCAAAGATCACCTGCGCCGTATTCCAAAGTTCCTTCATGTTGATACCTCCGTTTCTTGAAATGGTTTGTGTACTTGAAAAAAGCGGCCGCCCCGCAGGGCAGTCGCCAGTTCCCATGATTTATTCGATTTGTTTCGGCATGACCTCCCACAGCCGCATATCCTCCTGTCCTAAAGACCAGATCGCAATGCCGCGCAGGCCCCACCGGTAAGCAGCCTCGTTGGCCCAATATACCAGCGAATCCACGTCCTGATAATACAGAATGGAAAAACCGTCCGCGTCGCCCAAGAACAGCCGGGCGGTCCAGACGTTTATATCCCGTGGGATCACCCTGGCTGTGTAATCATTCCCGCAGGAAATTTCCAGCAGGTGGGAATGAAAGAAATCATAGTCGAGGGAAATATCCTCGCTGCGGGTGGAGCCTTCATCCACGTCGCTGTTCACTGAGAAAATCTGAAATTCCTCGTCCCACGTCACGCCGGAGCGGGCGATCCGCCCGAAGCTGGTGCGCACCCCGTCCGGATACACCACGTCAAAACACTCATAGGGTTCATAAGCCCAGGCATCACCGGCCCGCAGCAGGTCGCAGACGATCTCATTGTCCGCCTGTATCCCCGCATAGCCGGAGGTGGCGCTCACCGTTGCGGTAAATCGCAGGGTGTAGCTGGAACCGGAATACACCCGGACTCTGCTCCCGCGCTTTCGCATCTCAATGGTATAGACGGTCGGATCGCTGTGGAGCTGCGCATCCGGGGTCTTGGAAAAGCTGGTGGAGTAGCTCCCCAAAAGCGTGGAGCCTTGGTATAGCTCCACCCGCTGGGTATCGTAGTTTAAACAGCAGAACAGGTTTCCAAGGAATACCCCGGCCCGTCCGCCGCCATTCTGCGGGAAACCCACCCGCGCCCGGATATGCAGGTCGGAGAACCCCTCATACTTCCACGCCAGCCTGCCGGAGCCTTCCAGCAAGGAATAGGGCCGGTTCTCGGTGGTGTAGCTTTCCCGCCACACAGACCATTCCCCGGAAAGCGTTGTCCAATAGCTGTCCGGCAGAGGAGTATCATCCCGGAAGTCCTCATACCAAACCAACGCCGAGTCCGGTTTTCGCCGGAGCATTTCACAGGTGAGCTTAAAGCCTTTGTCCGGGGTGGCGGGCTGGCCGTTCACATCCAGAAACTGCCGGGGTGAGAGGGTGAAGGTCGCCTCTCCGGCAGACGGTTCCTCGGAAAAGCTGCTGCATACCCGGAAACCGTAAAACTGAACGCCGGGAACGCCGCCGCTGATTACCAGCGTATGATTGCCTGCGGAAAGGCTCCTGCCGGAAGCAAAAGAAAGCCAGCAGGTGCGCCGCCAGTATGGCCACCACAGGCGGCTCTCCGAAAAGGTCTTTGAGCTTCCGTCCACAGCCACATTCAGCGCGTTTTTATCCCAAAAAGGAAAAGCAAGCCGTACCGCTATGTCATAGGTGCCAGCCTGCTCAATCGTAAAGTGGAAGGTTGCTGTCGCGCCCTCACCGAGAACCGTCATGTAATCGGACACAGTGGCAAGCCCGGTATAGGAATCCGGGGTGCCTCCGCCACGGTCAATGTAGATCGTCCCGAAGGAAGTCTTTTGCTCTTTCCCGTAACAGGTCAGATACCGCCTGCGGTTATAGACTTCCTGCTGCAGGGGCGAAACCACCGAGGCCGCATCCCATCCTTCCATGTAATCATATACCTGCGGAAGCGCCCACGGCACCATATCCACATCGTCCCAATAGGCCACAATGGGGATCATGGGCTGGGGCGGCGCGTCACCGGTGAAGTTATAGCCCCCGGTCATCCAGAGCTTGGCGGCATAGTAGGTGTTGGAAAACCCCGGTAGGTTTCACCAAGGTTCTCGGAGTGTCGTATATCTGCCAGTTCCAGCCGTATCCTGGCAGACCCATGAAAATCTTCTCCGGGGCCATGGCTGTAACCGCGTAATCGTAAATGCCCTCCAACCAGCTCCGGGGAGATACCGGGCGCGGGGGCGCTGCCTGCCCACGCCATGCCGTAAGACATAATAGAAGCCGTGTCGCAGTACGGGTTGAGGTCAGCATAAACGCACCAGTTTTCACCGCCCACACTGCCCTGAACGCCGGTCATGCCGGGCAGGCAAATATTGACGAGTTTGGAGGAATCATAGGCTTTGACCGTCTGATAAATAGCCTGAAATAAGGCGTTTGCCGCTTCCCGGTTCTCATATCCGCCGCCGCGCTCCAAATCAATGTCCACTCCGGCACACCACGGGTATTTTTCCATGATGCGCACCAGCTCCGTTAAAAACTTATCTTTTGCTCCGTTTGTGTTATTGCGCAGAGCCGTGAAAATACTGGCAGTGCCGTGGTTCATCACGGTCAGCATCCAGTGAATATGCGTCCACTTGTTGATGTAAGTCATCATGGAGGAAATGCTGTGCCAGTTTCCGAGAGCGTCCCGGTGGCATCCACCTCAAAAGTGAAAATTCCCACCGTATCCAGCCGGTCGCCATAGTCCCGCAGGGCCTCATACATCCGAGCGTTCTGCATGAACGACCAGACCATGCACCGCCTTCCTTTTAGATAGTCCCGGTTCAAAACCGATCACCGCCTTCCTGCATTTCCTGAAATTCAAACAACAGCCGGGCAGATTTATGCTCCTCTACTGTCACCGGATGCTTGCTGTCCCCGGCAGCCGTGTACTGAAAGAAGCCGCGCTTTTCCGCGGGGCTTCCATTGAGCAGGCATTTCCGGGAAGAAGCCAGAAGGGCCAGCTCATCCCCGGCACTTACCGCAGCAGGGAAAGCTGCCTTGTGTGCGCCCGCGCCTAAGGCCACAGAAATGCTGCCCGCCGCCATGTCCTGCACCGGGTAGAGATAGCAGTCCAGCCCCGCCGTATCGGAACCGAGGTTGAACAGCACTACCGTTTCCCCCGAGCGTACCACGCCGTTGTAGAAACGTGGCGGAACAATGGAGCCATCCTCCCGGTACTTTTGCAGAATCGTTTCTGTATTTATCACATAGCCTGTGAGCCTGTCGCCTTCCTGAACCATCAGGTCGGTGAAGTAAATCCGGCCTGTACAATCAGAAATCATCGGCTTCACGGTGATGCTTACCACCCGCTGATCCTGTTTTGTCAAAATTGTTTCTGAAAATCGAGTAAATTCCGCCGCCATATCTGCCTCCTTAGCCGTCCAGCGTCCACTGGATTTCGCTGGGATGGCCCACCCAGCCGGTAGCAATGGAGCCACCCTGCACCATAATGTCGGTAAAATACACCCTGCCGGTGCAGTCCGTAACACAAAGCCGGATGGTGATAGAACGCAGCCGCCCGTACCCCTTAGGGGACAGGTCGGTGGCAGTTTGCGAAAAAGAAGCCATAGGCCGCTCCCTTCTATATTAAAAGAGGTCGATGAACCGCGTTTCCGTGGAACCGTCCTCATATTCAAAGGTTACTTCAATACCGACCTGCCCGCTGGGGCCTTTCTGCAAATCCTCCGAGGCAATCTGCGCTGAAAAGGTATAACTCCGGCGGCTGGCCGGGTAGACCGTCTGTGTCAGGCTTTTTGTCATTCCCAAAACGCCCTCCGCCTTGAAGGAGGCCGTACCGGAAACGCCGTTTTCCGCATCCACCTCAAAGCCGGAGTTCGTCCAGTAATTCATGCCGCTGTCAGCGCGGGAATTGCGCAGGTGGTTGAAGGGAACCAAGTCCTTAACTTCCTGCCGGTCGATCACATCGGTGGAGGCCAGCACATCAGCGGCCTTATCCCATTGTGCGGAAGAATCACCCAGCTCCCGAAGGGTAGTGGAAAGTTCCAGCACAGTTTTCCACGGCTCCTGCAAATTGTACTGGCGGCGCACCACGCGGGTTTTTACCGACAGGTTGAGGTCTTTATCATCCACCGTTACAATATCGCCCAGCGCCCATGCCTCATGCTCATACCCGGTCAGGGCCGACAAATCCATTGCGGAGAGAACATAGGAAACGCGGGGCTGCGCATATTCCGCCAACCGCATCTGCGTGTATTCCAGCATCTGATAGGGATTGGTGAAGTTCGAGCAGTCCAGCGTGGATATGCGCACTTCGGTGGTATAGGAGAAGTCCTCCACATAGTCCTTGCCGCCATTGATCGAGGCGAACGTCATTCCATCCTTGCCATAGGCATAGAGCCGCGTGACAAAGCTGCGCGTATCCACCACCCGCTCAATACTTTTAAGATTTTTACGGTATGCAAACAGAGCGCCGCTGTCATTCCCGCCAAAGGTCAGCAGGTGGACGAGCCGGTTCGGGCAGTCAAAAATCAGGTCGCCACCGTGGATATTCTGCGTGGCCCGCAGGATGGAAAGGGCGTTTTTCTCCGTACATTGCCATGTGCGCAGAGTGGTGACGTTGACCGTCCCCACCGACCAGCCGGTGCCTTCCAGTGCGTGCCGCATCGGCGCATCCGCTGTATCCGCATTAAAGTCCACTGTTTCTTTCTCCTCAGAAAAGGACAGATCATAGAAAGCGGCCTCGGCATATATCTGCGTTACGATCCGGCCATCCGCGTCCTTCGTATCGGTGAGGGTTCGTATGCGGTAAATGTCATTGACGATCTGCACCTGCTTTTCATTGTCCAGCATGGCACGCTTGGGATCGTGGAAAGGCAGATAAAATTCCATCGTATCAGCCCCGTTGACTTCGCTGGTGACAACAATATCAAAGGCATTTTCCAGAACCGCTTCCCAAGCGCCGTTTGCGTCCAGCACTACCGGGCGCGCAAAGCCCAGCTTTTCATAGGGGGCCTTCGGTATATCGTGGAGCTGGATTTCCAACAGCTTCGGAGTTCGGCTGGTATCCTCAGTGGCAAGCGTCACACGGAAGCGGATATACTGGCGGTTCGGAGATTGTAGCTCGCCGCTGGTGCCGATAGTCTGCCAGGCAGACCATTCCTCCAAATCATCCGAAGTGGAGGTTTCCACTTGTTCAATGGCAGTCACGCCCGCTGTATATTCGCTGGTCGCAGCCACGCGGCCCGTACCGGAAAGGGAGCAGGCTGCCGCCTTTGTAATAAGCTGCCCGCTGGACGGATAGGCTCCGTCCGAGCTTCTAAGGGTAACGCTCCCCGGCTCGGTGAGCGCATCCACGTCACCGGACATATCTCCACCGTTGGCAAACAGGGTGACCTTAAAATATTCCGCCAGATCTTCGGCAGTCAAAGAGGAATCCGTATCCAGAAACCAATCATCAAAGCCGCCTGCGTAATAATAGGTGTCAGCGTGCATCCCCATGATAAGGTCGGCGGTACAGGAACGGTTCAGTTCACCCTCAATCGTCAGCTCGTTTGAAATCCAGACTGTACCGGTGCTGCGGTCGCCTACCACATAGCAGGCTTTGTATGCGTCCGGCTCGATCACAGCGGCGAGGAAATACCAGCCGTTGTTTACCAGAGAAAACGGGGGCGTTACCGACTCGTCCAAAATCAGGGAGCCGGAGGAATTATAGAGCATTAGGCGGGGCCGCCCGGAATAAAGCGAAAGGTACAGGATCGGCTGGCCCGGCCCCTGCCGGGTGTTAAAGATTGGGCAGAAAGTATTACCCACAGAATAAATGGTGGGGTTCATCCAGCCACCCACAACGATCCGTTCCCCCAGCGAGGAGAAAATCGAGCCGTCGTTTACGGCTTGAAGATATGTTTTCTCCGAGGTTGGGTTATTGATGTTGAAGCGGAAATAATGTCCACGCCAGCCTTCCAGCAGGTTTGCCGTGGTGCCGCTCCAGTTGATAATATTGAAATCCCGGCCATTGCCGGAAGAATCCATCAGCCGGTCGTTGCTGTCCGGCTCGGATTCGTTAAAGCGCCAGAGGCCGGAGGCGGCCCATGCGGCTGGAAATTCTCCGGTGAAATCCTCCTGCACAGTCAAAGTAGTTTTTACTGCCATCGCTTACCTCCATCGGCTCTTTGCCTGTATGTGAAGTTCGGTAAAAACGGCGCTGCCCTCAACTGCAATTTCCACTTCGTTCATACCCCGGCGCAGAATTGGAAAATTCAGCTCCTCCAAACAGGGTAGACCGTTTCGCAGGGTATTGCCCGCGCTGTCCGTCACTTTTGCTGTTACCATTCCAGTGTCGATTACCAGCACTTCCTCCGCAGCCAGTGGGCCAATCACCCGCAGGGTTTCTCCATTGGTCGTCAGTACAAGCGCACCGGAAGAAATCGTTCCCTGCAGAGAATACACAGGCTCGGAGTCTGTGTTTCCGATTTCACGCTCCACCTCATGCTCCCCTGCTTGGGAGAGGGTAAAGGTTTCATCATCCAGTGCGTAACCATAAGGGTCAGGGCAAAGAAAACGGAGGGTAAACGAACCGGCTGCCCGGAGGAGCCGTTCACAGTCCACCGTATCGGAAAGCCGGGCCATAAAATACCGGTCCGGCACATCGTCCAGTACAAGCTGTTTTGTCCCCCCCGTAGGGTCTAACCATGCCGACGCATGATCCAAAACCGCCACCATACCGGCAAAGGTTTTCTGCGGGTAAACATTGCAGGCCACATCAATATACCGCTCGCCGCTGTCTGCCCCAAAGTCTGCAAGGCCTGCCTTGCCGGGGACAGTTTCCGTATTGCTCCGAAGGGTAGGAACCATCTGCCAGCCGGTAAGATGGGCCTTGACGCTCATGGATTGAGAAGAAATTCCGTTGTATTGAAAGCCCATAAATCCCACCTCCTCTTAGGCTGTAATGATGCGGCCCTGTGCGCGGGAGCCGACTTGCATGAGATTATAAAGTTCCTGAGAAATCCTGCGGATGTCGTCCTCGCTGCGGACAATCATCTGCTGGATGGTAATGAGGGTTCCAAAGGATGCGCCCCGCTGTTCATTCCGCCGGACGCAGAGCGGATCGTCCCACCGGCGTCAAAGGCAAAGTTCGAGGGAACAGCGGACTGCATATCTGCCGCCAGCCCGTTCATCACGCCCAGAATGCCGTTGTTCAAATCCTCTGCGGCGCTGACCGCTTCGCCGGCGCTGTCCTCAATGCCGCCGGCAAAGGCCCCTGCCCAGCATTTCGCCTACCCAGGCCATTTCCCTGGATGGAGAGTTGATGCCAAAGAAGCTGCAGATGCCGTCCCAGATGCCGGAAATCCAGCCGGAAACCTTGTCCCAGATCCAACCGGCAAGGCTCTGGATACCCTGCCACAGCCCCTGCACGATGTTCTTGCCGATATTGACAATCTGCCCCATTGAGGAAGTAAAGGCGTTTACAATTCCCGCGATGATCTGCGGTACTGCTTTTACGATTTCCACGATGATAGTGGGCAGGTTTTGGATCAGCGACACGAATAGCTGCACGCCTGCCTGTATGATCTGGGGGATGCTGTTTAAGATGGCGTTCACCAACGAGGAAATAATCTGCGGGATTGCCGCCACAATGGTGGTAATGATGGTCGGCAGGTTCTGGATCAGGGAAATCAGCAGGTTCACGCCCGCATCAATGATCTGGGGGATGCTGCCAAGGATGGCGGTCACCAGCCCATCAATGATCTGCGGAATTGCCGCCACAATGGCCGTGATAATCTCCGGCAGTGCGGAGACCAGCGAGGTCAATAGCTGTATCCCGGCGTTGATGATCTGTGGGATGGCCCCGACGATAAACTCCACAATCGCCGTAATGATGGCGGGCAGGGCCGCAATCAGGACCGGGATGGCATTAAGCAGCCCCTGGGCCAGCCCCATAATAAGCTGCAGCGCCGCGTCCAGAATCATCGGCAGATTTTCGATCAGGGTCTGCACGATCTGGGTAACCACAAGGACAATCTGCGGAATCAGGGTGGGAACCGCGGCCGCAATGCCCTGGGCCAGCGTGACGATGATCTGCGCCGCGCCCTCCATCACAGCCGGAAGGCTCTGGATGATGCCGGAAAGCAGCGAGGTCAGCATCTGCATCCCGGTGTTTACAAACTGCGGCAGCATGGAAACCGCCGTGTTCACCAGCCCCGTAATGGCCCCGGCAAAGGCTTCATCCGCCCCGTCCACACCGTTGGCCATGTCGGTAAAGGCGGAGATGACTTCTGAAATTGCCGGGAGGAACTCTGCCCGGAGGTTATTTTTCACATTGGAAATGGTCTCCCCAAGCCCTGCCAGGGTCTCGTCAAGCTGCGCCTGTCCTTCTCTGGAAGCCACCAGCGCCTCGTTGTTGCGGTAAGAACGCGCCGCTCGCCTCGTCATAGGCCCCGGAAAGAGTCTCCATGATGAGGCGGTTTCGTTCGCTTTCACTGGAACAGGCCGCCAGTTTTTCATTGAAGGCATCCTCGCTGATGCCCACCCAGTTTAAGGCGTCTGCCAGGGAACCGGTGACCTGCCCGACCTTGGCGGTCTCATTGGCGGACTCGATCATGCCCTCGATGGGGAGTGCATCGCCGAAGGTACCGTAGACGCCGGCCGCGATATTCGTCCACTTGGTAATGTCCTGCTCATTTTCCGCAAGCTGCGCCAAAAGCTGGGATGCTTCGGTGGCGGTATCCGTATCGCCCAGGATTTTATAGAACTCGGTATAGGATTTCTGTGCTGCGTCCCCGCTGTATCCCGCCGCTTCAAAGGCGGTGGTGAGCTTACCCTGGGCCACCCGGTATTCCTCGGTGGCTTCGTCCAGGTTCCAGATGGCGCTGCCAAGCTCCTGGATGCCGCTTAACGCCGCCTGGATGCCGGAGGAGATGAGGTTTCCCATCGCCACCGTGGCGACCGAAAGACCGGAGCCTAATTTATCCGCCCTGCTGGATGCGTCCTCCAGGGAATCGCCGAAATCCTCCGCCACATCCCCGGCATCCTTCATCCGCTCCCGGTTTTCCCTCAGTTCCCCGGAAAGTTGGGAAATACGCCCTTCCAGTTCCTTTGCCTCGCTGGAACCTTTTCCATACTCCAGCACGGCGTTGGAATAGGCGCGTTTCATCCCGGCAAGTTCATCCTCCTGCCGGGAAATCTCCTGTGAGAGCCGCTCTGTAGCGTCCGCCGCCTCCGTTTCCTGCTGGGAAAGGGATTCCATCGCCCGCTCGTTGGCGGAAAGCTCCCGCTCCATGCCGTTTAAGGCGGCTTCCGCATTGTTAAGCTGGATCTGCCAGTTCTGCGTCCGGCGGTCATTTTCCCCAAAGGACTCGGAAGCGTTCTGGAGGGCAGCCCGCAGCGTTTCAATTTTCTGGCGCTGGGCGTCGATTTCTTTGTTCAGAACGGTATTCCTTGCGGAAAGCGCCTGGATGGATTTATCGTTGGCGTCAAACTGAGAGGAAACCAGCTTCATCTCGGAACCCAGCACCTTGAAGGACTGGTTGATCTCTGAAAGAGCCTTTTTAAATTCCTTCTCGCCCTCAATGCCGATTTTCAGGCCAAAATTATCCGCCACAAGCCGCACCCCCTCTCCTTAAATTCCGTATGGGATCACATCGTCAATGGTCAGTTCCTGCTTTGGCTTTGCAAGCCCTAAAAACTGCCTGTGACATTCCCACAAATCCATCAGCAGACCAAACGGCATGAGCCACACCTCGTCCATGCGCAGGGAGAGGTGCGCCATGCCGTAATACAAAAGCCGGGTAAACAATTCCTCATCGCTTACCCGGCCGCTGTGTTTTTTCCCTCCGGCTCACTTTCAATATTGCGTTTCGTCCCCCGGTACATAGCCTCCATAATGGCGTCCTTATAGTCCGTCAGTTCCATTGGGGAGGTGAGAAGTTCCACCTCCTCGGCGGTCAGCTCCGGCTTTTTGTCCTCCGGATGTTTCAGGTTGTGGACGAGGATCGGCTGATTGCACAGAAGGGTAATCAGCCACACGATCTCGTCCAGCGCCATCTCAAAGTTCTCCGCCTTCATCAGCTTCTCGCCCAGGTTCTCCAATCCGCCGTAGCGTCCTGCGATGGCCTTGGTCGCCCTGGTGGTCAGGAGCATTTCGTATTCCTGCCCGCCGATATTGACAGTAGCTGTTCTTTCATCCATACCTCAAACCTCCTTATCCTTCGCCGCCCGCGCCCGCTGTCTGATCCGCATAGGACGGCTCATAGACCTCATCGTACCAGCCCGTGATAACCGTGGAAGACACACCGGAGTCATCCTCGGACACCTCCGCTTTCCAGGGGTGCTTGCCCTGACCGTCCACCTTGTTGCGTCGGGTCACGGTTCCCTCGATGGACGGGGTGGAAAACTCGATGCTCTCGCCCTTAGTGGTCAGGTTGGTGGCAGGGATGCCGAAAATCACCCGGTACAGCCAGAAATAGCGGTACTTGCCGTTGGCTTTCTTGGCACGGAAGCCAATAGCGACCGGAGCGCCTCCGTCCTCCGACGCAGAGATCAGGACGCCGTTTTCATCGATTACCGCCCCTGTTAGGTCCTCTGCGACAGATTTGCCGATGTCGTCCACACCCAGCGTCAGCGTCCCGCTCTGGAACTCCTTCACGACCTCCGCCGCGCCATCGTCCGCATACAGCGTAGCTTCCGCCAGTTCCACGGAAAGCTCGGCGGTCATGGCCTTTGCCAAAGGCAGCGGATCTTCGTAAGTTTCATTGCCCGAAGTGTCTTCGGTGATCTTGGCGTAATACAGCTTGTCAAGGCCAATCGTAGCCATAGTTCATTCCTCCAATCTGTACAGTTTTGCCACGTCAATGGCATAGTGGTGGTAGCCGGTATCGTCCTCATGGCCGATGTACCGCCTGTCCGTAATGGTAAAATCAGCGGCGAGGAGCGCCTTTGAAAGCTGCTCCTTCCGCTTCAGATAGTTTCCTTTGGTAAACAGGGAGAGCCGCGCCTCCTGGGTTTCATACTCTGGCAGATTATCCGCATGAAGCTCGTAGGTGTCCACTAAAGGCGTGACCACCACATATTCCTCCGGCGGCTCATCGGAGAACACGCCCGTCTCCACAGGCAGGCCGCCGGTAACCGCAGCCTTGATTTCCGATAAAAGGCTCAAATTTTCTCCACCTCCTCGTCCAGCTTTGCTTTCATAGCGTTGATACAGGCGTTTCTGGAAGAGGAACGGGCTGGTTTTAAAATGGCTTCGCGGGCTGGCCGCTTTTGCCGTATTCCAGGATGGTGGCGATTTTGGCGTTGCTGTCGCCGTCCGACCTTGGCTCGGAAAAGCCTACCTTCACATTGAGGTCGCCGTTCTTATCCTGCAGGGCAGGTGATGTGCCAAGGGAGCGAAGAAGCTCCCCCGGTGCTTCGGGACTCGTACTTTCGTCCCGCTGCCGATGACCGCCTGCAAATTGGAGCGCACCTTGTCCTCCACAACCTCCGCGCCTGCCTCCCAGCACCTTCGGGAGAATCTCATCCGTCTTGTCCGCCAGCCTGGACACCTTCATCAGAAAGTCGTCCGGCATTTTCATCTGAACCTTAGCCACCGGGTTTCACCTCCTGTCGCCATAATCTCCAGATACATCCCCCGGCCTTTGACGTCTTCCACCGATGTGATCTCAAAGGTATGCCCATCGCAGAGAATGCGCATATCGGTTGTTATTTCCACACCGGGAATGACTCGGAATCGAACAGGTCGGTGGCGGTGGAAAAGGAAGCCATATTGGCCCATTTCTCACTGCCATGCCGGCCTTCCCGGTAAGCGCGTACCTCCGCCACGGTCACATCCGTTTCCGTCTTAAAGCCCTCATCATCCTGCGTGAACTGTTTTTCCACAAGCGAGATGAAGGTGTTCATTTTTCCAAAACTCATGCTCACACCTTCCAATCCCGGTCAAGCCGCAAAAGAAGGTTGACCGTGTTCCAGACCTGCTGGCCGGCCTTGGTATTGTCTGCGAAAAAGCCGCCCGTGGAACCGTCCCTGGACTCGTAAAAATGCGATGCCAGCATGATCACCGCCTGTTCGGTGGTGGTGGCCGGCATCGCATTCTCTGTATAAGTACCCCTCCTGGATATGCTGGTAGCTCTCCGCATAGGAAACAGCGGCGGTGATGTAGCCCTGCAAAAGCGCATCATCCGCCGAATGTTCCAGAATCAGGTTTGCCTTGACTTTTTCCAGCAGAGTGTCCATCCGCCCCCTTTCCGTTATGTCGATGCTTTCTGTGCCAGCACCTTGATGGCCTCGGACAGGATCAGCTTGCCGTCCACGCGCTGGGAAGCGAGGAAGCCCACCTGGCCGTTTGCCGCGTACAGTTCGTTCAGCCGCTTGAAGGAACGCCCCTGGCGGTCCGCAATCCAGTAGTAGCTGAAATCTCCAAAGGCGATGGTCTTCGCTTCTGCTGCGATGGCGGGCATATAGGCCGAGGTGCGCACAGGTCTGCCCAGGATGGTATCCGGTGTGCCTGCGGTCAGGGAGGGCTGCCACAGGTACTGGCCATTGCTGTCCTTCAGCTTGCGGATGGCCTTAATGGTGGAGTCATTCAGCAGCCCACACAGCGTTGCGGCGGTAACGGAGATTTCAGGGAGTAGAACAGGTCGATCAGCTCATCGGCAGTGATAGCCGTGCCGGTTCCATCCCCGGTAAAGAACGCTTCCTCC
>VOFD01001158.1_pt1 | contig 31737 bp, 27 predicted proteins | sample 5384101 | NCBI WGS metagenome assembly VOFD01 (sample SAMN12384723, study PRJNA508395) | human gut metagenome | isolation source: healthy gut C | host: Homo sapiens
CCGCCGGACGGCATGAGCTGGTGGTGGGCGGCCTGACCTATCTGGGCCAGGTGGCCGAGACCTACCTTGTCCTGCGCGATGCTTCCGGCGCCCTGATGCTGCTGGACCAGCACGCGGCGCACGAGCGCGTGCTTTACGAGCGTTTGCGCAAGGGGGCCTTCGCGGGCACGGCCCAGTGCCTGGCCCTGCCGCTGGAGCTGGCCCTGCAGCCGGTGGAAGAAGAGCGTTTTCTGGAAGTACGCGACAATCTGGAACGCATGGGCTTCGATGTCTCCTGCTCCGGCGGCCGTCTGCTGGCCCGGGGCATCCCGCCCTCCCTGTCCCGCAGCGAGGCCGGGGAATTCCTGCGCGAGGTGCTGGCCGGCCGCAAGGACGACATCCGCGCCATGTTCATTTCCCTGTCCTGCAAGGGCGCCATCAAGGCCGGGCAGCGTCTGGCCGATGACGAGGCCGCGGCCCTGCTGCGCCAGTGGCTGCATACGCCGGAACGGGAATACTGCCCGCACGGCCGCCCCAGCATCCTGCGCTGGGATGCCGTGGCGCTGGAGAAACTGTTCAAACGGCGGCAGTGATATTAGTTTTTAGGCTGGAGTTGATTATGAATTTATGTACAGATCATATCCCTGATATCATAAAGAATAAATTTGAATTTTTAAACTATAATCATGCGTTAGAAATACTTCAAACATCATTTCAAGATGAGTGGAAAGATATTTCTCTCGCGTTAAGACGATTTTATTTGACAAAACTTGATATCATGCAAGGAGGAGGGAATGAGTCCCCTATTCCCCCAAAGTTTTCAAAGATTCTTTCTCCTCGTGGTTGGAAAGAAATAAAAAATTACTGGGGACTTATGTATTAAATTTTATCCACGTAAACAAGGAACACGAAGTGGTGTCTTTGCTAGAAAAGCAGAAAATGAAAAAATAATAAAAAATTATATTGATGGGCATAATATAGATTATGTAAAATCAAGGGTAGCTATTGATGTTGAATGGAATAGCAAGGATCAAACTTTCGATAGGGATCTATTTGCTATGCGTACATACTATGAATGTGATATTATAAGTGTCGGGGTAATTATTACGCGGAGTGAATCTTTAAATAATACTTTTAGAGAACTTAATATAATAAATAAGTATGGTGCATCAACGACATGGATGGGGAAATTAAAACCACGTCTTGATGCTCGTAGGCATGGCGGATGTCCATTGTTAGCAGTTGGAATAACAGATAAATGTATTATTGATTAGGAGATATGATATGGTTTCATACGAAATAGAGAACACAATTAAAGATTTTTTATCTTGTTGCAGTGGTCATAAATATAAAACAATATTGGCTGACCCCCCGTGGCAATTTCAAAATAGAACAGGCAAAGTTGCGCCAGAGCATTATCGTTTAAGTAGATATGGGACGATGACTCTTGATGATATTATGAAATTACCTGTTTCGAGAGTTGCGGATGAAAAAAGTCATCTTTACTTATGGGTTCCAAATGCTCTCTTACCAGAGGGATTGCGTGTAATGGATGCCTGGGGATTCTCTTATAAAACAAATATTATTTGGGAGAAGGTAAGGAAAGATGGTTATCCAGATGGACGTGGAGTAGGATTCTATTTTAGAAATGTTACAGAGATTCTTTTATTTGGTATACGAGGGAAAAATAATAGGACAGAAGCCCCTGGAAGAAGTCAGGTTAACATAATACGTAGCCGAAAAAGAGAACATTCTAGAAAGCCAGATGAGGCATATCAAATTATTGAATCATGCAGTTGTGGGCCATATTTAGAAATTTTTGCACGCGGAGAGCGTTCAAATTGGACGGTCTGGGGCAATCAAGCTACAGAAGATTATGAACCAGACTGGAGTACATATGCTCATCGTACAGTAGCTCCACAGCTTAAGGAAAGGCCTATATAAAAATGAGGGTAGATTATTGTCTACCCCTTATTTTATAGACATATTACCACAACTCCCGAGTAGTCGCCGCTATTGCCGCATGGCCCGCAGGCCGTTGGCCACCACCAGCAGGGCCGTGCCCACGTCGGCGAAGACGGCCATCCACATGGTGGCGTGGCCGGTGAAAGTCAGGGCGAAGAACAGCGCCTTGACGCCCAGCGCCAGCGTGATGTTCTGCACCAGGATGGCAAAGGTGGCCCGGGACAGGCGGATGAAGCGGGGGATCTTGCGCAGGTCGTCGTCCATGAGCGCCACGTCGGCGGTCTCGATGGCGGTGTCCGTGCCGTTGCCGGCCATAGCGAAACCGACGTCGGCCCGGGCCAGCGCCGGGGCGTCGTTGATGCCGTCGCCCGCCATGCCCACCTTGTGTCCCCGGGCTTCCAGTTCCTCGATGACGGCGAGCTTGTCCGCCGGGAGCAGACCGGCCTTGAAGCTGTCCACGCCCACCTGACGGGCGATGGCCGCTGCCGTGTGTTCGTTGTCTCCGGTGAGCATGACCGTGGTCACGCCCAGTGCCTTCAGTTCCCTGACAGCTTCCAGACTGCTTGCCTTGAGCGTATCGGCCACGGCGAACAGGGCCCGGATGCCGTCGTCGCCCACGAGTGCGACCACGGTCTTGCCCTGCTGCTCCAGCCGGGAGATCCGTTCGTCGAGGGCTGCCGGGTACCGGCCCAGCGATGCCGCAAGGGCGCGGTTGCCCAGATACCAGCGCCGGCCGGCCATGATGCCGCTGACGCCCTGACCGGGCAGGGCCGTGAAGTCGTCCACGTCCTGCAGGGGGATGTGGTCCGCCAGGGCGGCCTGGGCGATGGCCCCGGAAACGGGATGGTCGGAGCGGGCCGCCAGACTGGCCGCCAGCGAACGGACGGCCGCTTCATCTTCCTGCCCCGTGCAAAGGCAGTCGGTCTGGCGCGGCTTGCCGTGGGTGAGGGTGCCGGTCTTGTCCAGGGCCAGGCAGTCAAGGCGTCTGCCCTGTTCCAGGAACATGCCGCCCTTGATGAGGATGCCGTATCGGGTGGCGGCGGCCATGCCGCTGACGATGCTCACCGGCGTGGAGATGACCAGGGCGCAGGGGCAGCCGATGACCAGTATCACCAGCGCGGTATAGATGGCGTCCGTCCAGGCGCTGCCCAGGAACAGGGGCGGCACCAGGGCGGCCAGCAGGGCCACCAGGAAGACGGCCGGGGTGTAGTAGCGCGCGAAGGTATCCACAAAGCGCTGCATGGGGGCGCGGCTGCCCTGGGCTTCTTCCACGGCATGGATGATGCGGGCCAGCGTGGTGTCCGTGGCCGCGGCGGTCACCCGGAACTCGAAGGAGCCGGAGGTATTGAGGGTCCCGGCGTAGACCGTGTCCCCGGCCTGCTTTTCCACCGGCATGCTCTCGCCGGTGATGGGCGACTGGTCCACCAGGGAACGGCCGTCCAGCACCAGACCGTCCAGGGCGATCTTTTCGCCGGGGCGCACGCGCACACGGCTGCCCACGGCCACCGTGCGGATGTCGGCTTCCTGCCAGCTGCCGTCCTCACGCAGCACCGTGGCCGTATCGGGCGCCAGGGCCAGCAGGTCCTTGATGGCGTTGCGGGCCCTGTCCAGGGCCTTGGCCTCGATGGCTTCCGAGACGTTGAACAGCACCATGACCATGGCGGCTTCCGGGAACTGCCCGATGAGCACGGCCCCGGTGACGGCCACGGACATGAGGGCATTGATGTTCAGGTCGAGGTTGGAGACGGCCAGCCAGCCCTTGCGGTAGGTGGTCAGGCCGCTCAGCAGGATGGCGATGAGGGCGCAGCACAGGGGCAGGAGCGTCAGCACGGGCCAGCCGCCCACGCTCCAGGAGGCCATGTCGAGGCCGAAGGGACGCGCCCCCCAGTGCTGGATGAGTTCCAGGATCTCGGAAAGGGCGGCAAAGCCGCCGGCCACGGCCAGCCGCTTCCAGGGGATGCGGGGAGCCGGGATGGCATCGTGCGCCTGTGTCGTGCCTTCCAGCAGCCGGGCGCCCATGTCCAGCCCTTCCAGAGCGGCGGTGATGGCCGGGAGGGCCGCGGGCTCGTGCCGCACGCGCACATGGCGCTGCATCAGGTCGATCTCAAGGCCGAGCAGGCCCGGCAGGCCCTCCAGGGCCTTGCGGATGAGGCGTTCTTCCGTGGGGCAGTCCATGCCGCTCACCGCAAAGACGGCCGTGGCGCCTTCGGCGGCATCCAGCGGCTCCGGCGTCATGTCGATGGTCTTCAGGGCCGCCTCGATGGACGCGGTGGACGGGAGCTCATGCTCCACGGTGAGCACGCGCTGCATGAGGTTGAAGGTGAGGCCGGTGATGCCGGGCACAGTGGCCAGCTTCTTCCTGATGAGCGCCTCTTCCATGGGACAGTCCATGTTGAGGATGCGGTACACGGCGCGCGTGGCGGAAGGGGCCGCCAGCGTGCTCCAGTCCACGGCCTGGGGCGCGTCATGGCCGCAGCAGCAGGAGCCGTGCTCGTGCGCATGGTCGTGGTCGCAGCTTTCGTGGTCATGCGCATGGCAGCTTTCCGCATGGGCGTGCGGGTGGTCGCCGTGCCCGTGGTCATGACCGCAGCACTCGTGGCTGTGGTCATGGCTGTGGCTGCCGTGCTCGTGGCCGTGGTGTTCGTGCCCGGCGGGCAGGGTGGCATGAAGTACCTTGTCACATACGAAGCCGTGCGGGTGCCGGGCACCGCAGGGGCATAAAAACAGTGTTTCACTGCTCATGGTCGTTCCTCCACGGGGATGCCGGTGTCCGGCGTCCCCTGGTCGTTCTTGCTATAGACAGACCATAGGGCCTATAGTCACTATAGGGTCAAGAGGGGAGGAAGCGTTGGGAAAAAATTTTTTCCGCAGCTGCCTTTCCGCCCCGGACAGGCCCGGACCGGAGGACGCGCATGAAAGTGAAGATAGGCGAGCTGGCGAAGATGACCGGCTGTCAGGTGGTCACCATCCGCTATTACGAGAAGGAAGGGCTGCTGAAACGCCCGGAACGCACGGAACGGAACTATCGTCTTTACGGGGACGAGGACATCGCGCGGTTGCGCTTCATCCGGCATTGCCGCCGGCACGGCATGAGCCTGGACGAGATCCGCACCCTGCTGGTGTACAGCGACCATCCCACGGGCAGCTGCGACTGGATCAACAGGCTCATCCGCACGCATATCGAAGCGGTGGAGCAGCAGATACGGGATCTTGAGCACCTCAGGGCGCATCTTGAATCCCTGTACCACAAATGCGACGGTAGCCGGGAAGGAGGCTGCGGCATCCTGAAGAGCCTCATCGACGGCGAGAACTGCCAGTACTGTCAGGCACGGCAGCAGCGCACGGGGCAGGAGCATCCCTGAGCCCCGCAGGGCCGTCTTTGGGCCCCTCTGCATTCGGACGGGAAGAAAAAAAACGGGGCGGATCAGCCGGCTGATCCGCCCCGTCGTGCGTGTACCGGGATGTCCGGCCTAGCGTGCGCCCTTGGGGAAGAGCACCACGCCCACGGTCTTGAAGATGATGTGGATGTCCAGCAGGATGGAGATGTTCTTCACATAGAACAGGTCGTATTCCAGCTTGTGGCGGGCATCTTCCTCATTGGCGCCGTAGGGGTAGCAGACCTGGGCCCAGCCGGTGAGGCCGGGCTTCACGGTATGGCGCAGGCTGTAATAGGGGATGTGTTCCTTGAGCTGCTTCACGAAGGTCATGCGTTCGGGACGGGGACCGATGAAGCTCATGTCGCCCTTGATGATGTTCCAGATCTGGGGCAGCTCGTCGATGCGCACCTTGCGGATGAACTTGCCCACGCGGGTCACGCGGGCGTCATTGGCGGCGGCCCAGACGGCGCCGTTCTTTTCGGCGTCGGTACGCATGGAGCGGAACTTGTAGACCGTGAATTCCTTTTCATACAGGCCCACACGATCCTGACGGTAGATGACCGGGCCCGGCGATTCCAGGCGGATCAGCAGGGCGGTGATGAGCATGATGGGCGCGGCCGGGATGAGCAGCATCAGGGACAGGAACAGGTCGAAGGCGCGCTTCAGGCGGCGCAGGCTGCCGCGGGTGTTGAGCGAAAAGCCTTCGGTCTGCAGCAGCCATTCCTCGGTGATCTGGGAAAGGGGCAGGCGCTGCACCACATGCTCGTAGAAGGTGCGGATGTCCACCACCATGGCGCCGTGCAGCTTGGCTTCCAGCAGGTCATGGGCGATGTCGTCGTCGATGGGGGCGTCGGGCAGGAGCACGATCATGGTCGCGCCGTGCTTCTTGGCGGCTTCCAGGGCCATGAAGGGCGGGCCAAAGCACTCACCGGCGTCGGGATCCTGGTCCTTTTCACCCACATAGCCCAGGATGCGGGCCTTGGGCAGGCCTTCGGCCAGCAGCTTGCGCACCTTGCCGCCGCGGTCCACGCCCACCAGCAGGACGCGCAGGGGATGGGTCAGCTTGTCGGCATTGAGGTAGTAGAGGAAGCGCCAGCCCAGGCAGAACACGAAGGAGAGCGCGAAGAGCAGGAGCACGGTCACGCGGTCGAAGCGCCAGTTCTCCAGGGCGAAGGACGCCGTGGCCGAGCTGATGATGCCCAGCACGCAGGCCACCAGGATGCGGCCCAGGGTGTCCTTGAAGTCTTCCATGCCCACGCTGTAGGCATCGAGGATGTAGAAGAACAGCAGATAGAAGAAGATGGTGAACAGGGGAGGCGCCGGTGTAGTCGTCAAAGACGCTCAGGTCGGGCGCGATGGTCACCATGCCCGAAACGGCCAGGGCCAGCAGGATGCAGCACAGGTCCACCACCTGCATCAATGCCATGCGGTAACGGCTGATCATAGTTTCTCCATTTTTTCGTACAGTGGACGGGACAGGCCCGTGGGCCGCCTGCGGCGGACGGGCTGTCCCTGTGACCGCGAGACACCGTCGTCCCGGCGGGGCCGGGACAGGAGCGGGCCGCCACGGGCCCGCATGGTTGCTTGTTTATCCGGCCGCGCGGGGCACGCGCATGTCGACCAGGATCTTCTCGGCCACGACTTCGGCATCGAATTCGCGGCAGGCCAGATCCCGGCCGGCGGCCCCCATGCGGACCAGCAGTCCGGGTTCGTCCAGCAGGCGGCGCATGGCGGCGGCCAGCGCCCGCGGATCGTGGGCGGCGCAGATGCAGCCGTTGACGCCGTCTTCCACCACCTCGCGGCAGCCGGGCACATCCGTGACCACGGCGGCGCGGCCCATGCTCATGCCTTCCATGATGGACGTGGGCGTGCCTTCACGCCACGAAGGCAGCACCAGCGCGTGGCAGGCCTCCACATAGGGGCGCACGTCGCGGGTCTCGCCCAGGTATTCGATGCTGCCTTCGTCCTGCCAGCGGCGCACCTGGGCCAGATCCACGCTGCCCAGGCCCTGTTCCGGCGGGCCCAGCAGCTGGAAGCGGGCGGCGGGGTACTGCGTTTTCAGCTCCTTGGCCGCGGCGGCGTATTCGGGCAGGCCCTTGGCCTCCAGCAGGCGGCCCACCAGCAGGAAGATGATCTCCCGTTCTTCGGGGGCGCAGCCTTCGGCGGGCAGGGGCGGCAGGGGCGCTTCGGCAAAGCGGCGGATGTCCACACCGGTGCCGCGCGCCATGAGCACGCGCGCGCTGCGGCGCAGGATGCCGACCTTGCGGAACAGCTCCGCGTCGTCGCGGTTCTGGAAAAACACGCCTTCGGCCCCGGCAAGGGCGCAGTGGTACAGGCCGATGCTCAGGCGGTTGACGCATTTCTTGAAGAAGTTGTCCGCCTCGAAGGCGTAGCCCAGGCCGGTGATGGTGGCGTAGATGTGCGGCACCCGCGCCAGACGCGCCGCCATGCAGCCGTAGATGACGGGCTTGATGGTGGTGGCGAAGAGCAGGTCCGGCTTTTCCTGCCTGAACAGGCGGTACAGGGCGTGCATGGTGGCCATGTCGCGCAGGGGATTGAGGCCCTTGCGGTCCAGGGGATAATGGCACAGGCGCACGGCCGGGCCTTTCCGGAAGGCGGGATCTTCTTCGCCGATGGCGCGGATGGCGGCCTCGGCAGCGTCGTCGCCCGCGGGCACGGCGCAAAGGACCTCATGCCCGGCGGCACGCATGCGGCGCATGAGGACGGTCCAGAAATTGGAAGTGGAACGGGCCTGATTGCCCAGGATGAGTATTTTCACGGCATATCCTTTGCCCACCTGTCCGGCGGGTACGCTCCGTGATGGGGCGCTGTCTGTCCTGCGGGGCAAAGACCGTCCCCGCCTGGCCGGACCGGAAAGGGAGACGTGTCGGCCGGGTGCGGCCGGCCCCCTGTTTGGTGGGCTCTTCACGGGCTATACCAGCATCCCTTGCCGCTGAAAAGAGGCAAAGGGGCCCTGCGGGCGGGGACAGGATGTGAACAAAAAAACGCGATTCCGGCAGGATGCGGCAAAAAAGCTCCTGCCGGGGCAGGGGGGCCGTCTTTTGACAGCGGCGTCGGCACAGCGTACAAGGAAAGCACGCCGTCTGTGCCGCGAAGGCGGGTCCTCCCGTTTTCGCGGCCTCCCGGCGGGCAACCACGACCTCTGATAAGGAAGGCAATATGACCGCCTATACCCAACTGTGCGAAAAAATGCGTGCCGAACCCTCCACCTGGCTGGTGACCGGCGTTGCCGGTTTCATCGGCTCCAACCTGCTGGAACATCTGCTCAAGATGGGGCAGACCGTGGTGGGGCTGGACAACTTCCTCACCGGTTACCAGAAGAACCTGGACATGGTGGAAGCCCTGGTGGGCCCCGAAGCCTGGAGCCGCTTCACCTTCATCGAAGGCGACATCCGCGATCTGGATACCTGCCGCAAGGCCTGCGAAGGTGTGGATCATGTGCTGCATGAAGCCGCCCTGGGTTCCGTGCCGCGCTCCATCGACGATCCCATCCTGTCCAACAGCTGCAACATCACCGGCTACCTCAACATGCTGGTGGCCGCGCGCGATGCGGGCGTGAAGAGCTTCGTCTACGCCGCGTCCTCCTCCACCTACGGCGATTCCCCCGAGCTGCCCAAGGTGGAAGACAAGATCGGCAACCCCCTGTCGCCCTATGCCGTGACCAAGTATGTGGACGAGCTCTACGCCGACGTCTTCGCCCGCTGCTACGGCTTCACCACCGTGGGCCTGCGCTACTTCAACGTCTTCGGCCAGCGTCAGGATCCCTACGGCGCCTACGCCGCCGTCATCCCCCAGTGGTTCGCCAGCCTGCTGAAGAAAGAGACCGTCTTCGTCAACGGCGACGGCGAGACCAGCCGCGACTTCTGCTACATCGACAACGTGGTGCAGGCCAACCTGCTGGCCAGCTTCGCCACGGACGAAGCCCGCAACAAGGTCTACAACGTGGCCTTTGGCCAGCGCACGACCCTGAACGAACTGTTCGACCTCATCCGTGAGGAAGTGGTGCGCCACATGCCCGAAGCCGCCACGGCCACGGCCACGCACCGCGACTTCCGTGCCGGTGACGTGCGCCACTCCCTGGCCGACATCACCCGCGCCCGCACCCTGCTGGGCTATGAGCCCCAGTTCGACGTGCGCACCGGCCTGCGTCTGGCCGGCGACTGGTACGCCGCCAACCTGTAGGCTGTCCTTTCGTTTTTGATGCCAAGGCCCCCGATGCTGGAAAGCACCGGGGGCCTTTTGCTTTCCAAAGGGAGGCGTTGCGGGGGAGTAGCCTCCTTTATCCTTGCTGCTGATGCCCGTAAGGGGCCTGCGGGCCGCCTTCCGTCGCGTTCAACTCTCTCGCCTCCCTCCTCCAAATGTGCTTCATCCAGAGGGAGCGTATCTTCTCCCTCCATCTCCCATTCCTTTCCCGTGCATATCTTCCTGTTCCATGTGAAACGGCCAGTCCCTCCTGTAAAAGCAGGAGGGACTGGCCGTTGGATAAAGCGCGCTGGGAAAGGGGGAGCTTGAGGGGGGACCCCTCTCGCGCGAGTAGCGACCGGATGGCGGCCCGCAGGGCCGTGCCCGTTGCGACGCAGGAAGCTACGGGCATCGACAGCAGAGATGAGGGGTCCTCCCCTCAAAATAAAAGCCTTATGGCATCGACAGCTGCACCGTCACAAAAGGCAAAGCTCCAGACTACACGTGCAGCAGCACGGACAGGGGGATGTCGCCCAGCACCTTGCGGCCGCCCAGGGCATCCAGTTCCATGAGCATGCAGCAGCCCGCCACGGTGGCGCCGCTCTGGCCCACCAGACGGATCATGGCATCCAGGGTGCCGCCGGTGGCCAGGATGTCGTCCACGATGAGGACGCGATCCTCCGGCGTCAGGGCATCCTTGTGCAGACACAGGGTATTGGAGCCGTATTCCAGGTCATAGCTGGCCTCGAAGGCTTCACAGGGCAGCTTGCCGGGCTTGCGCACCGGGGCCAGGCCCACGCCCAGACGTTGGGCCAGCGGCGCCGCGAACAGGAAGCCCCGCGCTTCGGCGGCCACGATGCGGGTGGCCCGCAGGGGACGGGCCGCGTCGGCCATCCGTTCGATGACGTCCCCGAAGGCTTCGGGCGAGGCCAGCAGGGGCGTGATGTCGTAGAACAGGATGCCGGGCTTGGGGTAGTCGGGGACGTGGCGGATGAAGGAGGCGATATCCATGCGGGCTCCTTGGGGAAAATGTGGAAAAAAGAGAGGCTCCGGCATCAATGGCCGGAATAGTCCAGAACATTGTTGAGGGGCGCGCTGCTGCTTTTGACCTGTCCGCCGGCGAATACATGCCGGGTCAGGCGCCAGCCGTCCATATCGAGCACGTCCAGCTTGCCCTGCATCTCCGGCGTCAGATGGGCGCGGAAGGCTTCCACCACCTCGTCTTCGGGAAAGTAGGAACCTTCCATGGAGATGCGGGCCATGTCGCCTTCCTGGCAGAGCAGGGGCACGTCCTCGTCTTCGTTGAGGGCATCGCGCAGGGCCGATTCCAGCGCCGCGTACAGGGCGGGCGTCACAGGGTAGACATGGCCATAGGCCTTGACCAGGGGATCGCGCACAGCAGGCTCCGGGGAAAGGGGTTGGGCAGGCGGACAACAGGGGCGCGGCGTGTCCGGCGGCCGGGGCGAGGTCTCATTTTGGGGCAAGTGGCCCAAAAAAGAAAGGCCCCGCTTGCGGCGGGGCCCGGAAAGCGAAGGGCTCCCTTCCGGGAGCCCCTGAGATATCCTGTTTACTTGCCGTCCACGATGGCCTTGATCTTGCAGGCCATGGGCTGCACCAGCTCGCGCATGCTGTTGAGCATGATCTCTTCCGCGGCGCCGCCGGAGGGGATGCCGCTGCGGTTCTGGCTGGAGTTGAGGGTCTCCTTGACCACGCGGCCGCTGCGGGGCGCGAGACGGTAGGTGGCGCGCATGGAGGTGGCCAGTTCGGTGGCGGAGACTTCACGCAGCCAGGCCTGTTCCACGGTACCGGTGACGATGTAGTCGGGGTTGCCGCTGCGGGCCTGGTTCTCGTCCATGGCGTAGGAGACCTGCACGCCCTGGCGGCGCAGCTCGTCGGCCAGGCCCGCGGCTCACCCACTGGGCCAGGTCGTCGCTGGCCACGAAGGCGCTGCCGTCACGGCGCACGCCGAGGTTGGTGGTGTCCTGACGGTTATCGGTGAAGGGCACCACGGTCACGCGCGGCGCATTGGGAGCGGGCAGCACGGGATTGACCGCAGGCGCGGGCGAAAGCAGGCGCACGGTATTGCTGGGACCGCAGGCAGTCAGGAACATGGCCAGCATGAGCGCCAGCGAAAGGAAAAGAAGGCGTGTGATACGGGCGGATTTCATGGCAAGGTCTCGCAGGATAGATGTTTTAAAAAGTTTTGAGACTTTTTATATACGCAATGCCCTTGTCTTGCAAGGTCTGGGGGCTCGTGGTAGCGTGGCCTCCACATTGCGCATGCTATGCAGGAGTTTTTATGATCGACCTCAAACTGGTGCAAAAACAGCCCGAAGTGCTGGCCAAGGCCCTGGCCGACCGGCAGTCGCCGCTGAAAGTGGATGAGTTCCTCGAACTGGACGGCCGCCGTCGTGCGTTGCTGGCCGAAGTGGAAAGCCTGAAACAGCAGCAGAACGCCGCCTCCCGTCAGGTGGCCCAGATCAAGCGTGAAGGCGGGGACGCCTCCCACATGATGGAAGAACTGGGCGCCCTGTCGGCCCGCATCAAGGCCCTGGACGTGCAGACCGCCGAAGCCAAGGCCGCTGTGGAAAACTGGCTCATGGGTGTGCCCAACATCCCGGACGCCAGCGTGCCCGTGGGCAAGGACGAGACCGAGAACGTGGAAGTGCTCCGCTGGGGCACGCCGCGCCAGTTCGATTTCGATATCCGTCAGCACTGGGAGCTGGGCGGCGCCGCTCTGGATTTCGAGCGCGCCACCCGTCTGGCCGGCAGCCGCTTTGCCCTGTACATGGGCTGGGCCGCCCGTCTGGACCGCGCCCTGGTCAACTTCTTCCTGGACCAGCATGTGAAGCACGAGGACTACATCGAAGTCTGTCCTCCCTTCATGGTCAACCGCGCCACCATGACCGGCACGGGCCAGCTGCCCAAGTTCGAGGAAGACCTCTTCAAGATGCCCGCCTGGGACTACTACCTCATCCCCACCGCCGAGGTGCCCCTGACCAACATCCACGCCGGTGAGGTGCTGGACGAGGCCGACCTGCCCCGCGCCTACTGTGCCGCCACGCCCTGCTTCCGTTCCGAAGCCGGTGCCGCCGGCAAGGACACGCGCGGTCTGATCCGCCTGCACCAGTTCACCAAGGTGGAGATGGTGCGTTTTGCCCATCCTGACGACAGCTTCAACCAGCTGGAGATCATGGTGGGCCATGCCCGCACCCTGCTGGAAAAGCTGGAGCTGCCCTACCGCGTCATCACCCTGTGCACGGGCGACATGGGCTTCGGTTCCACGAAGACCTATGACCTTGAAGTCTGGATCCCCGCGCAGAACACCTACCGCGAGATCTCCTCCTGCTCCAACTGCATCGATTTCCAGGCCCGCCGTGCGGACATCCGCTTCAAGCCCAAGGGCGGCAAGAGCACCTACTGCCACACCCTCAACGGTTCCGGCCTGCCCACCGGCCGCGCCATGGCCGCCATCCTGGAGAACGGCCAGCAGAAGGACGGCAGCATCGTGCTGCCCAAGGCCCTGGTGCCCTACATGGACGGCGTGGAAGTCATCGAGCCTGCGGGCAAGAAGTAGTCCACAGCCGAACAGCGAATCTGACAAGGCGGTGTCCCTGCGCGGGATGCCGCCTTTTTTCGTGCCCGTGCTGCGGAAAACGCCGGGCCCGCTGGGGAAGCGGGCATCCCTGTCCTGTGGAGGGCCGGGATGCAGCGGGGGAAGGGTGGGGATATTTGCAGTGCCGGTCGTGGGGCAGGCGGTCCGCCGGGAGCCGTATGTTGCGGGATCGGGGGCGCGCAGGCTTTTTTAAGGACCGGAAGGCGGAAAGGGCCGGGGAAGCGCTTTGCCCGAAGCCGGGCGTGCCGCAGGGCGTCGTGCAGTCCTTACCTTCGGCGGGGGTGTCCGGGTGCGCAGCAGGGCGGGGAAAGGCGGGACACGCGGCCGCTGTCCGGTCGCGCATAAAAAAAGCGGCCTGCCGCGTGCGCGGCAGGCCGTGGAGTCCGCCCGTTGCGGGCGGTCCGGCTCCCCGAGGAGTGGGAGCCGGAGGAGGGTCCTTCAAGAGGGGGGATTACTGTTTCTGCACCGTGATGGAACGGGCGGCGGGGGCTTCAGGCTGTTTGCGGGGGATGACGATGGTCAGCACACCGTTCTTGTGGCTGGCGCTGATGTTTTCCACATCAGCATCTTCAGCCAGGCCGATCTGGCGGCAGAAGGAGCCGTAGACGCGTTCCTGCACATGGCAGACGGGTTCCTTGGCTTCCGCCTTTTCGCCTTCGGCGGCAGGGGCGGCGCAGCTTTCCATCTTCTTTTCACCTTCAACGGTCAGCATGCCGTCACGGACTTCGACCTTGACCTCATCGGGGTCCACACCGGGCACTTCCATGTGGATGGTGTAGGCCTTGTCGTCGCTGTGGATGTCCAGGCTGGGACGGATGTCGGCCTGCGGCTTGTCCATCAGGCTGGTCGGCCAGCCGGGCGTGAAGAAACCATTGAACAGACGGTCGATATCGTGATGCAGGCGGTCCAGGGGCTGGAAGCTCTGTTCGGGCTGCTGGGCGTTGCGGGGAGAGAACCAATGCTGGGGATATACACGGATAAGGCTCATTTCAATGCCTCCTGATATTTTTCCTTGTTGACATAGAAGTAAGGTGGGACGGCTAGTTGTCAACATGCTGTGGAAAACTTTTTCCAAAAATGGGGAAAGGTAGCCCCATGCGCTTCGACCATACGTTTTGGTCTGTTCCCGGCAGCCTGGGAGGTTTCCGGTTTTTATGGCCGGGGATTGCCAAACGTGGGAGGCGGGCGTATGGTGGCTCCATTCTCAGGGCGGGGTGCAAGTCCCCACCGGCGGTGATGGCGGTTTTCCGCATGAGCCCGCGAGCGCCGTACCATGCAACGTGGTGCGGGTCAGCAGATACCGGTGAGATCCCGGAGCCGACGGTAACAGTCCGGATGAAAGAGAACGGTTCGTTTTTCTGCCGTGTGGGGCGCAAAAAAGGACGGTCTTGGCGGCCGCCCCGCAGCGCGCACGGCAGCCGTGCCCTGATGCACATCTTCCGGCCCGTCCGGGCCGATCAAGGAGACGATGATGCATCAGTCCCCCGATATCCTGGCTTCTTTTGGTGATTGGGAAACGCGTATGGAACGCGCCCTGGCATCCGTGCGTGCGGGCAGGGGCGTCCTGGTGGTGGACGACGAGGATCGCGAGAACGAAGGCGATCTCATCTATCCCGCCCACAGCCTGACCGATGCGCAGATGGCCCGCCTCATCCGCCATTGCAGCGGCATCGTGTGCCTGTGCCTTACCGACGAGCGCGCCACCCGCCTGGGCCTGCCGCCCATGGTGGCCCACAACACCAATACCCAGCAGACCGCTTTCACCATCTCCATCGAGGCCGCCGAGGGGGTGACCACCGGCGTTTCCGCCGCCGACAGGGTGACCACCGTCAAGGCCGCCGTGGCCGAGGGCGCGCGTCCCGAGGACCTGCGCCATCCCGGCCATGTGTTCCCGCTGCGGGCCCGTCCCGGCGGCGTTCTGGAACGGCGCGGCCATACCGAGGCCACTGTGGACCTGATGTCCCTGGCGGGCCTGCCGCCCTGCGGTGTGCTGTGCGAGCTGACCAATGATGACGGCACCATGGCGCGTCTGCCGCAGGTGGCGGACTTTGCCCGTGCCAACGACCTGCCCCTGCTGGCCGTGGCGGACATCGTGCGCTGGCGTGAACGGCAGGAAGGCCGGGCCTGAGCCCCAGCCGTCTGATCCTCTTTTCCTGTCCCAGGACAGGGCTTGCCGTGGTCGCCGGCTGGAGTTGATGAATACCAGGAAAGAAAGCTGCCGGCGGCCGGCCGGGCAAGTATGAAAAAAAGGACGCTGTACAGCGTCCTTTTTTTATGCCCGGTTTTATCCGGGCCGGATACCGGCGGGGGACGGAGGAGGGGCGCCCCCGCCGGATCAATGCCGGCGGTGAAGGATGCGGTCGATGATGAAGGGGCGCACGGACAGGAGCGTTTCCCAGGTGGGGATCATGGAGACCTCGGAGGCCACGAGCATGAGGCCGATACCGGCCCACATGTTCCAGGGGATCTCCTCGCCAAGGATCAGCATGGCCAGGATGGGCGCCAGCACGGGCTTGAAGAAGAAGACCAGCGAGCCCTGCATGGCGGAGGTGGCTTCCATGCCCATGAAGTAGCAGGCATAGCCGCCCGCGGTGACGAAAACGCAGATATAGAGCACGTTGAGGAGGTTGCCCGTGGTATAGCCGCTGAAGAAGGGCATGGCGGCGAACATGGGCAGACCGGCGGCCTGCAGGGCATCGGCCACGGCGGGGATGTGGCTGATGAGCATGAGGACGATCATCTCGGCGCTGGCGGCCAGGCAGCTGAAGCAGGTGACGGCCACGCCGGAGTACTGGGCGCACTGCTTTTTGCCCAGCACGGCATAAAGGGCGAAGGTGGCGGCCGAGAGCAGCACCAGCGTGATGCCCACGGGATCGAGCGTGGTGTGCAGCGGATCGATGATGATGAGGGCGGCCGCCACTTCCATGACCAGGGCGGTGATGTGCTGGGGCCGGATGTCGGCGCGCAGGATGAGATAGGCGAAGGCCAGCACCAGCACGGGGTTGCAGCTGAACAGCACGCTGACCACCGAGGCCGGGGCGTAGAGGATGGACATCTGGTAGAACATCATGCTCACCACCAGGCCCACGAAGCCGAGCCAGGCAAAGCCTTTCCATGCGGCGGCGGTGACCCGTGCCCCGTGCTGGCGCAGGCCGCGCAGGGCAAAGGGGATGAGCAGCAGGCCACCCACGAGGAAGCGGGTGCAGTTGAGCTGCATGGGGTTGAAATCATGGGCCACGGTCTTCAGGGCCACTTCCATGGAGCTGAAGAACACGGTGGCAAGAAAGATGAAAATGTATCCGCGGTTCATCGTTCAAGGTCCCTGGTTGGAAATCTGTTGCTGGAGAAGTGCTGCGCTTGCCTATAGCAAGGGGCCCTGATACGGTAAAATGCTTAGTTGATATCGTAGACATATCAAAAATGCATAACAGGAGAGCGCATGGAGCTGAACTGGGAGCTTTGCCGGATATTCTACCAGGTGGCGCGCTGCCGCAATTTCAGCCGGGCGGCGGCCATGCTGTTCACCAGCCAGCCCGCGGTATCGCGCTCCATGGCGGCCCTGGAGCGCGAGCTGGGCTGCCGTCTGTTCATCCGCAACCGGCGCGGCGTGGAGCTCACGCCCGAAGGCCGCATGTTCTACGCCCATGTGGAGGCGGGCTGCGAGCAGTTCCGCCGGGGCCGGGAAGAGCTGGAGCAGGCCGTGGGCCTGCAATCGGGCAGCATCGCCCTGGGGGCCAGCGAGACGGCCCTGCGCCACTGGCTGCTGCCGCGGCTGGACCGCTTCCATGCCTTGTATCCGGGGGTGCGGCTCCGGCTGTTCGGCGGTACGTCCCGGCAGGCCATCGATGAACTCAAGTCCGGGGCCATCGATTTTGCCGTGGCCGCCGTGCCCGGCGGCGGTTTCCGGGCCCTGAAGGAGACGCGCCTGTGCCCGCTGCGGGACGTCTTCGTGGCTTCGTCGGCCTTCGGGCAGCTGCGCGGCAGGGACGTGCCCCTGGATGAGGTGATGCGGCACCCCTTCATCTGTCACAAGCAGGGCAGCCTCACCTTCGAATTCCTGGAGAGCATGTGTAAGGCGCGGGGCGTGGACTTTGCCCCGGCCATGGAGCCGGACACCACGGGGCTGGTGCTGGATCTGGCCCGGCACGGCCTGGGCATCGGTTTTTTGCCGGAAGTGGCCGCCAGAGAGGCCTTGGCCGCCGGGGAGGTGTTCGCCCTGCGGCTCGCGGAGGAGCTGCCGTCGCGCAGCATCAGCTTGCTGGAATACGACGGCCATACCCTGAGCCTGGCCGCACGCCGCCTGCGCGACATGCTCACCGAAGACGCGGCGGCCGGGGACGCGCTGTGAGGACTTGAGCCGACAGGGCTCAGGCCGTCCTGCCGCAGGGCGGGGACGTTGTTCCGGGGTCGCTTTGCCGGAGCATAGTGGCTCATGGCCGGCTGATTTTGTTGGGGGATGCCGTGGTTACGGGCTATGCTGCCGCAAAATCATGCAAAGGAGACATCCATGAACGTCACAGCCCTGTATTTTTCTCCCACCGGCGGCAGCAAGCGCTCCGCGCTCAGCCTTGCCGCGGCCCTGGCTCCTGAAGGTTTTGCCGAGCTGGACATCACCTGTGGCGCCGCTGCCGGGGATTTTGGTCCCGGGGACGTCGTCGTGTTCTCGGTGCCCTGCTATAACGGCAGGGTACCGGAAGTGGCCGCCGGGCGTCTGGAGCAGGTGCATGGCCACCGGACCCCCTGCATCATCAGCATCACCTACGGCAACCGTGACTATGACGATTCCCTGCTGGAACTGCAGGACATCGTGCAGCGTCAGGGCTTCATCGTCCAGGGCGCGGCGGCGCTGGTGGGGCAGCATACCTTCGGGGAGATCCAGGTGGGGCGTCCCGATGCCGGGGATGCCGCCGAGAACCGCCGCTTCGTGCAGCAGCTGCTGGCAGCCAGGCAGGGCGATCTTGCCTCGCCCGTGGCGCTGGCCATCAAGGGGCAGCGTCCGTACCGGGGAGAGGGCAGGGGCGTGGGCTTCGTGCCGCTGACCTCCGGGGCCTGTACGGACTGCGGCCTGTGCGCCTCCCTGTGCCCTGTGCAGGCCATCGCGGCCGACCATCGCAGCATCGACGGCACGCGCTGCCTTTCCTGCTTCCGCTGCATCCGCAGCTGCCCTGCGGGGGCCAAGCACATGGATGTGGAAAGCTACCTCGATTTCGCGCGGGATTTCAGCCGGCGCCTGAAGGCTCGGCGGGAGAACGAATACATCTTAGAAGAAGCCCGGAAATGGGCAGATGCGGAAAGGGGCGGGAGACCGCCCCTGTTTTTTTTACAGAGGGCAGCCCCCGACCTTTTTGCAGGGGGGCAGGGATTCTTCCGGCAGGGGGCAGTAGCGCACGGCCCAGCAGCAGATGCTGCGCAGTATCTTGTGGGCGGAGGCGCCCTTTTCGCTCAGGGAGTATTCGACGCGCGGCGGGATCTCGTTGTACTGGCGCCTGTCTACGATCCGGTCGTTCACCATGTCTCTGAGGGTGGCGGCAAGCACGGCGTCCGTCAGGCCGTCGAGGTTGTCCCTGATCTCCTTGTAGCGCAAGGTGCCGCTGGCACCCAGCAGGCAGATGATGCGGGTCTTCCATTTCCCGTTGAAGATGTCCAGCCCGTATTCGAGCGGGCACAGGGGCTGCTTGCCTTCCTTGTTCCTGGCCATGTCATGTCCTGCGGCTTCATGGTTCGCGATGGCGGATTGTTCCATGATTTCCTGCCGGAGCGCAAGCTGTCCGGTGATCCGGGGGCATCGCGATCCGGCAGGCAGGCTGGAGGAAGGGCAAAAGAAGAAAGATCCCGGGCAGGCCTAGGCCTTGCCCACGGCTTCCAGGAAACGCTGGCCGAGGATGGCCGGAGCCACGGAGCGCAGGGCCGTACCGCCCAGCTCCAGGCTGTTTTCCTCATGCATGGGGCGGCTGGCCCCGGCCCGTTCCAGTTCGCTGGCAAAGGCTTCGCGCAGCAGGCGGAAGGAGGCCTCCACTTCGGGATAGCTGTTGTCCTCACGCCAGGGCAGGCGCAGGCTCTGGCTGCCGTGCCGCCCCTTGTGGGACGGGATGGAGAGCTGGTAGCAGGGCCGCTCGCCTGCATCGTCCTGTCCGGCCCGTTCGTGCTGCCCGGGCCAGCAGTGTTCCTGCCAGGATTCCGGCGGTTCGGGGATGAGCGAGGTGATGCTCAGCGGCGGCGTGGCCAGCTGGCGTTCGAAGTCTTCCAGGGTGACGGTATAGGTCAGGACAGGGCGCAGGTTGCCGCGCTTTTTTTCTATTTTCCAGGTGATCCGCATACAGGCTCCTTGATGGTCAGGCTCCGGCGGGCAGGCGCAGCAGCTCGCCGAAGGGGGGCTGTTCCCCTCCCTGTCCCCAGACGGCCCAGAGCAGGGGGCAGGCGGGCTCGTCGGGAAAGGACGAACATTCCAGATCCGTGAACCAGAGCAGGCAGGCCGGACGCAGGCCGTTGTCGTCCAGCCAGCGGCCCACGGGCCTGAAGTCCGTACCGCCACCGCCCACGGGGACCAGATGCAGGGGCAGGTCCTGCCGCCGGAAGGTCTGCACGGCCTGCACGCGGCTGTCGTGGAAGATGACCACCAGCTCCGTCTCGTAGGCGGCGAGGATGGACGACAGCTCCTCGCAGAACAGGGAAAGGGCGGCATCGTCCACCGAGCCCGAACAGTCCACGGCCACGGCCAGCTGCGGGATGCGCTGCTCCTGCCGTCCGGGCAGGTAGATGCCGTGATGCAGGTAACGCCGGTTGGGCGCGCTCCAGGTGTAGTCGTTGAGGGCGCAGTTCTCCAGAAAGCGGCGCAACAGGCCGCGCCAGTCCGTGCCGCCATCGTGGCGGCCGCCGCGCAACAGGCGGCTGAAGCCCGCGGGCTCGCGGCCCATGTGCCGCGCCCGTTGCAGGGCCTGCTCCAGACGCAGCTCGGCCTCCTGCTCCGCCTTGCGGCGCGCGTCTCCCTGGCCGTCTTCCAGCAGGGGATGGTCACGGACCTCACCGGAAAAATACGGGACAGGCTGCTCCCTTTCCGGCTTGTCCCCGGCAGGGCGGGCGGTGCCCGCGGCTTCCGGGGCGGCTGCCTCGTCAGTCTCTCCTGCACGGGAGGGCGCGGCCGCGGGGGCGTCCTGCCGCTCCCGGCCGTCATGTCTCTGCTGGTCGGAGCCCTTTTCCCGGGGGCTGCGTCCGGCGGCCTGCTGTTGCGCGCCGCCGTGCAGGGGCGTGTCCTGCAGGGAGGCAAGACGGCTGTAGACCTCGTCCACGCTGAGTCCCGCATACTCGGGATGTTCCAGATGGCCCTGCGGCAGCCGGAAGCCGGCACCGAGCAGCAGGGCGTCCACCACCACGTCGCAGGCTTCGTTCCAGATTCGGGCATCGCGTCCGTTGCGCCGGACATGATGGGCGCAGGCCAGATGCATGACTTCGTGGGCCTGGGCCCCCACCAGCCGCTCGTGGGGCAGGGTGGCCGCCCAGACAGGATTGAAGCCCAGCGTGCGGCCGTCGGTCCAGAGGTGGCGGCAGGTGCTGTCCGGTTTCAGGGCCAGATGCAGGGCCAGGGAGCCGAAAAAGGGCTGCCGGAGCACCAGGTCCGCCCGGGCCCGGATCATGGCTGTGAGGGCGCGCTGCTCCAGAGGAGGGGCCGGAACGTCCGCCGCAGGGCTGTGGCGCATGCCCTGTGACGCGGACGGGCGCTCCGGCCGGGGATCCTGCCGTGTCGTCCCGGGCGTTTCCGGGGAAGGCGGGCATACCGCGGCGTCTGGTGTGGAGCGGGTGTCTTTGGCCGCGGGGGCGGGAACCCGGCGGCTGACGGAGGAGGGGACACGCACGCCCCGGGAGAGGGGTGCACGGGGCAGGGCAGGAAGATCGTCCCTGTTCACATCAGGACCTCGGCATTGTCGCGGGCCCAGCGGGCAAAGGGCTCGCTTTCCACCACGGCGGGATCCTGCCGGACGGCATCGCGCATGAGCAGCACGCCGAACTCGGCGGGCAGGCGTCCGGCATAGGCGGCCAGGGCTTCCATGGTGGCGGGCGCGGTGCGCAGGGCCAGGGCCTCGCACAGGGCGTAAAGGGAGGCCGGGTCGGCAGGCACGGGGGCTTCTTCGGGATCGCTGAGGACGCTCTCCACACTGGGCAGGTGGCGCCATTCCCGCAAAAAGCCGCTCAGTTCCGCCGCGGCCGCCTGACCTATGGTCCCGGCCAGCAGCTCTTCTTCCAGCGGGCCGTCCGGGGCGGCATCGAGGATGCGGGAGGCGAACTCCCAGGAGCGCGGCGAGGCGAAGGCCCTATCCGACGAACGGGGATCGAAATCATGCAGCAGGCGCGGCCGGAAGCGCAAAAAGGCCTGGATCTCCTCGCGGATGCCGTTGTCACGGGCCCAGTCCAGCCAGTCGTCGATATGGCATTCCACATCCAGATGCACCATGCGGTTGGCCAGGGCCGAAGGCATGCGGTAGGTCACGGCCCGGTCGCTCTCGCGGTTGCCCGCGGCCACCACGGCCCAGCCGTCGGGCAGGCGGTACTGGCCCACGCGCCGGTCGAGGATGAGCTGGTAGCAGGCGGCCTGTACCAGAGGGGGCGCGGCGTTGAGTTCGTCCAGGAAGAGGATGCCTTCCTCCGTGTCCTGCGGATGGGGCAGGAATTCCGGCACGCACCAGGAGGTGATGCCCTCATCGCTGATGCGGGGCAGTCCGCGCAGGTCCACCGGGTCCAGCAGCACGGCGCGCAGATCGTAGAGCTTGCGGCCCTGGCGGCGGGCCACGTCGGCCACCAGCCGGCTTTTGCCTACACCGGGAGGTCCCCAGAGGAACACGGGTTGCCGGATGCGCACCAGATGATGCAATGCCTCACAGACGTGGCTGGGTCTCATGCAGGGGTCCTTTTAAATAAATTGAATTTCATTTTCAATTAAGATATACGGGAAGGGCATGCAAGGCAAGTTTTTTCTGGGGGGCGGCCGCATGCAAGGAGCAAAGCATGGATATCTGGCAGCATATCATCCGCCCCGGGGACGTCTGGGGGCGTTTTACCCTGTACCTGAAGCAGAACGGGCAGGCTGCCGTGCAGCGGGAGGTCGTGCGTTCCCTGCGGCTGCGGGTGCGCGACGTGGTCCTCGATCTGGGCGGTGGCGGCCGTGCCCTGGCCCAGCTTGCCCTGTATTCGGGGGCCGTCTACGGCGTGGCCGCCACCGCTGCGGCGGTATCGGCCGCCACGGTGCGCAACCGCCATGACGTGGCCCGGGGCAGGATCCGCATTTGCCGGGGCGCGTTCCCCGCTCTGCCGTTCCCGGCGGAGATGTTCCACGTCATCACCGCGTTCGAACCCGCGTTCTGGGCAGGCGATCTGTCCGCCTGCCTGCGCGAGATCCGGCGTCTGCTGCGTCCCGGCGGCCAGTGCGTGCTGGTGTGCGCGGATGGACGGGAAAACGGCCGCCCCGCACCGGCCGGGCATACGGTGGACGAGCTCAACGCCCTGGCAGACAGGGCCGGGCTGCTGTGCCTGCCGCCCCTGCGTTTGCGGCGCAAAGGTCGTGTGGTCCTGCACTGGTTGCAGCCTGCCTGCGACCTGTGCCGCCCCATGCCGCTGGACGTGTTCCCGGCGGGCTGGGCCCAGGCCTGCTAGGGGGAACGCTCGCCGCATTTGCTGGGGGAAGGGAAAAGCCCTCATCGCTGCTGCCGATGCCCGTAAAGCGCCTTCGTCGCTCACGGCTAAGGTCTGCAGCCGCCTCCGGTCGTCGCCCGTGCGCGAGGGGCCTATTCCCCCACGCTCCCATCCTTTCCCCGGCGCGCTTTTTCAGATGAGCGCTGGACCTGCGGCAGGCCCTTCACTGGAGATATGTTCGGATGTTGTCTATCTAATTGAAATAACTTGTTTATATTGTGTTTTTCGCCCTTGGGCGGGGCGTGTTTTTAAAGGGGAGGGAGTCCTTTGCTCCGCTGCCGTCTGCCGGGACTTCGGGCAAACGGGGACGGGCCCTGCACCACCCGGAAGGCGCTGTCCGGGCGGGCGGCTTTCCACGGCTCCTTCCCCGCTTCAGGAAAGGAGAAACCCGGCATGAGCCCGCCGCAGGGATGCGGGGACAGCTCCACAACAGGCGACCGGCGTGACACGAAACATCGATGGGGGACCATGTCCCCCTTTTTTGTGCGTCGCCAGCGTGTTTCCTGCCGAAAAAAAAAGACCGGGACCGCCTTTCCGGCGGCATCCTCCAGCACTGTCAGTGCTGTGCCCGCGGCAGGCTTTTCTTTGGCCTAGCCGCCGATGAGATAGCGCGAGCGTTTGCCCATGATCTTCTTGATGCCCAGGATGCAGAGGATGCAAAGGGCTATCTCAACGGTCACGGTGAGGTTGGCGATGGTGAAGACCTGTCCGGGCAGCGCGGCGCCGAGCACCTGGAACAGGGGCGCCTGGAAGATGCCCTGGAAGATGGCATGCAGGAAGAAGAGCGGGAAGCTGTAGCGGGCCAGGAAGTCCAGGGCCAGCACTTCCCTGTCCATGCCTTCCAGCAGTTCCAGCACCCAGGAGCCGATACAGAGTTTCTGCACATAGTAGGCCCCTTCGATGTTGGGCATGAAGCTGCCGAAGTAATGGTCGGCCACGATGAGCAGGGAGGTCAGTACGGCCGTCACGCGGATGGCGCTGAGGTGGCGGCGGATGAAGGCCATACAGGCGTCACGGTTGCGGGCGCAGTACACGCCCATGAGGAAGATGGGCACGAAGAAGCAGAGGTTGCGCAAGGGCGAGACCAGCAGGCGCGGCACCATCAGGGGCAGGACGGAGGCCGGGAGCAGGATCTTTTGCAGCAGCCCGGTGGGCAGGTGGAAGATGAGCGGTCCGACGCTGAACACGGTCATGATGAAGGGATGTACCAGTAGGGCACCAGACTGGCCGACCCGTAGGCCAGACAGCGCAGGACGTCCCACAGGGAGGCCACGGGCGTGCCGTCGTTGATGAAGGGGATGTCGTAGCCGAACCAGTGGTGGGAGATCCAGCCCGCGGCCAGCAGGAGCAGCGACAGGATGAAGTAGGGACAGAAGACGTTGACGATCTTGGACTTGTAGAAGCGCAGGGGGGAGAACTGGCCTTTCCTGCGGTTCACGAAGTCGAACAGATAGCCGGAGATGAAGACGAAGTAGATGGTGGCGGAGTGGAAAAGACACAGCCGCAGGCTGTCCTGGAGCTTGGCGGCGTCCTCGCTGCCCGCGAGGACGGGGCCCACCCACATGTGGGTGAGCATGACGGAGACGATGGCGAAGGCCCTGAAATAGTGGAAGGTCAGGTCATAATTTTTTGGCGTCATGCAGTACCTTTGATCCGGCCGGTCATCCGGCGCAGGAGTGGCGAAATTCCTTACCTTGCAGATAAGGATTATTGCCTCCTAAACCGGATGGCGGGCTATGTCAACGGCTGCAGGCGCAGGGCAAGGCGGGTGTGGCGGTCGGCATGCGCGTTGTTTCCGCGGGCCTGCCCCGGCATGTACAAATTTTGCATGAAATCAAGTATGCGGTGACGGGATCACGCTGTCCGCCGTCCTTGCATGCTGGCAGGGCATGATAAGGTGCGCTCGGCCAGGATCGTTTGTGCCTCTTTGGCGCGATGTCCGTGCGGTCTAGACGCATGATGCCGGATGCCCGGGCGTCGGACACTGCGCTCCATGGAGGATCGCAACTTGTCCTTCGGAAAAATCCTAGGGAAAAGGAGAGGAATTGCTGCCGGGAAACAGCAAGTACACTGTGTGACAACTATAGTTAAAAAGGATTCCATTTAAGATGGAATAGCATAGATGAATATATGATGATATATTTTTTTGTATAGTTTTATTATCATATCGTAAAATATATTATATAATATTACGTAACCTATTTAACTCAAAAAATTTTGTATCGTTGACACATATAAATTTTAAAGATAAGTTATATAACTTAGAGATTATGTTTTATTATATAATCATATTGATGGAGTATGTGATGCGTACCAATGAAATGCTTGAAAAGCGTATATCCTATGAAAAGATGCTCGCTGAGATTTCGGAACTGGCAGTGCGCGTCCAGGATATGAATGCTTTTTTGCGCCAAGCCCTGCAGCGCATGGGAGAGACGCTCAATGTCAGCCGCGTCTTCATGTTCAGCTATGAAAGCCATAATCATACTTTCGTCTGCCGTTGCGGCTGGGATGATCCCACACTCGATCTACGGGTCAATACAACGGATATCGTCCTTCATATCCCTGATGTGGCTAGGACGCTGATGACGGGGACGGTGCTCAATTTTTCTAATGCGGAGGAGATGCCCTTTCTAGAGTATCGTGAACATCTTTGCGCGGCCAAGGTTAAATCGACGCTGAACATGCCGCTTTTCGTCTACGGCAAGATGTATGGCTTCATCGGTTTTGACGAGCACCGCTACCATCGCCTGTGGCACGATTCCGATCTGTACATCCTGACGACCGCAGCGCAGATCCTGTCGCGGACCATTGAGAACAAAATCTACGAAAGGGAACTCATCGAAAATAAAAATCTGCTGGAATCCATATTCAGCAGTGTGCAGGATGCCATTATCACCGTGGACGCCTCATTGCGCATCATCACCGCCAACAGGGCGGCCAGGCGCATCTGTCATGAGGATATGGAGGCGGGAAAATTCTTTGACCTGTGCGCCGGAGGCTGCAGCAAGGCCTGCCTCGCGCCGCTCAGGAAAGCCCTGCAGAGCAAGCAGGGGCTGCGTGATTCGCAGGTCTGCTGCTTCAAGGGCAGGGAACGGGAACAGGTCGCTGTCGTCACCTGTTCGCCGCTGCTCAACGGCGAAGGTGACTTCTTGGGCGTTGTGCTGGTGATCCGTGACATCACCCGTCTGGCCCGGCTGGAAAACACGCTGCGCGAACGGCGCACTTATCAGGGCATCATCGGCCAGAGCGAAAAGATGCAGAAGATCTATGACCTGTTGCGCACGCTGGCCGACATGGACACCACGGTGCTGATAACGGGCGAATCCGGCACCGGCAAGGAAAAGATCGCCCATGCCCTGCATTACGGCGGGCTGCGGGCGGAGCGCCCCTTCATCAGGGTCAACTGTTCGGCGCTGGCCGAAAGCCTGCTGGAAAGTGAGCTTTTCGGCCATGCCAAGGGCGCCTTCACCGGGGCGGACCGCGAAAGCATAGGCCGGTTTGAGGCTGCCCACGGCGGGACCATTCTGCTGGACGAGATCGGGGATATTTCGCCCCTGATCCAGCTCAAGCTCTTGCGCGTACTGGAAGAAAAGGAGATCGAGCGGGTGGGGGAGACAACACCGCGTAAGGTGGATGTGCGCGTCGTGGCCGCCACCCATCGCGACCTCAGAAAAGCCATCGCCGAAGGTTCCTTCCGCGAGGATCTCTATTACCGGCTCAACGTCATGAACATCCATGTGCCACCGCTGCGGGAGCGCATGGACGATATCCCGCTGCTGATCGAGCACTTCTGCATCAAATTCAACAGGCAGTATGCCAAGTCCATCGTGGGCGTCTCCACAGAGGTCATGGATATTTTCATGCGCCACGGCTGGCCGGGCAATGTACGTGAACTGGAGCATGTCATTGAGCGGGCATTCGTGCTGTGCGAAGGGCCGGTGATCCTGCCCGACCACATTGCGCTGGAGACGGCTTCGCTGCAGACATGCGGGCTGCCGCCAGCCGCTGGCGCCGGGGACGAAAAGGAACGCCTGTTGGCCGTGCTGGAAAAGAACGCTTGGAACATCAGCCGGAGCGCCCGCTGTCTCGGCATGAGCCGTTGGACTCTGTACCGGCGGATGCTCCGCTATGGTCTGGTGCGTCCCGAAACAGGGATGTAGCTAGCGCACAGTATTGTTGCACCATTAATGTGCTGTCTGCTACACAAATGCATATTTTCTTTTTTCCTCTCTACATTTTTAATGATAATATATTGATATTATAGTAAAAAAAAATAGTGAACGCCATCAGGACTGGCATGGCTCTTGCTTTTATCCAGTAAAGCCTGGCGGTCCGGCGGAAAGTTTATCGTGCCGGCGGCCGTCTGATGCCGAAGATTGTTGCGACAGTTCGGGGTCAAGGTCCATGAAAGCGCCTGCGCAAAGCTGCCGTAAGCCGTGCAGTGAGGGAGCAGGGAAAAGGACGTTGTATGCCACACCGCCACGCGACTTTTCCCAGCGCCCAGTCCGCCGAAAAGCTCGGCCTTTCACAGACGGTCCGGAAGGGGCCTGATTCCGGGAAACCTCAGGAGACTGGCATGAACAGAATCATCGTCAATTGGATGTATCCGCGCTCGCTGACCACGGTTTTCATGCGGGCTATCACCAACCGTGGAGATTTCCACACCATTTTTGAGCCCACCCTGCCCATCTACTGGCGGGACAGGCATGAGCCCGGCGTCCAGTCACACCAGGACTACGAAGGCTGGCCCGTGGTCTATGAGGACGTCATCAAAAAAGATCTACAGCATCGCGGAAAAAAGCCCCACCTTTATCAAGGAATGTCCCTACCACGCCATCGACAAGTACCTGGCTGACGAGGAGTATCTGCGTCGCTGCACCCACATGTTCCAGATTCGCAACCCCAAGTACGTCGTCCTGTCCTTCTGGAAAGTGATCGGTTCGCAGCGTTCTATGCGCATCGAAGATGTCGGCCCCGTAGCTTCGGACAGGATTTTCAACCGCATCACCGAGCTGGGCCTGCATGCCCTGGATAACGGCAAGACGCCCTTGGTCATCGACGGCGACGACTTCCAGAACGACCCCGCCGGCATCATGGCCGCCTGGTGCGATGCCATGGGCCTTGAGTTCAAGCCGGAGACCCTCACCTGGACGCCGGAATGGCGGCCCGAGTACGACCACTGCAAGGACTTCTACTATGACGTCAGCGGCAGCACCGGCATTCAGAAGAACATGGAGGCCTTCCTGTATGACGAAAAGCTGGTCGATGCCATCTTCGAGGACCTGCCCATGCTCAGGATGCTGTATGAGCACTGCCTGCCCTATTACGAAAAGCTGTACGCGTATCGCCTGAAGCCCAAGAAGCTTTAGACAGTACGCATGCCTCACCCCGTCGCACAGCGGCGGAGCGGGGCGGGGGGGCGGAGCCGGGTCACGGCTCCGCAAGCCCCCTTTCCGCCATATTCCGGCCGGGCGCAGGTCCGGCAGCGCCTGAAGCTACCAGGGGGAATGCCGTGGACACCAAGGAAGGACATCTGGAGATCATCAACGCGAGCAAGGTCTATGACCCGGAAGGGGTCAACGTGCTTGCGGTGGATAATTGCAGTTTTGAGATTCAGGCCGGAGAGTTCGTGGCCATCGTGGGCCCGTCGGGCTGCGGCAAGACCACGCTGCTCAACATGACCGCCGGCTTTGAGAGTATTTCTCAGGGAGAAATACGCATGGACGGCAACGTCATTGCGGCCCCAGGGCAGCCCCCCAGGCCGGGTTCGGATCGTGTGGTCGTGTTTCAGGGCGGAGCCCTGTTCGACTGGATGACGGTGCGCCAGAACATCATGTTCGGCCCGCTGGTCACAGGATCCATGACGGAAAGCGAAGCCGGAGCGCGCGCCATGGAGCTGATCCGCATGGCGGGCCTCAAGGGCTATGAGAACGCCTATCCCATCCACATTTCATCGGGCATGAAGCGGCGCGTCGAGATCCTGCGGGCCCTAATCAACGAGCCCAAGACGCTGCTGCTGGATGAACCGTACAGGGCTATGGACGCCATCACCAAGTCCGTCATGCACCAGTTTCTTCTGGACATGTTCGACAGGGTACACAAGACCGTGCTCTTCATCACCCATGATCTGGACGAAGCCATCTACCTTTCGGACAAGGTAGGCATCATGACCACCAGACCGGGCCGTTTCAAGAAGTGGATCCATGTGGATCTTCCTCGGCCGCGTACCTTCAGGACCAAAAAACTGCCGGAATTTCTCGAATACAAGCGCCAGACCATCGAAGCCGTGCGGGAAGAGGCCCGGAAGTCCTTTGAACGCGGCGAACGCGAGGGCGCGTGATCTCCCGGCGCTGTCGGACAAAGCGGAGGAAAAGCCATGTCGAATACAGCTCGGGCGGTGAAGCCGCCCCTTATGCAGGTTGAACATGTCAGCGTCAGCTTTGGTGATAGAAAGATCCTGGAGGATCTTTCCTTCAGCATAGAGGGGGCCTTCACCTGCATTTGCGGCCCGTCAGGGTGCGGCAAGACCACGATCATGTCCATACTGGCTGGCTATTTCACGCCGCAGGAAGGGAGCTGCCTTTTTGAAGGCCAGCCGCTGCACGGGCCCAGCCCGGACCGTCTGGTGGTCTTTCAGGAAAATACGCTCTTCCAGTGGATGACCCTATGGGACAACACCATGTTCGGCCCGCGCATCCAGGGCAAAAACCTGAAGGAAGCCGAAGAAAAAGCAAAGGAATTGATACATCTTACGGGCCTTGACGGATTTGAAGGCAAGTTCCCCGGCCAGCTTTCTGGCGGCATGCAGCGCCGTGCAGAGCTGATCCGCGCCCTAATCAACGAACCCCGCATATTGCTGATGGATGAGCCCTTCCGCGGCCTTGACGCTATGACACGGGGCATGATGCAGGAATATTTCCTGAGGATTTTCGAAAGTACGCGCACCTCCATGCTGCTAATCACGTCGGAGCTGGATGAGGCCGTCCTGATGGGGGACGATGTCTATCTGCTCTCCATCATGCCGACTACCATCAAGAAAAAGATGTGCGTTGATCTGCCCCGGCCGCGTCTGATGGAGCATCAGACCTGCGCGGAGTTCGCGGAAATCCAGGCCGAGGCCTTTGCCGCGCTGGAGTCCGAGGCACTGAAATCCTTTGAGCATGTTCCAGGGATGCGTTGAGTCCGGTAGAGCTCCTCGTTCCCTCATACCGTCCAAGCCCGCAGCCGCCGGGTCGGGCGGCGAAACGCAAGACGGCGGCATCGCGGAGGTTGCCATGAGTAAAAATCGCTTCAAATTCAGGGTGGAAAACGGGATCACCTTGGTAACTCTTCTGATAATCTTCGTGGCCTGGTTTGAAGTGACCCGCAGAGGCGTTGTTCCCAAGATCTTCATCCCCTCGCCCTATGATGTCTGGAAGGGCTTTGAGGAAACCATCTTCCAAGGCTACCACGGCAACGGCCTCATCTATCACTGCATGGTGAGCCTGGGGCGCGTGCTGCTGGGCTGGGTGACCGCCTGTGTGGTGGCCATCCCCTTGGGCTTGGCTATGGGCCTGAGTTCCAAAATCCGGGCTGTGTTCGACTACCTGATCGAATTTTACCGCCCGTTGCCCCCTCTGGCCTATTACACCCTGCTCGTCCTCTGGTTCGGCATCGGCGAATTTTCCAAGATCCTGCTGCTATTCCTGGCGGCCATCCCGCCTCTAACCATCGGCGCGGTGGAAGGCGTCAAGGAAGTCACGCCTTCCGTGATCCAGGCCGCACGCTCCTGGGCGCCAACAGCAGACAGGTCTTCTTTAAGATCATCCTGCCCGCCACCACACCGGCCATCATCACCGCCATGCGCATCAGCCTGGGCTTTACCTATACCGTGCTGGTCGCCGCCGAGATCGTGGCCGCCACGGAGGGCATCGGCTGGATGGTCTGGGACGCCAGCAAGTTCATGCGTTCCGACATCATCTTTGTGGGCATCATCACCATGGGCATCACCGGCATCGGCCTGGATGCCTGCCTGCGCTTCGCGGCAAGGCACCTGCTGCGCTGGAAGCGGCAGTGAGTGCGTGTCGTCCGTCTACCTAACGGAGAGTGCTATTATGAGAAAGTTCATCTGTCTGCTGTTTACGACCCTGTTCGTCTTCATAACCCTGCAGCCGCTGCAGGCTGCGGACAAGCCGGAAAAGATCCGCATCGGCTATCTTTCCTTGGTCAATGGACAGCTTATTTCCAAGTATCTGCAGCTGCATGAAAAGGAGATGGGCATCCCCATCGAGTGGTTCCGTTTTAATTCCGGGCGCGACGTCAACACGGCCATGGCCTCCAACAGCCTTGATTTCGGCAACGTGGGCCTGCCCCCAGCCGCCATCGGCCTGGCCGGCGATATAGACTACTGGGGCATCATGAACGCCAATGTGTTGGGCAAGGTGGAATCGCTTGTCGTGCGCAAGGACATCAATTCGCTCAAGGATCTTGAAGGCAAGACCGTGGTGGCCCCCTTCGGCTCCACCACGCATTACCTGCTGATCAAGGCCCTGCGAGATGCTAAGGTGGACATGTCCAAGATCAAGATCATGGACATGGCCCCCGGCGAAGCCCTAGCTCCGTTTATCAGGGGCGACATCGACGCCGCCTACATCTGGGAGCCGAGCCTCGGACTGGTCGTGCAGCACGGCGGCAAGATTCTGCTCACCAGCGAACAGATGGCCCAGCAGGGCTACCTCACTTGGGACGTGATCAGCGTGCAGCCGGCGTTCGCCAAGAAGTATCCCGAACTGGTTACCAAGTTCATCAAGAGCGAACTGGCCGCCATGGACTACTGGCGCGAGCATCCCGAAGAAGCGGCCAAGATCATCGCCAAGGAACTGGGCGGAATCTCCATCGATGACGCCAAGCGCATGATGGTCGGTACCCGTCTGA
>VOFD01001740.1_pt1 | contig 31707 bp, 37 predicted proteins | sample 5384101 | NCBI WGS metagenome assembly VOFD01 (sample SAMN12384723, study PRJNA508395) | human gut metagenome | isolation source: healthy gut C | host: Homo sapiens
TGGCGGTCTTTCTCCGCCTCTTTCTGCTCACGACTCTTGGTTTTCCGTTCCAGCTTACATTGCTCATGCTGGAGCTTCAACGCCTGCTGCGCCTTTGTTCCAATACCTTTATCCTGCAGTTGGCTTTGAATTTCGCGCTGCATACGTTTAGGATTGATTTTTCGCTCTATGGCTACTTCGGCTTGGATTGGGGACTGAATTTCAGCTTGTGCCAATTTTTCAGCAGAAACTCATAGACCTCATAATCTTTAGGCTCTGAGCCGAAAGTGATTTTGCATACCTCGTACTTGCCATTATCCGTTCTTTCGTATAGACCAATCCAAAACGGAGCTTCAAATAGGATGGTCAAACTGCTTTGGGGGCCTGTACTCATTCTTCTAAGAACTGCCCTTCAAAGTGATCCAGCCATTCCAGTAGGGCGCGATAGAGAAGCTGCTGTTGCTCAAAAATCGTTCTCCCAACAAAGGAATGTCTGCAAATTCCTGTGCATAGCCCTCGTTCGATTCAGCCGAGGTCTGTATGCTCCGGCGCAAAGCCGAAACCAGTTCCAATGCTTCGGCTTTGTCCATCTTATTCAGGTTGGTAATGACCACATTGCAGTCGAACAGCAGGGGGACTGGGCCGGAGGCGCAAGAGGCCATCAGTTCCTTGAAATATGCCCTGCCCTGATCGGTAACAGAATAGATGGTCTTATCCGCAAACTTGCCGCCTTTGACAATATCGCTTTGAAGATAGCCCTTATCGCTCAACTGGAGTACTTTTCTATAAATAGAAGGTACACTTATTTTTGTCCAGCGAGAAAGATGGTGGTACGCCACATTTTGAATGTCCAGGCGCTTTGGGGTTTCTCCAAAACAATGGTATAACTAAATCGATTGATGACATAACGACACCTCCACTTTTACTATTATCAATGATGCAGAATGGCGAAAATTGAGGACTGTCCCGGCTTTGAAATGTTCGGAGCGGATGTCAAGGCAGCTCGAAAGGCAAAACAGCTTTCCCGCAGTGCGCTGGCTGACATGATACATTGTGACAGCCGGTATCTTGCGAACATCGAAAACGAAGGCACGCTGCCCAGCCTGCCGGTGGTGATTCAGCTGATAAAAATATGTGGTCTGCCCGTGGAGCGGTACTTCAACCCGGAACTCATGCGGGAAGAAAGTGCGGAACGTCAGCGGGTCAGCCACAAGCTGCAGCTTTGCCCGGAAGAATACTTACCCATCGTAGAAGGTGCCATTGACGGTGCCTTACGAATCCATGAACAGGAAAAAGAGCCCGTGTGTGTCTGATTGTCATGCACGGTCATTGAGAGGATGCAAAAGCATCCTCTTTTTTTTTGCATTTTGCGGGCAAAACGGGGGTGTTGCGGTGTCATAGTAGTGGAGAAAGGTAACGTAGCAAGCATAGGGAGTGTAGCCACTCCCGGCAGAAATGCTTGCTGGGGAGTACCCCAGACCCCCAAGAAACGAGGTGAAACTATGACGAACCGAACCCGAAAAATTGTTCTGCGTGTTCCCGTGACGCCGGAGGAACAGGAACTTATCCGGCAGAAGATGGCTCTGCTGCACACACGGAATTTTTCTGCCTACGCCCGGAAGATGCTGATAGATGGTTATGTTGTCCACATCGACACCACCGACATCCGGGCGCAGACCGCCGAACTGCAAAAGATTGGTGTCAACATTAACCAGATCGCGCGGCGGCTGAACAGCATGGGGCCGCTGTACACACAAGACGTTGCGGACATCAAGGGAGCATTGGCGCAGATATGGCAGTTACAAAGATACATCCTATCAAGTCAACGCTGAAAAAGGCGCTGGACTACATCGAGAATCCGGCCAAGACGGATGAAAACAAGGGGCACGTCCATAACCACATCATCTTTTGCGCTGTGGACATGGTGAACCAGCGCAAGTATGTTTCCAACCGACAGAGTTATGCCTACATCCGGCGCACCAGTGACCGGCTGTGTAAGGAACATGGCCTGTCCGTGGTAATGTCCGGTCAAGACCGGGGCAAGAGCTATGCCGAGTGGGACGCGCACCGAAAAGGCACGAGCTGGAAGGCGAAGCTGAAAGCTACCATAGATACAACCATCCCGCAGGCCAAGGATTTTGACGATTTCCTACGGCTCCTGCAGGAGCAGGGCTACGAGGTCAAGTGGGGCAAGTATGTGTCGTTCCGCGCGCCCGGACAGGAACGGTTCACCCGCTGCAAAACGCTGGGCGAAGCCTACACCGAGGAAGCTATCACCGAGCGCATCAAAGGGCGGTTCGCGGAGCGGAAGCCCAAAGAAACCCGTAAAATTTCGCTGCGGATTGATTTGGAAAACAGCATCAAGGCCCAGCAGTCCGCAGGGTATGAGAAGTGGGCAAAACTCCACAATCTGAAACAGGCTGCCCGGACGCTGAACTTCCTGACGGAGCATGAAATTGATAGTTACCCGGATTTGGAAAATCGTGTGGCCGAGATCACCGCCGCCAACACCGAAGCTGCCGCCGCGCTGAAAGCGGCCGAACGCCGGCTTGCAGAAATGGCCGTGCTGATAAAGGATGTCACCACCTGTAAAGAACTGCGTCCACTGGTGCAGGAGTATCAGCGGGCCGCTGACAAAAAGCAGTTCCGGCGCAAGCACGAAGGCACCTTGATTCTCTATGAAGCTGCGGCCAAGGCCCTGAAAGAGAAGGGCCTCCAAAAGCCACCCGACCTTTACGCGCTGAAAACCGAGTATAAGCTATCGGCCGAGCAGAAAAAGCAACTGCAACAGCAGTACGCCGAAGTCAAACGCCAGATGCAGGAGTATGGCATCATCAAGCAGAATGTGGACGGTGTCCTATTCCCAAATCACAGGCAGGAGAGGGACAAGACCCTGTGAGCATTGTTTGACAACGACACATTACTTTTGACTGAAATAATGTGATTGTCAATTCACTGTTGACGAGCACACATTATTTCTATATAATATAATGTGTGAATGTCAAGTGAGGTGATAGCATGAACAACATGGGCAAAGTAGAAAAAATAGTGCAGTCTGCCCCCAATGGCATCATTACGGCCGCACAGTTGACGAAAGCCGGCTTACACCGGGGCTATCTGCATAATTTTGTCGAGAGCGGGGAACTGTATCGTTTCGGGCGCGGCCTTTATGTACAGAGCAGTGCATGGGAAGATGATTTTTACCTGTTGCAGCGGAAGTATAGCCGCGGCATCTATTCGCATGATACCGCCCTTTATCTGCTGGGCTATTCTGACCGCACCCCGGCAAGATACACGATGACCTTTCCCCAAGGGCTACAATGCACCGTCCTTAAAGCAGGAAGACTTGATCGTCAAGCGTGCTATTCCAGAAAATTATGACTTCGGCATTATTGAAATCAAATCGCCGTCCGGCAACCCGATTCGTGTTTACGATTTGGAACGGACGCTGTGCGACATCCTGCGCGGCAGCGGGAGCGATATTCAAATTGTAGGTGCGGCCATGAAACGTTATGCCGCATTCAAAGACAAGGACATTCACAAATTGATGCAGTACGCAGAAAGACTTCGTGTGAAGCCAAAGGTTCTGCGCTACATGGAGATTTTACTATGATTACAAAAAATCCGATGCAGTTAAAAGCCTATATATAAAAAGAAAGCTGCCGAGAAGCATATTTCCGCACAGCTTGTGATGCAGAACTATATGCTGGAAAGGCTGCTGGAACGCATTTCGCTTTCACCGTATAAGCATAATTTCATCATCAAGGGCGGTTTTCTGGTGTCTGCTATTGTTGGTCTGGATACACGAGCCACTATGGATTTGGACACGACTATCAAGGGCTTTACGCTGACCCATGAAGCTATCCTTTCCATTTTCAAAGACGTGTGCGCAGTCCAGATTGACGATGATGTACAGTTTGAAGTTCTGGGCGTTGCAGACATCCGGGAAACAGACGATTACCCCGGAATCCGGGTATCGCTGAAAGCTAACTATCCGCCGATCAGCGTCCCGTTGACGGTGGATGTCACCACCGGCGATATGATAACACCCCGCGAAATCGAGTACACCTTTTCAATGCTGTTCGATGACCGCACGATCAGCGTTCTGGCCTACAATCTTGAAACAGTTCTGGCCGAAAAGCTGGAAACGGTGTTGTCCCGAAACATTGCAAACACCCGTCCGAGAGATTACTACGACATCTACATTCTGTACGCTCTACGCGGGGCAGAGTGCGATAAGGCAACGCTGCGGCGGGCACTGGAACGGACAACGGAAAAACGTGGCAGTGCTAAAATCTTAACACAATACCCGGAGATCATGCAGGAAATCCGGGATAGCGATACACTTCGCAGGCAATGGAACAAGTATAGCAGGGAATACGACTATGCAAAGGATATTTCTTTTGATGATACCTGTAATGCGATTCAAAAAATCATGGATATCCAAGTATAAGACTTTTTGAGAAGTAGGTTAACGTAATTTATATAGGGGACAAAGATGAAAAAATCAGATATTTTTTGGCAGACTTATTTGAATCTTGAAAAAGAAGCAATTGAAGTATCAAAGTATATCTTTTTTACTGATGAAATTCTTGTAAATGGACCTAACGGAATAGTCACGCAGACTTGTACTTCACAGCTCGATGTGTTTTCACCGTATATTGCGGATTTGTTGGTACGGTGTTGCGTTCAAATAGAAGCCATTTCGAAGGAACTCTATTTTGACAATGGAGGAAATAAAAAGAGAGGTGATAGCAGCATCTTATTTGATGAAGACTGTTTGAAGTTGATCGACATTAAGTGGAAAACCCATGAAAAGAATGTTTTAATTGTTGCTCCGTTTTTTAATTTTACTAAAGACGAAAACCGTGTTTTAAAGCCGCTGAAAGAAGCTCACAAAAGACAGGGAACCTACTGGGAAAAGGCTTATCAAGCTGTGAAGCACGATAGATATTCTTCACTCCACAAAGGAACTGTAAAGGCTTTTATACATGCATTGGCAGCACTTTATTTATTGAACATTTATTACAGAAATACTTCGTGGGTTGTTAAATATCAAGAAGTACCAAATCTTGACTATAGCATGGGCTCGCAGATTTTTGCGGTTCGACCTCCCAAAGTGGTGAGCTTTGGTACGGAAACAATCCTGTTATAAGCACTAGTCCATATACTGTAAAATATAGGGATTCAGATTATCAAAATATAAAAAATTTACAAGATCAAGAACAGCAAGCATTGATTGACTACATGGAAAAACAGCCAGAGCTACACGATTCAGAGTTTCAATCTATAATGGAAGATGCTATAGAAAGAGAGAAAAAAAGACCCAACTCAAAAGACCGTACTATTTTGGGAACTTACGAAATATCGTTTGAATAAGAAAATTCCTTCAACACTAACATTTGAAGAACGAAAAACTCGATTAGTGAACAGTGAAGAATGGAATGGGTGGATACATCAAAATAACGACCACCTCTTAGAATCAGAACTTACAGAAGAAAATATTCAAAAGGAAATCGACAAAGTTGGAAGTCGTTGGGGAATGGAACTAATGAAGAAAATTCAAAGGTTTGAGTGGCTTCCGATTGCATTAAATACGGCACTTTGCGAAGTTTCAATTTTATAAAAAGCAAAACAAAGAACGCCGGACACAGCAGCCAGTAAGCTGCCATGTCCAGCGTTCTTTCATTTATTCACCCGTAAAATCAAACCTCTGTCCGTCAAAGTCAGCATCGGTCATGCGCTCCAACTTTGCAATGGTGCCGTTTGCCAGCCGCCGCATTTCCGTATCCATATCCGGCAGGGCAGCCAGCATCCGCGCCATCGTCCGGCGGCGGTCAGAGGTGTGGTACATACAGATTAAATTTTCTTCTTCCACGCTGAAATTCATGGTCAGACCTCCATTTCGTGTTGCTTGCTGCGGGCCGCTGCCTTTTTCGGGCTGGCGGCCTGTTTTGTTTCGGAAAGCTGCTTGCGAACGGAAGCACGGGGCTTATGAATGTTCTTATCTCGGTTCTCGTTTTTGTCAACCAGCGCGTAGATACCGAAACGGTCTTTCACGCTGGACAGGTGCAGGGACTTGTACGGCAGCATGGCAAGCAGCTGGTCCGTGTCCCGACTGGATGCCAGCTTGGTGAAATAAGGCGATACCTCGTATAATAAAATAGTAGTATTTATAGACCGCTCTCCAGCGGAATGCTACAATAGTTTCAGGGTGCTGTGGATTGGTGAGGCGTTACTACCGCAAAGACGGTTTTCGGGAGGCTCCAACCACAGCTTCTTTGTTGAAATGTTAATCAGTTAGATACCGCCAGACGGTTTATTTAGAACGAGGTTACAAGAGCAAAGAAGTCTGTGGTCCTGAACAGCATCGAAATAAATACGCCGGAGGTATCAAAATGGTTTGTGTTGGAATTGACGTTGCCAAGGATAAGCACGACTGCTGTATTCTCGACTCGGACGGAACGATTCGTGCTGACTGCTTTACCATCCCCAACAACATGGATGGATTTAAGCAGCTGCTTCAAACGATTCGAAACTGCACCAAAAAGTCAGACAAAATAAAAGTAGGACTTGAGGCTACCGGGCATTATAGCTACAACATTCTTGGATTTCTTCTTGACAATGACCTGGCCGTCTATGTCATGAATCCTTTGCACACCAACCTGTACCGAAAAAGTCTCAGCCTTCGCAAAACCAAAACCGATCGTGTGGATGCAAGAACGATTGCAACTATGCTATTGTCCGATGTAGACCTCAAGTCCTACACGGATACAGCATACCACAACGAAGAGTTAAAGTCACTAACAAGATACCGATTCGATAAGGTTCGTGAAAGAGCCAAGCTGAAGCAGTCAGTGTCCAGACTGGTCACGATCCTGTTCCCGGAATTGGAAAAGCTCGTTCCCTCTCTCCATATTGCTTCGGTTTATGCGCTCCTCAGTGAGTATCCCGGTGCAAAGCAGATTTCAGAAATTCATCTCACCAAGTCAGAGAAATTTGTTTCTCCGGCTTTTGCTTTTGCCTCCAATTCGCCCAGAGAGGGCGCATTGTTCAACACACCATCAATCATATTTTCGTTTTGTTCCGTGGAAAGTTCTGCGGTGCGCAGCGGATTTTCCCGCAAAAACTCCGGCACCTGCTGGAAGCCCACACTGTCGCAGTAGTGGGCTGTGTCCTGCCCGTTCTGATGCAGCACCACCACATCCGAAACAGACAACGAATGTCCTTTGAAGTCTGCCGGATAGTCCACATTGAATGTACGGTAGATGTCCTCCAACGTGGTGCCAGCAGTCAGCGGCGCGGCGTATACCTCTGTATAGTCGGCCTTGTCCACGGTCAAACCGGCAGCCTGCAGGCGGTCGTAAGGCTCAAAACGGTAATCGTGAGTGGAATCCTCATTGCGCAGCTGGTAGATAGAAAAGCTGTCCTGCTGCGGTGCTTCAAATCCTGCCGCTGCGTATTCTTCCACGGTCATTCCAGCAGCGGCCGCTTCCTGCGCGATCTCGGTCTGCACCTGTGCCTTGTAGTCCTGCAAGCTCTGGTCGAAGTCGGCCAGCTTGGGCGGTTCCGGCAAGTCATACTGGCCTTGGTTAAGCATCGAGCGGCAGTCCTGCACATAGGCCACAACCGCAGTGTAATAGGAAGTCTGTTCCGGCGAAATATTCTGTCCTTCCCGCAAAGCGGTGGTGGCGGTCTGCTCCATGGCCGAAAGGTTGCAGTGCTGTTTAAGGTACGGAATAAACTCGGTCAGCAGCATTTCACGCTCTGACTTGTCCTGCTCCCACGCTTCCGGGCCTTTGTTATGCAGCACGAAATTTTTCCAATTCTCGTCCTTAGTGTAGTATCCGTGGTAGTTCTGGATATACTGAACCAAAGAGCCCTCTCCGTCACCAAAATCCTGCCGTCCCTCGTAGTTATCTGGCTGGCCGTTCAGAGTAAAATCAATACGGAATGCGGTCTTGTCGTACCAGCCGCCCGTGTAGCCGTCCTTTTCTCGTTCTGTGTGCTGGGTAGTGTCCAGTTCTTCAAAGACACGGTTTGCCACAGACAGTGGCATGATTTCGCCGTCCTGCAGCTTGTCACTTTCACTCCACAGAATTGTGACCGTGGGCTCTGCGGCGGGGTCTGGAATTTTAACGGGTGCGGGAATTTCATTCGCTTTTTCTGCTGCCTCTTGGAATGCCGCCAGCTTGTCACCCAGAATAACTTCCGACACCTGACCGTCTGCCCCAGCAGAGCAAGAGCTTCCTCTGGCAGGGTCAGACCGGGTGCGTCCAGTTGGCCGCCGTCCAGAGCCTTATTATCCGGGCCATACAGGGTGTAGTCATAGCCGGAATCACAGGTCTGGATGAACAGGCTGCTGCCGTTGTCCAATGCAAATGCAGCCTCCTGCGCAGCAGAAAGTTCTGCTTCCCGCTGCTGGCGCAGTTCTGCCAGATGTTCGTCCAGTGCGGAGATCAGTTCATGGGCCGTACTGCGGATAATTTCCAGAGAGGCTTTCAACTCGGCCAGTTCCCGGCCCGAACTCCACCCGGCCACATAGCCAAAGGAATACTCGGACGTGTCCAGCCCGTAATGCTGGCAGACTGCATAAGCTACGCTTTCGGCCTGCACCTCGCGGGTGCGGCTGTCCGGGCGGTTGGTCTGTTCCGGGTCGGTGGGGTCGATGGCGTGAAGTTTGGCGTGGGCAATTTCATGGATGGCTGTCTTGATGGTCTGTAACTGGCTCATGCCCTCCTGAATTGCAATGCGGTTGTCGAGCAGATGAAAGTACCCATGCGCGCCGCCCTCGATGCCCTCAAACCCGATGGGCACCGGGGATGACTGTTCCAATGCCTTGAAAAAATCTTGGTAGTCCTGCACGCTGCCGGACAGTTCATTCACGGCAATAGAGGGCAGCGGTTCACCCTCGGTCTGGCTGACATCAAACACAGACACCACCTTGAACGCCGGAATCTGCACCGTTTTTTCTTCCATCAGCGGCTTGCCGTCCTTGTCCAGAATCGGCTTGCCCTGTTCGTCCAGCTTTTCCATCTTCTGCTTGACCTTATACGGCGCAGGAGCAAGGATCTTGATGCCCTTTTCGCCCTTTTTCACGGTGCGGTGGAACGTGTCTTTCCACTTGTTGAAGCCCGCCACCAGCTGGCCGCCCTGCATGGCGATCAGCAAGGTGTTGTTGAAGCTGTAATTGTGGAACTTCGCCATCGTGGTGAGGTAGGCTTTGTAGCGGTCGCTGTCGAACAACTCTTGAATCCCTGTTTCCAGCCGGTCCGTAATTTCTTTCATCCGCTCTGCGCTGTCTTTGCCGTTCAGAATGATGGGGAGAACTTTTGCGGCTGCGGCTCAGCTCTGCATAGGCGGCGGGATATTGGCCGCATCCCGCAGGATTTCCGGCGCAGGAAAGGACAGCACCCGGTATTCCTCCGGCACGGGCTGGCCTTCGTGGACTTTCTGCCACTCGTCCCCACTTTTGACAAGATAGCCGTATTGGGTGAACGCGCCCTGCTCCTGCTGGGCCACATACCGGCCAAACTGTGCCGTGTCGATGCCTCCTTTCCATTCCTCCGGCATATCCACCATGCCGGAGCGGTTCAAGTAGTAGTCGCCCAGCTGGGCAGGCCCGTGTACTTCTGGCAGGTGCACATAATAGTCCACGTTTTCGGGAAAGTCTGTGATTTTCCCAATGCTGGAAAGCTCACTCTGCGGGGCTTGCAGAGCGGCGTTCAGTTCTGCACGTTCCCCGGCAGAGAGTGTTTCCAGTCGTGATGCCAGAAAGTTTAGCTCATCCACATTGGATGCCAGCACCATGTTGTAGGGAATCGCAAAACGCTTTTCTTCCTCGGCAAAATAGCCGGAAATGAAAAGGCCCTGCGGGTTATCGGACGAAATGTCGATTTGCCGCAGAGCCGCTTGTACCTGTTCGGTTGTAGTGGGCAGGTCTAGCCAGACACCATCACTGCTTTGCTGCTGATCTTGCAGCTGGATGGAAAATAATTCGCTCATTTGGTCACACTCCTTTTTTTGCTATCCTACGGATAGAGAGAGCCGGTTATGGCAAAATGAATGCTTCACCTTACCATAACCGGCCCTCGTATTTTTGCCTTACTCTTTGCGTTCTACCCGGTAATTGACGTATCCCGTATCTGCCAGAAGCACCGTTGCATCATAGGTTTTGCCTGTCTTTCTCGGAGTAGAGGCCCTTGATTTTTGCCTTGCCGTTTTTGAGCAGAGCAGCGGCGATCTTCGGGGTGAACGCCTTTTTGCGCTGCTCAAAGAAGCGGTCATTCTTCCACATCACGAACTGACAGCTACGATTTCCGCAGTAGAAGTTTTTCTTGCCCTCATCAGCACCGCGTAAATGCCCACGACAATCATAATCAGGAACGCTTGGAAACCCAGTGCCAGCAAAGACTTCAAATAATTCTGCCCGGTGCTGCGCCACTCGCTGCTGCCCATGGTGGCAAGCGGGATAGGGCCTAACGCTGTGACCACATAAATTTCAATCATGCGGCCGTAGGTCACAAGGAAGATGCAGATGGACAGGATGTTCATGGTCAGGCCCACCACAAGGGTCTGGAACCACAGGCTGAGCAGACTGCCGATGGTCATGCTTTCCAGTTGAAATTCCAGTCCGGGTATCGCGGTCAAAGTGGATGGATGTTTCACCGATGATAACGCCGGAGCTTTGGTTGACAACGCTCTGGGTGGCATCGAACACACCCATAACGATGTTCCATGTGTTGCTGACAATGAGGATGGCAAAGGCAGACTTGAAAATCCAGCGGAAGAACATAGAGGTGTCGAAGTCGTGCATATTGTTCTTTTCGGTAATCATCTGAATAAGCTCATGGCACATCACAAGGGCAAGGATAGCCGCTGCAATGGGCAGCACCACCGTTTCGGAAAGACTGCGCAGCATATTGAAAATTCCGCTGTTCCACGCCTGCGGGGTAGAGCCGACATCCGAAGCGATTTCGCCCACCTTGGCATGGACTTGCGGGAAGTGCAGACCGTTTCCAGCAGAATGTCCACGATCTCGTCCAGTTGTTCCCGGTCTATCCGGGGATTCTGGATGAGGGTGTCATACTCGATGTTCTCCAAAATCAGGCCCCGGTAGATTTGATAGGCCGTTTCCTTTCGGCTTCCGGTCCGTTCCGGCGGCGGTGCCGCTGCCTCGTCCTCGTCCAAAGGCAAGGGGTTTGGGGAATGGATAGGAATGGAATCGGTATTTAATCTCTCTTTCTTTTGTTTTTCTGTAATTAGTTTATCTTTATTTAATTGCATTGGATTTTCCAACGTAGGGTTTTCCTGCGTGGGATTCTCCAACGTTGGATTTTCCAATGTAGGTGAAACCGATGCAGGAACGGGCTGCGGCAGCTCGAAAATCACATAGTCTGCGCCGCGCAGCCGTCCTTTCTCGTCCCGTTCTCTGGAACGCTGGATGTAGCCCGCCTGTTCCAGTTCCCGGATGGCCTGCCGTATCGCATCGATGCTTTCCCGGTTGATACGGGCCAGTCCTTGCAGGGTGTAGTCCCAATCTTCCGGCAGGGAGAGCATTTGGGAAAGTAAGCCTTTGGCTTTCAGGGACAGGTTCCTGTTTCGCAGGTGGTGGTTTGACATGACCGTGTAGCCGCTGTTCTTTTCTACCCGAAAAACTGCCATTTCACGGATGCCTCCTTTCTGTTTTTGGGCAAAGAAAAAGCCGCAGGCTTTTTGTGAAAGTCTGCGGCTATGCCGATTGTTAGATATTCAATTCTTTGTGTTTCCGCACTCCATATCAATTACCACCGAAACAGTAATGTGATTTTCAATGCGTTTGTTGCGGAGTTTATCGCCCTCGCCATCGAACACAACATGACGAGAAAATAACGTAAAACGGAGGATTTCTACTAGATTTCTCTTTGTAGCGAAACTATCGCTTCGACGTGCTCGCTGTGCGGGAACATATCCACCGGGGTGCTGCTCTCCACTTTGTATCCCTTCCGGGTCAGCAGCTCCAGATCCCGGGCCAGCGTTTCCGGGTTGCAGCTGACGTAGACCACCCGCTTCGGGGCCATGCGGGCCACGCTCTCGATGAACTGCGGGGTGGAGCCCTCCCGCGGCGGGTCCATAAAGATCACGTCTGCGCGTTCACCAGCCGCAGCGGCTTCGCCGATCCACCGGGTGGCATCTGCGGCAAAGAAGCGGGCGTTCTTCACGCCATTGTGCTTTGCATTGCCTATGGCATCGTGCACCGCTTCGCGGTTCACCTCCACGCCCACTACCTGCTTTGCATGGTCGGCGGCGGTCAGGCCGATGGTTCCGATGCCGCAGTAGGCATCCAGCACCACTTCTTTGCCGGTGAGATGCGCCGCGTCCACCGCAAGGCCGTACAGCACTTCGGTCTGGGCGTGGTTGATCTGGTAAAAGCTGCGTGGGCTGATGGCATAGGTCTTGCCGCAGAGGGTATCCAGAATGAAGCCCTTGCCGTACAGCACCTTTTCCATATCGCCCAGCACCACGCTGGTTTTGCGGTCGTTCACGTTCTGGACGATGGTGGTGATGGCCACGCCCTGCTTTCCGGCTTCGGTCAGCAGGGCTTTGACAAAGTTCTTGGCACCCGGCAGCACCGGCTGAGCCGTCACCAGCACCACCATCACCTGCCCGGTCATAACACCGCGCCGCAGCAGGCAGTGACGCAGAAGGCCGGTGCCCTTATCCTCATTAAAAGGCTGGTAATGGCAGGTGCCCGCTGCCGCACGCACGGCCAGCATGGTCTTGTCCAGCACTTCGTCCTGCAGCAGGCAGCGTTCCACCGGCAGCACCTTGTGACTGTTCGCTGCGTAGATGCCGGAGGTGAGTTTTCCACCCCAGCCGGTGGTAAAGGTGGAAATCACCTTGTTGCGGTAATGGTAAGGGTTTTCCATGCCCCGGATGGCGTTCACCGGGCCGTATCTGCCCAACAGCTTTTTCACGGTCTCTTCTTTCTGTTTCAGCTGTGCGGCGTATTCGGTGCCCAGCATCGGGCAGCCGCCGCAGTTTTTGGCACGCAGTTTGCAATCCATCTTCCGCTCTCCTTTTTACCCATAAGGGTCATACAGATCATATTCTTCCGCTTCCAGATGCTTTTCCTCCAGCACCTTTATGGCCTGTTCCAGCTCGCTCTGGCCGCAGCCGCTCTCGCTGACCAGCGCGCGCACCGCCGCGGCAAGGTCGCCGCCAAAGAGGGTGTCCAGCCGTTCGCGCATGCTCCACACATTATAGGCGCGCTGGGTGATGGCCGGAGTGTAGGTATTGCGGTTGCCATCCTTGCCGCTTTTCACCCAGCCTTTTTCTTCCAGCCGGTAAAGAAAGTTGAGCACGGTCGCCGGGGCCCAGCCCTTTGCGCGCAGCTTTTCGTCGATATCCCGCCGGGTGACGGGCGCACGGCAGGCCCACACCGCCAGCATCACCTGCTCCTCTGCCGCCGAAAGCGGCTTTACACTGTCCGGGATGCCATACATCCTGCTGTTCTCCCTCCCTTTGGCATCTTTTTTGCTTTTACGTTTGTCTTTGTTTTATTATTATACCTGTTTTCCCGCCAAAGTGCAAGAGCCGGAAACGCCGATGAAATCAGGCTTTTTCAGCTCTATTTTACATTTGTCTTTGTTTTTGTTTTCTATCAAGGACATTTGTGTGCTTTGTGCCCGCACAGGGGCTTTTGTGCCGTATCTTTGTGCAAAAGATGCTCTTGTTTTTGCCCCTGCAAAACCGGTATACTACGGCTACAGCAATCAACAGAACGCACCGCAGAAAACCGCGGTGCTGTGCGATACAGGAAAGGGAGAGTTCATTATGGCACGAGTATATAATTTCAGCGCAGGTCCCAGCATGCTGCCCGAGAAGGTTCTCAAGCAGGCTCAGGCAGAGCTGCTCGAGTATGGCGACAGCGGCCAGAGCGTGATGGAGATGAGCCATCGCAGCAAGTGGTTCGACGCCATCATCACGGACACCGAAGCCACCCTGCGCCGGGTGATGAACATTCCGGATAACTATAAGGTCGGTTTCTTTCAGGGCGGTGCGACCCAGCAGTTTGCCATGGTCCCGCTGAATTTCATGACCACCGGCAAAGCAGATTACCTTGTCACCGGCAACTTCTCGAACCTTGCCGCCAAGGAAGCTGCCAAGTTCGGCGAGGTGAACATTGTTGCTTCCAGCAAGGACAAAAACTTCACCTACATCCCGGACGTGAACGCCATCAACTATGATAAGGATGCCAGCTACATCCACATCTGCCAGAACAACACCATCTTCGGCACCCAGTCGTCGAGGTGCCTCAGGTGGAGGGCGTGCCGCTGGTGGCAGATATGAGCTCCATGATCCTCTCCAAGCCCGTGGACGTGACCAAGTACGGCTGCATCTACTTCGGCGTCCAGAAGAACGTCGCACCCGCCGGTATGGCCATTGCCATCGTCCGGGATGACCTGCTGGGCCATGCAGCCGACAACGTGCCCACCATGATGAACTACACCACCCTGCTGAACAAGGACAGCATGTACAACACCCCCGCCCTGCTGGTGCATCTACATGACCGGTCTGGTGCTCAAGTATCTGGAAAACGACATCGGCGGCCTGGCCAATATGCAGAAGATCAACGAAGCCAAGGCCAAGGTCCCCTGTACGACTACCTCGACGGTCAGAACTTCTTCAAGAATCCCGTGGAGCACCGCTACCGCAGCACCATGAACGTGACCTTCACCAGCCCCAACCCCGACCTGGACAAGAAGTTCTGCGCCGAGGCCGCCGAGGCCGGGTTCGTGAACCTGAAGGGCCACCGCCTCGTAGGCGGTATGCGCGCCTCCATTTACAACGCAATGCCCGCCGAGGGCATCGACAAGCTGGTGGACTTCATGGAGAAGTTCCGCAAGGCAAATGCATAAAACCCTCTCTGCCTCACTTCGTTCGGCAGCTCCCCCGAGGGGGAGCTTTTTATCAGAAGGACAACTTGATCGAACCCGCTTTCTAAGCTCACCCTTCGGGAGAGCTGGCACGGTGCAAGCCGTGACTGAGAGGGTTCTCGTATAACAGAAGGGAAATCTGGACTATGTACACCATCAAAACTTTGAACGCCATCAGCCCGGTGGGTCTGGCAAAGCTGAACAACAAGCAGTTTGACGTGGCTGTGGACACCGATGCCCCGGACGGCATCCTCGTTCGCAGCGCTGACCTGCTGAACACCACCTTCAACGACAATCTGCTGGCCATCGCCCGCGCCGGTGCAGGCGTCAATAACATCCCCCTCGACCGGTGCAGTGAGCAGGGCATCGTGGTGTTCAACACGCCCGGTGCCAACGCCAATGCTGTGGCCGAGCTGGTCATCGGAATGCTGATCGCCGGCAGCCGCAATGTGGCCGTCGCTGCCCAGTGGTGCCAGGGCCTTGCCGGAGACCCGGCCATGGCCAAGACCGTGGAGAAGGGCAAGAAGCAGTTCGTGGGTAACGAGATCAAGGGCAAGACCCTCGGCGTCATCGGTCTGGGTGCCATCGGCTCCCGCGTCGCCAACTGTGCCATCGAGCTGGGCATGGAGGTCTACGGCTACGACCCCTACATCTCCATTGATGCTGCATGGAACCTGAGCAGTCAGGTCCGCCACTGCGTCAACCTGAACGACATGCTGCCCCTGTGCGACTACATCACCATCCATGTGCCCTACCTGCCCACCACCAAGGACACCATCAACGTCCAGACCCTGGCCCTGTGCAAGGACGGCGTCAAGATCCTGAACTATGCCCGCGGCGAGCTGGTCAACACCGAAGCCCTGCTGGAGGCCCTCGACACCGGCAAGGTGTCCGGCTATATGACCGACTTCCCGTCGGAAGCCATTCTGGGCAAGCCCGGCATCGTGCACCCCCATCTGCACCCCGCATCTGGGCGCTTCCACCCCGGAAGCCGAGGACAACTGCGCCGTGATGGCTGCAAAAAAGGAGCATGAGCGACTACCTGAAGAACGGCAACATCATCCACTCGGTGAACATGCCGGAGGTGCCAACCAGCCCAGAGCCGGCGGCAAGCGCATCTGCATCAGTTACTATGGATATCAAGAAGATCGCACTGTTCGCCGCCGGTATTCTCTGTTCGGCTCTGCCGGTTTCAAGCACTGTTGCTGTCCAGCAAGGACGCCAAGAAGGTCTACACCCAGACCACTGCTGCCGTGCTGCGCATGAAGGACTCCACCATGGAGACCGTCAGCAAGGTCCAGGAGCAGGCCGGTGACATTCTGGCCGATGCAAAGGCCATCAACGAGGCTCGTGCTGTTGAAGCCGAGGCTGCTGTGATCGAGGATGCCGCCGAGGAGACCACCGAAGAGACCGCTGAGTAATTTTCGGTTTGTAAAGCACTGAAAGCCCCAACGTGGCTTTCGAGCCGCCTTCGGGCGGCTCTTTTTTGTGAGAGTGGGGCCGCAGGCGTGCAGGATATAGCAGCCTGACGCTGCGGCAAAAAGATAGAGAAGGATATTTGATATATGAAATGTACCATTCTGCATGAAGGCAAAGGCCGGATGCGTGTGCATGTGGAAAAAGTCCGCATGACTTTGCACCGTGCCGATGTGCTGGAAGCATATCTGAACCACCATGATGCCATCGTCCATGCCGCCGTTTACGAGCGCACCGGCGATGTGGTCATTACCTATACCGGCAAGCGTTCCGCTGCCATCGCTGTACTGGCGGGCTACAAGTTCGATGTGGCCGAGTATGACGCTCTGGTCACCTCCGCCGACAGCCGCAGGCTGAACCGGGAATATCAGGATAAAATGTTCGATCTGGTGGCAGGCCGCTGCCTGCGCAAGCTGTTCCTGCCCGCACCCCTTGACGCTGCCTACACCGCCTTCCGCTCCATCCGCTTTCTCTGGAAGGGTGTGCGCTGCGTGCTGAGCCGCAGGCTGGAAGTGGAGGTGCTGGACGCTTTGTCCATCGGCGTCTCGCTGCTGCGCGGCGACTTTGGCACCGCCGGTTCTGTCATGTTCCTGCTGAATCTGGGCTCTCTGCTGGAAGAGTGGACCCGCAAGAAGAGTCTGGACGATCTGGCCCGCAGCATGGCCCTGAACGTGGACAAGGTGTGGGTGCGCAGCCAAGGCACCGAAGTGCTGGTGCCTCTGACCAAAGTACGCTCCGGCGATGAGGTGGTCGTGCGCAGCGGCAACATGATCCCGCTGGACGGCACCGTGCTGGAAGGCGAAGCCATGGTGAATCAGGCCGCTCTGACCGGCGAAGCCATGCCGGTGCGCAAGGCAGAGGGCTCCACCCTCTATGCCGGCACCGTTGTGGAGGAGGGCGAGTGTGTCTTTATCGCCAAGGCTGAGGGCGGTTCCAACCGCTACGATAAGATCGTGGCCATGATCGAGGAATCCGAAAAGCTCAAGTCCAGCACCGAGAACCGTGCGCTGGTTCTGGCCGACAAGCTGGTGCCATGGTGTCTGGGCGCAACGGTGGTCACCTATCTGCTCACCCGCAACGCCACCCGCGCCATCTCCTGCCTGATGGTCGATTTCTCCTGCGCCGCTCAAGCTCTCCATGCCGCTGGCCGTTCTTTCCGCCATGCGCGAGTGCGGCGCAAGCCACATCACCGTCAAGGGCGGCAAGTATCTGGAAGCGCTATCTCAGGCCGACACTATTGTGTTCGACAAGACCGGCACCTCTCACCCGTGCCACCCCGCAGGTAGTGGAGGTCGTACCCTTCTCCGGCTGTAACGAGCGCGAAGTTCTGCAGCTGGCCGCATGTCTGGAAGAGCACTTTCCCCACTCCATGGCCAACGCCGTGGTGCGTGCCGCCAAAGAGCGCGGCATTTCCCATGAGGAGATGCACTCCGAGGTGGAGTACATCGTGGCCCACGGCATTGCAAGCCGCGTAGGCGGCCAGCGCGTGGTCATTGGCAGCCACCACTTCGTCTTTGAGGATGAAAAGTGTACCATCCCCACAGCCGAGCAGCAGAAGTTCGATGCCCTCAAGCCCGCGTATTCGCACCTGTACATGGCAGCCAGCGGGCAGCTGGTGGGCGTCATCTGCATCTCCGACCCGCTGCGCCCGGAAGCCGCCGCTGTGCTGAACGGCCTGCGTGCGCTGGGCATCCGGAACACCGTCATGATGACCGGTGACAGCGAGCGCACCGCTGCCGCCATCGCAAAGCAGGTGGGCGTGGACCGCTTCTTCGCCGAGGTTCTGCCCGAGGACAAGGCCGCCTTCGTCCAGAAGGCCAAGTCCGAGGGCCACACCGTCGTGATGATCGGCGACGGCATCAACGACTCCCCCGCCCTCTCCGCCGCCGACATTGGCATCGCCATCAACTCCGGCGCTGCCATCGCCCGCGAGATCGCAGACGTGACCATCAAAGCCGACAGTCTGGAGGAGCTGGTGGCCCTCAAGGCCATCGCCAACTCTCTGCAAAAGCGCGTGCACGCAAACTACCGCTTCGTGCTGACCTTCAACTCGGCCCTCATCGCGCTGGGTGCTCTGGGCATCCTGCAGCCGGCCTCCTCTGCCATGCTGCATAATCTCTCCACCATCGGCATCAGCCTGAAGAGCATGACCAATCTCCTGCCGGAGAACAAGGCTCCGCAGCTGAAAGCATAATTACCGCAAAAAATAACGCCGTGTCTGAACATTCGACACGGCGTTATTTTTTATCTGTTATTCCAGCCCGATCTGCTGTGCATACTCTTCCAGCAGCTCCCGCTCCAGGAACGGAGTCTTGACACCCTCGCGGTCACGGTAGGTCTCGTGGCCCTTGCCAATGACGGCGATCAGGTCGCCCTCCTGCGCGTGGTCCACAGCGTAGTGCAGGGCATCCAGGCGGTCCGGGATCTCTACGAACTTTGCGTCCGGGTTGCCCTTGTTCATGCCCACGCGGATGTCCGCGAGGATGTCCTCCACCTTCTCAAAGCGGTTGTTGTCCTCGGTGAGGATGGAGAAATCAGCCATCTTGGCGCAGATCTCGCCCATACCGTAGCGGCGCAGCTTGGAGCGGTTGCCGCCGCAGCCGAACACCACCACGAGGCGGTGGGGGTGGTAGGCCCGCAGAGTGGTGAGCAGGCTCTCGGTGGAGACCTCGTTGTGGGCGTAGTCCAGCAGGATGGTGAACTTCCTGCTGATGGGCACCAGCTCGACCCGGCCCTTGACCACGCAGCGGCCCAGGCCCTCGTGGATGGCCTCATCCGGCAGGCCCAGCACCTTGCCCACGGCGAGGGCAGCCAGTGCGTTGTAGACGCTGAACTCGCCGGGCATATTCACCTTCACGTCCATCTCGTCCTTGCCGGTGACATGGAACTTCACGCCCAGAAAATCGTGGGTGCGCAGCAGTTCAAAGCCGGTCTCGCGGTAGTCCGCCTGCTCAGCGCGGCCATAGGTGACAAGGCGGCAGGTGTGGCCTTCCAGCAGTGCTTCGGTATTCTCATCGTCAATGTTCACCACGCCCACATCGCAGCGCTTGAACAGCTGGCCCTTCCAGCTGCGGTACTCCTCAAAGGTCTTGTGCTCGCCGGGGCCGATGTGATCCGGCGAAAGGTTGGTGAACACGCCCACATCGTAGTGCACACCGGCCACGCGGTCCATCATCAGGCCCTGGCTGGACACCTCCATCAGGGCCGTGTCGCAGCCGGCATCCAGGAACTCCCGAAAGGTCTTTTGCAGCTCGTAGCTCTCCGGAGTAGTGTTGGCGGTATCCTTGTGGCGGCCCATATAATAAATGCCGTTGGTGCCGATCATGCCCACCTTGCGGCCTGCGGCTTCCAGCACGCTCTTGATCATGTGGGTGGTAGTGGTCTTGCCCTTGGTGCCGGTCACGCCGATCATGGTCATCTGGCGGGAGGGGTTGCCGAACAGGTTGGCGCTCATCAGTGCCATGGCATAGCGGCTGCTTTCCACCTTCACCACGGTCACGCCCGGCACGGCGGTCAGGTCGATGTCGTGCTGGATGACCAGCGCGTTGACGCCCTTTGCCACGCAGTCGGCGGCAAAATCATGGCTGTCCCGCTGGGTGCCCACGATACAGACGAACAGCAGGCCGGGCGCGGCTTTGCGGCTGTCGTAGATGATATCCGAGATCTCGGTGTCCAGACTGCCCTGCGCAAGGGTAAAGGGCACGCCTTCCAGTAACTGTTCCAGTTTCATACTGCACACGCTCCTCAAAACATTTTGTCACATGGGGTTTTCTTCGTTATTTGCGGTCATGCGGGCGGGGTCGGTCAGCGGTGTTTCTTCCGCAGCTGCCGCCGTATCGTCCGCAGGCTGGGCCGCAGCGGCATCCTCTGCACCGTCTGCCGCAGTATCCTCGGCAGCAGAGGTGTCAGGCTCTTCCGGCACGGTCTTTTCCGGCACTACATAACCGGAGGGCAGGGTCGGCTGGCCTTGTGCAAAGTAAATTTTACGGGTGCTGCCCGCGCTGACATGGCTGAAATCCAGTCTGCCGGTGTCGGTGGGGGCACAACCCTTGCCGTCGGCATTGGTCAGCACATAGCGTGCGCGGTCCAGCTTATAATCCAGATCGTTCCGTGTACCCAGAAGCACACTGACACGATCCTGATACAAAAATGCCATCTGGTCGGTGTCCGCAAATTCCATGCGGGTCACATCGTCCAGCATCCCATACTCTTCCAGCTTTGCCTGCAGCTCATTCAGCGCATCCAGACGGTCGTCCGTCTGCACCGCTGCCGAAGCTGCTGCCGAACCGGATGCATCCGATGCCGCCGGGTCTGCCTGCGCTGCAAAGGTCAGCTGGTCGCCGGGTGTCACCGACACCGGCTCGCCGCCGTACAGGGTCTTGAGTTCTTCCGGCTGGGCAGACTCGCAGGCTAGGATCTTGAACTGATCCGAGAGGGTCAGCCAGCCGCTCTTCGTCTGCATGGCATAGGTAGGCACCGCCTCGGTCACCTGCACCACCACCGTGTTGGGGTAATCCCGAACCACCCTGATGGATTCCAGCAGCGGGAACTGCTTTTCCAGTTCCGCTTCCTTGGCGGCGGGGTCAAAGCTGAAAATGTTCTCTTCGGTCTGCACACCCAGTGCCTGCAGGATCTGGCTGCTGGAATAGCCGCCCACCTCCTGCACCACGGTGCCATCCGCCGTCTGCACCTGAATGGTGCCGATCTTAAACAGCATGGTCATGGTCAGGTAAACACCGGCGGCGATCACGGCCAGCAGGGTCACAAAGGCCATCAGCCGCCGCAGCATCCGCCGCCGCTTCAGTGCAGCGCGGGTCAGGCGGCGCTTCTTGCGTTTTTCCCGCTGTACCGGGTCCCGGACCTGCTGTTGCTGCGCCGGGCGCAGGCGCTGGTTTTTGTAGCGCTGCTGCGCTGCCTGAGCTGCTGTCTTGCGCGGCTTCTGCCCCTGTGAACGGCGCTGCTGCGGCTTGCGGGCCGTGCCGGATGCACGCTGTTCCGGCTGGGCCGTGCGGCTTCGCTGCGCGGTACGGTTCCGGTTCTGGCCGCTGGTGCGCCGGGTGCCGCTCTGTTCGGTGCGGCGCGGCTGCGAAGGGAACTCGATGCTGTTATCGGTACGGGTGCGGCGCACCGTACCATTGGCGGTGCGGTCCGGCGCAAAGCTCAGCGGTTCCCCGTTGAAGCCATAGCGCCCGTCCGCACTGCCGGAAGATCCTTTTTGTTGTGAAGGCGGCGGAGTATGCTGCAGGTCTTTCCGCAGGTCGTAGATATTGCCGTTGTTTCTGTTATTGCGGTATTGCTGCATGGCGCACACCTCCTTTCCGGTTTAGGTTTTGTTTTACTTCTGCACCAGTTTCATCAGAGCGTCTGCAATACGGTCAAGGCTGTCATCCACCGACAGGCTGCGGGCATTTTTGCCCATCTCAGCCAGCTTGCCGGGCTGTGCCAGCATGTCGGACACCGTGCTCACCAGCTTTTCGCCGGTCAGATCTTTTTCCTCGATCACCACAGCGGCATCGGCCTTCTGCAGTTCCATGGCATTGAAGTACTGGTGGTTCTCAGCCACATTGGGGCTGGGGATGAGCACGGCTGCACGGCCAACAGCTTCCAGCTCGGCCAGCGTCAGCGCACCGGCGCGGCTGATGACAAGGTCTGCCGCAGCCAGCAGTTCCGGCATATTGTTGATGTATTCCTTCACCACAAGGCCGTCGCCTTCCGCGAAGTTCTTTTCCTTTTCCAGATCCTTGAACAGCTGCACACCGTACTGGCCGGTAGCGTGGAGATGCAGCACCGGCTTCTTCTCGTGCTGTTCCCATGCGCACAGGTCGGCCACCACCTCGTTGACCCGGCGCGCGCCCAGGCTGCCGCCGAAGGAAAGGATCACGGTGCGGTCGCCCGCGCCCAGCTGGGCGCGGATGGCATCGCGGTCCTTTGCCTTGGTGAACACCTCCGGGCGCACCGGATTGCCCACCACGATGGTCTTATCAGGTGCGCCCAGCTTTTCCACAGCAGCAGGCACGGCGGCAAACACGAGATCCACATCCGGTGCCAGCAGCTTGTTGGTCACGCCGGGGAAGGCGTTCTGCTCATGAATGGCGGTGTGGATGCCCATTTTGGCGGCACAGCGCACCACCGGGCCGGACACATAGCCGCCGCAGCCGATCACAAGATCAGGTTTGACCTCCTTCATAATGGCCTTTGCCTTGGGGCCGGAGAGGGCCAGATTCCACAGCGTAACGATGTTGCGCTTGATGTTGTTCAGCGACAGCCTGCGCTGGAAACCGGTGATCTCGATATGGTGGAAGGGATAGCCCGCCTGTCCTACCAGACGGTACTCCATGCCCTCCTTGCGGCCGGCAAAGTGGATCTCGGCAGAAGGGTCTGCCTTTTTGATAGCACCTGCAATGGCAAGTGCCGGGTTGATATGGCCGGCAGTGCCGCCGGCAGCGATCAGAACTCGCATGACGATTCCTCCTCTATTATTAGTGCATCTGGGCAGGCCAGTGGGGAGCTCCCCACTGGCCTGCGCCCTCAAAACAGTCGTTACTGTTCATTGCGCGCACGGCGGGCATCGTCCAGATTGATGGTACGGTCCTTCAGCTCCGCATCACGCTGAGCCTTTGCAGCCTGCCGCTGTGCGTGGGCCGCTGCCCTCTGCTGGGCCGCCCGCTCGCCGTTGCGGCCGATGTTCACCATCACGCCCATCTCGGCCAGCAGCAGGATCAGGCTGGTGCCGCCCGACGAGAAGAAGGGCAGGCTGATGCCGGTATTCGGGATGGTGTTGGTGACCACGGCGATGTTGCAGAACACCTGCCAGGCGATCTGCGCCATAATGCCAATTCCCACCATGGTGCAGAACTGGTTCTCGGCCTTATAGGCGATCATCAGGCCCTGCGCTATGAGCAGTATGAACAGCACGATGATGAGCACCGCACCGATGAAGCCCAACTCTTCGCACACCACACTGAAGATGAAGTCGTTGGTGCTTTCCGGCAGCCAGAGCTGCTTTTCCACGCTGTTGCCAAGGCCAAGGCCCTTCAGTCCGCCGGAGCCGATGGCGTACAAGCTCTGCTTGGTCTGGTCGTTCAGCGCTTCCAGATCATCGGACCATGTGTTCAGGCGGTCCTGCAGATAGCCAATGGATTCCACCAGCGTCAGGGCCGGTTTCAGCAGCAGAGCCGCCGCTGCGGCCCCGCACCATGTCAATACACCGCCGCAGCCAGTCAGCATGAGGATGGTGCCCACGATGGCGGTGGTCAGCAGGATGCCGGACATGTGCGGCTCCAAAAACAGCAGCACCACCACCGGCACCAGCGGCAGCACCGGCACGATCAGCTGCCTTACGATGCGGATGAACAGCCAATCCTTTGGCTTGATCTTTTCTCTCAGCGACGGGCTGAACCGGCCGATCTGCGGCGCACTTGCCGCCAGATGGGACGAGAGCAGGATCATCTCAAACTTTGCCACCTCAGAGGTTTGCAGAGTCAGTCCGCCCAGACGGATCCAGCGGCGGCAGCCGTTCAGCGGTGCAAAGGTCAGCGTGACGGCCAGCATGGCCAGCACCACCCAGTACAGCGGTTTGCTCGCCCAGCGCAGGAAGCGGTGATCCACATAGCTCATGACTACCATACAGCCAATGCCAATGGCCGTGCAGATAGCCTGCTGCTTGATGTAGTGCAGGCTGTCGCCCATGCGCAGGTAGCCGGTGGTGTAGCTTGCGCTGTACAGCATTACAAGGCCGAACACCATGATAATGGCCAGTGTTGCCAGCCAGTTGAGCAGCAGCCGGTTCCACGGTCCCGGGTCCCGCTGCAGCGGCGGCACCCATGCACTTTCTTTTTGGTTTTTATGTTGTCTGCGGGTGGCTGCCATTGCCACGCCCCCTTATTTTCAGAATCAGGCGCTCAGGCCCAGCGTGCCAGACGCACGGCCAGCGCCAGCCCGCACACGCTCAGTGCGCACAGGCTGTAAAAAATATTCACTGCACTCATGCCGCGCTTTTCCAGCCAGCGGTGCAGCGGTGCCGCCGCAAACAGCGGCCTGCCCTTCCAGCGGCAGAACAGGACCTGCATCACCACCATGCCGCCCTCCACCCAGAAGGGCAGTGCCAGCGGGATGCTCAGCTCTGCGTAGCCAATGCACAGCGGGATGCAGCCAATGGCTCCCGCTGCATACAAGCAGCCGCACCGGCCGGGGTGCAGCTTTGCCGGTGGAAAATCCCACAGCAGAAAGGCCATCAGTGCACCGGCCAGTGCCGCCGGGAATACTGCCAGCGGAAACCAGCCCAGCTGCGTTTCCAGCATCATCAGGCCCAGCATAGCTACAAAGGCCGCGCCGCACACCGTGCCGTCGGCACCGTCGGCCACGCGGGCCGCCTCGGCCATCGCCACCAGCAGCACAGCCCACAGCAGCGGTGCCAGCGCACATTCCACATAGCCTGCTCCCGGCAGGATCAGCCCTGTGGGCAGGCACCCGTTCAGTGCCAGCAGGCCCAGCACCAGCACTGCAGCGATGCATTCCAGTGCAAGGCGCTGCGTACGGCGCAGGCCAAGGCCAAACCGTTCGGGTAGCGGCCGCGGATGCGGGCCAGATCATCGGCCAGCCCCACTGCGCCAAAGGCCAGCGACCCCAGCAGTGCAATGAGCAGGCGGGAGGTCATCTGCCGGTCGCTGCCAAGCAGGGAAGGCTGTGCAGCACATGCGGCCAGCCAGCCCACGCCCACAGCGGCAAGGGTGCCCACCATCAGGCACAGCCCGCCCATGGTAGGCACCGGGCTGTCCGGGGCATCGCTGTCCGGCTGTGTACCGCGTGCCGCACGCTGCAGCTCCCGCAGCAGCGGCACCATCATATTGCCGAGCGCCGCAGTCAGCACAAAACCCAGCACCGACGCGACGACCAAGGCGAAACGAATCATTTTTCAATCTCCAAATTCATGCCAAAGGGTTATTCTTCGGCATCTTTCTGCTCTGCGTAGAAAATTTCCAGTGCCTTTTCCAGCGCCATGCCGCGGCTGGCTTTCACCAGCAGGGCATCGCCCGGCTCTATCCGGTTCAGCAGGGCATCCGCTGCCTCGCGGTAGTTGTTGGCATGGAGGGTCTTGACCCCCTTGGCCGCAGCCACCACAGCCGTGCGCTTTGCGTTTTCGCCGTAGGTCACAAGGCAGTACAGGTCGCTCTCGGCGGCCAGACGGCCCAGCTCCTCGTGGGCCTCGCGGCTCAGGTCGCCCAGCTCCAGCATATCGCCCAGCAGAGCAAAGCGGCGCTTGCAGGGGAATTCCTTGAACATGGCAAGCGCGGCCTTCATGCTGTCGGGGTTGGCATTGTAGCAATCCTCAATGACGGTCACGCCCTTGCTGTCCACCACCTTCTGGCGGCGGCCGGTCTGCTCAAAATTGGAAAGCCCCTTGATGACACCGCGCGGGTCGCAGCCCAAGCGGGTGGCGGCGCAGTAGGCAGCCAGAGCGTTTGCCACATTGTGCTTGCCCATGGCCGGGATCTTGACCACAAAGGTGCCCTCTTCCTGATCTTCCAGCACAAAGCTCATGCCGTCCTCTTCCTGCCGGATGGACAGTGCACACACATCAGCGTTCTCATCGGCCATGCTGAACCACACCGGCCTCACGTGGGCGGGCAGCTTTGCCGCCCGCAGGAACTTGTCGTCGTAGTTCAGCACCAGCGGGGCACCCTCCGGCAGGCCGTTGCAGATCTCCAGCTTTGCCTTGCAGATGTTCTCCTGACTACCCAGATTGCCGATGTGGGACACACCGATGCAGGTAATGATGCCCACATCCGGGCGTGCGGCCCGGGCCAGACGGTCGATCTCGCCAGCATGGCTCATGCCCATCTCGATCACGGCATACTCAGTGCTGCTTTCCAGCCGCATCAAGGTGCGGGGCATGCCCAGTTCATTGTTCTGGTTGCCCTCGGTCTTGATGGTCTTACCAAAGCCCGCAATGGCCGCGTAGGTCATCTGCTTGGTGGTGGTCTTGCCCACGCTGCCCGTCACGCCCACCACCTTGGGGGAGAACTGGCGGCGGTAGTTGGCACCCATCATCATCATGGCGCGGTAGCTGTCCGGGCAGAGGATGGCCTTTTCGGCAGGGACGCCCTCCACCGGTGGTTCACCACCACATAAACAGCACCGTTCTCCAGTGCTTTGGCCGCGAAATCGTGGCCGTCAAATTTTTCACCGGGGAACGCCACAAAGATGCACCCAGGGCGCACCTCGCGGCTGTCGGTGGTCACCAGTTCCACCTGCACCTCTTCCCGGATGAAGTCTGCGGGCACCAGCCCTGCCAGAAGCTTGCTTGCAGAAATTTTTTCCATTGTTCATGTCCCCTCTCTTTTATCTTGTAAAACCCTCTCAGTCAATGCCTGCGGCATTGCCAGCTCCCCCGAAAGGGGAGCTCTTTTGCATCTTACGATAAAGTGCAGTTCTTCAGAAGATTCACTTTACCGTACCCACTCATAAAGCTCGCCCTTCGGGAGAGCTGGCGCGCAAGCGCCTGAGAGGGTTCTTGTTACCCACAGGTAATGGTCACGACGGTGCCGCGCTGCACACTGGAACCGGGGTCTGCACTCTGGGCCTGCACGGTGCCGTTCGCATTGCCCTCCACCACACAGTTCAGCCCGGCGGCGGCCAGCATCTGGCGGGCAAAGTCGGCACTCTTGCCGGTCACGTCCGGCACCTCGGTATGGCTGCCCTCATAGGTATCGGTATACAGGTACACGGTGGTGCCGTAGGCCACCTTTGCACCCGCGTGCGGATACTGGTAGGTGACAGCTGCTGCCGCCTGACTGGTGGTGCTTTCGGCCAGCTGATGCCTGAGGCCCTTGATGTTCAGCTGCACCTGCGCACTGCTCCACTCGGTGCCCACCAGATTCGGCACAGTGACCACAGTCTGGCTGCGATCCTCGCCGTCGGCGGCAATGCCAAGGTAGGGTGCGATCTCGCTGATGATGTTGCCCACAACGGGCGCTGCCAGCAGGGACGAGTAGTCCGTTCTGGCGTTGTTGGGGTCATCCAGCATCACATAGACGATGATCTCCGGGTCGTCGGCGGGCAGGACAGCGGCAAAGGATGCCACCTTCTTGTAGTCACCGTCGGCGCGGCGGTCCATGTTCAACTGTTCGGAAGTGCCGGACTTGCCGCCGATACGGTAGCCGGACACATAGGCATACTTGCCGCCGCCGGTACCGTTGCCCACCTCATATTCCATGATCTGGCGGATCACATTGCTGGTGCTCTCGCTGATGACCTGACGGCGCACATTGGCACCGATCTCCTCGATCACGTTGCCATTTGCATCGGTGATCTTATCCACCACATGGGGCGTGACCAGATAGCCGCCGTTGACGGCCGCGGCCACAGCGGTGCACATCTGCAGCGGGGTGATGGCCATTGCCTGACCAAAGGCCGAGGAAGCCAGCTGCACTTCGCCCAGCTGGTTGGCCTTATAATACTGCATGAAGCCCGTCTCACTGGGCAGGTCCACGCCGGTGCGGCTGGTAAAGCCAAAGGCATCGAAGTAGTTATAGAAGGTCTGGGAGCCAACGCGCTGGCCCAGCTGGATATAGTAGATATTGCAGCTCTGACGCAGAGCTTCGGCCAGTGTGATGGTGCCGTGGGCCTTGTGGCCTGCGCAGTGGTAGGTCTGTTTGGCCACGCCGTAGGCACCGGCACAGGTAAAGGTGGTGTTGATGTTTGCAAGGCCGGAGTCCACGCCCATGGCCGAGGTGATCACCTTGAACACACTGCCGGGGTAGTACAACTCGGTGATGGCCTTGTTTTTCCACTGGATATCGCGGAAGTAGCCGGAGTAATCGCCCTCCTCGTCCAGAATGCGGTTGCCGTTTGCGTCCTTCAGCTCGTTGCCGTTCTCATCTTCTTTTTGTAGATGCCGTACAGCTCCGGCTCAGCGCGCACCAGCTCGTTGAGGTAATCCAGATTTGCGCTGTAGTCCAGCGGGTCGTTGGGGTCAAAATCCGGCTTGGAAGCCATGGCAAGGATGGCACCGGTCTTGACGTTCATCACGATGGCGCAGCCGCGGTTCTCCACCGTGTTGGCTGCAATAGCTTCGTTCAGATACCGTTCCACGATCTCCTGCACATTCACATCCAGCGAAAGCACCAGATTGGAGCCATCCTTGGCTGCAAAGGTGGTGGCGTTCTCGTCGGCAATGGCGTTGCCGTAGGCATTGCGCTGGGTAATGGTGCGGCCATCCACACCGGCCAGCGTGGACTGATAGGATTTTTCCAGGCCGTAAGTACCAATGCCGTCCGCATCGGTAAAGCCCAGCACGGCAGCCGCAAAGGCTCCGTAGGGGTAGTTGCGCTGGAAGCTCTTCTCGCTGCCGACCGAGATGTTGCCCTTGCGGGAGGTCTCAGTGGCACGCTTGTGTGCCTTGTTGAACTGGGAAACGTAGGATTCGATGGACAGCTTGACAGCGTTGTTCACCTTGGTGGCCAGCACCTGATACTTGGTGTCCGTCTTGGAAAGTGCATCGTAAACCTTCTGGTACTGGGTCTGGTACGCTTCCGAGGAAGTGTCCACCGCGTCCAGACTTTCGCCGTCGCCGGAAAGCAGGCGCAGGGTCAGTTCCCGGCTGACCTCGGCGCACATGGCCGTGTCCAGCGTGCGCACCGCCTCCTCATCCTTGCCGGTGGTGGTATATAAGATTTTGCTGTTGTCCGGGTCCGCCCAGATGGTCCATACTACGCTGGTGGAAGCCAGCGTGATACCGGAGGCGTCGTAGATCTCGCCGCGGGTGGCCTTGATGGTGGTGTCCAGCAGCTGCTGCTTTGCGGCCAGCTGGCGGTAGGTGTCACCGTTTTTGATCTGGATATCATACAGGCTGTAGGTCACACGGGCCGCAGCAAGGCCCATGACCACAAGGGCCAGACCGCCGCAGATCAGACTGGTTCTGGGGTTCATGCGGGCACCGGTGCTGGTTTCCGGCCAGGGGCCTTTTATTTTTTTGATGAATTTTCGGAAGAATTTCCACATGGTATGCTCCTGCGGCAGCGGGCATTTGCTGCCTTCTGCCGCGCTTTTGTCAAATTCGGAACTGCCCTGCAAACAGGGTGTATAAACCGAAAAAGCGTGCGCTGCCGCACGCTTTCCCGTATTTGGTTCACTTTACAGTGCCAAGAATGTTCACGGCACCGTTGTAGATAAAGTCGGTCCACTGCCGCACAGCGGACTGGGTGCGCTCCAGCGTGTCGCTCTCGCCCAAACGGATGTAGGTGATCTGGCTCTGGTCCATCTTCATCAGGCCCAGACGACCGGCCACTTCTTCCACGCTGGTGATGTTGGTCTTGCTGTTGAGGACGCTGTTATAGTAGGTGTACTGGCTCTGCTCGCTCACCAGCTGAGCCTTTGCGTCCTGAATCTGGTCGTTCAGCTCCACCAGCTTGGACTCGCTCCACAGCAGGCTGATGGCAAACCCCACCAGCAGTGCTGCTGCTACCAGATGCATGGCGTTGTGCACCGCTGCCTGCAGCGGCGAAAGCCGACGCTTGCCGCCCTTTGCTACCCGCAGATCTGCCTTGCGCTGTGTCTGCGGGGCTTTTCTGCGGCGTACCGCGTTATAATCATATGCTGCCTGACCCATGGTTTGCTCTCCTCCTCACAAAACGACTTCTGCCGTTCAGCATTTTTCCAAAACTCTCAGGTGGGCGGACCGGCTGCGCCGGTTCTCTTCCAATTCCTGACTGTTTGCTTCAATGGGTTTGCGGGTGATCAGCTTCGCTTTGGCTTTGCCGCCGCATACGCACACCGGAAACTCCGGCGGGCAGGTGCACGCGGTGGACCAGCGGCGGAATTTGTTTTTCACCAGCCGGTCCTCCAGCGAGTGGAAGGTGATCACGCACAGCCGGCCGCCCGGCGCAAGGTGATCGAAAATGGTATCCAAGCCTTCTTCCAGCGCATCCAGTTCATGGTTCACTGCAATGCGCAGCGCCTGAAAGGTGCGGCGGGAAGGGTTCTTGTTTTTGCGGCGTTCCGCCGGGGGCATGGCACTGGCCACGATGTCTGCCAGCTGCAGAGTCGTTTCGATGGGAGAATTCTCCCTTGCCTCCACGATCCTGCCCGCGATCTGCCATGCGTAGGGTTCCTCGCCGTAGTCCCGCAGGATGCGGGCAAGCTCTTCCCGGCTGGCGGTGTTCACGAGGTCTGCCGCCGTCTCCCCCTGCTGGCTCATCCGCATATCCAGCGGTGCATCCGCACGGTAGGAAAAGCCGCGGGCCGCATCGTCCAGCTGATGGCTGGAAACGCCCAGATCCAGCAGCGCGCCGTTGACCTTGTCGATGCCAAGGCTTTCCAGAGCTTGTCCGGCATAGCGGAAGTTGATCTGCACCACCGTAGCAGGCAGGCCCGCAAGGCGGGCACGCGCGGTCTGCACCGCGTCCGGGTCCTGATCCAGCGAGATCAGCCTGCCGCCCTTTTCTGCATCCAGCCGCAAGGCGATCTGGCGGGAATGTCCCGCGCCGCCTGCAGTGCCGTCAAGGTAGGTGCCGGCCGGATCAATGGCAAGACCCTCCAGACACTCGTTCAGCAGAACGGGGATATGCTCAAACGAGGCCGGGTCAAAGGCTGCTTGTGTTTCAAGTTCCATCGCTGCGGCCTCCTTTCTCAGTTCATAAGCTTTCCGTTTCCGGGCACTGTGCACACAGCGCACACTTTTACCCGATAACACAGTTTTATTTTAACAAATCAGGCCCCTGATTGCAAGGGTTTGTGCTCCCGTTTTTGCCGCAAAATGCAACAAAAAAAGTCCCTGTCGGCCGTCATTTCTGCCCGCAGGAACTTTGGTTTTTGCCGTATGTGTAATTTGTGTGTGAAAAAGGCTGTCTTCAGCCGTTTTTCTTGGCGTTCTGGCGCAGATTTGCGCGCACGTTCTTTACCTGTGCCGCATTTTCCACCATCGTTTCCTCGGTGTTCTTGAGCATGTTGTCGCAATAGTCGGTCACGGTCTGGCGCAGGGTGCGGGCCTCGTTCTGGGCTGCAGTGGTGATTTCCCCGGCGCGCTGCTGTGCAGCCTTCACGATCTCGGCTTCGCTCACCAGAATGCGCGCCCGCTCCTCAGCCTTTTTCACAATGGCCTGCGCCTGTGCGTTGGCCGTCTCCACGATCTGAGCGCGGTCGTTCACGATCTGCTGGGCCTGCCGCAGCTCGCCGGGCAGGTTTGCGCGGACCTCGTCCAGATAATCCCGGATCTGCTCCACATCCACGATCTTTTTGCCGCCGGAAAGGGGCACATTGGCACCTTCCTCCAGAGCATCCTCAATGGTATCCAAAAGTTCGTTCACGTTCATAGTGCTTCTCCCTTCGGTTCGTT
>VOFD01001988.1_pt1 | contig 31641 bp, 53 predicted proteins | sample 5384101 | NCBI WGS metagenome assembly VOFD01 (sample SAMN12384723, study PRJNA508395) | human gut metagenome | isolation source: healthy gut C | host: Homo sapiens
CAAGCATGTATTGTTTTGGGGAGGAGCAACTGACTGATCGGCCCAAGCCCTGATAACCGTAGATGAGAGCAAGGCGTCGGAGGGCATTATAACTGTACTCACCGGTGAACAATCGGCAAAATATATCGCAATCCGGCCGGGAAGGGCTTCTGGAGGACGGACAGTACTGACCGTGGCAAACATAAGCCTCTGTATGACCGACGAATACAATGTCAGGAATCATCTCATACGCCGATTCGGTGAGAGCAGGACCAATGAGATGATAGCGACCTTCCAGGAAAAACTACATCACAGAGGCCGATATTATAAACATTGCAAACATGAATATGAATTTTGTTCGTGTCCCCTGTTTACTGGATGGACTTTGCCCTGAAGGACGGAACACTCAGAACGGATGCGGACAGCGGCTTTGCCAGGCTCGACTGGCTGCTAGAGGTCCAGATGAAAACGGTATATATGTACTTATCGACTTTCACGGCGCGCCCGGGGGAATTGCTGGGCAGCTGCGACAGCCAGCACAATAATCCGACCGAGCTGTATGCCGGAGATCCCGATACAGTAGAATGGAATCAGAGCGTAGTACTCAACATATGGAGCGCCCTGGCCACTCGATATAAGGACAATCCGACGGTAGCCGCCGCCTACGGACTCCTGAATGAGCCCGTGCTGAACTTCGACACGAACCCTGCGTATGAGAACCTTAAATACGGCTTTATGACGAAATCTACGACATTGATTGACCGCGGTCAATTTTACCACATATCCCGCTGCTTATATCTGCCCAACGTGGTCAACGGCGTTATGAGCTTGGCCGAGATGGAACATGATGTACAAAATCGAGGGCGACCTGTACCTCATCGGTACCAGCGAGCACTCGATGATCGGCAAATTCATCGACACCATCCTCGACGAAGAGCAGCTGCCGCAGGCACTGACCAGCTACTCTCCATGCTTTAGAAAAGAAGTGGGCGCACACGGCATCGAGGAGCGCGGCGTTTACCCTCTGATGCTGCAAAAATCTCCAGCACTGCCGGCACCGGCACCGGATAATATCCCATGCTGACAGTGGATAAATCCATGACCATCCTGTACTACCGATGCATAAACAGCTTCCGGCTTTATCATAGAAATCAGTATCGCGCATCCCACAATATCTACGATAGAATCAACGGCTCCCACCTCATGAAACTGCACGTCCCCGACAGCTTTCCTGTGCACCTTTGCCTCTGCCTCCGCCACACGCCGAAAAATGCGCAAAGCAAGGTCTTTCACATCAGATTCCAGCCCGCTCTCCATGATCAGCTCCTGAATATCCCGAAACGCACGGTGCGAATGTCCATGATCGTGCCCGGCTTCCCCGGAATGCTCCGGTTCCCCGCCGTGCGCGTGCTCATGCATATGCGCGTGCTCATGCGTATGCGCGTGCTCGTTCGTATGCGCGTGCTCATGCTCCTCAGTCAGAATTACATCTGCATGGTTTGCCTGTATGCCATTTCGCTCTGTGCGGCCGATCTTTATCCGGTATCCATCCAGATGCAGCTTTCCCAGCTCCGTTAAAAAACGTCCTGATCCACACCCAGATCCAGAAGCGCTCCCAGCGTCATATCGCCGCTGATTCCGGAAGAGCAGTCAAAAAATAATACCTTTTTCGCCATAATATCCTCACTTTTCTCCATCGCTCCGTGAAAGCTGCCGGAATAATTCCTTCACCCACGGCGTCGGCGCAAAGGGCTGCTTTCGCGTTACCAGTTCTTCGGGCAGATCCAGCTCGGGGCATACCCATCGTTCCTGCGTATCGTCATAGCTGCACTTCATTAAAATGCGAAGCTGATCCATCAGCCAGCTCTCATACTCCATCACGGTATCATAATCTTTATATTCCTGGTCTTTGCCAAAAAGCTTTTCTGCAATTTCCGGGTACTTTTCAATCACATTCTCCGTTTCCTGCGGATCATTTTCAAGATCAAAAAGCTGATCTGCTTCTTCAAAGCCAGAATAAGTAATATATTTCCACTGTTTCCAGCGCACCATTCTGCCCAGAGAGGAGCCTCCCTGCGCGAGATAGGTGTACAGTTCGCCGACTACCATACGCTCCTCATCCTGTTTTCCAGATATAAGCTGAGACGCCAGGCTCTTTCCATCGCCTTTTAATACCTGCGCACCTGCCAGCTCGCATACCGTCGGTGCCAGATCCAGCAGACTCGTCGGGCTGTCGATCCGTATTCCCTGCGGATGCCGTCTCCTGGATCAGGAACGGAATATGTACGGAATCATCGTAAAATACCTGTTTTCCATAATAGCCTTTATTCCCATTCATATCTCCGTGGTCAGAGGTATAAATAAAAAATCCCCTCATGTCCTGTCCGCTTCAGATATGCCTGGAAAGCCTCATAAACCTGCGCGATATTACGATCGGTCTCTTCCACCAGACCATAATAAGCAGCGCGCGCGGCACGCACAACCTCCGGATCTGTCTCCGCCATCTTCCCTGCAAGCACCGGATGTTCCTTTTTTCTGCAGTGTGATATCGTCCACCGGAACACGATCATAGTAATAATCGTATAATTCCTTCGGCGCCACATACGGGAAATGCGGCCCATATACGCCAACCGTCAGAAACAGCGGCTTTTCATGTTCCTGCTTCAAAAATCCACCGCACGCTCCGTCACATTGCGGTCGTATGCAAGCACCGGGGAATCGCCGCTTCCATATAATACAGGGAGCTGTTCTCGTCGTAGCTGCGCACGCCGCGTCCGCCCTCCTTTTCCTGCTGCTCCTTCGGCACCGCATTGTGGAATACCGGAGTGCGATCCCCTGCGATCCTCTTCGCATACCCATGACGCTGATCCGGTCCCACAAAATGCATCCGCCCGCACAGTACCGTCTCGTAGCCGGAAGCATTAAGGCTATGCAGAAATGTCGCCTGATTGGAATCCAATGCGCTGAAATTGAATAATACCTTATTATTGCTCGGCAGCTGTCCCGAAACCATCGCCGCACGGGCCGGAACACAGAGCGGACACGCTGTCATTGTATTTGTCATTGCCGCGCCATGCCTGGCTAGCCAGTCCAGCGTCGGTGTGCGCACGATCGAATTTCCGGCGCAGCCCTGAAGCCGGTAGGAATGCTGATCCGACATAAAAAGTAAAATATCTTTTTTTCATTCTCCCTGTTTCCTCCTGCAAAAAGCGAATCATTCGTTCTCTGCCGTTAAATATGCTCTTTTTGACCTGCGTTCTATTTCCGCCGCTATCATCGCCGGACCCGCTCCGCTGTCAATCAGAGCACGAATCCGTTCTTCCTCTCCCGGCGGACATTTTTTCTGTACCCGCCGCCAGAGTGCCTCCTTTGTAAAACGTCGGTCATATTCCCTCGGCACGACGTCGCAGGTAGTCTGATACCAGTCAAGCATCGCCATCCTCATATCCAGGATCTCTTTTTCATATTCAGCCTTCCCGCAGCAGTTCTTTTCCTCCAGCGGATCCTTTTTCAAATCATAAAATTCATGCGCGCCCGACGCACGATGCACATATTTAAATTGCTCCGACCGGATCATCGTTCCTTTGTGTGAGCCTCCGCATCCGTCTGCGCAAGCTGCCGCGGATAGTACAGACTTTCCATCGGAACCTTCTGGCTTTTTTCCGGCTGCGGCATGATACTCATCACACTGCAGCTCATACGGCATCCGTCCGCCTCGCAGAACACATATTTTCTGCCAGGCTTTGTGCGATCCTCCAGGATCGGACGCAGACTTTTTCCAAACTGATCCTGAGTGGGTTCTGCCCCGGCATAGTCCATCACTGTAGCGTAAAAATCTACCAGCTCCGTCAGCGCATCTGCAATTCCGGGGTCCGTATGCTCCGTCTTAGGCGGTTTGATCAAAAGAGGCACCCTTGTCAGACAATCCTCAAAGGTATTCTGCGCTTTCTCCGGAATATCATAATCTCCGGTGTAATCCCCATGATCGCTCAAAAGAAAATTGCAGAATCATCATAGATACCAGCTTGTTTCAATGCATCGCACAGTCTGCGGAACTGATCGTCCACCTTGCGGCACATGCCAAGGTAGCATGCGCGCAGCTCATCCCAGTCTTCCCCGGTGTAATCGTCCATCTGCATATATTCGCGCAGGCGTTTCTGGAGCACCGGCTTGCCTTCCCACGTCCTGCGCGGCGCGGCAGCTTCTTTCGATCTATCATAGAAAAATACGGTTCTTCCACTGCATACGGCGGATGCGGGTACATCAGCCCGAGAAACAGGCAAAGCGGTCTTTCATCCGCCGGGTGCAGGATGCGGTCAATCGCCGCATCCACTGCAATGTCATCCGCAGAATAATTTCTCCCCTGTGCGTCAAGTCCCAGACGTCCCTCAAAATGAGAATAATAATTTTTGTCTCCCGGTTTACCGCGCAGATGTTTTCCGGTCCCGGGGCATCCGACTGCCCGGACGCATAGCAGATCTCATCGGCAGCCGACTCAAAAAGTCCCGGAATCTGTCCTGCCATCAGGTCATTGCGGTCGTTCATCCACACATAGTAACCGGCGTCTCAGTTCCGTAAATAAGTTGCTTTCATCCTCATGCAGCAGATACTGCATCGTGCGATGTCCCCGCACATGCGGATACAGCCCGGTAAAAAAAACTGCACCTGCTCGGAACGCAGACCGGATTCTGACAGAAAGCATTTCGAAAGGACACGGCATCTGTTCTCGCAAATTCATCCAGAAACGGTGTGGACGACGCCTGATTGCCCAGATGCGCCAGAGCATCCGCGCGCATCTGATCCGGATTAAAAAATAATAATATGCGGTTTTTTCTTCATTACGCGATCTCCGATTTGCAGGTATAGGCGCGTCTGCCCATCACGTTTACCGCTTTGCCGGTGAGCTTCACCAGGCGTCTCTCTGTCAGATGATCGGACGAATTACCTGCCATTATTGTGAGATCGCCCGGCTCTACCACAAATTCCATATACTCGTTATAATAGCCAAGCTGCGCGGTATTCAGATGGAATTTCACAGTCGCTTCCTCACCTGGTTTTAAGGAAACCCGCTGAAAACCTGCAAGCTGCATATTCGGTCTTGTCACATGCGCCCCGAAAAAAGCTGGTATAAAGCTGCACCACCTCATCGCCCGCAAGCGCACCCACATTTCTTCACACGGCAGGATGCCTCGATCATACCATCCGTCGGCACCTCCGTATTTTCCAGCTGCAGATCCGTAATCTCAAAATCCGTGTAGCTCAGTCCATAACCAAACTTATAAAGCGGGTCGCAGGCGCCGTCCACATAACCGCCGCTGAAGATGCCGGAACCTGTTCCCGTATCGGCGCCGCTCTGATAACCGGAACCGTTTTGTGATTATAGTAAACCGGAATCTGACCGGCACTGCGCGGTACCGACATCGTAAGCTTTCCGCCCGGATTCACGTCGCCGTACAATACCTTTGTGACTGCCTCCGCCGCAAACTGTCCTGGCATAAACGCCTGCAGGATCGCGGATACATGCTCCTGCGCCCAGTTCACTGCAAACACGCCCGGTCCGTAGAGAACGACTGCCACCGGCTTTCCGACCGCTGTCACCGCCTCCAGAAGCTGCTGCTGCACACCCGGAAGATCCAGGAACTGACGATCCTTTCCTCGCCTCCGGTCACATTCACCCAGCCGCTGTTTCCGCCAAGCGCCATGATCACAACATCCGCTTCTTCCGCCGCCCGTACGGCCTCCGCAAAACCATCTTTGATTCTCCGATGATATCACAGCCCTGCGCATACACGACCTCTGCCCGCCGTGCAAGCATTTTCCCTCAGACTATGCGCGCCCATACCGCGCAGCACACTGTTCATGTCGCCAAGCTTTGCCCTGTCATCATCTGAAAACATCTCATACATTGCAGCAAACGGTCCTTTTACTTTCTTCTTGCCCGGCTCTTCGCTCTCCGCTTCCAGCTTCGCCTGCTCGTCCGCAATTCCATTGAAAGAGGTCTGCTGTCCGCTCGCCCCGGCAGTAAGCATCTCAATGTATGCCGGATAGGTATATCCGCTCACCGGATAACGAAGATTGTCCGCGTGCGGTCCGATCACCGCTACCTTTGCCCCCTGCTTCAGCGGAAGCATTCCGTCATTTTTCAGAAGCACCAGAGACTTTTCCGCGATTTCTCTGCTGAGCGCATTTTTCTGCGCATTGTTCATCGCCTCTTTTACTTTTTCCACATCACAGTACGGATTCTCAAACAGACCCGTTTCAAATTTAATGGTCAGGATACGGCGTACCGATTCGTCCAGCAATGCCTCGTCTAACTCCCCTGATCGTACATATTCCGGAAGATGTTTATATGCAGCTCCCACCGGGATCTCCGTGTCACAGCCGCCCTTTTTCGCCAGCAGTCCCGCTTCCTCATAAGACTTTGCAATTTTAAAATAATTGTAGGTTTTTAAAACCGCCGCGCCGTCCGATGTCAGCATACCCTTAAATCCCATCGTATCTCGCAGAAGCGTACGTGCAATCTTCGGGTTGTCGATAACAGGAAGTCCGTCAATCTCGCCGTAGTTTGCCATCATCCCGCCCAGATGCGCCTCCCTTGTCTGCCGCCTCAAACGGTGTTGCAAATACCTCGTACAATTCTCTGTCATTTAATCGAGCCGCTGCCGTATTTAAACCTCCCTGTGTCTCTGCATAACCCAGAAAATGCTTGGCAATGCAGCTGACACCCTGCTCCTGCATTCCGCGTACATAATGGATACCAAACTGACTGACTACATAAGGATCCTCGCCAAAGCATTCATAAGTGCGGCCCCAGCGCGGATCCGGGAAACGTCGATTACCGGACTCATCGCAGAGCTGATGCCCACGCTGCGGCTCTCCTGTCCGATAATCGCGCTCATTTTCTCCGCCAGAGACGGCTCCCATGTACATCCCATATTAATCATTGCCGGAAACAGTGTCCCGCCCGCCGCCGGATAACCGCAAAGATTTTCTGTCTGCAGCGCTACCGGGATACCAAGACGTGTCTCCTTTACAAAATATTCCTGCACCTGATTGGAAATTTCCGCAATCTGAACCGGATCTACCAGTCCTACCAGAGAATACTGGGTGAATCGTCCGTGCCCATCCGGAAATTTTTCACGCAGCGCATTGATATCTACCTTACCGTCCACGATAAATGCCGCTGCGAGATCTCCGCAGAGCTGCGCCGCTTTCTCTTCCAGCGTCATTCTGGAAAGAAGATCTTCTACGCGCGCCTCTGTTGTCTGATTTTTGTCCTTATAAATTTCCATCCTTTATCCTCCTGTATTATTTATTTAATTTAATTAATTATATAATGACAATGTTTTTTCGTCAATAGGGAGATATTACTAAATATAATACATTATTTTTGGTTTGTATTGTACACGCATTTTTTCCTTATTTTCCCTAATTTCATACTTGCAATCCAAAAGTACATTTTGTATAATTTTTCTATAATCATTAATTAAATTAATTATACATGCTTTTTCTATAATCTTATACAGAAGGGAAGTGGATTTATGCAGTTTTCTCAAGGTGCAAACCCAGTGCGTTCCAAAGCAACCAATCATTCTTCTATTCTCCGGATGATTTACTATTATGGGCCGTTGAAACGGTCTGATATTGCCGGGATGCTTGGTCTCACGCTTCCCACGATCACTGCCTGCGTAAATAAAATGATTGCCGCCGGGATTGTGCATGAAGTGGACGGCGCCGTCTCCGGCTACCTTGGACGCAAAAGCACATCTCATTGACATTAACGCAGATGCCCGCTATTTTCTTGGCGTAGAAATGCGCGGCACCCGCCGGGCCGTCTGCATTACAGACTATCGCGGCAGCGTCCTTTATCAGTTAGAGGATGAAACTCCCTATGAAGATTATAATCAAAACATCCAGGCAGCATGCGGCATGATTCTGGAGACCGTAGAAAAAGGTGGTCTGAAGCTTGACCAAATTGCGCGGATCGGTTTCTGCACCCCCGGACTTGTAGATCGGGAAAGCGGATATCTTGGCATCCACCCCGGCTATAACTGGGCAAACAAGAATCTGCGCGGAGATATCGCAGCGCTTACCGGCTACCGCGGACCAATTGAGGTGGAAAACAATTCCTGTGCCCGCGCCACTGCTGCTCAGATGTTCCAGCGTGATCTTTTAAACAATGTTCCTACCTTTGCGTATCTGTTTGTTGCATCCGGAATTGCCTGTCCCTTTGTATTAAATACCTCCATCTCTATGGGGTCCATTGTCGGCGCCGGCGAGATCGGACATATGGTAATGAATCCTTCCGGTCCGCTTTGCGTCTGCGGAAACCACGGATGTCTGGAAGCTTACTCCGGAGATCACGTGATCATCTCCGCCTGCCGTGAGCTTATAACCTCCGGCACATCTTCATTTTTGAAAAAGCTCTGTCCCTCCGGTTCAGGTCTGACGATGGAGATGATCCTTGAAGCGCAAAAGCAGGGGGGATACAAAGGTCCGGGAAATTATCCAGGGTGCTATTTTCATGCTTGGACTCGCAATCGCCAACATTATTAATTTCAGCGGTCCGCAGAAAATGCTGATCGAGGGCAAGCTTTTCCAGAATCCGCAGAATCGTACTGACCTTCTGGATATTGTCTCTCAAAATCTCTATAATAAAATACATACCGATACAGAATTCCATTTCATGGACGCCAGCAGCTTAAGCGGCGCTATCGGTGCAGCAGCTGTTGCGATCAGCAGCGATCTGGAAAGCTTCACGGAATAATCTGATACAGAAAGGAAACAGTCATGAGCAAACGATTTTTGCAAATCCATATAAATTTGCCGTCGGTCTCGGAACAGTTCTGGTATGCGGCACTATTTCCGGAGCCATGCTTTTATATCCGGGAACCGCTCTCCGCACTTATCTTCGGAATCCTGGCACTTATTTTTGTATTTCCTGTTTTGTCTACGGCTCCACTGTCACGATAGACGAGGAAGGCGTATACTGCTCGTTTCTTGAATCGCCCGCAAAAAAATTCTCTGGAGCCAGGTAAAAGAAACCGGTGTAATTGGAACAAAAGTATTCAACAAATCGAACCCCGATAAGACCGGCGATATGTATTTATACTTTTCACCAAAGGAATTAAACGACGCAGAACGGTTTAATCTCGGTATGAAGTGGCCGCCAAAGGATCTTATTTTTCTGCTCTATACGAAAGAACGCACCGCCTGGGTGCAAAGTATGTGGAGCAATAAAATACACACCTACAATAACGGAAAGCTGCATATCGAATAGCAGTCAAATCCCCCGTTGCAAGCATACGGGGCATCAAGCTAGTAGCGATGGACGCATCGGGGATTTGATCCTACACGACAGGTCTGCGTTTCACTTCGGTCGGTGCTAAATGTGTGCCATCGGCACACAGTACCGCCAAATAGACACTCTGGCATGTCTACTTAGCTCATTGCTCGTGGGAATAAAAAAGAGTTGCTGCACCAATCACTTAATGCGGCAACTCCTTAAACATAGCTTATACCTTTTATACTTTACTCTTAAATCTAATTGCTCAATATTACACTTCTAGTTTCTTAAATAATATATGCTTCCTTAAACGTATTTTTATTATACACAAATTTAAATCACTTTACAACCCCAAAGTTGAAAAAGCTAAATTTTTAACCAATCAACATCTGGTTTAACTATCCTTCTGGAGTTTACATATGCCCATTCTAATGTAAGAATTGTTTTTCCAATATAATTATGCTGTGTTTTGTCAACAACCAAGGCTAAATCCGCATGCATATTATTTCCTTTTAAAAATAACGGCAATAAAAGCTGTATCTTTGATTCTCTTGTCCCTTTATCAGTAAAGTACTAGGTATTGCCAGCTTATAGTTTCTTTTTATCTTCTCTTTAATGCTGACAGTTGCACTCATCAGAAGTGCTTTTTATCACATGTTTATCAGTATATCCAATGTCCACAAACCTGTCATAATTATCATCAATGATATGATCATAATCCATAATCAGTTCCAATGATCTGTCATAAATAAAATCCGCTGGATTTGTAAAATAATTTGCAATCTCCGGAAGGTTGCTGAAACACTTCATTCTAGAATCGACTCCCTGATTAAATCCAATAAAATACCAATCCTGTCCTTCGCGAGCAGCAGGACTCAGATTTTTAACAAAATATGCATATATATCATTTCCATTCACAGTTTGGAGTCCCGTGTTAAAACACATACTATTTCCATCTGAAGATATCCCTATTTTCCCTTCATATCTTACTTGATCATAAGTATATAGGATATAGTTCTTCAGAATAAAATGATCTTTGCTCTGATTAACTCCGGGATAATCCCATTCCTCTGGCTGTGCCATTTTGGCTAGGTAATTTATTTTACTTTGATAGGAATCTTTGTTGCCCAAATATGCATCTTTATACAAATACCCTTCCGGTGAGTACTCTTTCTCCATCATCATTCCTCCCAATTTTTATATAATATTTTTTTTATTTCATCTTTATTATAGAACATATGTTCTGTAATGTCAAGATACAACATTATGAAATACCGCTCGCTATTCTCACAATTACCTCTTCAAAAAGGCTCAGCCGCAACCGACTGAGCCTTTTGTAATTTTATTTTTGTATTACGAATTTTCTAAAAAATTGTCCATTTTGATGCTGTGGGCGCAATGTAACCCAATGTTTCAATTACCTCTTCTTCCAACCCGCACTCGTTATTCCATACAGTAAAAATCTTTGGATTGATCAGTCCGTAAGCAATCGCATGATCTCTCAGATAATCGTGTACCTCATCAATATTCTCTTTTTGTATAACCTTCTACCGTCCAGGTTTTATAAAGCAGCTCCGCAAGCTCATAGTCATGTCTGCTTGTTCCATCCCCGGTGGAATATGCTGCCGGATCATATCGTATAGACCAGTGATCCGCCAGAAACGGTCCCTGAATCGTATTGATAAACATATCATACTGACTTCCATCCAGACGGATTGCCATAACGCCCGCGATATCCAGACTGTTCAGCTCTACATTAATTCCAACCGCTCCGCAATATGCCTGGATCATCTGTGCCATACGCTGGTTAAAAGTCTCGGACGAACAAAGAATACTTAACGTTTCACCATTATAATCGGATTCTGCCAGAATTTCTTTCGCCTTTTCCGGATTATAGGAGTAATAATCCTCGTTTTTCCACCCGGATCAAAACCGATCAGCCCCTGTCCGCAGGGATCCGCCATCACATCCCCATATTCGGCGCTGTTGCACAGACCCACCACCATAGCCTCCGTATCAATCGCATAGCAGATCGCCTGGCAGAGCTTTTCGTCTCTTCCTGCCGGACGTTCTTCCGAGCCTGAAAAAAAACAGCGTCCATCCCTTCGTTCCATCCGTAATCTCCACATGAAAATCGGGATTGTCTATAAACTGAATTGCCGTACTGTTATCCATCTGAATCGCCACGTCAATCACATTTGTCTCCAAAGCAATTCCCATCTGGGAGGCCTCTGTTATGATATGATATTTGCAGCTCTGCACCTGCGGCCGGACAGCCTTTGGGAGCAGCTCAATATCCTGCCAGTAATCATCGCGCCGCTCAAACTTCAGTGTTGCAGAAGCAACAAACTCCGTTACTTCATAAGCAGATGTCGTAACCGCCTGTGTGGCAAATTCATTTTCACTTGCCAGAAACGCATCCTTCGAAACAGCAAACGTTGCCAGCATTACCGCATCAAATGATCCGATCATATTTGTATTCATCTTCAGCCGGATCGTATAATCGCCTGTTTTTTCCACACTCTCAACCTTTGTAAAGCAGGGTTTCAAACCGCGCGTTTTTGCTTCCTCAATAAACCATACAATATCATCCGCTGTGATATTGTTTCCCGCTGAATCCGTCACGTAATCGTAAATTTCAATATCATAGGTAAAATAATCCTCTGTAGTCCAGCTCTTTGCGACCCACAGCTCCAGCTCCCCATCAGAATTTGTCAATCCAAGCGACTCATACAGGTTAATCATGTAGGGCGCGTCATTCGCCACGTTTGAGCGAAACGGCGTCAGCGTGTCGATCGCAGCCCCATATCCCACATCTAACACTCCGTCCGCGATCCCCGCATTATCCGCCGCGCCCGCACTTAAGCCAAGCGCTGCCGCCAGGATCCCCGCCAGTACCACTGTCATTGTTTTTTTTCATATTGTTGTTCTCCTTTTCATTTTTTTAAAGGCATACAGCCTTTTTATCCATCTCATCCAGCACCCTTTCCACCCGAATTCCATAAATCAGCGACGCAGCCGCATCCCTTCTTTCTGCCGCATGCTTTTGCAAAATCCGCTGCATTACAGCTGCACGCCGCTGCCATTGCGTTCGGCGCTTCCGTCAGAAACTTTTCTATTTCTCCGCCCTCCGCTGTGCAAACCTTCATAAGGCCGCAGCCTGCGCCCGGCTCCCTTATCTCCAGCAGCACTTCATATGGTTTGTCCATAGAAAAAGGAGGCAATCGCTTTTATTGCCAATTATTTCGAGCCTGTTTCCAAGACCCCCACGCGGCTCGTAAAAAGGTAAATAACGTTTCTTTTTCCCAACACTCCCTGTACAACGGCGCAGTCGTCATTTTCCACAACTCTTGAGATTCCATTGCACATCCGTTCTTTTATCTGTATCTTTTCCATCGACTGACTGCAGCAGATATCCTCCGGTCTTTTTTTCCGGTAATAAAAAGCATGGTATCCAAAATATGAGAGCCAAAATCTCCAAGAGAGCCGCTCCCGGAACATTTGCGGTCCATCCGCCACTCAAAGCCGACCATTTCATTTGCCAGCCGTCCGGCTCCCATCGTATGGCGGTATAAAACAATCTCTCCCAGCGCGCCCTGTTTATTAATTTCACTCAGAAAATGGATTCCCGGTATTTTTCGATAATTGAAATCCACCATCTGCACGCCCCCTGCTTTCCGGCATTCTTTTTCTAAATCAGCCAGTTTCTCCTCCCCGCCCCTACAGGTTTTTCACAAAGTACGTGCTTTCCAGCTTTCAGACATTCTTTTATGTATTGCACATGCGTATCATTTGGCGTGCAAATACTGACAATATCTACTTCCTTAAAAAAATCTTCCAGAGAACGACACACCTTTACTCCCTCAATCCCATATTTTCGGCACCATGCTTCCGCCGATTCCGTTCTCCTGTTATAAACCGCCGTCACATACGCGCACTCTGATTTCTGATAGCCAATATAATGTGCATAAGAAATCCCGGTCGCTATTCCCGTGCCGATGATCCCTGCCCTTAATTTTCCCATTCTGTTTTCCTCTCTTTCGCCTCAATCCTTTGTCCAATCATATACAATGCCAAGATAATCCTCGTCTCCCTTTGCCAGATGCCGGTATACCTCCGGGGCCTTCTGCGGCGGAAGCAGCTGCGTCAGCATAGGCGCCACCTGGAATCGTCCCGTCCTGAGAAAATCCAACAATATTTCAAGAGTCCGCTGCGTCGAATGCTTAACATAAGGCGTATGATATTTCGGATAGCGGGATTCATGCGCTCCTTTTACGTCAATGCGATATCGGAACTGATGAATATACTGGAATATCTGTGTAACATTTGCTTCATAAGGCGCCCGCGGGGAACCAAGAAGAATCGCTTCCCCTCCTATTTTTACATGCTGCAGATTATCGCAGATAACTTTAGAACTTCCCGTAGCATCGATCAGCGTATCCACCTTTGTTCCTTTTGTTATTTCGCTGATCGCAGCGCCCATATCATCCGCAGCAGGATTCAGCGTATAATCGGCCCCAAGCTCCTTTGCCAGTGCAAGGCGCTTTGCAGAGGTATCCGATACCAGCACTCTCGCTCCCTGAAGCCTCGCAAGCTGCATTGCCATCAGACCAATCAGCCCCTGTCCAACTACCAGAACAAAATCTCCGAATTCAATCTCTGACGCTCTCACTGCAGAAGAAGAAATCGCTGCCATACGCAGAAAAGGAATATATTCCAGATGTTCAATATCGGAAACCTTCAGCAATACGTCCTTTTCGTCTATGATCTCATACGCACTGTGTTTTCCTGGAAGTAAACAATGTCTCCCACCTGATACTTCTTTTGCTCTGTCACCTGCCGCTGTAATTTCACCTACCGCGTTGTAGCCCAGCGTCCCCGGCAGAGAAAACCATAATTCCTTTCCGGTAATGCACGCTGACTCCGTTCCGGCGCTGACCAGAGAATATTTCTTTTTAACCAGAATCTCATTATCCTGCAGAGCACTCTCATCCAGCGTATCTTCCACGACCTCGACCCTGCCCGGTTCCTCTGCCACTATTTTCTTGTTCAGAATCATACTTATTCCTCCTAATATCTTGTTACTTTATCGTTAAAGTATTTGGGTAAAATAAAAATCCCTTTAAAGGATATTTACAGTATATAATAAATTAAATTAATTTTCAATTGTAATTTTTGACAATTCTGCTTCTGTATTTTTGTATATAATATCCATACTGCATTTTTATGGATGCCGGATAGACATTTTTCATTTTCTCCGCTATAATTGCTTTATCGTTACATTAATCAAAAATGAGGAATTTTTATGAATCACCAGAAAACAACTATCCGCGATATCGCAAAAGAGGCCGGCGTTTCCGCCATGACAGTCTCATACGTATTAAATCAGAATCCCAATCAGACGATTTCCGCTGCAACAACGCAGAAGGTACTGGAAGCAGCCAAAAGCTGCATTATATCCCAAGCAGCGCTGCAAAAGCATTGCGCTCCCGACAGACCTTTTGCGTTGGCATTGTAATGAGCAATCCGCTTTCCCATCACCGCTATTCCCAGACGATCGACGGTATCCGTGACAGTCTGGAACGGCAAAATACAATGCCCTGTTCTGTTCAAATACCATTCACCAGGACAATCTCCCGGAATATGTATACTGCTATCTTCAGCATAAGATTGACGGACTGATTTACATTGGAGAAAACGGAACAGATATTCCTTCGATACCCAGGCGCTCCTGACGAAATACCACATTCCAACAGTCGCCCTCGACTGCCGTCATGCCGGCGTTGATATCTCCTCCGTTGATTTTGACTATTATAATGACGCATACTGTCATGCCTCCTATCTGTTGGAGCATGGAGCGTCACGACTTCTTTATCTGCGCCCGGATATGGATTCCCCTCCAGGAGCGCGAACGGGAAGCCGGAGAAAAGCCGCGCTGTCCCTGCATCCGGATGTAACAGCGGATATCCGCACAATCCATCATCTAAAGGGAAATAGTCCGGATGGTCGGGCTTCCTCATCCCTTTACAGCTTTCTTGACGAGCTGATTTCCATAATGCAGCAGACGGTTCCCTTTATGTCCGAAAACGACGCGATCCTCTGCAGTTGGGGCATTTATGTAGAAGCAGTCTATGCCAGCGCAGCTGCCCGCACCTCCGTCTCCAAATCGGCAGCCTTGCGGAGGGGCCTTTAAATATAAGACTCTGGAAAAATCTCAGCTATACCGTACATTCCCATTATGAGGTTGGCTGCCACTGCGCATCCCCTTATCATCGAAAAAATCACCAGCGGCACTGTCCGGCATGAAATACTGGACACCAGTCTCATCTTTTCTCCGTAATTTCCATCTGCAGCCAGAGGCAGTTTCGATACGAAGCTGCCTCTGAAAAAATATTATTTTGTTTAGTTTACCTCATGCACTCTGCAGCATTTACAAAAATGTCCTGGTGATACTTCCTCCTGCACCTGCGGCTGATGACACGCTTCTGTCGCGTACTTGCAGCGCGCGGCAAAAACGGCAGCCCGGGATTTACCGGCGAGGTGATCTCGCCCTTTAAAATCTCACGCTTGATCGGATTGTGGATATCCACAGACGGGATCGCGGAGAGCAGTGCCCTGGTATACGGATGCATCGGATTACGGAACAGCTCTTTGGATTCACATTTTTTTCCACCATCTGTCCCAGATACATAACGCAGATATCATCCGAAATATGACGCACAACCGACATATCGTGCGTTACAAACATGTAGGTGAGCCCTTTATCCTGCTGCAGCTTTTTTCAACAGGTTAAGTACCTGCGCCTGGATGGATACGTCCAGCGCTGACACCGGCTCGTCGCATACCACAAACTCCGGATCCAGAGCGAGCGCGCGGGCAATGCCGACTCTCTGGCGGCGTCCGCCGTCCAGCTCATGCGGATATGCCATCCGCAGACGCTCGTCGATTCCTACAAGCTCCATCAGCTCCTGTGTTTTTCCTCTATCTGCTGCTTTGTAAATTTCTTTGATACCTTCAGCGGCTCGCGCACCGTCGCGTCAATTGTCTTTCGCGGATCAATAGACGAGTACGGATCCTGGAAAATAATCTGCATCTTCTCACGCGCCTCACGGAGCTGCTTTTTGTCCAGCTTTGTAATGTCGCGCCCGTTCAGAAAATCTGTCCGCCGGTGCTCTCATGCAGATGGATGATAGTACGGCCAAAAGGGTGGATTTTCCGCATCCGGATTCTCCCACCACGCCAAGCGTCTTTCCCTTTTCAATGGTAAATGTCGTCGTCCACTGCATGAAGCATTCCGCGGGGCGTGGTAAAAAACTTCTTTAAATTTTTCACTTCTATTACCGGCTGCATACTCATCCCTCCTTTATCTCATTCAACCGGCAGCAGCGGCAATCATGTCCGTCTGCTGTCTTTGCCATCGAAACAGCGCCATTTTTTACAGGCGTCCGTCGCATATTTGCAGCGCGGATGGAACGCGCAGCCCTGCGGCAGATTCGTCGGATCCGGCGGAAGCCCCTCAATGGGATGCAGCCATTCCTCATCCTCATTCATATCCGGGATTGCCGCAAACAGTCCCTTCGTGTACGGATGAGACGGATGATCAAAAAATCTGCTCTTTCGTACCGTACTCTACAATGCTGCCTGCATAGATAACCGCAACATTATCGCACACCTGCGCAACAACGCCAAGGTCGTGCGTGATCAGCAGCATTGCGGTATTATATTTCTCTCAGATCTGCGATCAGATCCAGCACCTGAGCCTGGATCGTAACGTCCAGAGCCGTCGTCGGCTCGTCGGCGATCAGAAGCTCCGGGTTACATGCAAGCGCCATAGCGATAACTACACGCTGCTTCATACCGCCGGAGAACTGATGCGGATATTCGTCGTAACGGTCCGCCGGGATTCCAACGATCTCCAGCATCTCCTTTGCACGCTCCGCAGCGTGTGCCTTGTCCCCATGCTCTGAATGAAGACGGACTACTTCTGCGATCTGATCGCCCACCTTCATAACCGGATTCAGCGCCGTCATCGGATCCTGGAAAATCATAGAGATATTATTTCCGCGGATTTTCCGCATCTCCACCTCCGGCAGATTCAGAAGCTCCCTGCCGTCCAGATGTACCTTTCCTTCTTTGATCTTACAGCCAACATCCGGCAGGATGCGCAGGATCGACTTTGCGATGGTCGTCTTTCCGGCGCCGGTCTCCCCTACCAGTCCCAGTGTTTTTCCTCTCTCCAGTGTCAGATGTACTCCGTTTACCGCATGGACCACTTCCCCATCGGACATATATTCCACTACAAGGTCGTCCACCTGCAGAAACGGCATGTTTTTTTTCTTTTCTTCCTGTGCCATATCAAGTCTCCTCCCTTAATTTTTTCAGCTTCGGGTCCAGAGCATCGCGCAGACCGTCTCCCAGAAGGTTCAGCGCAAGCACGGTAACAGCGATCGCAAGTCCCGGGAAAATAACCAGATGGGGATACATACGAATAAACTGACGCGCGCTGGAAAGCATTGCGCCCCACTCCGGGATCGGCGGCTGAATGCCAAGACCGATAAAGCTAAGACCTGCTGCCAGTGTAATTGTCTGCGCAACGCCCATGGTCGCCTGCACAATGATCGGCGACATACAGTTTGGGATCAGATGACTTATAATGATTCTCGGCGTGCTGCAGTTAATCGAAGTAGAAGCTTCAATATATTCGTTTCCGCGCTCCTTGAGCATCTGGGCACGCAGCATGCGCGCCATACCGGGAATCGACCCGAACGCCATCGCAATAATCGTATTGATATAGCCAGGCCCCAGCACTGCGGAAATAACGATCATCATCAGCATACCCGGAATCGCCTGAATAACGTCCAGAAGACGCATGATCAGGTTGTCCACCCAGCCGCCAAAATAACCGGCAACCGCTCCGATAAACATGCCGATCACAGTCGCCAGAAGAATTGCCAGGATACCAATGGAAATGGAATATTTCGCTCCATAGAGAATACGACTGAAAATATCGCGCCCCATATCATCACAGCCAAAGAAATGCTGCGCAGAAGGCAGGGCAAACATCTGCGTCATATCCATTGCATCGTACTTGTAAGGCGCAATATAAGGCGCCAGAATAGCCAGAACAACCTCAATAATAAAAATAATCAATCCCAGCATAGCCAGCTTGTTCTTGCTGAGCTGTCTCATAATTCTTGCAAATTCACTTTTTCTTCTTTGTCTTCGTCTTAGCCATTCTCTTTCCCCTTCTTCACTTTCTTCGCGGAAGCATACTGCGCTTTGATACGGGGATCAACGGCAGCATACATAAGGTCAACGAGCAGCATGCAGAAACTGAAAGAAATAGCAAGGAAAATCGTTCCTCCCTGTACGATCGGGTAATCACGGTTATTAACAGCGCCGATAATATAGGTTCCCATACCCGGAAGAGAAAATATGGATTCAATGATAACCATGCCTCCCAGAAGATGCCCAAAGGTACTTCCCATCATGGTGATGATCGGGATCAGTCCGTTTTTCAGCGCGTGCTTCATGATAACGGTTCCCTCCGGCACGCCCCTTGGAGCGCGCGGTCGTAATATAATCTGCACGGATAACATCCAGCATCGACGAGCGCGTCTGTCTTGCACAGGTGGCAAGACCGCCCATGCATCCGGAAAGGGCAGGCAGAATATAAGATTTCAGCCCCGCTTCAATACCCATCGCCGGCAGCCACCCAAGATTAACAGAAAACAAAATGATCAAAAGCAGCGCCAGCCAGAAATTCGGAATAGATACGCCGACCAGAGCGATCACCATGGAAAGGCTGTCCTGCCAGCGGTTCTGATGCGTCGCCGCAAAAACGCCAAGCGGAATGCCAAGACCAAAAGAGATCAGCATTGTTACCAGCGTCAGTATCAGAGTACGCGGTAAGCGTTCTATAATAGACTCCATAATGTCTACATTGGTGATCCAGGATTTTTCCAAGATCAAAATGAATAAAAACATCACTCAGATAATCTGCCAGACGAACGATAAAGGGATCATTCAGGCCCAGCTCCTCTCTCTTTGCTGCCAGTTCCACTTCTGTCGCAGTGCTTCCGAGGATCGTTGCTGCCGGATCGCCCGGACAGAAAGTCATTAAAGTAAATACCAGGATCGCAACACCCAGAACGATGGGAATCATCCATAAAATTCGTTTTGCTATATATTTTCCCATTCACACATCCTCCATTATACAGCTTGTGCGGGAGACGTCCTGCCTCCCGCACGCCAATTTACCCGATCTTAAATACCTGTCCATGTGGAAGCTGTCGGCATGATATATCCGGTAAATTCCAGAACCTCATTCTCCAGGCCGGCATCATTTCTCCATACACTGAAGAATTTGGGATTGATCATACCGTAAGCAATCGCTGTATCCTTAATGTAATTATGAACAGCATCAATGTTTTCCTGTGTGTAGCCTTCGCGCGTCCAGGTGCTATACAGCATCTCCGCCAGCGTCTCATCATGACGGCTGGTAGCATCGCCTGTTGCATACGCATTCGGATCGTAACGGATAGACCAGTGGTCGGAGCAGTATGTTCCGCCGATAGTATTAATAAACATATCATACTGGGTACCGTCCAGACGGATCGCTGTAACCTGTGCCATCTCACGGATATCAAGTGTCACGTTAATACCTACTGCTGCACAGTAAGCCTGGATCATCTGTGCCATACGTGAATTGAACGTACTGGATGACGTAAGAATCGAAAGTTCCTCTCCGTTATATCCGGATTCTGCTACCAGTTCCTTAGCCTTTTCCGGATCATAATTGTAATACTCTTCTGACTCCCATGCTTCATTGTAGCCGATGTGACGCGGTGTGCAGACATCCGCCATCTTGTCGCCGTATTCTGCGCCCTGGCAGAGACCGGCTACCATACCCTCTGTGTCGATCGCATAGCAGATTGCCTGACGAAGAAGCTGATTTTCACCTACCGGTCTGCTCTCAGCGCCGGAGAAGAACAGCTCCCATCCCTGGTTGCCGTCGCTCAGCTCTACCGTGTAATCCGGGTTATCGATAAACTGCACGCCTGTGGAATTATCCATGCGCAGACAGATATCAATTTCACCTGTCTCCAGTGCGATTCCCATCTGGGAAGCCTCTGTAATTGTGCGGTAAGTCACCTTATCTACCATTGGGCGCACACACTCCGGAAGCTGCTCTATATCCTGCCAGTAGTCATCTCTCTTATCGAAGGAAAGTGTAGAGGAAGCCGTAAATTCTGTCACCTCATATGCGGAAGTAGAGATAATTGACGTCGCAAATTCATCTGCACTCGCCTCAAACGCCGCCTGTGAAACTACATAAGTATCGTATAAAACATCTTCAAAAGCACCGATCTGATCAGCATTCAGCGTGACCTTCAGAGTATAATCCCCTGTCTGCTCCGCTCTCCACCTTTGTCCAGGTCGGATTCAATGCCCGTTCTTTTGATTCCTCCATAAACCATACAATATCTGACGCCGTAATATGGTTTCCTGCAGAATCCGTCATATTGTCCCATATTTCTATTTCATATGTCATATTATCCTCTGTGCTCCAGCTCTTCGCCGCCCAGGGCTCCATCTCCAGATCAGAGTTGGCCCTTACGCCGAGGAATTCATACATGTTCTTCAGATACGGCGACTCCCGCCAGCTCATCATGGAAAAGCTTTTTTGCTTTGTATTTTCCGTGGAACGGATGGAACGCATTCGCCGAAACGGTATTTGCGCACATATTCCAGTCCCATTCGTCGCGATAAAATATTCGCCCAGGCGGTTCATATCCGGCAGGGTGTTCATCTGGTCGCTGGAACCACTCGTAGCACTCCCGCAGGTAGGGCCATTTCTTGTCGTTGAAGAAGCCGTTGCAGAGACTGGAGCAAATGATCACGCAGTGGTCGCTCATCACGCGCTTGAAGCGCAGCACCTGGGCGGACAGCGCCTGCATCATCATGATGGGGTTGGTGCCCATGCCGTCGCCGTAGTGGAACTTCTGCGGCATGCCGAACACCAGCACATCATATTTCTTTTTCCGCCCAGTGGACGTAGGTGCGCTTATCCGCCACCTTCCAGCTCATCGGCATCATCTCTTTTGCGTAGCCGGAAAAAATAGCGATCTGACGGCTCCTGGAATCCAGTACGGCATCGCAGCAGAAGAACGGATGTCCCATACACTCTTCCATCTTCATACTGATTTCATTAAACTTATCACGCATCAGACTTCCGCCGTTTACCGGGGTAAAATCTGCGCGGTGCATAACGGACGGAACGTGGTGGCTCGCAATACTCTTCCAGTTTGTAATGCCGGTCGCACAGTGCTTGTACCCGCCCGAATAGCCTCCGTACGGATTTCCCTGCACATGTCCGATCAGGATCGGCAGGTCGCATTCAAACACGAATTTGTTCATCCACACCGGATCCCCGCGGTCGGTCAGGCCCAGGTCAACCATATGCTCCATGTCCTCGGAGTCATGGCTGATGATCTGTCCGCTGTACCAGAAGTCATTATAGATTTCCTCTCCGAACAGCGCCTTCGCATCCCCGGCGGTGCTGCGCGGATGCAGACCATTCGAGATGATAAAGAGGATATCTTTCTTCTCCACGCCGACGCTGTACAGCTCTCTCAGCAGGCTTAATGGACAGCTTGCGGTGGCTGGTCGCCTGCTCACCGCCCTTTACGCGGTCCGGCACTACGAACACGACCTTACTGCCCCTTGTGCGCAAGCTCTGTCACCGGCTTCATACCGATCGGATTGTGCAGGCTCTCCATATAGGCAGCCTCCAGCTCTTCCTCCGGAATATACGCGCGGGTCTTCCACCGTCACACCCGGAATAAAGACGTCGGTATTATCCGGCAGCTCTGCTCCCATGGTACCTGCGCCATACTCAAAATCAAAATGTTTCATGGGTTTCTCCTTTCCCTATCCATTTTATCTTCCCAGGTAAAGACGGATAATCTCCAGATATTCCTCCGGATAGAATCCAATCTCTCCTGTAAAGCGCGTTAATGCGATCAGACCGCCGTCAATTTCCGGAACAGACGCCAGCATAGCGGCATTGTCCGCCTTCAGCCCGCCTCCGTAAACCACGTCCATGCCGCCCGTGCATTCCTTCACAAAACGGGCGATTTTCTGGATATATGGCTTATCCGCCGGCGTTTTGCCCGGTCCGATGCTCCATACCGGCTCGTATGCAATAACGACCCGGTTCTTATCAACCCCATCCAGACCTTCGGAAAGCTGTTTCCCGAGCACCTCTTCCCATTGCGGCTGCTCTTCGCCTGTCTCGCCAATGCAGTACAATACGGATAGACCTGCCTCCTGCGCACAGCGGATTTCCTGGTTCAGCAGGCGGTTCACAGCGCCTGCATCGGTCACGCCCGCTTCTGCAAGGATGCTCTTTTGTCATTGCGCTCCTCACAATGTCCGATCAGGGCAGACGTGCAGCCCATCGCCTTTACAATGGACGCCGGACGGTTCGTGGTAAAAGCGCCAAAATTTCCGCCCACCGCAGTGTCTGCGCGGTATACCCCTGGCTGCCTGCTGCACGGGCTGTTTTCGCTCAGCGCCCCACAGCAGACAAAAGATGCCTCCGGCAGATACTGCACAAATTCCACTTCCTCCGGCGCGTATTTTTTCAGCGCCTCCTGGGTGCTCTCCACGATCGTCTGTCCCCACCTGGCCACCGGAGCCAGGCGGTTCACTCCGCCAAACTCTGTCGGGACGTCAAAGCGTTTCAGATTTAAATAAATATGCTTCATGATTTTTCTCACTTTCTCAGTAATGCGTACTGGTCAAACCTGCCGCCCATCAGCGGCATTGCATAGTCAAAGAAGTCATCCGAAATCTTGTTTCCATCCACGATCCACTCCAGCGGGAATTTCTTTTTCCACATTTGCCACTTTGTCAAGCGGAGCGAGGAACAGCTCTGTTTTTGTATTCCGGCGTGCGCTCTGCTTTAATTGCCACCATATAGCCGCTCTCGCCCTTTAATGCGGATTCCAGCGCATATTTTCCAACTGCATAAGCTTCCTCTCGGTCTGTCTCAGATACATAGGGAATGCTCGCGCGTCCCAGAAGTCCCGGCTTCTCCGCACGGGATTTCAGTCCCAGCTTTTGCATGATCATATCAGAAATATGCTGCGCGGTTCCTCCCGGCACGGTATGTCCGAACCCGTCCACGATACCGGTGTCCGCCAGCGGCTTTCCGTTCAGCCCGCAGATGCCCTCGCTCACTGTCACCAGAAGCCCTTTGCCCTTTGCATGTTCCTGATATCCTCCAGCATCTTCTCCTCATCCACCGGCACCTCCGGCAGATAGGTCAGTACCTCGCAGTCGGTGTCTTGCTGCCAGTGCACTTGCCGCCGTCACCCATCCGGCATTGCGTCCCATAAGCTCCAGCACTACTACATGAATCGGAAGCCCGGAAGCGTCCAGCGCCAGCTCGCAGGCACTCTGCGCGGCATATCTCGCTGCACTTCCAAAGCCCGGGCAATGATCCGTGATATCCAGATCGTTATCCATGGTTTTCGGGATCCCGATCACGCGGATATTAAGCCCTCCTTCAGCGCAAGCATGGTATAATAGAGTTGACGAAAAACTATAAACCATGCATCCAAGAAAGGAGTTATTCTGACATCTATGATACCATATAAACAGCTTTCTTTGGCAGATTATTTTTTCAGATTGCCATGAAAAATTTGAAAATGACAAACCTGCTTTTCTTTCTCTATTGGAAACCCATATCGATATTGATGAGTTAATTCCGATTTCTTTTAGAAATCATTTCTATGCATCGACGGGCAGAACCCGTAAATACCCTTTAAGCGCTTTCCTGTGGGCTTTGATTATACAACGTATTTTCTCTATCCCTACAGATCAGCTTCTCTTGACTTTTCTCGCCTATTCAAAACCACTGCGTGAATTTTGTGGTTTCACTAAAGTTCCAGATGCTTCTAAAATCACCCGCTTCAAACAGGACTTTATGGATGACCTTCAGCTTGTTTTTGATAACCTTGTTGATGTTACCGAGCCTATCTGTCAGGCGATTGACTCTGCAAAAGCGGATATGACCATCTTTGATTCTTCCGGCATAGAAGCATTTGTTACCGAAAATAATCCGAAATACGCAAATCGTATTATCAGGCAACTCAAAGCTTATGCCAAAGCTAACAGCTTCGACAAGAGTTATGATCCTTATAAAGCAGCTTATGGTTCTATGCCAACACACGCATCCGCAAATCCAGAAATTAAACAGTTATACATTAATGGTCATTTTTGCTATGTCTTCAAGTTTGGCATTATTACCAATGGTCTTGGCATTATCCGGCATATATCTTTTTACAACAAAGACTTTATGACCTCACATCCTGAAATCGTTGTGGAAAAGAAATCTGATTCTCCTGATGAAGATAAGTGTGTTCATGATGCTAAATTACTCATTCCTACACTAAAAGATTTCTTTGCGAAGCATCCGCTTATGAATCCCAAAACATTTCTTGGTGATGCAGCATTTGACTCCTGCCAGCTTTATGGAGAACTGCTGACAGGCAATACCTTTGGCGAAAATAAACACTTTAAAAAGCATACATTCCTCTGAATTCCAGATCCGGATTAAAAAATCCTGATTGTAAAGTGAATGAAAACGGCATCCCTTGCTGCCCTAATGATGATTCACTTCCAATGAAACACGAAGGCACATCTACAAGAAAAAATGGTTTAAAAAGATATAAGTTTATCTGTCCTAAGATAAAGTATGTTAAGGATGCATCAACCGGAAAATATCATAGACATTGTATCTGCGATAATCCCTGTACTACTTCTGAGTGTGGACGTATGATCTATGTTTATCCTGAAAAAGATCTTCGTGCCTATCCCGGAACCATTCGTGGAACCGAAGAATGGGATAACACTTACAAAATCAGAACCGCAGTAGAAAGAGATATCAATCACATAAAAGAGAATCTCTGTCTTGCAGGACGTCGTACTCAGAATGAGAAAACATTGCATGCAGACTTAATTCTTGCTGGAATCACCCAACTCATTACAGTTGTTCTTGCAGACAAAATCAAACATCATGAATACATACGAAGTCTGAAACCACTCATCGCTTAGGTCTTATTAACTTTATACGGTAGTTAACCTTTTTCCAGCAGATCTGCATTTTCTTCCATCATAGAAGTAATCTCTCTCTCCTGCAGACAGCCCGTCGGATCTGCCAGACAAAGCTGTAATTCTTCCATTCTTCACACCTCAAAGCTAAAACTTTTTCTTTACATTTGCAAATGCTTATTTAATTATTTAAATTAATTAATTTATTAGTATCATACCCTATGATCACAAACTTGGCAAGACGGAATATTAGACAAAATTTGATGACTATTTTTAGTAATAAGTACCAGTCAAACATTGACTTCCTTCCCGCCAGATAGTATAATGAACAGCGAAATTTAGCGTGAAAATACATGCTGGAAAAAGGATGGATGAAATTATGCAGGAAGAAGAACACATACCTGCGGCGCTCTTCGTATCAGCGACGTGGGCGCACAGGTAAAAAATTGTCGGCTGGTTTGACAATCTCAGAAAAGTAAGCAAAAACCTGGGATTTTTTGATTTTGAGAGACTATTACGGCGTGACGCAGGTCGTTATCGAAACAGAAGAAATGATGAATGTGATCGACGGGATCAACTATGAATCCACGATTTCCGTCAGCGGTACGGTGCGCGAGCGCTCCAGCAAAAACGCAGCGCTTCCGACCGGAGAGATCGAGGTGGTTCCGGAGAAGATCGAGCTGCTCGGCAAATGCCGCTACAACGAGCTGCCGTTCCAGATCGCCCGCTCAAAAGAAGCGGATGAGAACACCCGTCTGAAATACCGCTACCTGGATCTGCGCAATCCGGCAGTGAAGGATAAGATTACATTAAGAAGCAAAGTCGTGGCGGATCTGCACAAGCATGATCGCACACGATTTCCTGGAGATCACCACCCCGATCCTCACCTGCTCCTCCCCCGAGGGGCGCGCGCGATTATCTGGTGCCGTCCAGAAATCATCCGGGCAAATTCTATGCGCTGCCGCAGGCTCCGCAGCAGTTCAAGCAGCTTCTGATGGCGTCCGGCTTCGACCGCTACTTCCAGATCGCGCCGTGCTTCCGCGACGAGGATGCGCGCGCAGACCGCTCCCCGGGCGAGTTTTATCAGCTCGATATGGAGATGGCTTTCGCCGACCAGGAGGACGTTTTTGCAGTCCTGGAGGATGTGCTTCCGCCGATCTTCGCAAAAATACGGCGTTTATCACACCGCCTCCGCTGCTCCGTTCAGACGCATCTCCTATCTCGATGCGATGGAGCAGTACGGCACGGACAAGCCCGACCTGCGGATTGATCTGCTGGTGCAGGATGCGACCGCATGCATGGCGGACTGCGGCTTCGGACCGTTCGAAGGACAGACAGTAAAAGCTGTCGTCGTTTCCGGCTTTGAAGGAACAAGAAAGGTAATCGACAAGCTGTGCGCGGACGTTGAGGTGCAGAGCGGGAATAAAGCTTACTGGTTCCGTGTGGATGCTAACGGCGACTTTGTCGGCGGCATCTCCAAATTCCTGCAGGAACGCAAAGCAGAGGTGGTCGAAGCTCTCGGCTTAAAGCCGGGCGACTTTATCGGTCTTTCCGCCGGCAAAAAGGGCGCGGCGCAGAAAACCGCCGGCGTGCTCCGCAAAATGCTGGGCGCAGCGTGCCCTTCCCATATGAAAACAGACTGCTACGAATTCTGCTGGATCGTTGACTTCCCGATGTATGAGATCGGCGAGGAATCCGGCGAACTGGAATTCTGCCACAACCCGTTCTCTATGCCGCAGGGCGGTATGAAAGCGCTTGAAGAGCAGGACCCGCTGGAAATTCTTGCTTACCAGTACGACCTCGTGTGCAACGGCGTGGAGCTCTCCTCCGGCGCTGTCCGCAACCACGATCCGGAGATCATGGTAAAAGCGTTCAATCTCGTCGGACTTGGCGAGGACGCCGTAAAAGCGAAATTCCCGGCGATGTACAACGCATTCTGCTACGGTGCTCCGCCGCATGCAGGAATTGCACCAGGTGTTGACCGTATGATCATGCTGATTGCAGGTGAGGAAAGTATCCGCGAGATCATTCCGTTCCCGATGAACAAAAACGCCCAGGATGTCATGATGGGCGCTCCGGCAGCCGTAGAGCCGAAGCAGCTTGAAGACGTGCATATCCGCATTGAAATGCCGAAAAAGAGGATTAAAAGCGAAGGCTGCCGCATCTAAAAGCTAGATGCAGCAGCCTCTTCTATAATCACCAGCGAACCGTTTCTTCCGCTGATAGAAACCGTATATCTGTGTTCCGTTCCGTCCTCTGCCGTGCAGGTAAGCCCATAAGCAGTCATATCTCCGGGGGAATGACACTTCCGCGACAAAGATTTCTCCTTCTTCCAGCGCATTGATCACGCACAGCGCTTCCCCGTCCTCATAATCTTCCCCAGGCACAAGGAAAAGAAAGCTTATATCTGTCAGCGGCTCATTTGCCTGGAACGCAATTCTTTCAGGATACCAGGAATCACCTTCGCTATACTCCAGAAACTCTTCATTTTCCGGAAGCGTATCCCCCGCGAAATAAATAGCGACCGGTCCCGGATCGTTCTGCAGCGCGCGCTCTCTCCAGATCTACCCAGCCCGCGCCGGATTTCAGCCTGCCCCAGAGATTTCCCTCTCCATCCATTTCCTCTTCCACGATCGTGTAAAGTGTGGAGCGCTCAATGTTTCTCACATAATTGTTATCATAACCCGGTCCGTCAAAAATCGGAATGGAAACGTCAAGCTGCTGAAGATAAGATGTTTCCCTCACTGCGGCGTAATCCGATATGATTCCGACAGATTCTCCGGAAAATGCGCCGTCCTCCTCCGCGAAGCAAATACCGGATGGCGCCATCATGCACAGCGCAGCAGACAACAGAACAAATCTTTTTCTTTTCATAACTGCCCTCCTTTGGATCATCATTCTAACTCAGCCGGAAGTCTCCGCCGTCTTTGGACTGAACGCTCATATTGATGGTGCAGTCCGCCAGATGCTCATAGTTGATATCCAGCGCATAGTTCACCGTCACGGCAATATTTTTTCATCATTCTTCACGTCGATGTTTGTCGCCGCGATCCCCACCATCAGATTGCCGAAAGGCGTCTCGTAACACGTAACATTTTTCTTGTCCTTTTCAAAGACCATATGGACATTTGTCAGTCCGCGCTTCGTCACTCCCATGCCGTCCGCGTCAAGCTTTATGAGATTCTGAATGGTGCCCTCCATTCCTTCCATGACTTCCTCATAACTGATATAATGCTTTCCGTTTTTGTGCAGGTATTTTCCGCTTGTAACAACCTCCACCTCGTCCCCGTCGTCCATCGCAAGCACCTGCATTCCTTTAATGCTCACCAAAACTTCTTCTGTCATTTAGTACTCCTCGATATTAATTTTCTGTACGTTCTCAATATTTACCGGCAGGATCGAATTTTGCAAAGCTGATAAAGCTCTCCGGCGCATCGCTCACGTAGAAACGATGTGGATTTTTCTCCATATCCAGCGGCTCCGTGTTCTGCAGATCCTCCCGGATCAGCAGCTCGCGCAGGCTGCACGCCGTCTCGTATGCCGGATTCACCAGCGTGACGCCGTCGCCCATGATCTCGCCGATCATGGAGCGCAAAAAGCGGATAATGCGTGCATCCAAGGATCAGCGTGTCGATATCCTGCTCCTTCAGCGCGGCGAGATAGCGCCTCGCCATTTCCTCCGTCACCGGGTCCTTCATCCTGCTCTCCTCCACCAGCGGCACAAACAGCGGGCACGCTTTTCCGATCACCTCCGCGTCCGGCCTGATCTGGCGGATAAATTCCGTATACAGACCGCTTGCGATCGTTCCCTTCGTGCCGATCACGCCGATGCGGTTATTTTTCGTCGCCGCGCACGCCACCTTCGCTCCCGGCTTCACCACGCCGATGATCGGGACAGACAGCTCGTGACGGATCTCCTCCAGCGCAAACGCGCTCGCAGTATTGCACGCCACCACGATTGCCTTTACCTCCTGCGACAGCAGAAAACGCACGATCTGCCTGGAATAGCGCAGGATCGTCTCTTTTGATTTACTTCCATAAGGCACGCGCGGTATCCCCGAAATATACGATCCGTTCTTCCGGGATATTGCGCATCACCTCTCGCGTAACTGTCAGACCGCCTACGCCGGAATCAAAGATACCGATCGGTCTTTCCTTTTCTCTGGCTCCCATATATGCTCCCCTTGTTTTCATTCAGCCGGCATCCGCCGCTGCTCTTTCGTACATTATAGCTCTATCCGTAAAAAATGACAAGCGGCTTCTAAAATATGACGGGTTCTTTTCCCGACAAACGCAAAAAAAGATATTCTTTTTCCTCCTCACAGGCCGCTTTTCCATTCGTCGCTTCCGTAATTGCCTCCAGCAGCTTTGCCACGTCATTCTCCTGCACAAGGACCGAGGTTTTCACCACCTCGCTGTACTCGGAACCGACGATCGGAATGCCGCGCTGCCCCAGGAGATACTGCAGCTTTCCAATGCCATTATAGTCTGTCTCGATCGTCAGACGGCTGCCCTTTACTCTCGATCACCTCGCTGGCTGCAAGCCCGCCTGCACCGCTTTGGAATATGCGCGCACCAGACCGCCGGTACCAAGAAGCGTGCCGCCGAAATAGCGCGTCACCACCACCGCCGCATCATGGATATCCGCGCCAAGCAGCACATCCAGCATCGGTCTGCCCGCCGTTCCCTGCGGCTCCCCATCATCGCTGCAGCGCTGCAGCTCCTGGTGCTCCCCGACCACAAAAGCCGAGCAGTTGTGCGTGGCATTCCAGTATTTTTTCTTTAAACCGTTGATAAACCCCAGTGCCTCCTCCTCCGAATGCACCGGCTGTACCGTCGCAATAAAGCGGGATTTCTTTTCCACGATCTCTCCCTCGCCGCCTCTGTAAACAATATTATACGCCATATTTCTCTCCTTGTGGTTTTATCGCGCGCCGTATTCGCGCCTCATGATTTATTAGTATAGCATTTATTTTTGATTTCTGCTATACTATGGATAACTGTTTGTAAAAACAGGTAAACTAATTGTAACATTGTCTTTACCGTTACTGTTCACGCCAGCCTCAACCACTTGCTGTGAACGGAGTGGACAGTAACTCTTTACCCAAATTCAGAAAGGAATGCTGCACATGAAATATGGCAGACACGATATCGAAAAAAAACAGCGGAATATGACAGCGGAAAAGGTAGAACAGAAGGCTGGGATGACGCTCCTTCGCCTGCTTCTCGTTGCACTGTTCGCACTGGTGATCGCCGGTGTATGCGCGGGCTACGGCATGATGCAGGGGCTTTTAAAGAGCGCGCCGGATATCTCCGCATTAAGCACTGCTCCCGCAGAGATGGCAACCTACATTTACAACGCCGAAGGAGAGCAGGTGCAGAAGCTGACAGCCCCCACCTCGAACCGCACGCCCGTTTCCATCGACCAGGTGCCGGAGCATCTGCAAAACGCCGTCGTCGCCGTGGAGGACGAACGCTTTTACGAGCACAACGGCATAGATATCCGCGGCATCCTGCGCGCTTTTGTGGTGGGCATCACCGGCGGCAGCTTCTCGGAGGGCGCCAGCACCATCACGCAGCAGCTTCTGAAAACAGCGTGTTCCCGGACTGGGTAAACGAGTCCTCTCTGGCGGAGAGCTTTAAGCGCAAATTCCAGGAGCAGTATCTGGCGCTGGAGCTGGAAAAATCTGGAGCAGACCATGACAAAGGACGAGGCGAAAAAAGAAGATCCTCGAAGATTACTTAAATACCATCAACCTCGGCGCGGGCGCCTACGGCGTGCAGGCTGCCGCCCATCGCTATTTTAATAGGATGTCTCGGAGCTGACGCTCTCGGAATCCACCGTGATCGCCGGCATCACGCAGAATCCGACCGGCTACAATCCGATCGTCTACCGGAGGCAAATGCCGCCCGGCGCAAAAAATACTGAACGCGATGCTGGAGCAGGGCTATATCACGCAGGCGGAGTACGACGAAGCGCTCGCCGACGATGTTTATTCGCGCATCCAGGAGACGGACGTACAGACCGGCACGACCACGATCTATTCCTACTACACCGACGCGCTCATCGAGCAGGTGCTTGAGGATCTGGAAAAAGACGCCGGTTACACGGCGAGCCAGGCATACACGGCGCTCTATTCCGGCGGTCTGCGGATCTTCAGCGTACAGGATGAAGCGATCCAGCAGATCTGCGACGAAGAATTTGCAAACGCAGCCAATTATCCGGTAGAAACGCTGATCGGGCTTGATTACGC
>VOFD01002431.1_pt1 | contig 31637 bp, 28 predicted proteins | sample 5384101 | NCBI WGS metagenome assembly VOFD01 (sample SAMN12384723, study PRJNA508395) | human gut metagenome | isolation source: healthy gut C | host: Homo sapiens
TCTGTTGCATTTTCCAGCCTCTTGTGATACTATTTTGATACTAAGAAAATTGACAGCCGAAAATAGCAGGTAAAATATTAGCAAATTTGCGAATATTTTACCTGTAATTCAAGAGAAATACTTCCTCATATACTTGAATTTGTCGAGTGGGAATAATGCCGGATCGGCAGGCCCTCTTGTCCTGCTCCCGGGCACAGTGTCGCCGCACTGTGAAGACAGCATGAAAAAAGAGCTGACAGACAGTCTGTCAGCTCTTTTTTTGTATGTGCTGATCACAAAGACTAGGCCAGCCCGCCTTCTTCCACATCACGCAGTGGGCGCATAGCCACCGGTTCCCTACTCTCCACCATCGATACCATCCCCTGCAGGTCCGGTCCGGGATCGCACATTTTCTCTTGTCCTGACCGAGGGCAGTCCCTATCCTGCCGAAAAATACGGTCATGGCCTGTCCGCCTTCCCGGACATCTCCATACAACACTGCATCCCTGTGAGCTTCCCATGTCACGCATCTTCCCTGTCCTTTTGCTCTCCCTGGCCCTGCTTTCCCCTGCCCTGCCCCTCCGGGCCGCTGAAGGATTGCCCGCTACGCCGCAAGCCGCCGTGGACGCCCTCTCTCTGGAACGGGACATCCATGCCCTGATGCGGGACAAAAAAGCCCTGGCCGGTGTGGCCCTGCTCACCGAAGACGGTCTCTGTGCCGGTGTCCACATGGATACGCCCTTCCCGCTGCTCAGCGTAATCAAATTCCCGCTGGCTGTGGCTGTGCTGGAAAAGATGCAGCACGAGCAGGCCACACTGACGACCATGATCCCCGTGCGGGCGGAGCAACTCCACACCGGCACCCACAGCCCTTTACGCGACCAGCGTGGCCGCCGCGACATGGAAGTCAGCCTGGAGGACCTGCTGCGGTATACCGTCACTTTCAGCGACAACAATGGCTGCGACATCCTGATGGAATATGTGGGCGGCCCGGCCGTGGTGGAGGCCTGCGCCCGCCGTCTGGGGGCGGACAGCGTCTTCATCGGTCATAATGAAGACTGGATGCACCTGAACATCTACAACCAGTATGCCAACTGGGGCACGCCGCGCAGCATGGCCCGGATGCTGCTGGGCTTTTTCAGCTCCCCGGACTTCTCCCAGGAGCACAAGGACTTCCTGACCGGCATCATGGCCGGGACGCCCGCCCTGCCCGGCAAGATCCTTGAGGGCCTGCCGCAGGGCCTGACCGCCGGACACAAGACCGGCTCTTCCGACAGGACGCCCCAGGGACTCAAGCTTGCGGACAACGATCTGGCCTTTTTCCGCCTGCCCGATGGGCGCCATGTGGCCCTGGCGGTCTTCCTCTGCAATTCGCTGGAAAGCCCCGAGACGAACCTCTCCCTCATCAAGGACATCACCCGCCTGTCTGTGGACTGGCTGGCACGGCAGCCCATGCTGCTGCAGGGCGGTACCGCGCGGCCCTGACATCCCGCACCGGGACACGAGGCCCTTTCAGGCTCCTGCCTTCATCCACAGAGCGTCCTGCCTGCTGAAGAGTGGAAGCGGCAGGCGGCAGGCGTACTTTACAAGGCCTGCGGGCTCAGGTAATTTTGCGTTTTAGCATTTCCGCGTCCATGACGCTCAGGACTAACAGCAGAGGAAGATATGTTCGGTATCGGCAGTACGGAATTTCTGGTTATCCTTCTTGTGGCCCTTGTGGTGCTGGGGCCCAAGAGTCTGGCAAGTGTTTCCCGCACCCTCGGCAAGGCCATGGGGGAATTCCGCCGCGTCTCCACCGATTTTCAGCGCACGCTGAATGCCGAAGTGGAGCAGGAGGAGCATCTCAAGCGCAAGCAGGAAGCTGAAAAGGAATTTTTCAGCCCCGAAGCTCGTGCTGAACACGCGGCCAAAACAGCCGCCCAGGCGCAGGCAACGGCCCAGCCGCAGCCTCCCAGCCCCAGGCGGCACCTACTGCCGCACCTGCGGCAACGGAGACCGCGGCCCGTCCTGCTGTCCAGCCTGAAGTCATCCCCCCTGCCGCACCCGTACCGCCTGCGGACAGTCCTCTGGCCCAGGCCCTTGCCAAGGCCCAGGCCGAAGCCGGTAATGCCGCCACGCCTGCCAGTGGAGCAAAAGCATGAGCACCACCCAGGACAAACAGGATCTGACCGTCACGGTCACGACTCCCGAACAGGATGCTCCCCTCTCTTCTGCGGCCCAGCAAACGGTCGCAGCAGGTGAAGGTCTGCCCGAAGCGGCTGCGGAAAAAGCCGCTCCTGTCGTAGCCTCCGCTACGGAACCGGAACAGACGGGCCCCCTGACCGAACAGGAAGGCGCCGTGCCCTCTGCTCAGGACGGGGAAGCCGCTATCCCTGAACCTCCGGCGGACAGCCCTCTGGCCCAGGTACTTGCCAGGGCCCGGGCCGAAGCCGAGGAAGCCCCCGCCCCTGTGGAACAGCCTGCCGCCCCCGCTCCCGAAGCCCAGGCAGACGATGCTGCCCCCGCAGCGGCAGAAGCCCCTGCCGACCCGTTGCCGGATACGGCAGCTCCGGCTCCTGATGCCGTGGCCGCTCCCGCGCCGCAAGCTGGTGATGACGCGGGCCAGCCGCCCGTCCCGCCTGCCACGGCTGCTGCCGGTACCGGCGGGACGCCCGAGCCCGAAGAAAAGACCATGGGCCTCATGGATCATCTCAACGAGCTGCGCTGGCGCCTGGTGCGCTGCTTCATCGCCGCCGGTGTGGGCTTCCTGCTCTGCTGGACGGTGGTCGAGCCCATCTTCAACTTCATCACGGCCCCGCTGCTCAGCGCCTTGCCCGCACACGGCACGGCCATGTACACCACCTTGCCCGAACCCTTCTTCGTGCGCATGTTCGTGGCCTTCGTGACCGGCCTGTTCGTGACCAGCCCGTACATCTTCTATCAGATCTGGGCCTTCATCTCCCCCGGGCTGTACGAGGAAGAGAAAAAGGGCCTGCTGCCCATCGCCCTGCTTTCCGCCATCTTCTTCATTGGTGGCGGCGTGTTCTGTTACTTCATCGTCTTCCCCTACGCGTTCAATTTCTTCCTGGGCTTCTCGTCCGAGCAGATCCAGGCCATGCCGCGCATCACGGACTACCTTGATTTCGTCATCAAGCTGCTCCTGGCGTTCGGCCTCATCTTCGAGATGCCCCTGTTCTCCTTCTTCCTTTCCCGCATGGGGCTCATCACGGCCCAGATGATGCGCAAGGTGCGTCGCTATGCCGTTCTGTGCATCTTTATCGTGGCCGCCATCCTGACGCCGCCGGACGTGGTCTCCCAGCTGCTCATGGCATGCCCATGCTGCTGCTCTATGAGATCAGCATCCTCGTGGCTGCGGCCTTTGGTCGCAAGAAGAAGGAAAAAGAAGGAAGAGGAAGAAGGGACGCCCGGCGATCCCGCTCCGGCCGACCCTGCGCCCGCCCTCCCGCTCCCGAAGGACCGGACGGCACGACGGTCGCGGCCGCTGCCGCAGCTGCCGCCACGGTGGCTGCCATGAGCGATGACGACGCCCAGCGTATGCCGCCCGAAGAAGAAACGCCCGCCCCCGCCATGGAGACGGCTGAAATCTCTACGACCGAAGCAGCTGGGACTTCCGAGGAACTCCCCGAAGGGACTGAGGACCATCCTGTGGAGCAGGAAGGCCTCGCGCCCGATGCTGCCGATACGGCCACACCTGCGGAACAGCAGGACGATCCCGCTTCCGTGGCGGAAGTCCCTGCCGCTGACGACGATTCCGCAACGCCTGCCAAGGACAAGGAATGATGATGGAAGCGACTCTGCCCCAGCGTTCGGCCCGGCATGCCCGTAAAAGCGCCGAGACCGACATCAGTCTGAGCCTTACTCTGGACGGCTCGGGCAAGACCGATATCCAGACCGGCTTCGGCATGCTGGATCACATGCTGACCCTGACGGCATTCTGGGCCGGAATGGACCTGCGCCTGCGCTGTCAGGGCGATCTGCACATCGACGCCCACCACAGCGCCGAGGACATCGGCCTGGTCCTGGGCCAGGCCGTGCTGGAAGCCCTGGGGGACCGTGTGGGCATCGCCCGTGTGGGCTACGGCCGCGTCCCCATGGATGAGGCCCTGAGCGATGTCACCATCGACCTTTCCGGCCGCCCCTGGCTGGAATGGCGCGGTGATGAACTCCTGCCCCCGGTCATCGCCGGGGAGGAAAAAGACCTCTGGCGGGAGTTTTACAAGGCCTTTGCCAGCAGCGCCCGCTGCAACCTGCATGTGACCATGCATTATGGCAAAAATGGCCATCACCTTCTGGAATCCGTCGCCAAAAGCCTGGGCCTGGCGCTCGCCCAGGCGGTCCGGCGTAGCGGGAACGTCATCCGCAGCACCAAGGGAGGGCTGGATTGATGAAGAACCGTTTCCTGTGGATATTGTGTGCGCTTCTGTCCCTGCTGGTCCTGACGGGCGGCTGCAACCGCAAACCTGCCAGCACGGCGGACGTGCCGCGCTCGCTGTCCCATCAGTACAAGATCGCGGTGGCGCCCTTCACCCAGCCCCGCGACATCAGCCAGCTCATCATGGGCCAGCTTCCCCAGCCGCAGGCCCTGGCCGCCCGTGACGTGCTGATCGCCCAGGACCGCCAGCTGCGTGATGTTTTGTACACCACGACCAAACGTTCCTATGACTTCCTGCCCCGTACCCGTCCCCTGCCGGACCTGGAAGCGTTTCCACACCTCGGAGCGTCCCCAGGCCCTGCCCCTGTGGGGTGGAATACGCCCGCAAGACGTCGGCGGACATCCTGTTCATCCCGCAGGTCCTCACCTGGCGGGACCGTCAGGGCTCGGCGGCCGGTGTCACCGAACCCGCTCATGTGCGGCTGGAGTTCTTCCTGCTGAACATCAAGGAAGGCAACATCATCGGTCACTCTGTCTACGAGGTCGAGCAGCAGGGCCTGACGGAAAACCTGCTCAACGTGGGCGACTTTTTCAAACGCCAGGGCAAGTGGGTCACTGCTGAAGAGCTGGCCCGCGAAGCCATGATCAAGGCTGTAAAGGATCTGAACTTATGATTATCTTTCCCGCTGTCGACATCCAGGACGGAAAGGCCGTCCGCCTGAAACAGGGACGTGCCCATGAGAGCACCGTGTTTTCCCCCGATCCTGTGGCCGCTGCCGTGGCCTGGCGGGACAAGGGCGCTCGCTGGCTGCATGTGGTCGATCTGGACGGCGCTTTCGACGGTCTGCCCAAAAGCCGGGACATCGTGCGCAACATCTGCCGGGAGCTGGATATCCCCGTGCAGCTGGGCGGCGGCATCCGTGACGAACAGACGGCCCGTGCCTATCTCGAAGCCGGTGTGCAGCGCCTGATCATCGGTACCATGGCCCTGGAGCAGCCCAAAGTCTTTGCTTCCCTCTGCAAGACCTTTCCCGGGCAGATCGGGGTCTCCCTCGATGCCGAGGGCGGACGCCTCAAGACCAAGGGCTGGGTGGCCGATGCCGGTCTGAGCGTGGACGATGTCCTGCCCCGCCTGCAGGAAGACGGTGCGGCCTTCATCATCTATACGGATATCGAGCGTGACGGCATGCAGTGCGGCGTCAACCTGACGGCCCTGCGCCATCTGGCCGAGACCTCCACCGTGCCGGTCATCGCCGCCGGTGGCGTGGCCACGCTGGCTGACGTACAGGCCCTGTACCCGCTCAGCACGCAGGCCAATCTGCAAGGTGCCATCAGCGGCCGGGCCCTGTACGAAGGCACGCTTGACCTTGTGGAAGCCAACGCCTGGATCGCTGCCCAGCAGTAGCTTTCAGGATACCGCAAACAGCAAAGGGAAGGAGATACCATCTCCTTCCCTTTTTTATGTCTTTGCTCACCCGATGCAGATGGGATGCCCGGCTCTGGCAGGATTCCTTTTCTGTCATCCGCGCTCGTGTCCCCTTGCCCGATTCTGCCGTCCTTCAGATTGCCTGCTTTGCATGCAGCGCTACCTGTTTCCGCCTATATCAACCGGCTACATTTTCGTCCTGCATGGGCTCTCCGGCTTACTTTGCTGCACTCGATAAGTAGAGAGACCCGCATCACCTCTTTCCTGCCCCTGCGTCCTCATCCAGGGCCTTTATCCGGGCCTCCCGCACCAAACTTGCCTCATCTCTACTTCTAGCCTATCATATAAAGATGCAACATCCTCTGCTTATACTCTCCCGGCTTTTCTTCGCCGTCATGGCAGAGCGACACTGGCGCAGCCATCTGTAATCCCGATGCCCTTTCTGCCGGTCCGCTCCGGACCGGCACGTCTGTAGCAGCTCCGCAATGCCGTTGCGGAGCCCTTTGCGTTCGACCGCATATCCTGAAAGGTGCATCATGAATCCCACACGTCCCTATCACTGGCTCTGTTTGCTGGCGGCCATCGTTTTTGAGGTGGCCGGTACCACCGTCATGAAGCTCTCCTTTGGCTGGAGCTTTGCCCACGCTGCCCTCGCCGGTCTTGTCATCATGTGGATAGCCATCGGGCTTTCCTACTACTCACTCGCCAAAGCCACTACGGGCCTGCCCGTAGGCGTGGCCTTTGCCTTCTGGGAGGCCCTGGGGCTGGCTCTCATCACGCTCTCCAGCATCTACATCCTGGACGAGCCCTTTTCCCTGCAGCGCCTGGCCGGCCTGCTCTGCGCCCTGAGCGGCGCCCTGCTGGTCCATCACGGCACCGTCCAGGACAAGGATACTACGTCCTCCGATACCAGCCGCACCGCCAGCTAGAAGGAGCTCCCCATGAATACGGAAACGCTGCATCTCATCCTTTCCGCGGGCCTGGTGGCCGCAGCCGCGGCTCTGGACGTGGCCGCCAACCTCATGCTGGCCCGTTCTGATGGCTTCAAAAAGCGATTGATCGGTATTGCCGCTCTGGCCCTGGTCGGTCTGGCCTTTTACTGCCTCTCTGGCCGTCCAGTATATGGACCTGGCCGTGGCCTACTCCATGTGGGGCAGCCTCGGCATCCTGGGCGCTGTGCGGCTGAATCCGCCCATCAAGACTGCCTGCATCACAGGCAGTCTCCTTTCAAGACTTTTTTTTTATGGCTGGCGCAAGTTGAGGGATGTTCCTGCTCTGGAAAAAATTCTGCCACATCAGCAGCCGGTAGGAGGAAGGACGCCTTGAAAAGGCTTGATGGCTCCATAAAATACCATCGTGTGCTTTCCGGGCCAGGCCCGGGAATTCGCAAAACTATTCCGCTGGATGTCGATGGTAACACCGCTGCCTTACAATATTTTCGATTTGAGCCTCTTCACAGCCAAGGCAACCCCATTCCCATCCATGCACAGGCCCGCTGGCAAAAGGCAGACCCACCGACGAAAGTTTTTGGAAGGGAGGGGCGCGGGGAGGGAGAACCTTTTTCCAAAAAGGTTTCCCTCCCCGCAAGCTTTTCTCTCTTCAAATCTCTAGGCGCCTGCCTGCCGTCCCCGAAACAAAAAAATCCCCGGCGGAGCGGGGACAAAAAAAGACCCCCTCGCGCTGAGAGCTGCAAGGGGGTCTCGAACAATCTTTGGCAGCGGCCTACTTTCCCACATGACGTTATGCAGTATCATCGGCGATGGAGAGCTTAACTTCCGAGTTCGGAATGGGGTCGGGTGTACCCTCTCCTCTATGGCTACCAAAGAAATTTGGCAAATTTATTGAAACAGGGATGGAAGGTTTTTTCGAGAAACAAGACGCACGGGCTATTAGTACTGGTCAGCTCCACCCCCTCACAGGGCTTCCACCTCCAGCCTATCAACGAGGTCGTCTACCTCGGCCCTTCAGGACTTGCGTCAGGGAGAACTTATCTTAAGGCAGGCTTCCCGCTTAGATGCTTTCAGCGGTTATCCCTTCCACACATAGCTACCTGCTGTGCCGTTGGCACGACAACAGGTCCACCAGTGGTGTGTCCATCCCGGTCCTCTCGTACTAGGGACAGGCCCTTTCAATTCTCCTACGCCCACAGAAGATAGGGGACCAAACTGTCTCACGACGTTTTAAACCCAGCTCGCGTACCACTTTAAACGGCGAACAGCCGTACCCTTGGGACCTGCTTCAGCCCCAGGATGTGATGAGCCGACATCGAGGTGCCAAACCGCATCGTCGATATGAACTCTTGGATGCGATCAGCCTGTTATCCCCGGCGTACCTTTTATCCAATGAGCGATGACCCTTCCATTCGGGATCACCGGATCACTAACACCTACTTTCGTACCTGCTCGAGATGTCTCTCTTGCAGTCAAGCTCCCTTTTGCGTTTGCACTCGACGGCTGGTTTCCAATCAGCCTGAGGGAACCTTTTGCATGCCTCCGTTACATTTTGGGAGGCGACCGCCCCAGTCAAACTACCCACCAGACACTGTCCTCCTACCGGATCACGGCAAGGAGTTAGGGACCTGAACAAACAAGGGTGGTATTTCAACGATGGCTCCCTCCATACTGGCGTACAGAGTTCACAGCCTCCCACCTATGCTACACATGCAGGCTCAAATCCCAATGTCAAGCTATAGTAAAGGTGCACAGGGTCTTTCCGTCTTTCTGCGGGTACACGGCATTTTCACCGCGACTTCAATTTCACCGAGTCTCTGGCCGAGACAGTGTGGAGATCGTTACGCCATTCGTGCAGGTCGGAACTTACCCGACAAGGAATTTCGCTACCTTAGGACCGTTATAGTTACGGCCGCCGTTTACTGGGGCTTCACCTGAGCTTCGCTTGCGCTGACTCCTCCTTTTAACCTTCCGGCACCGGGCAGGCGTCAGTCCGTATACGTCGTCTGTAAGACTTCGCACAGACCTATGTTTTTAGTAAACAGTTGCCCCCACCTCTTTTCTGCGGCTTTTCAGGGCTCGACAGAGTGAATCGCTTTTTCACCCGAAAAAGCACCCCTTCTTCCGAAGGTACGGGGGTTATTTTTGCCGAGTTCCTTGGCCAGAGTTTCTCGAGCGCCTTGGATTATTCATCCCACCCACCTGAGTTGGTTTCCGGTACGGTTTGCATGAACTAAACTTAGAAGCTTTTCTTGGCAGCATAGACTCAACAACTTCAGACTTTCGGTCACGGACTCGCGTTCAGGATAGAGAGAAGCGGATTTTGCCAACTTTCATCCCTACACGCTTGCACCGGGACAACCAGCGCCCGGCTTGCCTATCTTCCTGCGTCCCTTCATCGCGCGAACACACAAGTACGTGAATATTAACACGTTTCCCATCAGCTACGCCTTTCAGCCTCGCCTTAGGGGCCGACTAACCGGGAAGATTACCTTTACCCGGAAAAACCTTGTTTACGGCGAACGGGTTTTTCACCCGTTTTATCGTTACTCATGTCAGCATAATCACTTCTCCACAGTCCAGCATGCCTTACGACACACCTTCAGCCCGTGAAGAACGCTCCCCTACCAGACCGCATTCGCGGAATTCAAAGCTTCGGTACTATGCTTAGCCCCGTTACATTTTCGGCGCAACGTCATTAGACCAGTGAGCTATTACGCTTTTTTAAACGATGGCTGCTTCTAAGCCAACGTCCTGGGTGTCTCTACAACGTCACCACCTTAACCACTGAGCATAGATTTGGAGACCTTAGCTGTTGATCTGGGCTCTTACCCTCTCGACGACGGACCTTAGCACCCGCCGTCTGACTCCCATGGTACATCTGACCGGCATTCTGAGTTTGATAGGGTTTGGTAATCTGGTAGGACCCCTAGCCCTGTCAGTGCTTTTACCTCCGGTAGACAATCCATGAGGCTATACCTCAATATATTTTCGGGGAGAACCAGCTATCACCGGGTTTGATTGGCCTTTCACCCCTATCCACAAGTCAGTCATCCAAACCGTTTTCAGCCGGTATTGGTTCGGTCCTCCACAAGGTTTTACCCTTGCTTCAACCTGCTCATGGATAGATCACCCGGTTTCGGGTCTAATCCGCACTACTCATCGCCCTTATCAGACTCGGTTTCCCTACGGCTCCACTCACGCTTAACCTTGCAGTACAGATTAACTCGCTGACCCATCATGCAAAGGCACGTGATCACGGAACAAGTCCGCTCCTCACAGCTTGTAAGCACCAGGTTTCAGATTCTATTTCACTCCCTCTAACAGAGGTTCTTTTTCACCTTTCCCTCACGGTACTGGTACACTATCGGTCGTCGGTTAGTACTTAGCCTTGGAAGATGGTCCTCCCGGATTCCCACGAGGTTCCACGTGTCTCGCGGTACTCAGGTACCGGCTGTGTCGCTTTCGGTTTCAGGTACGGGGCTGTCACCCCTCTGGCAGAGCTTTCCAGCTCATTTCCCCTGCCTACCATGAATCACATATGCCGGTTCTACAACCCCGGCTGAACGAATCCAGCCGGTTTGGGCTCATCCCATTTCGCTCGCCGCTACTTTGGGGAGTCTCGTTTGATTTCTTTTCCTTCAGGTACTGAGATGTTTCACTTCCCTGAGTTGGCGCTGGACACTTTATGTATTCAGTGCCCGCGACGGAGCATGACCTCCGCCGGGTTTCCCCATTCAGAAATCCCCGGATCATAGAATGTTTAGCTTCTCCCCGAGGCTTTTTCGCAGCTTACCACGTCTTTCATCGCCTTCCGACGCCACATCCACCCGATGCTCTTGTCAACTTGTCTTCTCGAAAAAACTTCCTTCCATCCCTATTCAATTGTAAAAGAGCGATCACTTTCGTGATTTTGGCCGGATCATATCCGGTTCGAACTCGCAACCTCTTGCGCTTTGGACGGAATCGAACGGAGATGATCCGTGGAGCATGGCGTGGTGGGCCTGGAAAGACTTGAACTTTCGACCTCACGCTTATCAGGCGTGCGCTCTAACCACCTGAGCTACAGGCCCAATCATTTTCTTGTCAATGAGCTCGTGGCTCATTGCAAGTGAAGAGCGAACGGGAAGATATATTCCTTAAAGGAGGTGATCCAGCCGCAGGTTCCCCTACGGCTACCTTGTTACGACTTCACCCCAATCATCGGGCCTACCGTAGACGGCTGCTTCTATTGCTAGTTAGCTCACCGGCTTCGGGTAAAACCGACTTTCGTGGTGTGACGGGCGGTGTGTACAAGGCCCGGGAACGCATTCACCCTGGCATGCTGACTCGAATTACTAGCGATTCCGACTTCGAGGAGTCGAGTTGCAGACTCCTGTCCGGACTGGGACGCATTTTTTGAGATTGGCTCCACCTCGCGGTCTCGCTTCCCTTTGTATGCGTGCCATTGTAGTACGTGTGTAGCCCCTAGGCGTAAGGGCCATGATGACTTGACGTCGTCCCCACCTTCCTCTCCGTTAACCGAAGCGGTCTCCTTAGAGTGCCCAGCATCACCTGATGGCAACTAAGGACAGGGGTTGCGCTCGTTGCGGGACTTAACCCAACACCTCACGGCACGAGCTGACGACAGCCATGCAGCACCTGTCTTGGGGCTCCCCGAAGGGCACTCCTCCTTTTCGGGAGGATTCCCCAGATGTCAAACCTAGGTAAGGTTCTTCGCGTTGCATCGAATTAAACCACATACTCCACCGCTTGTGCGGGCCCCCGTCAATTTCTTTGAGTTTCAGCCTTGCGACCGTACTCCCCAGGCGGGATACTTATTGCGTTAGCTGCGTCACCGAGACATACACCCCGACAACTAGTATCCATCGTTTACAGCGTGGACTACCAGGGTATCTAATCCTGTTTGCTCCCCCACGCTTTCGCACCTCAGCGTCAATACCGGTCCAGATAGCCGCCTTCGCCACTGATGTTCCTCCAGATATCTACGGATTTCACTCCTACACCTGGAATTCCGCCACCCTCTCCCGGATTCAAGTCGTGCAGTATCAAGGGCAGTTCCACGGTTGAGCCGTGGGATTTCACCCCTGACTTACATAACAGCCTACGTGCGCTTTACGCCCAGTGATTCCGATTAACGCTTGCACCCTCCGTATTACCGCGGCTGCTGGCACGGGAGTTAGCCGGTGCTTCCTTTGAAGGTACCGTCAGTAGGATGATGATTAGAGCACCCTAGTTTCTTCCCTTCTGACAGAGGTTTACGACCCGAAGGCCTCCATCCCGCACGCGGCGTCGCTGCGTCAGGGTTGCCCCCATTGCGCAAGATTCCCTACTGCTGCCTCCCGTAGGAGTCTGGACCGTGTCTCAGTTCCAGTGTGGCCGATCATCCTCTCAGATCGGCTACCCATCGTTGCCTCGGTAGGCCGTTACCCCACCAACTAGCTAATGGGACGCGGACTCATCTCTATGCGATAGCTTGCAAGCAGAGGCCACCTTTCCTCATAAAGTTCATTATGAGCGTATTCGGTATTAGCAGTCGTTTCCAACTGTTATCCCCATCATAGAGGCAGATTATCCACGTGTTACTCACCCGTGCGCCACTTTACTCGGGACCGAAGTCCCTTTCGCGTACGACTTGCATGTGTTAAGCACGCCGCCAGCGTTCAATCTGAGCCAGAATCAAACTCTCCAGTTCAAATCTGTAGCAAAGATCTCCGTTGGACGGAAATCAGAATCTCAAAGTTCCTTCCGTTCGCTATTCACTTGTCAATGAACCACACCGATTCACTCGGCGTGAAGCAGTTGTTTACGCCGCTTCGTTTTCGCTGTCAACAAGTTTTTTTCATTTCGCGAAAGTTTTTTTTTCGCGGCCCCGTCGGGGCAACTCGTTGGCGCAAGGGAGACTTATGTCTCATTTTCAAACCCGCGTCAAGAACTTTTTTGCCATCCGGAAAAATTTCTTTTTCCGTCGTCCGTTCGGACGTGACCAGCTCGTTGGCGCGAACGGCTTTATGCGCCTTTTCGACCCCATCGTCAAGCATTTTTCCGCATAAAAAAATTTTACGGATTTGCTCCATGCTGACTGTTTATTCAATCAACATACCGAAAAGACACAGAAAATTCTTGATAAATTTCTTTGTCTTTTCCTTTTTTGCCCTTCTCCTTTTCCGCCAATCGAGGCCCTCCCCTCTCCCTCCGGCCGGAAAGTGCGCCCATTTTCTTCAGAAGCACCGGATTCCTCCAGACCTTAAAGACCGTTCCGCAGCCATGATCTTTTGCTGTCCTCTTTTCGGCAGCGACACAAAACAAAAAAGGGAGCCCGAAGGCTCCCTCTCATACATATCTATGGCAATACCTAGGCGGCATAGCTTTCCTGCAGCACCAGGCGACGACGGCGGGCTTTCTCCAGCTTTTCCTTTTCCCAGAAGAGCGGAGCCAGACGACGCGTCCAGCGGGAGAAGAAGCGGACGCTCATGCCCACCAGCACGGCCGAGATGATGGTGCCCTCGCGCAGGCCCACGATGGTATGCAGGACGGCCAGGCTGAGCAGCACCGCGGCCAGCACCATGGAGGAGTCCACCAGGACCTTGATGTTGCCGAAATTCTTGTGCGTGCGGAAGACGATGGCCACGACCATGCCCTCACCGGGCAGCACGGTGGCGTTGCTGATGATCTCCAGGCTCACGCCCAGGCCCAGGACCATGGAGCCCACCAGGCACATGAGCATCTGCTGCCAGTAGACATCAGTCACCAGATAGGAGGTGGCCCACATCCAGCCGTCGATGAACAGGCCGAACAGGAAGACCGCGGGGATCTGCATCAGATGCCCCACCGTAAAGTAACGACCCAGCAGGGCCTTTTGTACCACGAGAAAACAGATATTGGACAGAAAAGTCACGGTCCCCAGACTCAGGGGGAAGATGGCGCTCAGGGCGTACGGCAGGCTGGTGATGGGCGAGGTGCCCAGACAGGCATTGGTCACCAGCGCTACCCCCAGGGCACAGACCAGCAGTGCCACGGTGAAGCCCGCATAACGTTTGCACAACACAGATTTGTCAACAGTCACTTTCATTCTGAAAACTCCGACCACGTCCATACACAACGCGGTACTCCGGCGATGAAACCAAGGGGGGCGCCGTCTCCGCCCACGTGCCGCTCCTTCCGGCGCCGGTCGGGAAGGCAGGGCAAGGGGACGTTATCGAAACGACGTCCGCCGCGGGCAACGTCCCGCCGCCTTTTAGAAGAGAACAGAAAAGCGACGGCGCCGTTACCGGCGCGGCACAAATTGGAGCCGGGCTCCGGGAAGAACAGAAAAAAAACGTTGCTGTCGCAACTATGCGGATGCGACAAAAAGCAGCGCAGCTGTTCTTCGTACGCCTCTCAGCGCAGTAAAAGGTTGAGGTGGCGGTAGGCTTTGGCGGTCACCATGCGACCACGGGGGGTACGCTTGAGCAGGCCGCACTGGATGAGGTAGGGTTCGTAGATCTCTTCGATGGTACGCACTTCTTCGGAGCAGGCCACGGCCAGCGTCTTGAGCCCCACGGGTCCGCCGTCGTAGTGGGTGATCATGACTTCCAGCAGGCGTCTGTCCATGCGGTCCAGACCTATCTCGTCGACGTCCATGCGCCGCAGGGCCTCGGCAGCCTGTTCCGCGGTGATGACGTCGTGGCCGCCCATCATGGCAAAATCCCGCACGCGACGCAAGAGGCGGTTGGCGATGCGCGGTGTGCCGCGGGAGCGGCGGCCTATCTCTTCCGCACCGTCAGGAGTGACGGCGATGCCGAGGATGTGCGCCGTGCGCAGCACCACCCGGGCCAGTTCGGCGGGCGTGTAGAACTCCAGCTGCGAAAGGATGCCGAAGCGCCCGCGCAAGGGCGCGGAAATCAGGCCCATACGCGTGGTGGCCCCTACCAGGGTGAACGGCTCCAGGTCGATCTTGACCGTGCGGGCCGCCGGGCCCTGCCCGATGACCAGATCCAGCTTGAAGTCTTCCATGGCCGGATACAGCACTTCCTCCACAGCGATGGGCATGCGGTGGATCTCGTCCACGAAGAGGATGTCGTTGCGGGACAGGTTGGTCAGGATGGCGGCCAGATCACCGCTGCGCTCCAGCACCGGGCCCGAGGTGCAGACAAGGTTGACGCCCAGCTCGGCAGCCATGATCTGGGCCAGGGTCGTCTTGCCCAGGCCGGGGTTGCCGTAAAAGAGCGTATGGTCCAGCGCGCAGCCGCGTTCACGGGCAGCGCCCAGATACACGCGTAGATTGGCACGCAGTTCTTCCTGACCGATGAAATCATCCAGGCTGCGGGGCCGCACGCTCTCTTCCAGCGCGGCGGTGCTCAGACCGGGGTCTTCCGTGCCGGCTGCGGGTGCGGGCGTGTGCTGTTCCGCAGGGGCATCCCAGTCATCATTGCCGAAAAAACGGGCTGCGGGGGAAGGGGAGGATTTCTGTGCCATGATGTCCAGTCGGTCAGATTTGCCCCTGCACAGGCCGGGCCTGCACGGGGAACACTCAAAAAAGAAAGCGCCGGTCTACAGACGACCGCGCGCCAGTGCCTTGAGCGCCGCCCGCAAAGCGCCGGTGACGTCAAGGTCGGGCTCCTGCAACAGGATGTTTTTGACCACAGGAGCGCATTCGTCTTCAGAATAGCCAAGATTGGACAAACCATCAAGCACGTCCCGGAACACGGAGCCCGGGCGGCCGTTGGGCGCCAGCACCGCCGCCTGCGGCACGTCCTCCACCTTGAGCTTGTATTTGAGCTCCAGAAAAACATGCTGGGCCGTCTTCTTGCCGATGCCGCTCACCCGGGTGAGGGCATCCACGTCCTCTTCCAGCACGATGCGGCGCAGGTCGTCGGGCCGGTACAGGGAAAGGATGGCCAGCGCCGTGCGCGCGCCCACCTTGGAGATGGTCAGCAGCACCTCGAAGACCTGCCGCTCCTCGAAGGTGGCAAAGCCGAACAGCTGCTGGGCATCCTCGCGCACCACCAGGCTGGTGTACAGGGCCACGCTTTCCCCGCGTCCGGGCAGGGATGCCATGGTGTGGGCGGGCAGATCCAGCTCGTAGCCCACGCCACCGCGCGTGACCACGATGCAGGAGGTGCCCCAGGTCTCGGCCAGCAGGCCTTCAAGATAGGCGATCATGGATGCTCCTTGATGTCATCGAAAAACAGGGCTGCGGAGGCAGCGGCCTCACAGCACCAGCAAAAGGGCCCCGGCCGTGATCAGGATGCCCCCGGCCACGGTCTTGGGATCACAGGGCTCGCCCAGGATGAGCACCCCCAGCAGCATGGCCAGAGGCACGCTGAGCTTGTCCAGCGGCGCGACCCTGGAGACGTCCCCCAGCTGCAGGGCCTTGAAGTAGCACAGCCACGACAGGCCCGTGGCCACGGCGGAAAGGAACAGGAAGAGCCAGGTATGCCCGCCGATCTGGCGCACCTCGCGCCAGGTGCCGGCATACAGGCTCATGCCCCAGGTGAGGAGCAGGATGAAGCCCACCCGGATGGCCGTGGCCAGCCCGGAATCCACGTCCCGGACGCCCAGTTTGGAAAAAATGGCTGTCAGGGCCGCAAACACGGCCGCCAGCAAGGCATAGACCTGCCACATGACGCTTTCCTCCCCTCTGTTGCCGGTCTCTCCCGCCGGGCCCTGGGGAACAGTCTCTGAGGGCTGTCATGCCGTGGAGACGCTGCCCGGGCCCCTGCTCCCCTCGTGGGCAGGACCCCCCTGACCGGAGGATGCCGGCGGTATCCGCGAGGCAGCGCCGCTCCGGGCCGGTGCGGCGCCCCATACGGCAACCATGCAGGCAGGGACCGGGCTGCCTTTCCGGGGCATGGGCAACAGACACGGCTGCCCCGAACAGGGAGGCAACCGTATCATTTTGTATCAATATATATGGCAAGGCCTGTTGTGCCTGCCACCCCACCCCGCAGGGCACCTTGCCGTGCGGCAGGAGCGCCCTGCCCTAGCCGCCGATGGAGACCATCTTGCTGCTGGCCACAGCGCCCCCCTGCCGGGCCGCCAGCAGATCCGCGCCCACAGGCTTGCTCTTGCAGGCCTGGGCGATGACCCGGGCGATATGCTCATCCGTGACCTTGGGATGACGCAGCAGGGGCCGCAACGGATACTCCCTGTCGGCAAACAGACAGGTGCGCAGATGCCCGTCGCTGGTCATACGCAGGCGGTTGCAGGACAGGCAGAAATGGTTGGTCAGCGGCGTGATGAAGCCCATGCGCCCCTTGCCGCCTTCCAGGGCGAACATGCGGGCCGGGCCGCGCTGGCCCTCGTTGGCATCGCCCAGCGGCACCAGGCGGACGTGCTGCTCCACGGCGGCGCGGATGTCGCTGGCGGGCCAGAAATTCTCGGGGCTCCACAGGGTATCGCTGCCCATGGGCATGAATTCGATGAAGCGCACGTCCACGGGCAGGGTCATGGCCGCATGGACGAAGTCGGCCAGCTGGCCGTCATTGATGCCGCGCAGGCCCACGGCGTTGATCTTGACCCGGATGCCCGCGGCCAGCATGGCGTCCAGGGCCCGCAGCACTTCGGGCAGCATGTCGCGCCCGGTCACACGGGCAAAGGTCTCGCGGTCGAAGCTGTCCAGCGACAGGTTCACGGCGCTGATGCGGATACGCTGCAGCAGGGGGATGTGCTCCTCCAGCAGCGTGCCGTTGGTGGTGATGCGGATGTCCAGGTCGTCGAAGCGCTGCCGCAACCGCAGGAGGAAGTCGTCACAGCCCTTGCGCGCAAAGGGTTCCCCGCCGGTCAGACGCACCTTTCCCACGCCCATGCCGCGCACGATCTGCACCAGACGGATCATCTCCTCATAGCGCAGCACCTTTTCGTGCGGGATGCACTGGTGCCGGGCATTGCTGTGACAATACAGACAGCGCAGGTTGCAGCGGTCCGTCAGTGACAGGCGCAGGTAACGTACCGTGCGGCCGTGGTCGTCGTGCAGGGCATGGATGCTCATCGTCCCTCCGGGGCCTCCTGTTGCCAAGAAGCAAAAATGGTTTTACACATGCAGCCATGAAGACACTCTTACGCAATCAGCGTGTCCGGCGTCTGCCGGCCGTCATCGCCCTGTGTGCCTCTCTGGCCCTGCCGCTGCCCGCGCTGGCCTGGGACGGCTTTGATGCGGATTCCGCCGATCTGGTGGAGATCATCCCCGATGCCCTGCCCAACAAGGGCGACACCGTGGACGTGCGCAACTACAGCAATGACGAGACGACCACCTGCCTGGTGGTCTCCGTCACCCGCAACAGCCGCACCGTGGAGATCGTGGTCCGCACGCCCGACGGCGAAGCGCACACCCTCGTGATGGAAGGCCGCTAGCCGTCGCGGACGGACGCGCCGGAACCCTGGGGACCCGGCGCGACCGGGTCATGCCTATTCGTCGGCGCCCTGCTCGTAGCCGGGCAGCACCACACTGGCAGCCTCGCTCTTGCCCTGTCCCTTGGGGGCAGTTGGACTGCAGATGGCAGATCTCGCAGCCGCCCTTGAAGGGATAATGGGTCACCAGAGCAAAACGGCGGTTGGGTGGGGGCATCTTCACGATATTCCAGGCCCAGGCCGGACAGGGCCTCACGCAGGGCCTCGGTGGGACGCGGTGCGGGCGCACAGCCGGCATCTTCCACCTGGGGCAGCACTTCCTGCACGGCGGCCATGCACATGTACTGGGCCAGGTTGTTGTCCTGCCAGCCGTCCGAAGGGGATTTTTCCCAGGCGGCGTCCACCTGCTGCTCCACGCTCTCGGGCAGCCAGACGGCCAGATAGGAGATCTTGGCTGTCTTGATCTCGCAGACCTTGAGTTGCGGCATCCACTCTTCCCACAGCTTGCACAGCCGTTCCAGCGTCGCGCCGCCCAGGCGCGATTCCTGGCTCAGGGTCATGAAGCCTTCCATATCGAAATAGGGACGGATCTCGTGTTCCGTAACGGTAATCTCGCTCACAGTCTCTCCTTGCGGGCATCAGGATGAGCCCTTCTTTACCGTGCTATTGTAACCAAGGAAAGGCGACCGTCAAGCCTGCACATCCTTTCACATGCGCCGGCCCGCCGGGCTTTACTATTGCGGCCGTCTTCTTTACCATCCCCCATATTTTTTCAAGGAGCCTGCATGAGCAACCAACCCGAGCTTCCCAAGAAGATCCGCTACAAGTACGTCATGGACGACAGCGTGCGCATGAGCACCGCCCACGGCGTCTGGGGCGGCATCAATCCCCAGGGAGAGATCGAACTCAATTTCTATGAGGAAAGCGACTCCCTGCCCCAGTGGTCCGAATGCCTGGTGGCCCCGGACGGTTCGCTGGGCCCCGAGATGATGGACGAGGAGAACCTGGAAGTGCGCGAGGTGGTGCGCCGCATCAACACCCGCGTGCTGCTCAACTACAACACGGCCCGCGCCGTGCTGGAATGGCTGGAAGACCGCGTCGCCGCCCTGGAGATGGACGAAAGCGGCATGGCCGTCTACCCCCGCAACATCACCGGCCCCGAACAGTAGAAGACATGATCGACAACAGCTTCCACATCATCACCTTCGGCTGCCAGATGAACGTGCACGACTCGCAGTGGCTGGCCCGCGCCCTCGAAGCGCGCGGCTTTTGCGAGGCGCCCCTGGAAGAGGCCCGCGTGGTGGTGGTCAATACCTGTTCCGTGCGCGAAAAGCCCGAACAGAAAGTCATGAGCACCCTGGGCCGCATCCGCCAGGTCACCGGCAACTCGCCGCGTGTGCTGGTGGCCGTCACCGGCTGCGTGGCCCAGCAGCTGGGCGAAAAACTCTTCAGCCGCCAGGTGCGTCTGGTGGCGGGCAGCGACGGCATCAGCGGCGCGCCCCAGGCCATCGAACGCCTGCTGGACGAGCCCGCCCTGCGTCTTTCCCTGCTGGACTTCACCAGCCATTACGTGGAGCGCGAACCCGGCGCCGATACGCCGTCCGCGCCCGTGGGCTTCGTGAACATCATGCAGGGCTGCGACAATTTCTGCGCCTACTGCATCGTGCCCTATACCCGCGGCCGCCAGAAGTCCCGTCTGACCCCGGCCATCCTCGACGAATGCCGCCACCTGCTGGACCGCGGCGCCCGCGAGATCACCCTGCTGGGGCAGAACGTCAACGCCTTCGGCCGCGATACGCACGGCGACGGCGTCAGCTTTGCCGCCCTGCTGGAAAAAGTGGCCGCCCTGCCCGGCCTGAAGCGCCTGCGCTACGTGACGCCCCATCCCAAGGACATGGGCCCCGAAGACGTGGCGGCCTTCGCGAACATCCCGCAGCTCTGCCCGCGCCTGCACCTGCCCCTCCAGGCCGGTTCCGACGTCGTGCTCAAGCGCATGGGCCGCAAGTACGACAGCGCCCGCTATCTGGAGCTGGTGGCCAGCCTGCGTGACGCCCGCCCGGACATCGCCCTGTCCACGGACCTCATCGTGGGCTTCCCCGGCGAGACCGAGGAAGATTTCGCCGCCACGCTGGAGCTGATGCGCGCCAGCGACTTCATGTCCAGCTTCTCCTTCTGCTATTCGGACCGTCCCGGCACCCGGGCCAGCCGTTTCCTGGACAAGATCGCCCCCGACGTGCAGCAGGATCGTCTGCTGCGCCTGCAGGCCCTGCAGGAGGAGCTTTCCCAGCGCTGGCTCGACGCTCGCGTGGGCCAGGAATGCGAAGTGCTGCTGGAGAACGCCAGCCGCCGCGAGGCCACCGACGACGACAGCCTGCAAAGCTGGCAGGGCCGCGACATCTACGGAGCCCTGGTGCATGTGCCCCTGCCCGCCGGCGACCATACCGGCCGCCTGGTCAACGCCCGCATCGTGGAAGCCAAGAAGCACAGCCTGGTGGCCGAAGCCACGGGACAGCCATGGTAGAGATGCACGTGGAGGGCCTGAGCCTCGACCCGCAGACACGAAAACCCATCGTCATCCTGCGGCAGAACGACGGCAAGGGCCTGCTCCCGCTCTGGATCGGCGCCATGGAGGCCATGACCATCTCGCTGGTGCTCAACGGCGAGGAGCTGCCCCGCCCCCTGGCCCACGACCTGCTGCTCATGGTGGCCAAGGCCCTCAACGGCACGCTCACCGGCGTGGACATCGTGGACTACAGGGACGACATCTACTACGCCGTGCTCCTGCTGCGCGGCCCCTCGGGCCTCATCAGCGTGGACTGCCGCCCCTCGGACGGCATCGCCCTGGCCCTGCGCGCCTCGGTGCCCATCCGCGTCAAGACCGAAGTCTTTGAAAAGGCCGCCCGCGAGCAGGAGCCCGGCAGCATCCATCCCGCCACCCGGCACCAGGCCGGTTCCGATGCCGCCACCGACATGGCCCGCAGCGCCGACGCCCGCAAGGAGGCCGACACCCTGGCCGCCCTGCTGGCCAAAGGCGCCGTGCCCGAAGATCTGGGCGAGGCCGCCGGGCCGGAACGGCTGCGCGACCTTTTGCGGGCCCTGGAGCCCGTATCGCGGAACAAGATGTAGAAAATATCGTTCCGGGAGGTCTCTGTTGCAATACATTCAGGGATCTCAACGAATCAAGATGACAACCGGTCATCATCCACTGGAATGCAAAACAGCCCGAAACCTTCCGGTTTCGGGCTGTTTTTTCAGACAGATCCAGTGATGCCTGTGCTCCCTGTCATCAGGCCTGCTGCAACTTGGCGTGGGCCATGGACATGAAGAGCTTGATGCGGTTGAGCTGGTTGGCCTCGCTGCTGCCGGGGTCATAGTCCACGGCCATGAGGTTGGCCGCGGGACGCAGGCGCTTGAGTTCCTTCATGACGCCCTTGCCGGTGATATGGTTGGGCAGGCAGCCGAAGGGTTGCAGGCAAAGCACGTTGGTGGCGCCGTTGTCGATGAGCTCCAGCATCTCGGCGGTCAGCAGCCAGCCTTCACCGGCCTGGTTGCCGCGCGAGATGATGCCCTTGACGCTGTGCGACAAATGCCGGATGCGGGACACGGGCATGAAGATGCTGCCCTCCAGGGCCTTGCGCATGGAGGCGCGCAGCATCTCCACCCGCATGATGAACAGCCAGCTGCCCAGCGCGGGCAGGATGCGTCCGCCCAGCCGCTTCCAGCGGTACATGGGATCCATGAAGCAGTACAGGAAGAAGTCCATGATGTCGGTGAGCACGGGCTCGCCGCCTTCGTCCATGATGTGCCGGGCCACATGGTTGTTGGCATCGGGGTGGTACTTGAGCAGGATCTCGCCCACGATGCCCACCTTGGGCCGGACCACGCCGTCACGCGGGATCTTCGTGAAGTCTTCCACGATGCGGCGCATGTCCTTGCGGAAGGCACGGGTATCGCCCTTGCCTGCCACCTCGCGGGCGCGCTGCGTCCAGCGTTCCAGCAGGGCGTCGGTATCGCCCTTGTGCAGCTCGTTGGCCCGGCAGGACATGGAGACACGCTGCAGCATGTCGCCGTACAGACAGCTCAGGATCATGCGGTGCAGCATGCTGCCCGACATCTTGAAGCCCGGCTGCTTGTTGAGGGAACCGCTGCTCAGGGTCAGGATGGGCACCTGCGGGAAGCCCGCTTCCTGCAGGGCCTTGCGCAGAAGGGCCGGATAATTGCTGGCGCGGCAGGGGCCGCAGGTCTGGGCCAGCATCAGGGCCGTACGCTGCGGGTCGCACCGGCCGTTGAACAGGGCGTCCAGCATCTGGCCGATGACCACGATGGCCGGGTAGCAGGCGTCGTTATGGACGTAGTTCAGGCCCAGCTCGATGGCCCGGCGGCTGACCACGGGCAGCACCTGCAAGCGGTAGCCCGCGCTGTTGACCGCCGCCTCCATGATGGAGAAATGCAGCGGCGCCATCTGCGGGGCCACGATGGTGTGGGTCTCGCGCATGTCTTCGGTGAAGTACGGGCTTTCCGGGCGCGGGGACTGCCGGAACTCCGGCGCCCTGCTCTCGCGGCGTTCCCGCACCGCGGCCAGCAGCGAACGGATGCGGATGCGGGCCGCCCCCAGCGACGCGCCTTCGTCGATCTTGATGAGCGTATGCAGCCGCCCGTGATGGGTCAGCAGTTCCGCCACCTGGTCGCTGGTCACGGCATCGAGGCCGCAGCCGAAGGACGTGAGCTGCACCAGCTCCAGCAGGGGACGTTCGCAGACCAGGGCCGCGGCCCGGTACAGGCGGGAGTGGTAGCTCCACTGGTCCACCACGCGCAAAGGATCGCGCAGCACGCCCAGATGGGCCACGCTGTCCTCGCTGAGCACGGCCGCGCCCAGCGACGCGATGTAGTCCGGCAGGCCGTGATGCACGGCAGGGTCCGCATGGTAGGGACGGCCGCACAGCACGATGCCCAGCCCCCGTTCACGTTCCACCTGGGCCAGGATGCGTTCGCCCTCGGCCCGCAGTTCGGCACGATAGGCCTCCTGCTCGGCACGGGCCGCATGGGCCGCCTCCCACAATTCCAGCTTGGGCAGGCCCAGCACTTCGTGCAGGCGGTCCACCAGGGTGTCCAGATGCTCCAGCGAGACGAAGGGCGTGTACAGATGCGCGCCCAGCTCCCGCACCTCGTCGGTGTTCAGGCGGATGACCTCGGGATAGCCGGAGACCACGGGGCAGTTGTAGCCCCGCACCGAGGTATCCTGCCCTTCACGCGGCAGACAGGGGAAGAAGATCTCCCGCACGCCCTGGCGCAGCAGGGCCGTCACATGGCCGTGGGCCAGCTTGGCGGGATAGCAGACCGTCTGGGACGGCATGGACGAAAGCCCCAGATCGTACAGCTCCTTGCCCGATGCCGGGGAAAGCTCCACCCTGTAGCCCAGACGGGTGAAAAAGGTGAACCAGAAGGGATAGTGCTCGTAGATGTTGAGCACACGGGGGATGCCCATGCGGCCGCGGGGGGCCTGCTCCGGCTCCAGCGGCTGGTAGCGGAACAGGCGCCGGGCCTTCCAGGCGTAGATGTTGGGCATGACCGGGACATCGTCCTGCGAATGCCCCATGCCGCCGCGCTCGCAGCGGTTGCCGGACACGAAACGGTGCCCGTTGGAGAAACGGTGCACCTTGAGCAGGCAATGGTTGCCGCAGCCACGGCAGCGCACGGATTTGGTCGTGATCTCCAGCGAGCGCAGCCCGGCGGAACTCAGGGGCGTGCGCTCCTCCTGCCCGGCACAGCGGCGCAGGGCCAGCAGGGCCGCGCCGTACGCGCCCATGAGCCCGGCGATGTCGGGACGGCTGACCTCGCGTTGCAGCAGGTTTTCCATGACGCGCAGCAGGGCGTCGTTCATGAAGGAACCGCCCTGCACCAGCACGCGTTCGCCCAGCTCGTCGGGCGTGCGCAGGCGCAGCACCTTGTACAGCGCGTTGCGGGCCACGGCGTAGCACAGCCCGGCGGCGATGTCGCCGATGGAGGCGCCTTCCTTCTGGGCCTGTTTGACCTTGGAATTCATGAACACCGTGCAGCGCGAGCCCAGATCCACGGGATGGCGGGCAAAGAGCGCGGCCTGCACGAATTCTTCCATGCTCAGGTTCAGGCTTTGGGCAAAGGTCTCCAGAAAGGCCCCGCAACCGGCGGAACAGGCTTCATTGAGGGTCACGCCCGCGATGCAGCCCTGCCGGACCTTGAGGCACTTCATGTCCTGGCCGCCGATGTCGATGACATAGGTGGCGTCCGGCACCAGACGGCAGGCCGCCTTGAGGTGGGCCACGGTCTCCACTTCGGAGATGACGGAGCCCAGGGCAGCCCGGGCGTAGTCGGCGCCGTAGCCCGTGGCCGCACTGGCCTGTATCCAGGCACCGGCGGGCAGACGGTCCACCAGATCGGCCGCATAGGGCAGCAGCCCGGCCAGCGGATCGCCCTGGTTGCGCTGGTACCAGGTGTCCAGCACGGCACCGTTGATGTCCACCAGCACGGCCTTGACCGTGGTGGAGCCCAGGTCAACGCCCAGATAGAGCGGGCCCGAGGCCTCGGCCAGCCGGCCGCGCGGCGCGGCGTCCTGACGGTGACGGTCGAGGAAATCGTGGTATTCGGCTTCGGAATCGAACAGGGGCGGCAGGCTGGCGCTGGTCTCGCCCTCAAACGTACGGGTGCGGGCGCGTTCGGCCAGTTCGGCCACGCTCACGGGCGCGGAAGCCACGGGCCGCCCCATGCCGGGGATGTCCACCAGGCTCAGGGCCGTACCGCGCGCCACCACGTACTGGGCGTCCGGCACATCCACCACGTCTTCGGGAGCCATGTGCAGGGTCTCCACAAAGCGAGCCTTGAGCTGGGGCAGGAAATGCAGGGGCCCGCCCAAAAAGGCGACCTTGCCGCGGATGGGGTGGCCGCAGGCCAGACCGCCGATGGTCTGTTCCACCACGGCCTGAAAGATGGAGGCCGCCAGATCCTCGCGGGGCGCGCCTTCGTTGAGCAGGGGCACCACGTCGGTTTTGGCGAAGACGCCGCAGCGGGACGCGATGGGATAGATGGTGGTGTGGCGCGCGGCCAGGGCGTCGAGACCGGCCGCATCGGTATCCAGCAGGCTGGCCATCTGGTCGATGAAGGCCCCGGTACCGCCGGCACAGGCCTCGTTCATGCGCAGATTGTCCGAACCGTCGGAAAAATAAAGGATCTTGGCGTCCTCGCCCCCCAGTTCCACAGCCACGTCGGTCTGCGGCGCCAGGACGGCGATGGCCCGCGACGTGGCCAGCACCTCCTGCACGAAGGGCAGCTCCAGGGCCTGCGCCAGCCGCAGGGCCGCGGAACCCGTCATGGCCGGGCGCACCACCAGACCGGGCCGCCGCTCGGCCAGGTCTTCCAGCAACGTGCGCAAGGTCGCGCGCACCGCCGCGCCATGACGTTCATAACGGGCTTCCAGCAGCGTGCCCCGCGCATCCACCAGGGCCAGCTTGACCGTGGTGGAGCCTGCATCGAGCCCGAGATACAAAGCTTCTTCCATTACCTGATTCCCCCGCTTCTGCCGGATAAATCTCGTCTATCGTCTTTCGTCGGATCCGGTCCCGCACCCGGCCCCTGCCGAGCGGGCGCGCCACTTGGCCGCGGCATCGTCCAGCCCGGCAAAGATGAAGTCCTTGACCATCTGGTCAAGGGAGGCGCTTTTTTCTGCCAGGTTCGGGAACAGACTGTTGGCAAAGGCCGGATCCAGCATGATGAGCATCATGCAGATCCCCATGGAACTGGCGATGCAGCAGTCCAGCTGGGAGGCCTCCTGCGGGATGCCGGTGATCTCGCTCAGCAGGCCGCGCAACAACCGGGCTTTGGGATGCACCTTTTCCTGCAGGAAAGGATCCACAAAGCCCGCCGGCGAAAAAAACTCCCGTGCCAGCACCCGCACATGCCAGCTGCGCGGCCCGTGCAGATGGGCCAGCAGCTCGTCCAGCGTACGCGAAAGCTTTTCGCGCGCCGTGCCCTCCGCCAGGATCTGGCGCAGGCGCTCCAGCGTGAAGAGACGGTCATGGGCCTCGGCCAGCACGGCCGCATACAGCCCTTCGCGGCTGCCGAAATGATAATTGACCGCCGCCATGTTCACATGGGCCCGTTCGCAGACCTGTTTGCTGGTCATGTTGGCATAGCCGCACTCGGCCGCCAGCTGCCCTGCCGATTCCAGGATCCGGGCCCGGGTCAGATCCCCGTCACCGCGCTTGCCGCGCTCGTGCCCCCCGTGGGAAATACTGCCCATTACCGCCTCATAGTGCTAAAGTTCCATTATCCAATCAAGAATATTTCCTGCCATGTTCAAAAAACGTTAACGAATTAAAATTCAAATTTCAATTATTTTTCTTACCGCCGGGATCACCATCGCGGCGTGGCAAACGGATAAAAAGAAGGCCCCGCGGCATGGTGCCGCAGGGCCTTTCAGAGCGTCAGCGCTGGATGCGCCGCCGTACGGCTTCGGCATCCAGACCGTGCAGATGGTGCACGCGTATCAGGTAACACAGGGCCCCGAAGCCCAGGGCCACGATATAGGAGATCCAGAAGCCCGCAGGCCCCATGGCCGGGACGAGCCAGTCCGTACGGGCCAGCGTGAAGCCCAGGGGCAGGCCGATGATCCAGTAGGAGGTGAAGCAGACCAGCGAGATGATGCGGGTATCGTTGTAGGCACGCAGGATGCCGATACTGATGGTCTGCAGGGCGTCCACCAGCTGGTAACAGGAACCGAGCAGCAGCAGGCTCATGGCCAGGGCCGTCACGGCGGGATCGTCGTTATAGATGTGCACGATCTGCTCGCGGAACAGGGCCGTGCAGGCCGCGATGATCAGCGAGGAGACCGCGCCCATGCACAGGGCCGTGCGGGCCGAAAGACGGGCCCGGCCCAGACGCCCGGCCCCCACGCTCTGCCCCACCCGGATGGCCGCCGTGATGTTCAGCGACAGGGGCAGCATGAAGACCATCCCGGCAAAGTTCATGGCGATCTGGTGCCCGGCCACGATGACCTTGCCCAGCGGTGCCAGCAGCAGTGCGGAAAGTGCGAACAGCGAGACCTCGAAGAACACGGCCAGCGCACCGGGCAGGCCGATGCGCAGGATGCGCCAGATCAGGGGAAAGTCGAAACGGCACGGCACCGGCTCGGGCGTATAGGGAGCGGCCAGGGGACTGGCGTCATCACGGGCGCGGGCCTCGCAGCCGCAGGCAGGGGCCGTGCGCGGCAGCAGCAGGGGCAGGAACAGGGGATGCAGATCCCGGTACTGGGCATCCCGGCGCACGTAGTAGATCATGCAGGCGGCCATGAACCAGTAACACAGGGCGGTGGCCACGCCGCAGCCCACGGCCCCCAGCTGGGGCAGGCCCAGCTTGCCGTAGATGAGCACATAGTTGCAGGGCACGTTGAGCGCCAGCCCCAGGATGCCGATGATCATGGCCGGGCGCGTGCGGGCATAGCCTTCCAGAAAGCTGCGCACATTGACGAACAGCATGAAGCCCGGCAGGCCCCAGAGCATGGCGCGCAAGTAGCCGCCGCCCAGGCGGGAAAGCTCCTCATCCAGCCCGAAGGACTGCAAATGCCAGGAGATGACGTAAAAGGCGGTCATCAGGATGGCGCTGATGACCAGCGTGAGCCAGATGCCCTGCCGCAGCAGGTGCGGGGTGCGCGAACGCTGCCCGCCGCCCACCAGATGGGCGCTCATGGCCGGCAGGGAAAGCAGGCAGCCGATGCCCAGCAGGGAAAGAGGGTTCCAGATGGAACCGGCCACCGCCACGGCAGCCATGTCCGCCGTGCTGGCCTGACCGGTCATGGCCGTGTCTACGAAGTTCATGCCCATCTGTGACATCTGGGCCACAAATACAGGGAGGCCCAGAGCAACAAAGCGCCGGGCCTCGGACAACGAGAAGAACTGGTTCTGCATGGTCTCCCATCCGCAGCCGGAAATATCCGGTTACAAGACAAGCCCTTATGCCGGGCCGGAGGCAGGCGGGGCATCCTGCCGGCACAGCCGTGGCAGGGTACGGTCCGCGCCCCTCCTATACCTGCTCCCCCCTTGAATGACAAGCCCGCGCCATACCGGGAAATACCTTCCCGAAAAGCCGACCGCGTTTTCTTTGCCGGCACGGCCCGCAATGCCCCTGTCCTGCCGTGGCGGCACATGTTCCGTCATGGCAGGCACGTCCGTGAAGATGGGCCTTCAGCCACGCAAAAAAGGGGAGGCCTTGCCATGCCTCCCCTTCCCCGCGTGCGTATCCGGCTAAAATCCATCGCTCCCGCTCAGCGGCGGATGCGCTGGCGCACGGCCTCCGCATCCAGCCGGTGCAAGCGGCCCATGCGCAAACGGTACAGGCTGAAGCTCACCCACAGGGCCAGGCCGTAACCTATCCAGAAGCCGGTGGCGCCCATGGCGGGCACCAGCCAGTCCGTCCGGGCCAGGGTCCAGCCCGTGCCCAGCCCCACGATCCAGTAGGAGAACAGGCAGACGCCCAGGATGTAGCGGGTATCGTTGTAGGCGCGCAGCACACCGATGCTCACCGTCTGCAACGATTCCGGGATCTGGTTGACGGCGGCGAAGACCAGCAGGCCCACGGCCAGCCCCAGCACGGCGGGGTCCGAGTTGTAGATCTGGGCGATCTGCGGCCGCAGGCACAGGGTGGTCGTCATGGTCAGCAGGGCCAGGCCCAGCCCCAGGCACAGGGCCGTGCGGGCCGAAAGGCGGGCCCGTTCCAGACGCCCGGCCCCCAGGTTCTGCCCCACCCGGATGGCCACGGTGATGTTCAGCGACAGGGGCAGCATGTAGACGATGCTGGAAAAGTTCATGGCGATCTGGTGCCCGGCCACCACCACCTTGCCCAGCGGCGCCAGCAGCAGGGCCGTGACCGCGAACAGCGATGCCTCGAAACAGGCGGCCAGCGCACCGGGCAAACCAATGCGGAAGATGCGCCAGACCAGCGGCCAGTCCACCCGCCGGGCCTCGCCGCCCTCCCCTGCCGTACGCGGCAGCAGCAGGGGCAGGAACAGCGGCCCCAGCTTGCGGCAGCGTGCCTCGCGCCGGGCATACAGGGCCAGAGTCAGACCCATGAACCAGTAGCACAGGGCGGTGGCCACGCCGCAGCCCACGGCCCCCAGCTGGGGCAGGCCCAGCTTGCCGTAGATGAGCACATAGTTGCAGGGCACGTTGAGCGCCAGCCCCAGCAGGCCCACGAGCATGGCCGGACGCGTGCGGGCATAGCCTTCCAGAAAGCCGCGCACGTTCACGAACAGCATCATGCCCGGCAGGCCGAAGAGCATGGCCCGCAGATACCCGGCCGCCAGCGGCGCCAGCTCGGCATCCAGACCGAACAGCTCCAGATGGAGGGAAAGGAAGGCGAACACGCCCATCAGCACCAGCGACAGCAGGCTCGAAAGCCAAAGGCCCTGCCGCAGCAGATGCGGGGTGCGCTGCTGCTCGCCGCCGCCCACCAGATGGGCCATCATGGCGGGCAGGGACAAAAGGCAGCCCATGCCCAGCAGGGAAACCGGCACCCAGATGGAGCCCGAGACGGCCACGGCGGCCATGTCCGCCGTACTGGCCTGGCCGGTCATGGCCGTGTCCACGAAATTCATGCCCATCTGGGCGATCTGCGTCACCAGCACGGGCAGGCCCAGCGCCAGGAAGCGGCGGGCCTCATTGAGGGAAAAGAATCTGTTCTTGGTCATCATGTTCTGTGATGGAGGCAAAAACAGGGCCGCTCCCTGCGGAACGGCCCTGAAAAGGCCCCGGCGGCATGACCGCACGAGGCCCCCGGATACGTACGAACAGGCCTGATGCGGCCTGCTTTACAGGAAGAGCCCCGCCTCGGGCAGGCGCAGGCCCTGCATCTTCGCCGCGGTCTCCACCAGACGGGCGATGGCCTGACGGCCCGTCTCGCCCAGGTCACGGCTGTACTCGGTGACGAAGGTCTTGATGTGGGCCGAGGTCACGCTCTCGGCCAGCTCCTGCGCGTGTTCGCGGATGAATTCCGCCGAGGCGCGCGGGTTGGCATTGGCATAGTCCACGCTGGCCGTGATGGCCGCTTCGATGGCGCGGGCCAGCTCCACGGGCACGTCGCGGCGCACGGCGATGGCGCCCAGCGGCAGGGGCGCATGATAGGTGGCTTCCCACCACTGCCCCAGGTCCAGCAGCTTCACCAGGCCGCGGTCGGCATAGGTGAAACGGCCTTCATGGATGATGACGCCCATGTCCGCTTCGCCGGTGAGCACCGCGTCCATGACATCGCTGAAGAGCATCTCTTCGCGCGGGCCCTGGAAGCCGCCGTGCAGGGTCAGCAGCAGGTTGGCCGTGGTCATGAGGCCCGGCACGGCCACGCGGGCCGTTTTCCATTTTTCTTCGGGCAGGTCCTCGCGGGCCACCACCAGCGGGCCGCAGCCCCAGCCCAGGGCGGCGCCCGAGGCCATGATGGCATAATCGTCCATGATGTAGGGCACCACGCCCAGCGAAAGTTTGGTCACCGGCAGCTTCTTCTGCCGGGCAAGGGCATTGAGCTCCTCCACGTCGGCCATGTGCGGCGTGAAGTGCGCCGGGGACGGCACCAGATGGTGCAGCAGGGCATGGAAGATATAGGTATCATTGGGACAGGGCGAAAGGCCCAGCGTCATGTTCTCCGCCACGGGACACCTCTCTTTGTTTGATCCGGCGTAACAGTTTGACAGGCAGCGAGACTGGAACATATACTGCGCTGTTCCGGCCTTCGGCCAATCATCATCTGAGGATAACCATTATGCTGGATGCTTCCTATTACGCAAGCCTCGGGCTTGCCGACGTTCTGGACAAGGTCCTTGCCGGCCAGCGCCTGAGCGCCGAAGACGGCATGGCGCTTTTCGCCTGCCCCGATATCACCGCCGTGGGCGCTCTGGCCCACCACGCGCGTTGCCGCATGCACGGGGACAAGACCTCGTATGTGGTCAACCGCCAAATAAATTATACCAATGTCTGCGTCAACGGCTGCGTGTTCTGCGCGTTCCGCCGCGACCGCGAAGAAGACCAGGGGGCCTTCTGCCTGAGCACCGAGGAAGTGCTGGAGCGTCTGCGCGCCGCTGACGCCACGCCCCTGCATCTGGACGAGCTGCACATCGTGGGCGGCTGCCATCCCACCCGTCCTTTCCAGTGGTTCCTGGACACCCTGCGCGCCGCGCGCGAGCTCAATCCCGACCTGCTCATCAAGGCCTTCACCCCGGTGGAGATCGCCCACTTCGCCAAGATGGAAGGCTGCTCCACCCTCGAAGTGCTGCAGCGCCTGGCGAAGCCGGCCTGGTCATGATGCCTGGCGGCGGCGCCGAGATCTTCGACGAAGGCCTGCGCGCCCAGATCTGCCCCCACAAGGCCGGTTCCGCCGAGTGGCTGCGCATCTCCGGCGAGGCCCACAGCCTGGGCATCATGACCAACTGCACCATGCTCTACGGTCATCTGGAGACCTACGCCATGCGCGTGGACATCTCTCTGCCGTCTGCGCGAACAGCAGGACAAAGCGGCGGTTTCACCTGCTTCATCCCCTGCCCTTCCTGACCGAGAACAGCAAGCTCAAG
>VOFD01002847.1_pt1 | contig 31623 bp, 56 predicted proteins | sample 5384101 | NCBI WGS metagenome assembly VOFD01 (sample SAMN12384723, study PRJNA508395) | human gut metagenome | isolation source: healthy gut C | host: Homo sapiens
AAGTGGCGGCAGATTGTGTTGATATGCTGCAGTTAAACGCAGATAAAAGGCAGGTTACACTGCATCTGGACACAAGCCCCGTGCTGGTTCAGGAAGCCCGAAAATGTTAGAAGAACTGATCTATAACCTGATTGACAATGCCATACGGTACAACCGTCCGGAGGGACAGGTATATGTGTCTGTAAAAAAAGAGGACGGATCGGTTGTGCTGAGAGTGAGAGACACAGGAATCGGAATAGAGAAAAAACATCTGGACTCCATTTTTGAGCGGTTTTACCGGGTGGATAAGAGCCGTTCCAAAGAGACAGGAGGAACCGGCCTTGGACTGGCTATTGTGAAGCATATCGTAGTACAGCATAAGGCAAAGATTGAAGTGAAAAGTGAGGTTTTAAAAGGGACGGAAATGATCGTTACCTTCAAAGAAACAGATGAATGATTGGAAAAAGAGGACTAAAGAAAGGAATCCCCTATTGCATTAGGGTATTTATCCGTATCTTTTTACATTTGGTGTAAAAGCAGCTCATGGTGGACTGCCGGTGTGGGTAGCCGTGTTGATCTCGCTGACCAATGTAACCAGTGCCGGACAGCTGGCAGGAGTGGAACTGATGCTGACAGGGGGAACTTATGTTGAGATTGCACTGTCAACATTTATTATTAATATGAGATATATGCTGATGTCATTGTCTCTTACACAGAAGATAAAACCAGGCACGAAAAAGCGCAGCCAGGCTGTCTTTGGGTTTGCCATTACAGATGAGATTTTGCCGTGGCAGCGACGGAACCGGGAGAAATTACGGCATCTTTTATGTATGGGTTGATCTCTATCCCTATTTTTTGATGGGTTCTGGGAACCTTTTTAGGGGCCGCAGCATCCCATATCATGCCGGCAAGCCTTGGTAATGCCATGGAACTTGGCTTATATGCCATGTTTATAGCCATTATCATTCCACCTTCGAAAAAAGACCGATCTGTCTTTTTGTTGTGGTTATGGCGGCAGCTGTATCGGCACTGCTGTATTATGTTCCGCTGTTTTCCTTTATATCCGGTGGATTCAGAGTGATTCTGGCAACGGTGTTGGTTTCCGTTGTCGCAGCGGCATTTATGCCGGTAAGAAGGGAGGAGGAGCATGATTAGAATTTTAATAAGTATTGCGATCATGGCGGTAGTCACATATCTGATCCGTTTTCTGCCGCTGGCGTTGTTCCAGAGACAGATTAAGTCACGGTTCATAAAAGATTTTTTGTATTATGTTCCGTATGCTGTTTTGTCTGCCTTGACATTTCCCGGAATTTTTTTTATGCTACGGGAAATATGGCGGCATCTTTTTGTGGGAACGGTAGTGGCCCTGGCGATGGCTTATTTTGACCTGGGACTTTTACTGGTGGCAATTGGTGCTGTTATTGGAGCGCTGATTATGTTATTATGTTTATAGAGGTGAGATGGATTGGAAACATTAGAAGAACGCTATTTTGAATTGTTCAAAATGTTTAACCGATTGTGGAAAAATGGATTTTGTATCGGTATCTAAGGCGGAATTTTTTCTGCTGGTGCAGATTCACAGGCAGGTACAGGTGCAAGAGGTCTCCACAGTCCGTACGCTGGCACAGGATATGGGGGTGTCGTCGCCTGCTGTATCCAGAATGATACGATCCTTGTCAGAAAAAACATGGTAGAAAAAAGAGATTTGTCCAGCGACCGGAGAAATACAAGTATTACACTGACAGAAAGAGGAATAGAGACACTGAGAGAAAATTCCGGCCGGATCCAGCGAGTCCGGGACCTGGTAATGGATTCACTGGGAGAGACGTTTGCTACGGAATTTGCAGAGAAATGTTCGCTGTTTTTAGAAGCCCCTGACACAGGCTATGGAGCAGACGGAGAAAGAAGAATGAGGTACTGAATATGAGAAGACGAAGTGGATTGGGGATTTTACTGGTTTTGTGTATCCTGACAGGGATGCTTTTGGAACCGGCAGAACAGGTGCAGGCGAAAAAAGAAACTTTCTGACTATTCTACCAAGACCTACTGCTGGGGATTGGGTCAGAATACAAGGCACCAGAAACCGGCCGGATCCGGGCCGAGAGGATGGAAGTTAAAGAAATATAATGCTTATTATGTGGGGCCTCATAGCAAGAAAGACAAAGTGGTTTACCTTAGTTTTGACTGTGGATATGAAGCCGGTTATACAAAGCGGATATTAAATACATTGAAAAAAGTGCAAAAGTAAAGGCAATCTTTTTTGTCACGGAGGCCTATATCAAAGAAACACCAAAACTTGTGAAGCGCATGAAGAGGGAAGGCCATCTGGTAGGAAATCATACCTGCACCCATCCTCAGATGTCAAAACTGGGTGTGAAACGGCTGAAGAGAAATCTTACAGTGTGCCCGTACCATGAAAAAACTTACCGGCTATGAAATGGATAAATTTATCCGGCCGCCGGAGGGAAATTTCAGCATGCGCAGTGTAAAAGTGGCTCAGAGCCTTGGTTATGCCACCATATTCTGGAGCCTGGCTTACTACGATTATGATACGAACAGACAGCCGGGGAAAGAGTATGTTATAAATCGGTTTAAAACATACTATCACAATGGCATGATCCCGCTGATCCATGCTGTATCAAAATCAAATACACAGGCACTTCCCACGGTTATAAAATATTTGAAGAAAAAGGATTCCGTTACGGAACATTGGATGAGATTTATCCAAAAGAAGAAGAGGAAAATATAGAGGAAGAATCATAAAATAAAAACACATTGCAAATGCGATGTGTTTTTATTTTGTAAGTGTTTTTTTGCTTCTTGTGTAGGGCTTCTTCTCATCGGTAAGTTCTGCCAGGTAATCCATGCTTGTATTGTAGTAGAGAGCAAGCCGCTTCAGCATTTCAACCGGCATGCTCCGGCTGTTTGTCTCATAATGTGAATAAGTTCGCTGGCTAATGTGTAAGTAGTCTGCGATGTCTATTTGTTTTAAATCGTTGTCTTCTCGCAGATCACGAATACTGCATCTTCATGTAATAAAACCTCCTGATATTAAGGGTGATCTTAAACGGAATGAATCGAGTAAAACACAGTAATATTATATCAGGTGAAAAAACGGCGACATGTAAGGTGACAGTCAATATTCCGTTAAAAAGCATTTATTTAAACAAAACATCCATAGAATTAAATGCTATCGGTGACAGTTACCAGTTAAATAAAAGGCCAAGAAAAAACGGTGAAATCAACCTCTGTTACATTGAGGAAATTGAAAAAGAAAAAGACATATTTTATTCGGATTCGAGCTTATAAAATGGCAGATGGAAAGAAGGTGTATGGAAAGTGGAGTTTAGTAAAAAAGTTAAGGTAAAGAAGTGATAATGAACAATAGCGTTGCAGGTGGAGTAAATTATTAATTGGAGAAATACTGTGAAAGAAAGTCTTTCAAAGGGTCAGGCATATCAATTTTGTAGCAGATGGTATTCACAGCAACCATCAGTATGTGGAAGTTGTGGTAAACAGCAAGGCAGGGCAATTATGAAAGTTACATTAATGAGGATGGATATTATCATGTAACGATCACACTGGAGTATCAGGATGCAGAGACAAAGACGATCAAAGCAAAGGTAGTCAAAGTATATGTAACAGAGAAGGACGGCTACCAGAATTTCAAGTATTCATTCGATGAGAAGGGAAATCTTCTTGTAGGAGGACTGTTTCATGATAAAGAGTATACATTGACAGAAACAAGACCTGCAGATGGATATGTTACCGCAGATGTGATCACCTATCAGATAAAGTCTGTGATGGCATCCTCTGTGGCAGAAGATCCAACAGATACAGTAGCAAGCGGAAGTGCAGTTACGGTAAAACCGGTCATGGAAGTGCGGTATCCGGCGAAACAGGTATTTCCTATACATCTGTAGTTGCCGTGAAACAGAAAGATGGAACAATTTGTCGATCATACCGATGACAAGATCATTATGGTGGATGAGCAGACGCTTATACAGCTTTTGAAACTGGACAAGGAGACAGGACAGGCTCTCGGCGGTGCAAAGTTTGTTGTAACAGATTCCAAAGGAAATAAAGTGATGAAATTTGTTACAAAAGATGATGCTTATGACATTACTGGAAAACTGGTCGTTGGAGAGACTTACACCTTTACAGAGGTTTCCGCTCCATCCGGTTATCAGTTGGCAAAGCCGGTACAGTTGACGATCAAAGACACTGGAAAGGTGCAGACAGTGACCGTTAAAGATGCACCGATTCCGGAAGTGCCGGATACACCACAGACAGGAGGAAACATGCCAATCATTCCGATTGCAGCAGGATTGCTTATGGTAGTTGGTGCAGCGGTGGTGATCTGGAAGAGACGAACAGTGGTAAAGAAATAAGATTTTTTGTAGATGCCTGGGAGTTTATTTGGTATATAATTATGGTGCAGGGACAAGGAATTGTTCCCTGCAAATCGTAAGTTGTGGAGGTGAAATGAATATGATGATGTTCTTAAAATTAAGAGATAAAAAATGTTTATTTTATAACGGGAACACCTTGTGGAGGAAAAACAACCCTTTCACATGCATTGGCGCAGAAGTATGGATTTGAATTATTTGATATTGATGAGAGATTCGAGGAACACAAAAAAATATCAGATCCATTATTTCAGCCTGCTATGAATACGTCTTTTAAAAGTGCAGATGAATTTTTTGGAAGAACGGTGGAAGAATATAAGAACTGGCTGTTGAAGAATACTCGTGAACAGTTGGAGTTTGTTCTTCTTGATCTGATCCGCCTGTCAGGAAATAAGAGGGTTTTGTGTGACTGTCATCTTACCGTTGCTCAGGCACTTGCTTTTTCAGAACCGGCGAGAGTTGTTTTTCTCATAAAAGATCCATCTAATCTTGTTGATGAATATGTAAATTCAGCGACTGATATAGAAAAGCCAAACAAACTGTGAATATTACCTTATATGAACTGAATGCAGATCGTATAGAGGAGATTAAGCGCAGTCCGTTCTTTTGGATTGAGAGAACTGTGGATAGTACAGTTGAGAGTACATTAACTTGTGTCGAAAAAACATTTAGGTTTAATATAGTTGAAGAAAGACATTCGATTATAGCACATTTTGTTTAATGAATTAGTGCCACAAATTGAGAAGTATTCTTGATTTGTGGCATCTTAATAAGGCAGAATAAAGGAATAAAAAAAAGAATCTTAATTCTGTTAAACGCTATTGACAACTTATGGTTTGAGAGAACCAGAGAAAATTTATATATGTATGGTCAGATTAACGACCTGGAGTTGATTTTATCGAATTATGATTTTGTAAGGACGCATCAAAGCTTTTTAGTGAATCTTGTACATATAGAGAAAATAAATAACTATTTGCTATACTTGTCAAACGGTGCTGAAATTCCTGTGACAAAACAAAGATACGCAAAAGTGAAAGAGCAGTATTTAAGTTACAAAGAAAAAATGTAGTTAAACACGAGGTATAAAATATTATGGTAGAAGAATTTTTCAAAAGTATCAGTATTGAGAAATGTGCTATCATAATTATGTCTCTTTTTGGAATGTAACTTGTAGCGTTTACAAATAATTTGTCGAATAGGAGGAAAAATTCAATTGTTAATAATTGGATTGCATTTATATGAAAAAAAAAGTTGATTTTATTTTTGATTTTAGTTCTAGTTGGTTTTTTGTGTGCTGTAATGAGCAATCAAATAAACTCGAGGACTTATTGGCTAATCTTGAGAAGAAGGGTGATACCAATGAATTTGAGAAAAACAAACTATTATGGGAGAGTGTAATTAAAAAAGTGTGGTTAAAGGAAACATGGAATAGCAGTGAAACATATGAAGATATGTCATTTGTAATCACTAGAGTAGAAAAAAGTAAATTATGGGGGCGTTTTTTGAAAAAAGGTATCTTAAGACCAGATTCGGATTTGTATTCGGAAAAACAAAATCATAATATGATGTTAACAGGTAATTTTAATGAAAATAGAGCGGAACTCACTATTGTAGATGGCGAAAAAACATAGGAAAATTGTATATATTATTAGAAAAGGAGAATATGCTTAAAATAGATGTTCAGTATACTGAACAAAAAAGAAAAAGATACTTTTTAATTTTTATATCATATAATTTAAAAGATTTAGAATTAGATGTTCGTGCGGAGTTTGATAATGATATTGAAGATGTTACTTTGAAAAAATGGGGTAAGGTAAAATTTGTTTCTGTAATTAGAACAAGTATGAGACGAAAAACATTGTTTATATATTTAGTTGATGATAAAGAAAATATACTGTACGACTTTTTCTGAATCAGTGGTGTTTCCGAGTGATTTTAGGGTAAATGATTTTTTGTTTAAGGATATAAATAATGATGGTAGGGAAGATTTTTTTATTGATATTAGGCGGAATAACAGATTTAGAACTTCATAAGGCTATAATTTACGAACAAAATAAAATAGGTGGATTTGAAGTGAATGTAAATAAAACAAAAAAAATAAACAATAAAATGAATGAAACTAATAAATATTCTGTTTGGGATATGTTTAAGTATTTAAGGCTTTCAAGTTAACTGCAACCAATATTCAATCAATGACAAGTCTTACAGAACCATGGCGGAATGCCGTGGAAAATAGATTTCTTGGTGTTACTCCGGCACAACCACTTGCACAAATGAGTGCAATTGTACAGAATCACATTTATGCGTCCGCTAGCGCAGGGCAGTTGTCACCTGCCACCTAAAATGGTATGATACCAGTTTGGGTGGCGAGGCATAGAGTAAAGACCAGGGCGCCCTGGGAACAGTGACAGAAAGATGGATAAGGTAAACTATACTTACGATGCCGAGGGACTGCGTACTAGCAAGACTGTGAATGGAGAAAAAACAGTTTTGTCTGGGACGGGGATTAACTGGTAATGGAACTCTCTGACAGCGGCAAGGTGCAGAAGCGGTATATCTGTGGAAATGACCTTGTATATGCGGATCGGGAAGAAGGAACAGAGAAGCAGTATTATGTCAAAAATCCTCATGGCGATGTGCTACAGCTGACGGATGCCATTTATCTCCGAGCCAGGTATTACCAGCCGTACTTGGGAAGATTTCTAACAAGGGATACCTATACAGGTGATGAGGAAGATTCCCTGAGTTTACACTTGTATACTTACTGCGGAAATGATGGGGTAAATAGGGTAGATCCGAGTGGGTAAATATTTGGGAGACCATATTTGATATAGTGAGTCTGGGAGATAGTATTTACTCAATGTGTACAAATCCGTCATGGGAAAATGAGGGATATTTACTATGGGATGCAGCCTCTCTTATTCGGGAGTACCGGGTTCATATGTAGCGAAAGTACCTGCGAAAAAACAGCTAAAGTTGCGAAGACTGCAGCTAAAGTAAGCAAAGTGGGGGAAAAGGTACAAGGGCAGCTTCAAAGTCATTAAGAACAGCAAGCAAGGCGAAACGAGCAAAAGTTCTTTATAAGAATAAAAAATATATCAGAAACGAAAACAGAGGCGAAGGCTTCATAACATTTAAGGAAAGGAAATTTTGGCAGGGTGACAACCACACGAAAAATTCCGATGGAAAACTGATGGAAGAAAGGGCGGAGAATTAAATAATGATCATGCTGATTGACCTAGGTGTCAAAAGAGAAGAGTAAAAGGAGGGATGAATCATGATGATTTTACCGGATGTTCTTCGTGAAAATATGGATTCATGGAGTTATGACGACAACGGAAAGATGGTACCGGTAAAAGGGGCATCTTTCAAAGTGATTCAGGCTATTAAAGAAATGAATAAAGCAGAAGAGGAAGAACTTGAATCAGAGAACGGAACCATTGATTTGTAAAAGTTGATTTGTTTAAGAAAGACGGAGCAAAAAAAATGGACAGTATCAACAATTCGCACAAAGCAATAATTATTAACGAGGAGATTTGTAATGGCATTTTTGCTCAATAAAGAAAAAAATAAATATATTGAGTTAAATTTATTTACTACAAATGAAAAGGATTGGATCGCATATAGTATGTGTGGTGGAAATATATATCAACAAACAAGGAAAGAGTTGTTTAGATTAGATAATGAGTATTTATATTTTCACAATACTGTATATGAAAAACGAAATAGAAAAAAATTATTAATGGTTTAAGCAACATAAAAAGAGTCATGCCGTTATACATTTGAGCCAGTAGACGAAGGTGAGTTTCGACTTGAATCTGACTATAAGGATAATGTAGTGTATATAAAATGCACGTTTTATGTTGTTGATATGATGGAAAACGAAGGAATTGAAGACAATATATTTGAGATAGAAACAACATACTTTATGTTGTATGAATTTTTAATACAGTTAAGAAAGGAATATAACATGGTTAAATAAAAACGGCAGGGTGGATAAATGGATTTATCAACTATTCGGTACATGATACAATGATATCCATCACGCTCGGTTTTTGTTTTGTGGTAAATAAAAATTAAAATCAATAGATTTAAGCTTGACAGAATAGGGAGGATTAGTATGAAACAAATATTAAAATGTTTTATGTTTTTTATTATAATAAATATTTTAAGTGGCTGTTCGTTTAAAGGTTTAAGTGAAATGATGTTAGAGGAGGAAAATCAGGATTTACCTTCTTCCATTGGGACAATCTCATCAGATTTTTCATTTGCTGTATTAGGAACAGGGGGAGATTGCGTTTCTTACTATAGATCCAAAAGAAGTTGTATTTTTGGATGAAAAACAGAAAAACAGACGTTCTGTTAAATTATCTGAGAATCGTCAATCTTTAGAGATTACTGCAGGAAATGATTACTTTTATGTGTATTGTTCCAACGAAGATGAAACAGCTGGTTTTTAAATGTTTTTGACAAGAAAGGAGAGTTAATAAAAAGAAATATCATTACCGTTCAGTAGAGTTAGTGTCAACAATGGAATTGTGTATGGATATTACGATGAAACAGCTGATTTTTTATGGATGGGGTTCTAATATCTCGAATAGTCATATTGAAGCAACCCATTATATTAGTGAGAGAAAATTTTTTAGAAAAAATTTCCTAACTGTATGGATGATTGGAATGAAATAAGCGGGGACAGAAATAGCAAATGTTGGTGAACAACAATTGTATCGCTGTTCATCGGATTATTGTCATAAAACAGACTATTATAGTGATCAAAAACCTTTGTCTGTTTTTTGGTCAAATAGATTATGTGAAATATTGTGATGGGAAAATAGCTTCCGAGGAGTCGGATAAAAGAAATCCGTTCCCGTTTGAATCAAATATATAGTATGATGAAAAAAAGAGGAAAGAATTTTCTGATTTATAGTTTTCAAACCAATGATAAAAATATGGCATTTGTAATGTATATAGTCAACATGGGGAACTATTAACTTTTTGTACGGATGATTTGGATTATAGTTTTTCTTTTTTTCTTATGATGAAAAAGAGGATAAATTATATAAGGTAAATGAGTATACTAACATTGAACTTATATATGAAGATGAATATAATTGTCTGCATCATAAATTAGACGGTGTTTATTATACAAAATTAGGATCAGATAAAGAAGAAAAATTATATGATTACAATGGGAAATTGGACTTACAATCTTAGAAGGATATGTAAAAGTTTCAGGAAAGAAATACATTACAATGATGATATTATAGATAAGCAGGAAATAATAAAAAGTATGGTAGAGATTCTGTCTAATAATTAAGACGGAATCTCTTGAAATCTCAAATTTATAATAGTTAAAAATAGTATGTGGGAGGGGTGAAATTGTTTGAAATTGCGTATAAAATGACAGTGTGAAATTCTTTCTGTAAATTCAGATCTTTATGATATTGATACGGCTTAACAGCATTCGTTGTATATCTTCTATGATGTTGTATATTTACTCTTGACCATTCAGCTTTTATTTTATTGCTATATTGACGAACTTTTGCCCCAGTTCGGATTGGCTCAGGGTTCCTAGGTAATCTCGGGAGTTCTTGCTTAGTCTGCATACACGAACTTCGTGCCCCAAATTGGCATTGTCCGTGTTCGCGATTTAAATTAAAAATGTGGCTATCCATGGCATCAAATCTTCCAGGTCTTCTGGATGATTTCGCCAATCCGTATCTGGCATATACATTAACAAAAACTCAAGATAGGTATATACATTAAGACCATTTGCTTTGGCGGTCTCAATGATACTATATATAGCTGCACTGGCTTTTGCTCCCTTTGGAGTATCAGCGAACAACCAATTTTTACGTCCAACTGTAAATGGGCGAATGGCATTTTCGGCAGCATTGTTGAAAGAGAACATCTGACATCCAGCAGATAGTTCTCCATATATGGTTTTTTGATTCCTGGCATAGGTGACAGCTTTTCCTAAAGCAGAACCTTTTAATGCCTGAACAGAATCAAGCCAACACCAAAAAGCCTCCAAAACTGGTTTTTCCAGTTCAAGACGCTTAGTATATCGATCTTCAGGAGTTAATTGTTTCATTTGATCTTCTAAATGAAACAGTTGGTCGCAATAATCTCTCCCGATTTCTGCAGTGGTTCTTGGTGCATTTTTATCCCGTTTATCCGGGATTGCTTCCACGAACTTTCTACGCAGATGTGCCCAACAGCCACAACGGGTGATATTCTCCAGTTTGTTATAACCAGAGTATCCATCCGTGTGCAGATATCCATGAAATCCATTAAGAAACCGGATTGCGTTATCTCCACTGCGGGATGGCTGATAGTCATAAAGGACTATCGGATGTTCACTGTCCTTAGAAGTCGTATATAACCGCATATATGACTTTGATTGCGGTTTCTTACCTGGCGCCTTTAACACCTGGACAGGTGTTTCATCGCAGTGAAGCACTTCTCTGGAAACCAAAGACTTCTGCAAGTACTCTGTTACCGGTTGAAAGTAATCCTCTGAACAGCGTATCATCCAATGAGCCATGGTGGCTCTTGATAATGCAAGGCCTAAGTTCTCCCAGTCTTTTTCCTGGCGATATAAAGGCACGCTGTTCACATACTTTTGATACATGACATTGGCCACAGAACTTGGGGATGCCAAAGAATGATTCATTAAAGAAGATGGACTTGCCGCTTTCTTAATAAACGGATGCTCCGTATGTTTACACTTAGGGCATTCACATGCTGCGCGATTATATCGGATGATTTGAAGTCTGGCAGGAATATACTCCAGTTCTTCGCGAACCTTTTCATAGCCGATAAGTTTCAGTCCGGAACCGCACTGATCACAGAACATCTCTTCCTCCGGGATATCACAGGGAATCTCTCTGACTGGAAGATCCTTGATCAGCTCCGCTCTGGTTGTTCTTGTCGCTTTACGTGTATAACCTTTTACATCGCGAACAATCGGCTCATCGCATTCGGAAGACACCTCCAGTTCTGCTTCATTAAACAAACTTAGCTGTCCGTCAATCTGCGACTTAGGAGTCTTTTCACTGGAAGAACCAAACTTCTCCTTACGTAGCAAAAGGATCATCTCTGTGAGGTTATCAACCTGTTTTTGAAGACTCAATATTGTGTTTTCAAGTTGCTTAATATATGCATCTTTTGTGTCCATAAAACCTTTACCTCACAGTTGTTTTTACTGTAATTATTATACCACAAAAAAAGAGGCTTAAAAGCCAGCAAAACAGGGGATTTGTCACGATTTTTTATCAACAGAAATCACCTGTTTCAGCAGCGTTTATGGAAAGTTTTTGTTCTGGTTTTAACCCCTCCATAAGCCAGCGGAATTGTTGCCATGTGATTGGCTTACATTCGGCTTCATCACGAGGCCATTGGAACGATCCGTTCTCCAAACGCTTGTATAAAAGAACAAAACCATCGCCTTCCCAAAGAAGGCATTTGATACGATCCCTGCGCCGCCCACAAAACAAAAAATAGAGACGGCCGAAAAGGATCCAGTTGAAACTGTTGTTGAACTACAGTTGCTAAACCATCTATTGACTTACGCATGTCGGTGCATCCGCATGCAATGTAAATGTTTTCAGCAACTGTGATATCGCCTATTAATCAAACCAACCGAAAGAAGGTACTTATTATGTCCAGATCAAGAAGAAATTTCAGTGCTGAATTTAAAACAAACCTGGTTCTCCAGTTACTCAAAGGCGAGAAAGAACTAAATGTTCTAGCCGTTGAGAACGACATCCAACCAAATCTCCTTCGCAATTGGAAGAAGGAATTCCTTGCTAATGCTTCTCTCGCATTTGATAATAAACGAGAGGACAATCTCCGCGAAAAACTTGCGGAAGAACGAAAAGAGAAAGCCGAGTATGCCAAAAAGGTTGGCCAGTTAACGATGCAGGTTGACTGGTTGAAAAAAAAATCTGAAGAAGTTGTCGGACCTGACTACGAGAGTAAATTTAGTCCGAAGCCTTTCGACGACTAAAGAACTGCCCGTTTCCACAGGAGCAAAACTTCTCGACATTAACCGTACCAGTGTGTACTACGGCGGACTTCCTGTCTCACAGGAAGAGTTGGAGTGTAAGGTTATTATTGACCATTTGCACACTGACAATCCAACCTGGGGTGCCCGTCAGATGTCTGCCCAACTAAAACTTCGCGGATATCATGTTGGACGCCGCAAAGCAGGAAGATATATGCGCGAGATGGACATCACACCTATTTATCCTAAGATGAATCTCTCTAAGCGCATGAAACAGGCAAAAGTCTGTCCGTATCTCCTTCGCAATGCCGTCATAGATCGCCCGAACCAGGCATGGTCTATTGACATTACATACATTCCGATGAAACATGGCTTTCTCTATCTGACAGCTATTATCGATTGGTACAGCCGCTGTATTGTCGGCTGGGATGTGGATGATACTCTGGATACTACTATGGTCATCAATGCCTGTAAAAAAGCATTTAAAGTGGCGAAGCCATTAATCATCAATTCAGATCAGGGCAGCCAATTCACCAGCGATAAATACATTGACTTCATCCGTGACAACGGAATCCGTCAGAGCATGGACGGGAAAAGCCGCTGGGCAGATAACATCATGATTGAACGGTGGTTCCGAAGCTTCAAGTATGAGGAAGCGTATCTCACAGAATACGCCAATCTCAAAGAAGCAAGAGAAGCAATTGGCAAATACATTCGCACATATAACTTTGAACGATGCCATCAGGCAATCGGCAATAAACGTCCCGCTGAGGTATACTATCCGGCAATGCTTTTGGACGCAGCCAGAGCAGCCGCATAATATAAATCCGGGAGAAGCTGCACTACAATCTCGCATGTAACCCGTCAACATATCAGTTCATTAAATCTACAGCTCGCTTTGGACTTACATATGCCGAAAAGAAGTATAATGCCATTATTCAAGCTGCACATGATGCCAATGAATTCGGTTACATCATTGATAGTAATATCAAACGTATCCGTCTCTACATAAGTTTCATCCGCAAGTATGATGAAGAAATCGCAGCATCATGGATGCTTTGCATAATCTTGTAGATTCCAACGAAGATACTGATTTTGTGAAACAAATCCACTTGATAGAAACATTTAAAGGTGCTGGTTTCTTATCTGCGGTATCTCTCATGGGCGAGATTGGTGATTTTTCAGCATTTACCAAGCCAAAACAACTCTTTGCTTACTTTGGTCTTGATCCAGCTGTCAAACAATCTGGTAAATTTGAAGGAACCAAAGTACAAATGTCAAAAAGAGGTTCCGCTATTGCTAGAAGAGTAATTCATGTATTAACACTTCAGAGCATCAGTACTTCCAGAACTGGGGAGGCTAAAAATCCTGTATTAAGGGATTACTACCTCAAAAAATGTGAATCAAAGCCTAAACTTGTTGCTATGGGAGCTGTCTCACATAAAGTATGCAACATGATATTTGCCATACTCAGAGATAACAAACCTTTTGAAATCATCACTCCACAGGAGCACATAAAAACAATACAATGCGGCTAAATGCGACGAAGCTGCATAAAATACTGAATTACCCGAATCTATATCTTTTTTTAAAACAAGATATTTTCACCAAGGGATAAGTGCGCCCTTTTTAGTCCTAAAATATAATCAATATTTTTTAATTTCTCATTGACATTTATTAGTTGACTTATATATCGTTATTTTAATATTTTTTACCTTTACATAATGAAATCATATTATATTCCTTATCATCCCATATAATCCATTCTTTTTTGAAATCTTTTACATAATAATATGCCTCATATCCCATAACACTTGTTTTAATCTTCCGTTGATATTCCGAATCCGAATAAATAAGGTCATCCTCCCTATGTTTGCAAGCGAATATACTGAATAAGATTTTCTTTTCCCTCTTTCCAATCATAATAATTAAAATTTCCTGAAGAGGTACCATCATTCGACGAATACCGAAATCCGCTCGGAACATATGTTGGTTTCTTATGAAGAACAACCGAAAGTTTCTCCCCTGTTTTTTCATCATGATTCTGACCAACGTATTCCCTTACTTCCATTTTACTTTTTCGTCATAAGAAAGAAGGTATTTCCATGCATTAAAACCAAACACTTTGGCGCTAACCTGATTCGTCGCCGCCAATGAAAGAATCATCACTAGCACTTTTCTGCCACCTTACGAACGGCATAAGCCAAATGCAGATGACTACCAAAATATTTTCACTCCAATTCATCTTCTTCCATCTTTTCCGGAACTTTTTGAAAATTCGTGGTTATAATCTTCTTCTCGCGATGTTTGGAACGAATTCATCTCCCTGGTACACACAAAGCGTCAAAAATCTCTTTATCTCCTCATCATTCATGCTCAAACCACTCCTTTTCGGACAATGGCGATGCCTCGCGAAATTCTTTTAGACACCGCATTTTCCTTGATTTCAAGAAGCTTAGCAATCTCCTTTACACTCAGCTCATTTACATAGCGAAGAATCAATACTTCACTGTACAGTTTGGGGATACGTCGAAATACTTCTACCATTTCCGTTTTCCCATAACCATTCTCATGTGTACAAAAATATGGGCTCGCCTCAAATTCATCCACTGGAACAATTTCTTTTTTCCTTTGGTTTTTCCGATATAGGTCGATTGTCGTCCTCTCAACTATTATAACGAGGAAACTTCTGGTTTTCTGACAATCAATTTTTTTATTTTATCTAAATTTTTAATTATTTTCTCCCATGCAGTCAAACAAGCGTCTTCCGCATCTTGTGTGTGATGCAAAATTTTATTAGCTGTCACATACATTTCCCGGTTGTATTTTTCATATAATAACTCCAGTTTTTTTATCCTGCGGTGAGTCCACCGAGGCCAGCAGTATACATAACATATCTCGCCCCATTCTCTTGAAAAAAGGCAACAAACCGGCGCATCCGCTGATTTATTGCCTTTCTATCATCTCACATATAGCACACTTTCTTATTTACAAAATGCTTTTTACTTTTTTCATAAATGCTGTCTGCATCCAAGCCATATTTTTAACAAGCTCTACTGCCGGACCAGATTCACCAAATACATCATTAACACCGATTTTGCAAACCTTTGTCGGACATTTTTCAGCTAATGCATCGCATACAGCACTTCCCAGACCACCGATAACAGAATGTTCTTCTACTGTTACAACCTTGCCTGTTTCTTTGGCTGCCGCTACGATTAACTCTCATCCAAAGGTTTAATTGTATGAATGTTAATCACTTTGGCATCAATGCCGTCTCTGCTGCCAGTTTCTCTCTGCTTCCAGACAATTGATACCGGAAGTCCGGTAGCGATAATCGTTACATCTTTTCCTTCACGAAGAACAACACCTTTGCCAAGTTCAAACTTATAATCCGGTTTATCGTTAATTACCGGCACAGCCAAACGTCCAAAACGAAGATAACATGGACCGTCATGCTCATAGGCAGCACGAACAGCTGCTTTTGCTTCCACATCATCCGATGGAACAATTACTGTCATACCCGGAATCGTACGCATCAAAGCAATATCTTCATTACACTGGTGTGTCGCACCATCTTCACCTACGGAGATTCCGGCATGTGTCGCACCAATTTTTACATTCAATTTCGGATAACCGATGGAGTTACGAACCTGCTCAAATGCACGTCCTGCAGCAAACATGGCAAATGTACTTGCGAATGGGATTATTCCGGTTGTCGCAAGACCGGCTGCGATTCCCATCATATTACATTCTGCAATTCCGCAGTCGATATGACGATCCGGGAAAGACTTTCTTAAAGATTCCTGTTTTGTCGCAGCTGCAAGGTCAGCGTCCAGAACAACAAGGTTATCAAATTCTGCGCCAAGTTCTGCTAGTGCATTTCCATAACTCTCACGAGTTGCTATTTTTTTTACTTCACTCACAGGGATTCACCTACTTTCTCTAAATCTGCCATAGCCTGTGCATACTGCTCGTCATTTGGAGCCGTTCCATGCCAGCTTGCCTGATTTTCCATGAAAGAAACGCCTTTTCCTTTAACGGTTTTTGCAATAATTGCCGTAGGCTGTCCTTTGGTCTGTTTTGCTTCATCAAAAGCTGCCTTTAAGGCATCAAAATCATGACCGTCCACTTCGATTACATGGAAACCAAATGCTTTGAATTTCTCATCAATCGGATATGGTGAACATACGTCATCAACTGCACCGTCAATCTGTAAGCCGTTGTTATCCACGATAGCAACAAAATTATCCAGTTTTCTGTGTGCTGGCAAACATCGCTGCCTCCCAAACCTGTCCTTCCTGAATCTCACCATCTCCAAGAAGCGTATATACACGATAATCTTCATTGCTCAATTTAGCGGACAACGCCATTCCGACTGCTTTGCCGAAATTCCCTGTCCGAGAGAACCGCTGGACATATCAACGCCCGGAATGTGTTTTTTATCCGGATGTCCCTGAAGATAGGAACCAACATGACGAAGTGTGGTCAAATCCTCAACCGGGAAAAATCCACGGTTTGCCAGTGCTGCATAGTAGCCGGGAGCCGTATGTCCTTTACTAAGCACGAAACGGTCGCGGTCTGCTTTGTCCGGATTTTAGGGTCAATATTCAATTCTTCAAAGAAAAGATAAGTAAAAATGTCTGCGCTGACAAGGAGCCGCCCGGGTGGCCTGATTTTGCACTATGTACAGCAGTTACTATACCCTTACGAACTTCAACACCATTTTCTGAAGTTCTAACTTATTCATAATCAATCTCCTTTTTTATTACTCACCAAATTATTCACCAAATACAGCTTTATAATCTGCCTGGAATTTTGCAATACCCTGATCTGTCAATGGATGTTTTGTCATCTGCTCGATAACACCATATGGAACGGTTGCAATATCTGCACCAGCCAATGCACAATCTGTAACATGAATCGGATTACGTACGCTGGCTGCGATGATTTCTGTCTCGATTCCGTGTACGGAAAAGATTTCAGCGATGTCGCGAATCAAATCGATTCCAGGCTGTGAAATATCATCCAGACGTCCTAAGAATGGAGATACGTAAGCGAGCTCCTGCTCTTCTTTCGCCAAAAGTGCCTGATTGGCACTGAAAATCAATGTAACATTACATTTAATTCCCTCAGAAGCAAGTACCTTTGTTGCTTTCAATCCTTCTACTGTCATCGGGATTTTAACTACCATGTTCTCGTGAAGTTTTGCAATCTCTCTACCTTCTGCAATCATGCCCTCTGCATCTACGGTTGTTGCTTTTACCTCACCACTGATTGGACCATCAACGATGGATGCGATTTCTTTCAATACATCTTCCTGACTTCTTCCGCCCTCTTTGGCAATCAGGGATGGATTCGTAGTAACACCACAAATAACCCCCATCTCATTTGCTTTTTTGATGTCCTCAATTTTCGCTGTGTCAACAAAAATTTCATTGCGTATACCCTCCTAAAAGTAATTTTATATCATATGCCCATTATACATCTTTTGCGCATATAATCTCAACCATTTTTACTCCTATGGACAACTTTTTTAGATTCCATAGAAATACATACCGGAAAGCGTCAGTTTCTGAACCGAATCCAGTCCGCTTCCATAGTTATACCGGCGAATTGCTTTGCCGTCGGTTCCCATTTCTAAATAGGTTCCTGCCATGCCGCAAACAATCACATAATTATTTCCACGCTTTTGTAACAAGCTTCCGCTTTTTGCCTCAACTGCCGTGGCCGATGCTTTTTCTGCACCGTCTTCTTTGCCACATCCGCACGCCACTCAACAGCAAGATACTGATTTTCCTCCTGCACTAACATCGCAGGTATTGTTTCGTTTTCCTGCGATAAAAGCATAGATTCTTTTGTATTCCAACCGGTAAATTTCTTATTATCATTTATCTTTTTCTTTGCTGTTACCTTTTTCCATGCCGCCTTTTTTCCGACAACAAAAGAAATCTTAGGTTTTGCCGCCGTAATGGCATCCAAATAAATTAACCCGGAAGGATTCTTTGCCACCACGCCAATCGAACCACTTTGCGGTACAGTCAAAGAACCGGTCTGAATACCTTTTTAAATCGGTACACAACCCGTGTTTTCCCCGTCTGGAAAGACGTTGCCAGTAAATACTCATTTTTTTCTTCTTTCCAAGCCAGTATACTTCATTATATCCGTCGTAAGAAAAATCACGGATTTTTCCATAGCCTTTCATCTGAACGACGCCCGTCACCCTGCCAAGAGCAGATACTTTCGCCACCTTATCTTCTGAAATCTGATAAAGAATGCAATCTTCCGAAGCCGTTATGCGGCGACCGTGGAAAGACTCTGTCGGAATCAAATCTCGCAGAATTCCTTTATTATCATAAGCCGCAATCCACGGTGTCCCGGATGGAAAAACACAATACATACCGTTTGCCAATGTAGATTTGGAATAACCATCACTTACCGTAATCTTTTTTGTGGTATGCCGGACGGACTGCCCGTTGTTGTGTACTGATAGTTTTTTGTCTCTCTCGTATTGCCGGTTGAATCAACTAATTCCATCACAATAAAATTCGTTTTTCCAGGAATCAGACCCTCCACCAAAAATTCATGTTCTTTGGATAAATTGTTTTCTGCCCGTTATTGACATAACGGATATGGTCTGAAATCGTTTCGTCATCAACCGTGATGGTATACCGCACCATACATCGGAACGATGTGTGAAAATAAAAATAAAAACTATTTTCCATCGTACCAAATGGATTTTTTCGCTATAATCGGATTATCAAAATCCGCATCGGTACGCTTAATCAACCGGTCTAAACGTGCTCTTGCTTCATCGGAATTCGAAACCTGATACACGGAATTTGACTCAAAATTAAGAACATTTTTATCTTCGCCGTCCGTTGCTAAAACCGTAGCTTTATCCGGCATATCATACTGATAGGCGCGGTCGGTGTGATTATCACTCTGTTCTTTCGCCATACGGTTTTTTAAATTCGTTCGACGGACCGCCTTCGCGTCCTTTGAGAAAAAATACGCTCCGGCCGTCAATCCGGACAAGATAAGCAACGTCACAATATTAATTTTTCCTGCCTTTTTCATCCGTATATCTCCTTATCCAGCAATTTTTCAAACTCTTCCATCGGCATCGGTTTTTGCATACAAATATCCTTGCGCCATGTCACAGCGGATGCCTCGAAGATAATCTGCCTGATTTTCTGTTTCAACCCCTTCACAGACAACGGTTTTATCCAGTTCCTGTGTCAGTTCCACCGTTTTTCTAATAATAATTTTACTCGTCTCGGAACTCTCTGTCTCGTCTAAAAACGACTTGTCAATTTTAATGATGTCAACCGGTAACTCCTTCAATAAATTAAGAGAAGAATACCCCGTCCCAAAATCATCAATGGACCAGCGAACACCAAGATTCCGAAGCTCTCCCATCATCTTCGCCAAATCTGTCAAATCATCCCTAAAAATCCGTTCCGTCAACTCTAACTCGATATAACGAGGCAGCGTATCATATTTTTTCAAAATGTCCGCCACTCGCTTCACATAATCTTTTTCCCTGCAATAAAACACGCGACTGGTTAATCGAAATCGGCACACAATGTCTTTTTTTCCTGAAGCCGTCTCTGAATCATACGGCACACTTCACTAAGAATAAAAAGTCCAATTCAACAATAAAACCATTTTTTCAAAAAATCGGAATAAAATCATCCGGGTAAATCATTGAGCCGTCTTCCCGAATCCATCGTACTAACGCCTCGGCACCTACAATCTGTCCGGTTTCCAAGTTGTATTTTGGCTGTATAAATGCCTTAAACTCATGTTGAGCCATCGCATTTTTCATGCTCTGCTCAATTTTTCCTGCACGAATCAATTGCGTGTACACTCTCTCGTCATACACAGCAATATGAGAAGTCGTATTCGTCCGCGTGCTTTTTCTGGCAAGATTGGCATACTCAACCATCTTCTGAATCGGCGGATGTTCCTTGTCAATGCGGTAAACACCGATACCAAGCCGCGGATAGGCATCCGAATATTCGTTTCCGATTTCCACTGCAAAACGGTTGCATAACTCATTAAGCATATTGCGGAATGTAGAAAAATCCTGATAACGGGCAAGTGCTACAAAAATGGTCTGCCACACTGCGGCAAAGAAAGCAAAATACATTTGCCCGATGCCATAATCATCTTCGCTGTATCCGCCAAAAGTTTATCTGCCTTCTGCATACCATACAAATTGTTTACCCGTTCAAAATTACAGATATCCGTACAAATAAGCGCATAATTTTTTCTTTTGAAATATCTTCTAACTGTCTGGCAGCCCGCTCTTTAAATGCTCCTAATTGAAACACACCTGTTACCGGATCCTGTATATTTTCTCCGCCTTCTTCTGAAAATTGTTTCTGCCTCTCTTTTAGTACCTGTGTGTCATCCCACAAAGCAGATTTTCCAATCGTGGATGTATGTATTGATACAATGGAAAACTTTCCATCCTCTTTACAAATCATCATAGAAAAACGCAAATTCGTATAATAAACATTATCCTGCACCGGCAGACGCAGTTCCAATTCTCCGGTCACCTGATAACAATTTCCGGAAACCTGACTGACATCTGCCGATATCACTTTCATAACACATTGCTTTGGTACTTTTTTTTTTATTTCTCTCTCCAGAAGGTTTTCAAACTCCTGACGGTTGTGTGCCACAAAATTAGATTGCGAGCCAAGCCACGTTACATCCTCACCAACATACGCCAAGATGTCTGACATATTATGTCTGACATAATAAGAATAAAAATGACATAAAGCAATCTGCTTTTACCTTTTCTGCATTGAGCCGTTTAATCTCTTGTTCACGACTTTCCTGTGTGGTCACAACCTCACCTCCTCTTCTTCTTTTTCTAATTACGGACGGTCCCACTTATCACAAAGTGCCTGAATCTGGTCTGTGAACTTCGCCGTATCCTTATTGCTCAATCCCTCATTCTTACGAATTACCGAAATCAGACGCTGTCCTGCCGTCAATAGACGCTGGAACATATCGCCGGAACGTTTCTTCGCTGCCGCTTTTCTTCTTCACAGCAACCGGAAGTGCTTCTTTTACAAACTCGCCCTGTATCAAGTCGAAAACTGTACCACTGTACGGTGCCACAGCGTTATAACCGGAATCGGTAAGTGTTCTCGCAAATTCATCGCATACCTTATCCTCTCCATGAACGACAAATACACGTTTTGGCGGTTTCTCCGTAAAACTGTTAATCCATTTTAATAATCCATTTTTTATCTGCATGCCCGCTGATGCCGGCAATTTTCGTAATCTCTGCTTTGACCTCAATCACTTCACCAAACAGTTTTACTTCTTTTGCCCCCTCAAGCAGTGCACGTCCTAATGTACCTCTGGTCTGATAACCAACAAACACAATCGTACTCTCCGGACGCCATAAGTTATGTTTCAAATGATGGCGGATTCGACCCGCCTCACACATACCGGATGCCGACAAAATAACTTTTGGCTGTTGGTCAAAATTAATTGCCTTACTATCATCGCTTGTTATCGACAATTTCAACCCCGGAAATCCAATTGGGTTAATTCCCTTTTCTACAAGTGCTTTTGCTTCTTCATCAAAACACTGCTGAACATTTTTGCCGAAAATATTCGTTGCTTCCACAGCGAGCGGACTATCCACATACACTTCAAAATCCGGATGCGTCTTCACTAACTGTCGCTCCTTAATCTGACGTAAGAAATATAACATCTCCTGTGTTCTGCCGACTGCAAAGGATGGCACTACCACATTACCGCCACGGCGGAAAGTGCTTTCAATAATTGCTGCCAGACTCTCCAACATAATCCGGTGCTTCTTCCCATGCAGTCTGTCACCGTATGTAGATTCCATAACAACATAATCTGCCGCTTTTGTATAAATCGGGTCTCTGAGAATCGGTTTGTGTGTATTTCCAAGGTCACCGGAAAAAGACAACCGTTCGTTCCTCTTCACCCTCTTTTGCAAATACTTCAATGGAAGAGGAACCAAGTAAATGTCCCACATCAGTAAATCGAATGGTAACCTCATCGCAAATCGTAACTTTTTTTATCATACTCACACGGAACCAAAGAGTCGAATCGCACCTAAGGCATCTTCCATCGTATACAGAGGTACATAAGGTTCCCCACCGGAACGTTTGGCTTTCCGGTTTCTCCACTCTGCCTCAAACTGCTGGATATGTGCACTGTCACGAAGCATAATCTGGCTCAAACCACTGTCGCTTTTGTTGCGTATACCTGACCGCGGAATCCTCTGGCAAACAGCATCGGAAGAAGCCCCGTGTGGTCTATGTGTGCGTGCGTCAGCAAAATAAAATCAATTTCTGATGGATTTACCGGAATCTCCTGATTTTCAAACAAATCCTGCCCCTGCTCCATACCAATATCCACGCAGAATTTTTTATCTCCAACTTCCATGTAATGACAGCTTCCCGTAACTTCATGGTCAGCCCCAATAAATACTAATTTCATAATATCACCCCGTCCTTTCCGACCATCTTAATAATGTATTTATTATAAATCATTTTGCCCTTTCCGTCAACAATCCATGAACGAATCGTTAATGCTTTACGAACCCTTATTTATGCGTTAAAATACTGCTTATGGAGGTAGAAAATGAACGAATTACAGAAACAATTGTTTACCCTGCAGGACCCTTCTTACTTAGAGTTTCACAGCAAACTAATTCCAACGATTGAAAAAACAGAATCATCGGTATCCGCACCCCTGCACTGCGCTCGTTTGCCAAAGATTTTAAGGGTACTAAAGAGGCGAAAGCCTTTCTAAAGGAACTGCCCCACCATTATTATGAAGAAAACAATCTTCATATGATGTTAATTTCAGCGGAAAAAGATTATGAAACCTGTGTACGGGAAATCAACCGTTTTCTTCCCTATATCAACAACTGGGCAACGTGTGATTTACCGGCACCCGGCGTATTCAAAAACATAAATCGGAACTGTATGGGGAAGTTCTAAAATGGATTTCTTCAAATGACACATACACCATTCGATACGGCATCGGAATTTTGTGCGGCTATATCTGGACGCCGATTTCTCAGAGAAGCATTTGGCACTTGTTGCGAAAATCCGCTCGGAAGAATATTACGTCAATATGATGATTGCGTGGTATTTTGCCACTGCACTTGCTAAGCAGTGGGATGCTGCCATTCCTTATTTGGAAAAGAAAAAGCTTTCTGACTGGGTTCACAAAAAACGATTCAGAAGGCTGTAGAAAGCTACCGCATTACAAAGGAGCAGAAAGAATATTTACGAACCCTGAAAAAAATGGTATACTAGTTACATCTTTAATTGTGATAAAAAATACCGGATGGAGGTTACGATTCATGAAAGAAAAAGAATTGTTGTTTGCTCTCGGACGAAATGCCTTTGGTGAGACATTTCCGGAGCAGAAAAAACGTAAAAAAAGGCAGCTCAGGCAATTGCCGACTTAGTAGAGCAGAAATATCAGATTGTAATTACCCACAGTAACGGCCCTCAGGTGGGTATGATTCAGACCGCTATGACTGAATTTGCCCGTTTGGATAACGATAAAAAACTATACCGTTGCGCCAATGTCTCTCTGCGGTGCTATGAGCGAGGGTTATATCGGATACGATTTGCAGAACGCCATTCGTACCGAATTGTTAGACCGTGGTATTTTCAAACCGGTTTCTACGATTATTACACAGGTTCGTGTGGATCCATTTGACAAAGCATTTAACCACCCGACCAAAGTAATTGGACGCGTTATGACGCGTGAGGAAGCTGATGCCGAAGAAGAAAAAGGGAAATCATGTCGTACCGGAAGGAGACGGATACCGCCGTATCATCGCTTCTCCACAGCCGGTAGATATTTATGAAATTGATGCAATCGAAGCACTTTTTAGATGCCGGACAGATTGTTATTGCGAGCCGGCGGCGGTGGAATCCCGGTTATGGAGCAGGGAACCACATTAAAAGGCGCCGCCGCCGTCATTGAAAAAGACTATACTGCCGCAAAACTTGCTGATATGGTAGATGCTTCCCATCTTATGATTCTGACTTCCAAAGAACAGATGGAAACCGCTGACGGCCAGGCAATTGGTAAAATCAGCGTAAGCGATGCTATTTCCTTAATTGATGAAAATCACTTTGATGCCATCACTACCCTGCCAAAGTTGATGCCAGCGTATCTTTCGTTTCCTCCGGTGAGGGACGAACCGCTATTATTACAAAGCTTGAGAACGCTTATCAGGGGATTAAGGAGAGAATCGGGACGATTATTAAGTAGTGGGTTATGTATTTCCGTAATTTTTTAGAAAAGTTTACATCTCGTGGACGCTCCCGCTAAGACAAATGCGCAAAAGTATCGGCATGCAAAATACGCATGCCAGATACTTGCGTATTTGTATCCACTCGCTGCAAAGCTTTTCTAAAAAATTACTGGAATAAAAACCACAACTTAATAATCTCAACATTTCGATTGATAAGAACCCCAAAAACTTTGTGCAATTGCGTAACATGAAATGTTTGTTAGTTTTCTATTTAAGATTCCAGTAATTCAAAAAGAACTTTGTGACTCGTGGGTTTTGAGTACGTCGGTAAAAGGTAAAGAAGTCCAGTGGACTTCTGTTATGCAACGACCGAAGCGGAGCGGAGACCACTGGTGTTTTCAGTGCCCATACCGCTACGCACTCACGAGCGAAAGCGCCCACGAGACGCAAAGTTCTTTTGTTAAATTACGGAAACTAAAATGCTAACAAACATTTCATCTACTTCATATAAAAGTGCTGGTAATCTTTACAGTCTTTCCAGTCACCGCCCCACAAAAAGCCATCTCTCTTAAAGATTTTTATATGCCATGTCTTTTTTGTGAATCATTTTATCTTTATGCTCTCCCTTACACAAGGTTATATCACGTTCGAGATATTCGGTTGCATTTTTTTTCGGGAAATAGCCATCCTCTCTGACATAGGGATTCATCAGCGGATTGATATCAATTGCCATACCAAGGGCGTGTTTTGACAGTTCGTCGCGCCCTCAACCGTGCGGTAATTGAATGCTGATGTATTATTTGCCTCCATGGATGCTTCGTCGTCCCCGTCAAAATCATCCACAAGGCGCACCCGCTCAATCGGATATTCCCATTTGTAAAGCTGGTAAAATGCCCGCATGACAGGATATGCAATTTTCTGGTTTACCACCAGTTCGCCTTCCTGAATCTGTCCCTGGAAATCATAATGGATAATTCGCACATAACGAAGCTCATCCAACGAAATATCGGGATTTTCACGGTACGAAACTCCTATCATTTTTCTCCTTTACATATTCCGGCAAATGGCACTGTTAAAGCCCTCTTTTGTAGACTTTGTAAGTTCCCACATATTTGCGTGTCTGCAATAATTGATACAGATAAAATACCGTAAACAATAAAACAACTGCCTCGTAAACATGGCGGACCGATCCGATTCCAACAAAAGTCAAAAGGAAAATAAAAATTTTTGCAAATACGGTGACCCACCACCAAACTGCATTCTCCGGTTGGTACTTACATTTGCCATGTTATCGAAACATTTACCGTCATGTAAATCATGATATATTCCATCCAGATTTCAAATACAAATGCTAAGAAATATAAACTGAGGGAAGACAAAATTAAGGCTCCCCCATTCACATAAAACGGAATGACGCGAAGGGCAACGGAACACCCTCCTGCCAAAACAGCTAACAGTGCACCAAACCAGAATTTTTTGTTATGTTTCACAAACATAAATGCACCAACAAGCACTAGTAAACAGCCAATAACATCCGGCAGTAAGTCCACCTGCAAATTATGTCCTAAAATATTCTGCGTTACATACTGCTGTATTCTTGGGTGGATATCAATTCCATGATAAAGCCCTGTCGGCTGTATAAAATCCGGATATGAAATACCGCCGCCCACCATAAAATCAACGCCGGTAAACAACAATCCAATTGCGATTAATACGATTGCCATAGTTACGCCTCTAACAATTCATTTACCAATTAATTCTGCTTTCTCACTATTTTGTATTCATCATCCGTCTGATAATATGGACAGGATTGATACGATGAACCTAAAAATCTTGCCATTTCATCTTCGTCCAAATTGACATCACATTCTGCATAGCCATCATCGTCATAAACGTAAAAGGCACAAAACTCACAATTAGTAACCATAACAATCTCTCCTTCTTCTCCATATATTAACTAAAAAAAGCAAGGTGCCGACAAAAATCAATTCAAAAATCTGCCACACGCCACCAAACGCCGCATTCAAAAAGTAATACGGCGGGCAAAAATACGACAGTACATGCGCCCATGGAATCAGCACCGACAAATTCAAAAATACCGGTGTAAACAATACGCTGATACACAAGTAAAACAACGCAAAGAGCCAAATGACACCTTCTTTTACCCGAATTGCAGATAGCAAATCACAAAACAGTACCACTATTATATCATAAATCAGTAGAGAAGCAATTTCTTTTATTGTTAAAAACGTAATTCCGCATAAAAGCTCGGAAAAAAATTCCTGATATTGTCATCAGAACCACCGGCACCGCAATCGAAAAAAGTGACATCTCTCTGCGCCATTTTCCAGTTACTGCAAAAGGAATCTGTCTTCCACAATCTTTTCGATAAAGAGCAAGCCCGCAGAATCCGGCAAGCAGAATCAAAAAGCCACACCACCATGTAACGGTGCCAAAAGATAGTCTCCCATCTGTTTTTTGCAAAGTTCTGCTTGTTTATTTCCATCGTAAATGTTTGCTTTGCTTTGCCAAATTATCCTTATATTTTTGCGAAATCTCCCCTTTTTTCAATTTCATGTGATTCAAAAAGTCCGGATTGTGCAATGTAATCCTCAAAGCATCTGTCTTCCGTACACGCGGAACACACTGCTTATCACAGCCTCTCGCAATCAGAAAAAGGCATTTCCCTCACTGTTGTATTGCTTAATGCATTTTTCATACTGCCCATTTTCATATTGCTTTTTAAGTGTATCCGGAAACACATAACCACATGTTAAATCTCCCTTTCGAATTTTTTGAATCATGTCCTTCTCGGAAGATATTTCACAAAACATAATCATACCGGTTTTACTAAGAAGTTCCTCCTGAATTTCCCGAACAAACACATTGTCTCTGTCTGCCACAATTCCCACTTTAACTTTTGTAGACTTTTGATGTACCGCATAGGAATATAAATAAGTAAAAAAAGGCAGGGCAATCAGCAGAAACAAAAAGAATTTCTGGCACAAAAGCGTTTGGTATATTTTTTCAGCCATATTCTCATGCGATGCCACCCCTCTTTCTCTTCATGCGCCACAAGGCAAGACAAAAGAGGCAGACTCCATACATAAGTACATAAATAAGCGATGGTGAAAAAATCTGTCCTTTCATTTCTGCATGCAAGCAAATCAACAAAAACTCCTCCCGGCAGTATTTTCCCAATGCCTACAAGAATTTTTGGCAGCATATAGTCCGGGAATGCACCGCCAAAGCGGCACAAACTGCACCACAGCAAATACAAAGAGAAACAGTATCTGTCCGGCATTTGCCCTGCCGCACGGAACGACACAGGCAAGCAGACAAGCCGCGCAAAAACTACCAAAGACAATCCCGCACATATTAAGCATTGTCACCTTTACCCCTAAAAAGGGCTGCAAATCCGTAAAATCCGGCAGTCATACAGAGAAACAAAACACCGCCATTTAACAAAACATCAAAAAAAAAGCGTATCCACGGGGTTTATTTTCTTTCCTTTCAATAAGCCAAGTAATACTGCTGTCGGACGCTCCCGCAGAGAAATCAAAATCGCCCCCAATAGGACAAAAAGTGTCACTATAATTCCAAGAAAAATACGCGTAGTATCGTTCATTCCGGAAGCTGATTTTATTGTTTTCTCGTGAAACAAAGTTTCCTGCCGCAAAGACAAAACGAATATAATTGCGGTTCATATCCATCGCCACAGTCTTCATACTTCCCTGTCTGCCATACTTTGCGTATAACTGATATCTTTGCATAGTCACCGGCTTTTGCTGTCAACACAAAAAGAAACTGCCGAATCCACCAGTTCCTCCATCAATGCACTTTCAATTGTGGGTGTTTTAGTCGTTGTTATATGGACGGAGGTTTTTTCGTTCCGATATATTTTCTCCAATAAATTTTCCGGCGCGTAACATAAGCCGCCACCTTTCCTTCATCCAACTGCTCTTTTGCCTCTGTCTCACTCAGCTCCCGGAACACACATAAGGCTTTCGTGTCTGCCATATTGCTGACATACTCAAGTAACCCTCGCTCCATAAACCCTTTTTTCCGGCACAACAACTCCAATATGTATTTTACTGTTTTCCGAAATTGCAGACAAACAAACAAAAAATACAGTCAAAAGAACCGCCATAGACAAGAAAATGACAGGGAGGACCATAACGGTCCTCTTTGCCATTTTCTTAAGATAACATATTTTTGTATGAATTACAAAGTGTCATTTTCATCCTCATAACTGTCTGTATAACTGTCATCATCGCTACCATCATAACTGTCGGTAGTTAAAGAAGTATCCGCATCACTCAATCCTAATGGATCTGATGAAGATGGACTGAACAAGGAACTGATATCACTAATTCCCCATTTACCTAAAATGTTCTGTAAATTAGTCATCACATCACTCTGATACTGAGTCAAAGTTGACTGTAAGGTGTCGGCTGTCACAACCTGTTCTTCACCGGCGGGCATTTTTACTTCACCATCAAGAGCGACAAATGAGTATTCCATTCAAAGGTATTCGTGCCTGTTTCGCTCTGGTCAACCGATACATCTTTTAAAATCAAGGGTAATACTCTTACCTTTTCTAAGTTTTTTCACACTTCCGCCGCAGGACATTTTCACCTCATCGGAATTATACGATTTTACGGAAGCAACATTGTAAGTGCATTATTATTCTTCGTGTCAAGGGATTCTTTTACTTCTGTTGAAGCAATTTCCGTCCCCATGCTCGAAACAACCATTTTAATTGTATCTTCGCATACATCACCTTTTTACCCTGAAGGTTATACGTAACTGTTCCAATAGAAGAACCATTCTGTGCCAAGGACAACTCAACATTTGCTGTATTCTGACCATCGTTATCTACAAATGCACCATGAATATCTAATTTAACTCCGGCAACCGTCACAGAGGTTTTAAATCCTGTCAAGTTACCGTCCATGCCCTCTACCGTCACAATAATATCCTGTGTGTAAGATGTAATCTGTGGAACAATCATACCAACGCCGCTGGCAATCGTTCCTTTGGACATACCAAGTTTTTCTTCAATCTTACCGAGTGTCTCTGACTGGTCGCTTACATAATCACGGAATTTATTTACAAACTCATCCAGTGAAACTTTTGTAATCTTAATCTGATAACCATTATCTACCTTTTTCACATTCTGTGCTGTCATACAAAGGCATCTCCCTGCTCCTCTAAGAAATCAGAAAATGTTTCCCGCAGCAAACGGAAGCACTGCTAAAAACAGCTGAAATACTATTCAGGGCTTCCTGACTCTCATTATCGGATGCTGTAATGCTGAATGTTTTGTTTGAATCAGCTCCGGCAGAGAAAATGTTTTTTTTCCTCTAATGAACCATAGGCTTCTGCTGATAACTGGCTTCCGTCTTTGGAAAGGGCAATCTTTGCGGATGTTTTTGTTATTTACATCCAGTGATAAACCGGCACCCATTTCCATACCGGACAAATCAACGGAAGAATCTGATGACTGGATATCTTTTTATTTTGTAGTTGATATCCATTCCTTTTTTCCAACATAGCCTTTTGACAATTCATCAAGGCCAAGTTGCTTGCTCACTGCTGACTGTGTCATCTTTTCCGGCGCCTGTTTCAAAAGGTCAAATGCCTTCTCCTTTGTCGAACCAAATAGTGTACCGGTATTCGCCAAAGCACAATTCCGGTTGTCACGACTCCGACAACAACAACGATTGCAATAATTAACGCAATCAGTTTCCCCTTACTCTTCTTCTTTTCCATTTTTTCCTCCATTTCCCTACATAGGTAGGCTTTTTTTTGAATTGCTTCTATGATAATCAGCCTTGAATCCATTCCGTGAGTTCAAAACCGTTTATCTCTTTATCCAACGTGACAGTACTCCCATCACGGATTCCATATAAAGAATCGCAAAACATGATTTCGGACATCTCATGAGATGCTATTATAACACTTTTTCCTTTCCTTGTAAAATTCTTTATCAATCGAAGGATTTCGTTCTTCGCCATTAAATCCAATGTCGCTCCCGGTTCATCCATTACTAAAACATCCGGATCACCCGGCCAGTGCACAGCAGATACTGAGTCTTTTTTTCATGCCTCCGGATAACTTTTTTAACCGGTTTTTATAGATTTTATGCATGCCAAAATAAAATAACCACCCATCTTCCAAATCTTTCTGCATACGTGCTTTATCATTTGCATACCATAATTCCAAATTGTCTTTTTACTGTTAAATCTCCAAATAACGGATTTTCCTGTGGCACATAACCGACATGCTCTGAAAGAAATGTTCCATCCACCGCTTTTCCATTCCACAAAATAGTCCCCGCATCCGGCTTCAGTGCACCAACTATAATTTTTAAAAGCGTCGATTTTCCGGCTCCATTGGCACCCACAAAGCATACACTCTCTCCGTCTTTTACAGTAATTGAAACATCACGTAAAACTTCATTTTTTCGATAGGATTTTGTAATTTTTCCAGTTCAAGCACGGCTTCTTTCCTCCCATTTTTTTTCTGCCTTTTTGTGACAATCCGGTAAGCCAAAAAGCCAAGAATCAAACCAAAGAGCATCCCCGCCAGTACATCTGTTGGATAATGCACATAAAAGTATAATCTTGTGCCGCCCATGATAAAAGCAAACAAAAAGTGTCGCCACACCCATCTTTCGATGATTCATAAAGATTGCCATTGCCGCCGCAAAGGAGGAAAGGGAATGTCCGGATGGAAATGAATAGTCTTTTGGGTTCTGAATCAGCAGGGCAACCGACGGATTCCGCCAAAGACGGTCTCGGTCTTGCCACCAATGGTTTTAAGGTAAGATTTCCCACAAGAAGGGAAAATAACAACGCAAGTAAAACCGATATGCCAACCCATCGCGTCTTTTTATAAGCAACGAGACTAAACCACCCTCTCCAAGCAATGTAATT
>VOFD01001758.1_pt1 | contig 31591 bp, 50 predicted proteins | sample 5384101 | NCBI WGS metagenome assembly VOFD01 (sample SAMN12384723, study PRJNA508395) | human gut metagenome | isolation source: healthy gut C | host: Homo sapiens
CATACGGCTCGTATCAATGTAATTGTAAACCGTGGAGAATGCGTCCTCCACATCCAGCTTCATACCTTTGACCAGATCAGAAGCAATGGCCTGACGGTTCAGTTCTGCAAACTGCTGAGCGATCTTCATATCGTGGAGATAGGCATCCTTCAGCGCCCCGGTGGCATAGGCAAACTCGAACGGCGTCCCGTCCGGACAGGCCGCAAAGGCCTCCTTCTGATAATACGCCGCAACTTCGGCGCCCAGCCGTCGGCTGCCGGAGTGGATGACCAGCCAATATGCGCCGTCCTCTCCCCGGTCCAGTTCGATAAAGTGGTTTCCGCCTCCGAGGGTGCCAATGCTGCAAAGGGACTTTTCCTTTTTGAATATGGCGGAGGCAGAGCAGACGGTCCAATTCTGCCTGCTCCGCAAAGCGGTGGGGTCTGGTGCGGATTGCCCGCCCGGAGGGGACGGCGTCTCGGATCAGCTTATCCAGCTTTTGCAGCTCCATCCGCTTTCCAGAGACCTTCCACGCGGTCATGCCACAGCCGATGTCTGTGCCAACCAGACTGGGCGCTCCCTTGTCTGTGAGTGTCATGGTGGTCCCGATGGCACAGCCCTTGCCGGGATGAACGTCTGGCATAATACGGATCTGGCTGCCCTGGAGAGCGGGCTGCCGCACAGAGCGCGGATCAGCCCCTCTGCGGCGGGATCAATGGAATCGCTATAGACAATGGCGCTGTTCAGCGCATTTTGAATCGTAATCAAGAAAGTTCCTCCTTTAAGAACCGGGATTGTATGGATTCTACCGGAAATCGCTATTCCATGCACCCCACATTTTTTCGTTTTCTCGGCGTTGTGGTTTGGTGAAAATCAGCTTCGGGACTGCTTTATGGCTGAGGTTTCGTTTCGTGAGCTGCCATATCGTGGATAGCGCCGTCCGGCAGGAACCAGCCGAAATCCCAGTTGATCGACGAACCGTAGTTTTCATCGTTCTGCCAAGCGGTGTCCAGAATGTCCTGATGGAACAGATAGCAGGAGTCTTTCATCAGGGGCATGAATACCGTGTCTCCAAGAAGTGTGTAAATTTCCTGGCAGGAGGAATGCTTCCTGCGATAAGAACGCTGCTGTTCCACATCAAATTTTTTCTACATAATCGCAGAGCTTGTCCGGCTCGTATCGCAGGACAAATTGATTGATTTGATGAGCCGGGGTTAATTGACGGCGAAGTCTGATCCATTCGCTCCGCCGCAGCTGCAGTTCTGGCCGTGTGAGAACGGCATCGTAGTTGGGGAAATAGTACCCATGGAAACTGGTTTTCGTGCGGATTGGGAAATATACGATCTTGCCAGGGGCAGCAATCAGGGAGGCCATTGCGAATCGGAGCCATTTACAGCCTACGATATCAGCATCGATTGCGTAATGCTCACTGTCACTATCGTAATAGGCCCAGGTATGTTTCAGCCTTGGGAATACCAGCACATGGAAGTCTCGGCGCTTGCCCCTGACCAGATATTGCGGGATTTTGACTTTTCTATTTCTCATAAATTCCTCCGGTTTCTGATGTAGGTGATCATTTGCCTGCTAGGATGACTGAAGTGCATCTGTCCACTGATGGCACATGTGGGATGTCTTGCTGCATGGGTATAACCTCCCTTACAAAATAACAGAGGCACCGGAGAAATTCCCCGGCGCCTCTTCCACAAATATAATATATAGCTGGCGTATTCTACAAACCGGATTTCCGCGATAACCTGGAATTTAAGAATTATCCTGCTTTTCTTGACCTAATTTGTAGTCCTTTTTCTTCGTTTTCATTCACATAATCCAACCGTTTTTACTTAAACACATTTCTTTTGCCCCTTTACCTGCATTTATAACTTTGTTTGTAAAATTGAGTAGATCCGTAAAAACGTTCACCACAAGGCCATTATAAAATGATTGCCTCCCAACAACGATATAAAGAATCTGCAGGGAGGTTTTCTATCATGAAGTATTCAAAATCTGTCAAAGAGGCAATGAAGCAGTTGGACATTAAGAAATTGAGACCTAAGCAAGGACAAGCCATTTCATCTATCCTGAATGGTCATGATACAATGGTGATTGCCCCCACCTCTTTCGGGAAAAAGCATTCTCTATCTGATCCCGGCGATCATCCAATCAAATGAACTGACTATTGTGGTGGAGCCACTACTTGCCCTTATGCACGACCAGGTAAAATATCTTCGAAAACATCAGATCGCGGCGGCCTATCTGGATCACATGCAGACAGAAAAAGAGCAGTTTGAGATCCTGGACTGCGTGCAGAGGGGGAGATCCATATCCTCTTTGTGTCGCCAGAGAGGCTGTGCAGGCTCCCATTTCAGATGACGATTCAGGATATCTCTATTGGCATGGTGGTAGTAGATGAATGTCACTGCGTTATCTCATGGGGGAGCACTTTCCGGGAAGACTATCTTCATATTGGCGCGTTCATTGATTCCCTGCCGAAACACCCGGTTGTTGTTGCTGTCACAGCAACCGCTGCTCCGCAAGATCGTGAACGCATCATGGATCTTCTTTCCATGAGATCGGAGCCGAAATGCTTCGCCTACAGTCTATATCGCAGCAATCTGACGTTTCTGATAAAACCTGTGGAATCTCGCAAGGAGAAGCGCCGGAAGCTGCAGAAGTTGTTGAAGAAATACCATGCCAATACGACCCTTATCTTCTGCGCAACAAAAGCAGGAGCGGAAGCAGTTGCAGAAGATCTGAAGACACTCTATCCGGGTGATGTTGCCGTATACCACAGCCGGGAGAAAAAAAAAAAGCGGAAAAGGCCATTCTCGCAGGGAAAAAGCATGTGATCGTGGCGACGACTGCTTTGAGCATGGGAGTTGACATCCAGAATGTCGATCTGGTCATCCACTTCGATCTGCCGAAATCTCTGGAGGAATATTACCAGCAGGCAGGACGGGGCGGACGGGATGGACAGCACTCCCGCAGTATTCTGCTGTATGATCCTACAGACTATCAACGGAACTATGGCCTTCTGTGTCAAATCACGAACAAAGAAGCGAGAAAGCGTGCCGTGGAACAGCTGAATCAGATGAAGGAGCTTTGCGACGAAAAGCATCGCTGCTTGGTGAAGATGATGCTGGATTTCCTGGGGATTCCCCAGAAAAAACTGCCGTTATTGCACGAACTGCCAGAAAGCGAGGTGAGTGAAATGAAAAAAGCCGCAAATCATTTTGGGGATTGATACATTCAGCTTCTACTTTCCGCTCTCTTACCATCAAAAGGAGCAGGTCATCACGCGCTTGAAATCGTATAAGGGGTTTTATCAAGAGAACGATTACTGGACAGAAAGCTATGAATATCGCAGTGAAGCCTTTGCGGATCGGGGAATCAAAATTTACGTATTCCAGAAAAAGCGATCTGTTTGGGGACTGATGATCACAGTACATCCGATGCTCCTGCTGGGAGATCCAGATCGAAGTGCGCTGTATAATCCGAAGCGGAAGACTTATCAGGAGCTGGAAAGAAGGGCAAATGGGATTTTGGAGCAAGTTGGCATCCCTGCTCCCTGGACGGTATGAAGCTCTACCGTGTCGATGTGACCATGAATATGATCTTTCAAGATCCCGCTCCGGTGAATGCCTATTTGCGGATTCTCAAAAGGGACAGCTGCTTCCGCACTATCAACTGGAATTCTTTAACAAGGGTTCTATGAAGGCAAAGGACGCCAAAGAGGCGAACCAGAACAGCTACAAGCAGAGCTGCCGATCCGGTGCTTTTTTGCCTATAACAAGACGGCGCAGCTGCGGATGACCAACCACTTTCCGCACATGCTGATTGGAAAATCGGTCCTGCGGATCGAAGCCCAGTTGCGGCGCAAGGGGATGAAAAAATGGCTGGGCGGAGATATCAAAGAGCTGGACAACTGGCACATCATTCAGCAGCTGGGAAACAAAGCACCGAAGATTTTGAAATGGTATTTGAAAAGGACACTACTGGTTCACGGAGAACATCTGCATTATCAGGAGGCCGTGGAGAAAGTAACGGCTGTAAAACGGGAAGAGATGCAGAAACGAATGATATATCTGTTGAGGAAAACGAGCGATTGCATGGATCTGTCAGCCGCAGTCAAAGTGTTGCAGGAAACATACAGCTTGAGTTCCGGACAATGCAGGCGGATTTTCAACAAATTTGGAAAACTCGGCGTCAGTCCCATTACACTGCCAAATACCGACTCTCTTTCAAGGCTTCCGGATTTATCATCTTTTCTCAAGTGACTTCCTTTGTCAAATATCGGTAAAATGTAGTCCTAGTCGGTTGATTTACATGTGTTTGTGGGTATGTTTTTAGAGTGATTTAACAAACATGAATATAATGTGATGCGAAATGGCGTGAGATAGCACCAGGATACATCTGAAAACCTAATTCATTCTAAAAGGAGAAATTGATATGGCTGTCCCGTATGTTGATTACAATGAGCTGAGAGAGTTTTATACGATCAAAGATGTGTGCAAGCACTTTGAAATGAGTAAAGATGAACTAAGGAATAAATGCATGGAATATGACATCCAGCTGCGTCGCAACGAGATTGGAGAATGGGGCTTGGTGAAATATGATGTGAGGAAACTACATAATTTGCTTTATCATGAGGGAAGATCGAAGAAAGAGTAGAGGATGATGACCCGTGGGCATGATGGAACTACTGACCGTCAAAGAAGTTGCAAGATACCTCAAGACGACCCGGCAGCAGGTGAGGAAGATGATTCAGAATGGGGAATTGGCAGCCGTAAAGGTAGGACGCGAGTATCGTGTCACCCTGGAAGCCTTGTCAGATTTTCTGGATAGTCAACAGTAAGATGTAATCCATACATATCAAAATTTCGAAAATAATGCAATCTATACTTTGCATTTATATTGACAAAAATGTAAAGTACAGATACAATTATTCGGAGGGAGGCGATGCTATGGCAATAACAACGAAAGAGGGAATCCTCAAGGTTCTGCGGAGTTTTAATCCCTGGTGGGTGAACGGAGCCGTAAATCCTGCATTTTTGCGGGATTATAAACGATTTGCTTATTATGAAGCGATCAGCCGGCTGGAAAATACCAATATCCGCAGAACAGTAGTTTTAACAGGAACCCGGCGTGTAGGCAAGACAACCATAGAATACCAGCTGATCCACACGTTGCTTCAAAACGGGTGCCTCCCCAGAAAATTGTATTTGTTTCTTTGGATCATCCTATGTTGAAACTGGCGGGGCTGAACGAAGTTTTAGAGTGCTATCATGAAAATATCTATGCTGAGCAGGATGTGTATTACTTCTTTGATGAAGTCCAGTATGCAACGGATTGGGCGATGTGGTTAAAAACCATTTACGATACCCAGCCGGATACAAAAGTTGTAGCGACTGGTTCCGCCAGCCCTGCGTTGGTTCGGGGAAGTACAGAAAGCGGTGCTGGGCGCTGGACAGTGATACAAGTCCCGACGTTATCGTTTTACGAATATTGTTCTTTAATAGGCTTGAATGATATCCAGCTGGATAAAAACTATAAAGCCAACCTCAATTCTAAAGATGACACAGCAGCAGCGTGGACAGATTATGAATAAGCTGTCTGCCGTACAAAATCATTTCATAAGATATCTCCAAATAGGGGCTTCCCCGAACTGGCACTTGCGAATGACGATATACTGGCTGAGCAGGTCATGCGGGAGGACGTTGTAGATAAAGTGTTGAAGCGTGACCTGCCAGCCCTATACAATATTCGAAATATAACTGAGTTGGAGCGCATTTTCCTCTATTTGTGCAATGTCTCCTCAGAAATCATAACGATTGACACCATAGCGAAAGAGCTGAATGGGGTCAGCCGTCAAACAGTTCAGAACTATATCGAGTATTTGGAAAGTGCGAATCTGATTTATTTAAGCTACCCCGTGGATTTGGATGGGAAAAAAAGATCTTAAAGGCCCGGCCTAAGATCTATATTGCGGATGCGGCCATTCGCAACGCAGTATTGATGGACAGAGATGTATTGACGAACCCAATAGAAATGGAGAAGATGGTCGAGACATCCGTATATAAACATGTGAAAGCCTTTTACTATCAGAAAGCCACGCGAGTAGGTTATTACCGCGGAGGGAAAAAAGGAAAGGAAATTGACATCGTCGTAGATTATCCCAATATTGATAATATTCTGATTGAAGTCAAATACCGGGAAGAGGCTCCTATTTCAGATGACGATGCAATCGTTGAGCATTGCGACAAGGCAGCGTCCGCTATTATCATCACAAAACGTGCTACGGATTTTGGAGAGCACAATGCGCCGAATGGAAAAAAGCTTCTCCGTATTCCTGCTTTTGCGTTTTTGTATCTTTTGGGCCACGCAGAGAAGAATGGATATAAGGGCGTTGAATAATTTTCGGCGTAAGATGAAAAAGCCAATGGCATATCCGCAGTTGATTATTTTCAGGCACTATGGTATGTTTTTGTAAAAATGATTTAGGGGAGTTTCATGAATTATGTGTTGAAGCAATATGATACGCCTCTTCTGAAATTCTCTGCTACTACAGACACCAGCGACCCGGAGATCGAGATCCTCTGGCGCAATGAGAGCGAGAAAAACTATTGCCGCTGGACCTGGAAGAATCGCCTGAGAGCTTGCGGCGGTGGCTGCTCCGGCGGACGATTCCCAAAACCGCGCTTACGTCCACAATCTGTTGGCAAAGTGCGGACTGAATCTCAACCGCCCCATGAGCATCATTGATGTCTGCAAAGGGCTATCCCTGAATGACTGCTATTGGGTGGTCCATGAAGATGATACTGCCTCATTTGCAGAAGCCAATCTCTACGAAAATCCTTTCAGCAATGTTCTGGCGTCTCTGGCGTTTACCGGGTATGGAAGCAGTCCCCGTTCTTCCTTGCGATCCAGTCCTGAATTCACTACCAACGGATGCTTCCAAAATGCTGGCGCAGGATCAAAGGCAAAGTGTACCTTTACAAGGGCGGTACGGAAGGAGCATCCAATGCGGGTTTTGAGCCGTACTCAGAATACTATGCCGCTCAGGTAGCACGCGCAATGGGAATCCATCATGTCCCGTATGGGCTGTCCCAATGGAAAGGTATCCTTTGCTCTACGTGTGAATTGTTTACCAGCGTGGAGACATCTTTCCTTCCCATTGGACGGCTTGTCACAAAGGGCGGTATGCAGGCTGTTACCGCATATTATGAGAGCCTCGGTTCGGAGTTTTTGAGAGCACTTCATGAAATGATGGTATTCGATGCCGTGATCTGCAATGTGGATCGGCATTTCGGAAACTTCGGCCTGTTGATTGAAAATAGGACAAACAAGATCGTATCTCCGGCTCCGCTCTTCGACCACGGCAATTCCCTGTTCAATTTTGCGGGAAAGGATTGCTGGGAGGACGAGGACGTATTGAGAGATTATATTACAACCCTTGTTCCCAGTGTATATGATGACTTCATCGGAACGGCCCGTGAAGTAATGTCTCAAGAGAACCGGACACAGGTACGGCACCTACTGACGTTCAGATTTCAAAAGCACAGCCGGTATAACTTGCCTCCTAATCGCTTACAAATGATTGAGAAGCAGATCCAGGAGAGAGCAAGGCTTTTTGCTTGAGAGCTGAACAGCTCATCGACATCAAAAAGTTTTCCCTTTCGTTTTCCCTTAAGAGGTCAATACTCGATAACCTCAAGTAAGCTTTGGCGGTTTTGTTTTTCTATGTTCTATGCGGAAACATACACAACTAACACGAAATAATGTGACAAAAATAAGTCAAAAGCCTGCTCGGGCATTTCAAATCCGGGTGTCACCTCCAAAAAACAACCACATCGAAAAGATGTGGTTGTTTTTTTGTCTAAATGCATTCATGGGCGCAGGGGATTGGATTCCGCCTGTGCCCGCTTTTCTTTTTCAGCGGAACCATCCGCACGGCGGAAAGGCTCTGCCCCGCAATCAAGATGGCGGACTTTTTTGGGGAAAAAGATAGCTAAAACGGCGAATTCTTTACGAAAAATATACAAGAGCCTGTGAGAAAAACGTGCTATAATGAGTTCGAATAAACAGAGATGTGGGAGACCAGCCCCCGATCCGCCGGCGCGCCCTCCAGGCTGCCGTACGGGTCTGGGGCGTTTTCCCTAGAAGGAGTGTATATGGCACATATCAATTCGGATATTCTGCGCCTCGGCGTGGATGTGGGGTCCACCACCGTCAAAGCAGTGGCCCTGGACCCGGCTGACAACAGCGTACTGTTCACCCGCTATCAGCGGCATAACGCCCATCAGGCGGATACCGTCCGGCAGCTGCTGGAGGAGGTGGCCGGTCACTTTCCCGGCATGCGGTTCCGTATCGGCGTGTGCGGGTCCGGCGGACGGCCCATTGCCGCCGCCCTGGGGGCCTGCTATGTCCAGGAGGTGGTGGCCAACGCGGCGGCAGTCCGGGCCTTGTATCCGGAGGTCCGCACCGCGGTGGAACTGGGCGGACAGGACGCCAAGGTGATTTTCTTCCATTATGACGAGGCCGCCGGACGGCTCCAGACCTCCGACATGCGGATGAACGGCAGCTGTGCGGGAGGCACCGGCGCCTTCATTGATGAGATCGCCGCCCTGCTGAACGTGCCGGCGGACGAGTTCGAGCAGCTGGCTGCCCGGCGGGAAGACCGTTTACAGCATCTCCGGCCGCTGCGGCGTGTTTGCCAAGACAGACATCCAGCCTCTGCTGATCCAGGGGGCGGAGCGCGCGGATATCGCGCTGTCCACGTTCCACGCCATCGCCAAGCAGACCATCGGCGGCCTGTCCCAGGGGCTGGAACTGACGGCCCCCATCATCTTTGAGGGAGGCCCCCTGACCTTTAACCCCACGCTGGTGCGGGTGTTTGCGGAGCGGCTGGACCTGGAGGAAAGGGATATCGTCCGCCCGGAGCACCCGGAGACCATCGTGGCCCGGGGCACCGCCATCGCCGTGGACGAGCTGTTCCCCGGCCAGGAGGACGCCATGACCCTGGCAGAGGCCATGGAGCGGCTGGACAAGGCCCCGGCCCAGACCGAAGGGCCCTCCGGCACCGGCAGGCCCTTCTTTGCCAGCGACGAGGAGCGGGAGGTCTTTCTCCGCCGCCACCGGACGGAGCTGCGCCGGCCGGTGGATGCCGCGGACCGGCAGATTCTGCGGGGGTACATCGGCATCGACTCCGGTTCCACCACCTCCAAGTTCGTCTTTATGGACGAGAACGAGCAGGTGACCGATACCTTCTACGCCAACAACCAGGGCGAGCCGCTGCGGGTGGTACGCCAGGGGCCTGCTGGCCCTGGCGGAGAAATATGAAAAATGGGCATCCAGCTGGAAGTGCTGGGCCTGGGGACCACCGGCTACGGCGAGCAGATGCTCTCTTCTGCCTTTCACGCCGACTATCACACGGTAGAGACCGTGGCCCATGCCCGGGGCTGCCGCCGCTTCTTCCCGGACGCCACGTTCCTGCTGGACATCGGCGGCCAGGACATGAAGGCCATCTGGCTGAAAGACGGCGTGGTCACGAATATCATGCTCAACGAGGCATGCTCCTCCGGCTGCGGCTCTTCCTGGAGAACTTCGCCGCCAACCTGGGGATGCCGGTGGACCAGGTGGCGGACGCCGCCTTCCGCTCTCAGGCCCCTGCGGAGCTGGGCAGCCGGTGCACGGTGTTCATGAACAGCACCATCATCAACGAACAGCGCAACGGCAAGCAGCCCGATGACCTCATGGCGGGACTCTGCCGCTCCATCATCGAGAACGTGTTCACAAGGTGGTCCGCATCGCCAACGTGGCGGAGCTGGGGGATCGGGTAGTGGTCCAGGGGCGGCACCTTCCGGAACTTTGCCGTCCTGTGGGCACTGGAGGAGTACCTGGGACGGGACGTGACCCTGGCCCCGTTTCCCGGCGAGATGGGCGCTCTGGGTGCGGCGCTCGCGGTGAAGCAGGAGGTGGAGGCCCACGGCTACGCCAACGGCCGCTGCTCCGCCTTCATCGGCTTTGACGCTGTGAAGCACTTCCAGTATGTCCGGGAGAGCGGTGTACTGTGTCCTCACTGCACCAACCATTGCAGCCGCACGATTCTGCGCTTCCCGGACGGTGATTGCTATGTCACCGGAAACCGGTGTGACCGGGGAGCCGTTGTGATGGAGGCGGCACCTGCCCATAAGGCCCAGCGGGCGAAGTGCCGGACCTGTTCCAGCTGCGTCAGGAGCTGTTGTTTAAGAAGTATCCGGTCTCCCCCGTGCGGGAGAATCAGAAGGAGACGGTCGGTCTTCCCCAGGTGCTGGAGTTCTGGGACAGCATGCCCTTCTGGAGCACGTTTTTCCGAGCTTTGGGCTATCGGGGTGAAATTTTCCCATCCCAGCAGCCGCAGACAGTATGAGAGCGGACTACAGTACGTGGCGTCGGACACCATCTGCTTCCCGGCCAAGCTGGTCCACGGCCATGTGCTGGATCTGTGCCGGCAGGGCGTAGAACGGATCTTCCTGCCCTACATCCTCCATATGCCTCCGGAGCCCAAGGAGGAGAAAAGCCCCTATGTTTGCCCGGTCATCATGGGCTACTCCATGGTGGTGCGGAACTTCCAGGACCCCGAGGAACACTTCTCCGTGGCGTTTGAGACGCCGGTGTTCCACTGGTTTACGGAGCAGGACCGCAAGCGGCAGATCTGCCAGTACGCCGTGGAGCACTGTGGCGCCACCAAGGGCCAGGCGGAGGCCGCTTACCGCCAGGCGGAGACGGCCATCCTCTCTTTCCGCCATCAGCTGGTGGAGGAGGGAAAGCGGGTCATCGCGGACACCGGGAAGGCGGGCGGTTTCGCCGTGGTGCTGGCGGGGCGGCCCTATCACACGGATCCGCTGGTCAGCCACGACCTGTCCGGGATGTTCACCCGCCGGGGCATCCCGGTTTTGACGGTGGACAGCCTGCCGGACTGGACCGGGCAGACCTGCGCCAGTCCCGTGTGGAGATCACCAATGACTTCCACGCCCGGATGCTCTCCGGCGCCATGGTGACAGCGGAGCATCCCGGGCTGGAATACGTGCAGATCGTCAGCTTCGGCTGCGGCCACGATGCCATTTTGTCCGATGAGATCATCCGCCTGCTGGGGCGAGGGCAGCGGAAAGCCGCCTCTGATCCTGAAGGTGGACGAGAGCGAGGCCGCCGGCTCTCTCGGCATCCGGGTGCAGTCCTTTATTGAGACGGTGGAGCTGCGCCGCTCCGCTCAGGCGGAGCGGGCCGCAGAGCCCTGCTGCCTGCCGGAGCCCTACCTGCCAAGTACCGCAAAGAGGACAAACAGCTGCGCACTGTGCTGGTGCCAAACATCTCCGCTCCGGTATCCACTCTTCTGACGGCCCTGATGGACCGGGAGGGCATCCGGGCCGTGAGCGCTGCCGGTGGGCGGCGTGGAGCAGATCCGGGTGGGGAAGAAGTACACCCACAATGACATCTGCTTTCCCTGTCAGATGGTCGTCGGCGAGCTGATCGACGCGCTGCAAAAAGGCGATTACCCGGAGGGGACCGTGGCCGTGGGCATGGCCAAGCTCAGCTGCGACTGCCGCATGGCCAACTACACCGCCATTCTCGCAAGGCTCTGGACAGCGCCGGCTTTGAAAGCGTCCCCATCCTGACCACAGATCCCGGCGACACCAAAGGCATTCACCCCGGCGTGTCCATGCTGGGGGCCCGGTCTGTGCTGCTGGCGGCCTGGGCCTTCTCCATGCTGGACATCCTGGAGGAGCTGTGCCGGAAGATCCGTCCCTATGAGACGGTGGCCGGGGAGACGAACCGCGTGTTCAGCGAATGTGTGGAGTGGATTGCCGCCAGGGCATCCAAGCAGGGGCTGGGAAAGATGATCGGTGCCTTCCGGCGGGCCATCGAGGCCTTCCTAGGGGCTCCGCTGTGACCGCTCCTGCCGCAAGCCCCGGGTGCTGGTCACCGGCGAGCTGCTGGTGAACTTTCACCCCGGCACCAACTTCCACGTGGAGGAGTACCTGGAGACGCAACGGCATGGAGGTCATCCTGCCCCGGATCACCTACCAGTTCCGCAAGGACTTCCAGGCGGCCATCAGCGAGATCCGGGATTTCGGCGCCCATCTGGCGCCCTACCCCTTCGCACTGGACGCCGCGGTGGAGGGCATCCAGCGATTTTTGGAGCGCATTGCCCGGTCCCATCCCCTGTATCACCCGGCGGCCCGGCCTCAGGACCTGTACAGTGACGTGGAGCACTTCATCCCCAAGACCCTGACCTGTGGCGAGGGCTGGCTCATGGCTGGGGAGATCGCTCACTACGCCCGCCAGGCGTCCGGTCCTTCATCATTTTGCAGCCCTTCGGCTGCCTGCCCAACCACGTGTGCGGCCGGGGCGTCACCAAGCGGCTGAAGGAGCTGTTCCCCGGCGTGCAGATCCTGCCCCTGGATCTTGATCCCGACACCAGCTACGCCAACGTGGAAAACCGACTTCAGATGCTGGTCATGAATCAGACCGCGGAGGCGGAGCATTCCGCAGCTAGTGTGGAACCGGCACCCCAAAAGACCCGGGGCGGTTCGCCCCGTCCGGCGCTGTCCTCTACATAAGCGCGGGCGTCGGCTGTATTTTCAGACTCCGGAGAGGAATGCCCGGTGCCGAGGTTCGACCTGGATACAAAGAAGGCAGCCGTTCATGCGAACGGCTGCCTTCTTGAATTTTCGGTTATCGGGAATCTCGGGCATTTCTGGAGGCGCGGACCGGTCGGCGGTCACTTCGCACGTGCAGGAGGCGTGCGGGCGCTTCTATGGACAGTGGAGAGCAGCTCCCGCACCTGCTCCCGGGAGAGGCGGGGCGGAAGCGTGCTGTACAAGCTCCGCTCCACATCGTCCACCAGAATGCTGTACCGAGCCTGCATGGGCGCATCCAGCGCGTCCCGGAGGGGCCCCCCTGCCAGACGTTCCAGATACTCCCGGGGGGTCTCCTGGCTTTGACGGCGGCAGCGGCGGCGGGCGCCCCAGTGCTCCAGTTCCAGAAGGGCGGCACGGGGGGTTCCGGCGTACCGCAGCAGAAATGCCCTGACCCGCAGGCGCTGGCCCAGCCGGGAGAGCAGGCCACGGCGGCCCAGACGCTGCCTGACGAGCCCGTCGTCATCATCCTCCTCCGGCAATCTGATGCGGCTGCGGCTGTGCCAGAGCCAGCGCACCAGGGCAGCCACTCCGGCCAGGACCAGCGCGGCCAGGGACAGGAGCAGCAACGCCGTCACCAGCTGAGGGGCGATGGCGGGGCCGGAGGCGCTTTCCACAGGCAGAGCGGCCTCACTGCCGCCTCCGGCGGCGGAGGACATCCCTGCGGACCCGGCGGAGCGGCCCTGGAAGAGAGACGTCAGGAACCGGAATACAGCGATCAGGGCGCCCTCCAGAAGGCTGCCGACGGCCTGAAAGATGGGGATCAGCTCCCCCCTGGCGGCCAGCAGCAGAGCGCAGGCGGCCACAGCCAGCAAGGCCAGGACCGCTGGGACCAGCAGAGCAGGAAGCCGCCCGAAGGGAGAACCGGCCCGAATGGTGTTGCGGCCGGAGGTGCGCATCCCCACCACTGCCAGCAGATCCAGCGCCAGCAGCGCCAACAGAACCGGCACCCGGTCCAGCAGCTGAGGGGCGAAGGAGGCCACGATCAGATAGAACAGCCCATACAGGCCCATGTACTCCCCGGCCCCGTGGAGGTGGCGGACCGTGACAGGCGTGACGCCCCAGTGGTATCCCCGGCACAGGGGGAAGAGGTACAGGGGCACCTGAATCACCAGAAGAGGCGGATAGGTCAGGTCCAGCGTGCGGCTGAGCAGGGGGATCCAGACGGCGCAGAGGAGGACGTTCAGCAGCAGAATCTGCCAAAAGCGGCGGGGCTTTTGGAGAAAGAGGCTGTTGCCCGCGGTCATCAGCCCGCCAGAGAGCAGAAACCCCCACATGGAGAAGGGCGGCCGGCCACACAGGAGCTGCCACAGAATATCGGCCGTCAGGAAGACAATCAGCAGCTCGGTGGCCAGCGGCAGGCACTTGAGGGCGGTGGTCTTTCCATGTCTCATAGGCCGCCTCCTGCCCGAAAAGCATTCAGGTCCAGGACCCGCAGGAGGGGGTGAGACTGTTCCCCCCAGGCCAGCAGGGGGACGCGGTGCCGCTCCAGCAGCGCACAGGTACCGGCGTCCAGGCGGCGGACATCCCCGCAGATCAGAAAGGCGCCGGAGAGGGTGCGGAGGCGCGGCAGGATCTCGTCCGCCGTAATGGAGACAGCGGTGTCTGCGGCGGCCAGCAGCGTCAGGACTGCGGGAAGCTGCCGCCGGTCCCGGCAGGTGGCAAACTGCTCCAGCCGCCCGGCGGGGCGGGAGATGAGCAGAGACACGGCCACCTCCTCTTCCATCAGCTGCGCCGCCAGGGAGCCCAGGATCTCCAGGGCAGATTCGAAGTCCTCCGGCGGCAGGCCCGCGAAGGAGGCACCGTCCAGCAGGAACGCGGCCCGGCGGGGGGAGATTTTCTCGTAGATGTTCACCATGGCGCCCTGCCCCCGGGCCATCAGGCGGAAGTTCAGGGACCGGGCGTTGTCCCCCGGCTGGTAGGCGCGGACGTTCCGGATCACGGTCCGGTCATCCTGAAAGCCCCGGGCGCCGGTCTCCAGCTCCCAGCTGTTGCGCAGGAACCAGCGGGTGGACACGGGGACCAGCCGGGGAAACACCGCCAGCGTCACGGGCCTGGGCAGCGGGATTTCCTTCTCCCGGACGCAGAGGCACAGGCCGTCGCCGGAGAGCAGCCGGATCCGGTCAAAGGACAGCAGGCCCCGGTGCTCCGCCTGGAGGCGGCTGGTGTAGGACATCCGCTGATGCCCCAGCAGGAAGGAGACGTTCTTTTCATAATAGGGCTTCTGCACGCCCCCCTCCGGGAGTTCCACGGTCTCCCAGCGGTGCTCCGGCCGGAGGGCGCCGCCCGGCTCCAGGGGGAAGCGCACCGTCAGCCAGACCAGGGGCAGCCACTTGGGGTTGTCCAGCGTCACCCGCAGAGGACAGGGCTCCCGGGGAAGACGCAGCTCCGCTCCGCCTGGAGGGCGGCGTTCACGCCGTCCAGCACATGGCGGGCCCAGAGGCGGGCCGCGGCGGCCACGGCGGCGGCCGCCAGAGAGAAGATGGCGGCGGGCAGCCGCCCGCTCAGGCTGAAGCCCACTCCGCAGGCCGCCAGGGCCAGGATGGAGAAGCGCCCTGTGAACAGGCTGGACTCGGCGAAGTCCACTGCAGCGGACTCAGGCGTTCTGGCCATGGGCAAGGACCTCCCCGGTCTCCCGGCAGGGCACCTGGGCCAGTACGGTCTCCACCACGCCGGCCGCCTCCAGGCCGGAGAGCGCCGCCTGATGGGACAGCAGCACCCGGTGGGGCAGGACGTAGCGGGCCAGATACTTCACATCGTCCGGGGTGACATAGTCCCGGCCGGAGAGGGCGGCATAGGCTTTGGAGGCCCGGAACAGGTCCCGGGACACCCGGGGGCTGGCGCCGCAGGCCAGCTCCGGCTGCTCCCGGGTGGCCTGGACCAGCTCCACGATGTACGCCACCACCGGATCGGACAGGCGGACCTGCCGGATCTCCCGGGTGAACCGATTGATTTCCTCCGGGGAGAGCAGGGGGCGGAGGTCCGCAAAGGCGGCTCCATCTCCCACGGTTCGGAGCATGGCGGCCTCCTCCCTGGGGGTAGGGTAGCCCATGGAGAGCTTGAAGAGGAAGCGGTCCAGCTGGGCAGCGGGCAGGGCGAAGGTGGTCTCCGTCTCCACGGGGTTCTGGGTGGCCAGGACCATGAAGGGTGGGGCCAGGGGATAGGTGACGCCGTCTACGGACACCTGCCGTTCCTCCATGGCCTCCAGCAGGGCGGACTGAGTGCGGGGGACCGCCCGGTTGATCTCGTCCGCCAGCAGGATGTTGGTCATGATGGGGCCGGGGGTGAAGACCATCTCCCCGGTTTTCTGGCTGTAAATGTTCATGCCCACGATGTCTGAGGGCAGCAGATCCGGGGTGAACTGCACCCGCACCATGCCGCAGCCCAGCACCGCGGAGGAGGGCCTTCACCAGCGTGGTCTTGCCCACGCCGGGGATATCGTCAATCAGCACGTGCCCGCCGGCAAACAGGCTGGTGAGTACCAGGCGGATCTGCTCACCCTTGCCGATGATGGCCTTGCCGCACTCTGTCTCGATCTGCTCCGCCAAATGGCGGAGTTCCGTGAAGTCCATAGTCGTGCCTCCCAGGTTCCATGAAATACCCCTCTATTATATCTAACCCGAAAGCGGACCGCAAGAGCGGATGCCAGCTCCGGGAAGACCTGAAAAAATGCGTGAAAAGGAGGGAACCCTCTGGAAAAGCGGAAACGCCTGTGCTATGATACGAAACAGAAGGTCCCGCAACAGGACCGACGAGAATTTGGGAGGAATGCGTATGAAGAAGACATTGTCCCTGCTCCTGTCCCTGGTGCTGATGCTCAGCCTGGCGCTGCCCGCATCCGCCGCAGAGACCGAGTATCCCGCCCTGGAGGGGCGGCGTAACCGAGATCCAGAAGTATGGCAACATCGTCCTGGACATCGATCCGGCGGACCTGAAGGACGGCGGCTACACATACGGCGACCTGCTGACCGTCACCGTCAACGGCACTGGGTATGACATGCCCCTGTGCACCAACTACTCCGATGTGGACACCGGCGCGCTGGTGCTGCGGGACAGCGAGGGTGTGCTGATCGCCGCCATCAACATGGGGGACTTTGCGACCAGCAACGGCCTGGCCGCCAAGGTCACCGCCGAGGACGGCTCCTACACCTGGGAGTTCCCCGAGGGCCAGTCCCTGGAGAGCATCACCGTCTCCATCTCCATGAAGGAGGCGGGCGGTTACTATGACCAGTACCTCATCCACCAGCTGACCCGTACCAACGAGCGGGCGGACTACGCCTCCGACGCGGTGTTCGCCAACTTCCGCAACGTGGCTGTGGGCGATCTGGGGGAGAACGCCTTTTTCCGCAGCAGCAGCCCCGTGAACAACGAGCTGGGCCGCGCCTCCTATGCCGATGACCTGGCAGAGGCCGGCGGCATCCAGGCGGTCATGAACCTGGCGGATTCCAACGAGCTGATCGAGGGCTACATCGCCGCCGAGGGCTTCGACTCCCCCTACTACCAGTCTCTGTACGAGGCGGGGAAGGTGAAGGCCCTGAACCTGGGCGTGGACTTCACCGCTGCCGACTTCAAGTCCGGCCTGGCGGAGGGCCTGCGCTTCTTCGCGGAGAACGAGGGGTCCCATATCTGGTCCACTGCACCGAGGGCAAGGACCGGGCCGGCTTCATCTCCGCCCTGCTGGAGTGCCTGATGGGCGCCACCTATGACGAGGTGGTGGCGGACTACATGACCACCTATGTGAATTACTATCACCTGGAAGAAGGCGGCGAGCAGTATGAGGCGGTGAAGAACAGCAACATCGTCTCCATCCTCACCAACATCACCGGCGCTGCGGAGGGCACGGATCTGACCACTGTGGATCTGGCCGCTGCGGCAGAGGACTATATGCTGGACGCCGGCCTGACCGCAGACGAGGTGACCGCCCTGAAGGCGAACCTGGCTAAGGACTACACGGTAGAGACCGAGGCTCCCGCGGAGGAGACGCCGGAGGAGCCTGTTCCCCAGGCCCAGACCTACACCGTGGAGGCGGGAGACTGCCTGTGGAACATCGCCTATGAGGTGTACGGCACCGGCACCCGCTGGACCGTGATCTACGAGGCAAACCGGGACACCATCCGCGACCCCGGCATGATCTACATCGGGCAGGTGCTGACCATCCCCGCTGCCTGAAAATGCCTGCGCTTCATTTTTGAAAACTCATCGTCAACGGCGAGAACTCTGTCACCGACCTGTCCATTGAGCAGATCGCCTCCATCTACACCGGCGCTGTCACCGACTGGTCCGAGATGGGCGGCTCCGCTGGCGCCATCGCTGTCATCGGCCGTGAGTCCGGCTCCGGCACCCGGGATGGCTTTGAATCCATCACCGGCACAGAGGACAGTGCGTCCTGGCCCAGGAGCTGAATTCTACCGGCGCCGTGATCGAGGCGGTCCGCACCACCCCCGGCGCCATCGGCTATGCCTCCCTCTCCGCCGTGCAGGACCAGGAGGGCATCACGGTTCTGACTGTGGGCGGCGTGGCTCCCTCTGAGGAGACGGTTCTGGACGGCAGCTACGCCATTCAGCGTCCCTTCGTGTTCGCCACCCGCACCGATGAGGCCCTGTCGGACGCGGCCCAGGCCTTCTTCGACTTCGCCACCTCCACCGCCGCCAGCGACCTGATCGCCAACGCCGGCGCCGTGCCCGTGGCCCAGTAAGACAACGCTTGTTTTCCACCCTCATATATACGGTCAGCCGCCGTGCCCACCACTGGGGCGGCGGCCGTTCCGCTGAAATCGGGACGGACGCCTTGTCCGGGAACAAAGGAGAACCTTATGGAACATGAAATCGCGGGGCAGGCTGTGAAGGCCGCCATGGACGGCGCGCTGGTCGGTACCGCCGACAGGAAAAAGGAGCCCATGACCGGGAAAAAAGCCCTGAAGGCCATGGAGCGGGTGATGAATGCCCTCTTCTTTATCTGCGGCATGGTGGCTGTGGCCTTTGTGCTCCTCATCAGCATCTACCTCATCATCTCGGGCCTGCCGGCCATTGTGGAGATCGGACCTGTCAACTTCCTGTTCGGGACCCGCTGGTATGCCTCTACCGGAGATCTTCGGCATCTTCGCCATCATCCTCACCTCGGGCCATTCATCGTGGGGTGCCCATCGGCCTGATGACGGCCATTTTCCTGTCCAAGGTGGCGCCGCCTAAGTTTGCCGCCGTAGTTCATGCGGCAGTGGAGCTGCTGGCCGGCATTCCCTCTGTGGTATACGGCCTGGTGGGCATGATCGTGCTGGTGCCCGCCATCCAGCGGGCCTTTCTCTCAGCTCCGGCGCAACGCTCCTGGCCGCTATCATCGTGCTGGCGGTGATGATTCTGCCCTCTATCGTCTCCGTGTCCGAGACCGCGCTGAACGCCGTGCCCCGGGAGTATGAGGAGGCCAGTCTGGCCCTGGGCGCCACCCACATCGAGACAGTGTTCCGGGTGAGCGTCCCCGCTGCCTCCAGCGGTATCGCCACCGCCATCGTCCTGGGCATCGGCCGGGCCATCGGTGAGGCCATGGCCATCATTATGGTGGCGGGCAATGTGGCCAATATGCCGGGCCTGCTGACGCCGGTGCGGTTTTTGACCACCGCCATTGCCTCGGAGATGTCCTACGCTTCCGTGGGCTCTCTCCACCGGGATGCTCTGTTTTCCATCGGACTGGTGCTGTTTCTGTTCATCATGATGATCAACGTGTTCCTCAACGTCTTTATCAAGCGGAAAAAGGAGGACTGACCGAACATGGAATCTCAATACCCTGTCCCCCGGCGCCAGTCTGTACGACAAGGGGCTGCGGGTAGTGCTGTACTATCTCAGCGGATTCTATCACCTGCGCGCTCCTGGTGCTGATCATCGGCTATATTTTTTACCGGGGCGTCCCCAACATCACCTGGGAGCTCCTCTCCACCCAGACCAGCTACATCAACGACACCATCGGCATCCTGCCCAATATTCTCAACACCATCTATTTGGTCCTGCTGGCCATGGTCATCGTGCTGCCCCTGGGGGTGGGCGCCGCCATCTACCTGACGGAGTACGCCACCAACCGGAGTCTGGTGGCCGTCATCGAATTCGCCACTGAGACCCTGACCGGCATCCCCTCCATCATCTTCGGCCTGGTGGGCATGCTGTTCTTCATCCAGCTGGTGGGATGGCAGACCGGCGTGCTGGCGGGCTGCCTGACACTGGTGGTGATGATCCTGCCCACCATCGTCCGCACAACCCAGGAGAGCCTCAAGACGGTGCCGGAGTCCTACCGGGAGGGGGCCCTGGGCTGGGGGCCGGTAAATGGCACATGATGCGCACTGTGGTCCTGCCCAACTCCGTGGACGGTATCGTCACCGGCTGCATCCTGGCCGTGGGCCGTATTGTGGGTGAGAGCGCGGCACTGCTGTACACCGCAGGCTTCGGACTGGTCCTCAATGACTTTTTCACGTCCCTCCAGTCCTCCTCGGCGTCGCTGACGGTGGCATTGTATCTCTACGCCAGTGAGCGGGGCGAGACCGCCATCGGCTTCGCCATTGCCACCATTTTGATGATCCTGACGCTGGTCATCAACCTGGCCGCCAATCTGGTGGGCCGGAAAGCTGAAGAAAAACGACGAGGAGGATATCGAAATGAATGAAAATTACCATCATTCAAGTAAAGGATCTGAACCTGTGGTACGGCGCGCACGATGCCCTCCACGGTGTGAATATCGACATCCCCGGAGCATGAGATCACCGCCCTGATCGGCCCCTCCGGCTGCGGCAAGTCCACCTTTCTCAAGACCCTCGACCGCATGAATGACCTGGTACCGGGCATCCGCATTGAGGGGGAGGTCAACTACGCCGGGCAGAACATCTACGCCCCCAATGTGGACACCACCTGGCTGCGCAAGCAGATCGGCATGGTCTTCCAGAAGCCCAACCCCTTCCCTATGTCCATCTACGACAACGTGGCCTACGGCCCCCGCACCCACGGCATCCGCAGCCGGGCCAAGCTGGACGAGATCGTGGAGAAGTCCCTCCGGGGGGCCGCCATCTGGGATGAGGTGAAGGACCGGCTGAAGAAGAGCGCCCTGGGCCTGTCCGGCGGCCAGCAGCAGCGCCTGTGCATTGCCCGCGCCCTGGCCGTCAAACCGGACATGCTGCTCATGGACGAGGCCACCTCCGCCCTGGACCCCATCTCCACATCGAAAATTGAAGACCTTGCAACAGAACTGAAAACCGAGTATACTATCATCATGGTAACTCATAACATGCAGCAGGCCGCCCGCATCTCCGACCAGACCGCGTTCTTCCTGCTGGGCGACCTGGTGGAGTTCGGCAGGACGGAGACGCTGTTCTCCACCCCCACGGATAAGCGCGTGACGGCGGTGGCGGAAAACGCCGCCTATATCCTCTCCACCCTGGGGTATCCGGAGCGGACGGCGGAGCTGGCCCGGATCGCGGGGTATCTCCACGACATCGGAAATCTGGTGAACCGGGTGGACCACTCCCAGTCCGGGGCCGTCATGGCCTTCCGCATTCTGGACAACATGGACTGCGACCCGGAGGAGATCGCCACCATTGTCACCGCCATCGGCAACCACGACGAGGGCACCGGCGTGCCGGTGAACGCCGTGGCGGCGGCCCTGATCCTGGCGGACAAGTCCGATGTGCGCCGCAGCCGGGTGCGCAACCGGGACATGGCCACCTTCGATATCCACGACCGGGTGAATTACTCGGTGAAGAAGTCTCAGCTGAAGATCAACGAGGAGCACACCCTCATCAAGCTGCTCAAGCTGTCCGTGGACGAAGTACGGCTCCTGTCATGGACTATTTCGAGATCTTCATGGGGCGGATGCTCCTCTGTCGCAAGGCGGCGGAGACGCTGGGCCTGCAGTTCAAGCTGATGATTAACGAGCAGCAGCTGATCTGACCGGCCGCCGGAGGGACACCCTCCGTCCCTTCCAGCGGGGCGGAGAGATTGAATGGGGAGGGGTATCTGTGATCTATCTGCTGGAGGATGACGACAGTATCCGGGATTTTGTGATCTATACATTGAACAGCCAGGGCATGGAGGCCAAGGGCTTCCCGCTGCCCTCCCTGTTCTGGCAGGCCGTGGGAGAGCAGATGCCCGCCCTGGTGCTGCTGGACATCATGCTGCCGGAGGAGGATGGACTCAGCGTCCTGAAAAAGCTCCGGGCCACGCCCGCACGGCCAAGCTGCCGGTGATCATGCTCACGGCCAAGAGCACCGAATATGACAAGGTGCTGGGGTTGGACGGCGGCGCCGATGATTACGTGGCCAAGCCCTTCGGCATGATGGAGCTGCTCTCCCGTATCCGGGCGCTGCTGCGCCGGACGGAGACGGAGAACGGCACCCTCCGTTGCGGCATTCTGGAGGTGGATCCGGGGCAGCACATCGTCCGGGTCCGGGGACAGGAGACCATCCTGACCCAGAAGGAGTTTGAAGTGCTGTGCCTGCTGCTGCGCAACCCCGGCCAGGTGCTCTCTCGGGAGCAGCTCATTGAAAACGTGTGGGGCTATGCCTTTACCGGCGAGAGCCGCACGGTGGACGTCCATATCCGGACGCTGCGGCAGAAGCTGGGAGAGGCCGGAGCTTATATCGAGACGGTCCGGGGCTACGGATATAAGATCAGCCCTGTGAACTGACAGGAGGGCTGGAGAGACATGACGAAACGGATCTTTCGCTCCATCCTGGGCGTGTCCCTGGCAGTGCTGCTGGCCAGCCTGGTGCTGATCGTGGGCGTGCTCCACGGTTATTTCCAGGATCGGGTCTCCGGTGAGCTGGAGAGTCTGGCAGAGTACATCGCCCATGGGGTAGAGGAGAATGGCACGGACTATCTCACAGAGGATCTGCCCGGCAGCTACCGGATTACCTGGGTGGATGCGGACGGCACCGTGCTCTTCGACAACCGGCAGGACCCGGAGGAGATGGGGAACCACGCCCAGCGGGAGGAGATCCGGGAGGCGCTGATCCTGGGGAAGGGACATGCGGTCCGCTATTCGGACACGCTTTCCCAGCAGACGCTGTATGCGGCCCAGCGGCTTGCCGACGGAACGGTGCTGCGGGTGTCCAGCGCCCAGTATTCCGTCTGGGTCCTGGTACTGCAGGCGCTGCAGCCGGTGGCGCTGATGATGCTGCTGGCCTTCATCCTGGCCATGGCGCTGGCTTCCCGGGTGGCGCGGCAGCTGGTGGAGCCCATCAACGCCATCGACCTCAATGACCCCGCCGGCAGCGAGACCTATGAGGAGCTGACGCCCCTGCTGTCCAAGCTCCGCAGCCAGCAGAGGCAGATCCGCCGGCAGATGCGGGATCTTAAGCGCCGGCAGGAGGAGTTTTCCGCCATCACGGAGAACATGAGCGAGGGCTTCCTGGTGATCGACCAGGAGACGCGGGTGCTGACTTACAACTCCGCCGTGCTGCGGCTGCTCTACGCGCAGGTCCCCACAGAGGAGGGAGAGAGCGCCTACGCCCTGAACCGGGAGACGGGCTTCCGCCGCTGTGTGGAGGAGGCGCTGTCGGGCCGCCGGTGTGAGCAGCTGCTGGAGCAGGACGACGACTGCCGCCAGATCATCGCCAGCCCTGTGGAGCAGGACGGCCAGATCGCGGTGCGGTGATGGTCATTCTGGATGTGACGGAGAAGGAGCAGCGGGAGGCGCTGCGGCGGGAGTTCACCGCCAATGTCTCCCACGAGCTGAAAACGCCCTTGACCTCCATCCTGGGCACGGCGGAGATCCTGCGAAACGGCCTGGTGAAGCCGGAGGACATCCCCCACTTCGCCGGGAACATCCACCGGGAGACCGAGCGGCTCATCGGGCTGGTGAACGACATCATCAAGCTCTCCCGCCTGGACGAGGGCGGCGGCCTGGGCCAGTGGGAGACCGTGGATCTGTACGAGGAGGCGCGGGCCGTCCTGGAGCAGCTGGCTCCGGCGGCCCAGCGGAAACAGGTGACCACCCGGCTCCAGGGCGGCGAGGCTCTGGTGCGGGGCGTGCCCCAGATCGTGGAGGAGATCGTCTACAACCTCTGCGACAACGCCATCGCCTACAACCGGGCGAACGGCAGCGTCACCGTCACAGTGGAAACGGCGAAGACGCAGCGTCTTTTTTTTTCCATGCCATTGCAGGAAGGCAGACCGCTGATCTCACCCAGGTATCGCACAGCCCCGGATGCGGGGGTGAATGCCGTATGCCCGGCCGCGGGAGAGGTCTGCTCTCCCGCGGCCGTTTTTTGCTGCGCAAAAGCACGGCGAATCGGAAATGACGGATGAGACGCTCATGTGCGCGGCATTTGCCGAAGTCTGCGGTGCGCCAGACCGCACATGAGGGTCTGCGCAAAGGAGGAATGCGATATGTCCATGATCGACGTCTCGAATCTGACGTTTGGATATGAGGGCAGCCCGGAGCTGATCTTTGACCATGTGAGCTTTCAGATCGACACCAGCTGGAAGCTGGGATTCACCGGGCGGAACGGCCGGGGGGAAAGACCACCTTCCTGCGGCTGCTGCAGGGGGAGACCCGTAAGCAGCGGCACCATCTCCGCCTCTGTGGAATTTGAGTACTTCCCCTACGAGGTGGCGAACCTGTCCCGGACGGGACTGGAGGTGGTGCGGGAGATCGCGCCGGAGGCGGAGGACTGGGAGATCCAGCGGGAGCTGGGGCTCCTGGACCTGGCAGAGAGATCACTGGAGCTGCCCTTTTCCAGCCTCTCCAACGGGGAGCGGACCAAGGTGCTGCTGGCGGCCATGTTTTTGAAGGAGAATGCCTTCCTGCTGATCGACGAGCCCACCAACCACCTGGACCTGGAGGGGCGGCGGAAGCTGGGGGGCTATCTGGCCCGGAAGCGGGGCTTTCTGCTGGTGTCCCATGACCGGGCGTTCCTGGACCAGTGTGTGGACCATATTCTGGCCATCAACCGGACCAATATTGAGATCCAGCGGGGGAATTTCTCCTCCTGGTGGGAGAACCGCCGGAGGCAGGACGCCTTTGAACTGGCCCGGCAGGAGAAGCTGCAGCGGGACATCGGCCGGCTGACGGAGTCCGCCCGGCGGGCCTCCGGCTGGTCGGACCGGACGGAGAAGAGCAAGTTCGGCGTGGACAAGACCGGCGCCAAGGCGGCGGACCGGGGCTTTGTGGGCCACAAGGCCGCCAAGCTGATGCAGCGGTCCAAATCCATCCAGCGCCGCCGGGAGGAGGCGGTGGAGGAGAAGAAGCAGCTGCTGCAGAACCTGGAGCGGCAGGAGGCGCTGGCGGTTACGCCCCTGCCCTGCCGGACGGGTGCGCGGCTGGCGGAGTTCCGGGACGTGGCCGTGTGCTACAACGGTCGCAGGGTCTGCCGGGATATCACCTTCGAGGTGCTGGCGGGGGAGCGGATCGCCCTCCAGGGCCCCAACGGCTGCGGCAAGTCCAGCCTGCTGAAGCTGCTGCTGGGGGAAGAGATCCCCCACAGCGGCACGGTGGAGACCATGAGCGGCCTGGTGGTGTCCTATGTCAGCCAGAATACGGACCACCTGCGGGGCAGCCTGACGGAGTTTGTCCGAAGCCGGGGGCTGGACGGCAGCCGGTTCCGGACCATCCTGCGGAAGCTGGATGTTCCACGGGAGCAGTTTGAGAAGGACCTGGCAGACTACAGCAGCGGCCAGAAGAAAAAGGTGCTGCTGGCCGCCAGTCTCTGCACCCAGGCCCACCTGTATGTGTGGGATGAGCCGCTGAACTTTATCGACGTCATCTCCCGGATGCAGGTGGAGGATCTGCTGCTGGCCTGTCGGCCGACCCTGCTGTTCGTGGAGCACGACGCCCGCTTCTGCGACGAGATCGCCACCCGGCGCATCCGGATCCAGAGGGAATGACTCGAAACAAGAAGACGCCCTCCGCAGTTGTGCGGAGGGCGTCCGTTTTCCTTTGTGATTACCAGAGGTCGGGCCAGAATACCTGGCCGTCCTCCGACCGGAAGGGCTCGGGCACCGTGTCCTCTTCCAGCATCCGGGCCCGGATGGCGGCGGAGAGGTCCTCCACCGTGTCGGGGCCGTAATCGGCAAAGGACGCCGAGTCCATCAAAATGGCGCCGGCCCGGCCCATGTCCTCCAGATTCACCCGCTGGATCTCCTCCGTTTGGGAGGAGCAGCAGTCCGTCAGTACCACGGCGTTGTACTCCAGGGCGATAGCGTCGTAGCAGGTGGTGCGCACGCAGTTTGGGGTGGTGGTGCCGGTGAGGATCACCGTGCGTACCCCCAGGCGGCGCAGGATCAGATCCAGCTCCGTCTGGAAGAAGGCGCTCCACCGGGGCTTGATGATGGTGTAGTCCCCGGGCAGGGGCCGCAGGCCCTCCGGCGCCTGGGCGCTGTTGGGGCCGGTGGAGGCGGGGGCGCACGCCCGGCCGCCGGCTACCCAGCCGGCGTACCGGGTCAGCTCCACGTCGCTGCCGTCGGCCCGGTAGATGCGCTTGACGAAGAATACCGGGATGCCCTTGGCCCGGGCCAGCCCACGGCCCGGACGCAGTTGGGGGACCATGGACTGGGCGAAGCGGATGCAGTGGCCGCCCTCCGGCTCCACGAAGCCATTTTCCATGTCAATGAGGATAAGCGCGGAACGGGTGGGATTGGGTTTCATCAGCAGAACCTCCTGTCAGAGTTTTTGAAAAATATGAATGCGAAAGGAGATACGGGTGGTGAGAGACTCCAGGTCCGCCAGACGCTTTGCACCTGTCTTGGGGGTCTTCCAGTAATAGGGCGTCATCTGGAACAGGGCGCGGATGTCTGCCTGGCAGGGGAGGGTGATGGTGCCCTCCACCGGCACGATGGACTGATAGGCGAACCCCTCATAGGGGGTCTCCCTTTTCCTCATTGGGATAGGGACGGTCGTAGAGGACCTGCTTCAGCTCCCAGAGGTGGTCCGGTCCGGGCACCACGTAGAGGAAGTGCCCGCCCGGCCTCAGCACTCGCCGGAATTCCTCCAGCGCCAGGGGGGAGAAGCAGTCCAGCAGAATGTCCGCCGCGCCGTCCGCCGCCGGCAGGTGGAAGGAGGAGGCCACAGCCCACGCAATGCCTTTCTCCCGCTTGGCGGCGGATCGGAGAATGGGCTTGGAAATGTCGGTTCCCGCCATCCGGGGGGATTTTCCCGCGGCGGCCAGGGTCCGGAAGATGCCGGAGGTGTAGAATCCCTCGCCGCAGCCCACGTCCCAGATCACCGGCGATTCGCCGGAAAGAGACAAAATCTGACAACAGAGCGTATTGAGAAGTGGATCATAATACCCCTTGGAGAGGAAATCCCGCCGTGCGGCGGCCATATCCCGGTCATCTCCCGGATCGGCGGAGTGCTTTTTTTGATTGAGGGGGCAACAGATAGGTGTAGCCCTCCCGGGCGATGTCATAACTGTGTCCGGCCGGGCAGCGATAGGCCCGGTCTCCGCGGTCCAGCGGCGCCCCGCAGACGGGGCAGCGGAAAAGACTTTCCATCACGTGTCCTCGCCCGTCACATCGTTGATCCACTTCCGGCTCCGCAGCCGCAGGATACCCCAGGGGCACTTGCACACATTTTCCGACTGGATGCATAGGCACACCACCGCTACCGGGGCGTTGAACACCAGGGCAGTCAGGAAGGTCAGAGGTACAGCGATGACCCACTGGCAGCTGAGATCGATGATGGAGGCCATGCGGGCGTCGCCGCCGGCCCGGAGCAGTCCGGTGATGTTGGTGATGTCAAAGGCCTTCAGGGGCAGCATGAAGATGTAGACCACACACATGGTGACGGCGATCTCCAGCGCCAGACCCTCCAGGTGGAACAGAGGATAGAGATAGGGGATGAACACCGTAGGCAGGAGGACCGCCAGGCACACCGACACCACGAGACCCACTCCGAAGGAGACCGTCAGCAGGCAGCAGCCCAGAGAGTAGACCTCCTCCCGGCCGGCGCCCTCACCGATCCGCTTGCCCACAATCACGGCGGTGGCGCCGGCCACGCCGAAGCAGGCCACAGTGGAGAACTTGTCGATGTTGCCCATGATGGCGTAGGCCGCCAGCATGTCCGCGCTGATGACCATATGCCCCATGATGGCGGTCATGACGCTGACGCCCAGGCCCCACAGGACCTCGTTCACCAGAACGGGGGTGGCGTATTTCAGGAAGCTCCGCGCCATGGCCCCGCCGGGCCGCAGCAGCAGGCGGAGCATCAGGGGCACTCGGCGGTAGCGGGGGGCATAGACCGCGACGATCACGAACTCCAGCACCCGGGAGGTCAAGGGTGGCAATGGCAGCACCGGTGATCCCCAGCGCAGGCGCGCCGAACTTGCCGAAAATGAGAATGTAGTTCAGGCCCGTGTTGGTCAGCATGGAGATGCCGAAGACGATCATGCCCATGGCGGGATTCTCCGTGCTGCGCTGCATGCCGATGTAGACGGAGCTGATGGTGTTGAAGATATAGCTGAGGCCAACAATCCGGAGATAGGGGGCGCCCAACTCAATGAGCAGGTCGTTGTTGGTCACCAGAGCCATCACATGGAGGGGGAAGAAGAACAGCACAGCGGCCACGGAAACCGCAATGATGAGCCCGGCGTAAAGGCTGACGCCCATACAGCGGTTGATGCTGTCGGTGTCCCCCTTGCCCCAGTACTGGCTGGCCAGGACGGAGAGTCCGCTGAGCAGGCCCAGGATGATGATCTGGAGCAGGTAGATGGGCGTGTTGGCGGCAGTGACAGCGGACAGCTCATTCTGCCCCAGCATACCCACCATGAAGGTGTCCACAAATCCCAGGGAAGTGGTGATGAGATTCTGCAGGATCAGCGGCAGAGCCAGCAAGAACAGCCGCTTGTAGAAGCCGGGCTCCCGATGAAGATGACGAAACATAAAAGACGAAACCTCTTGAAACTGAAAAGTAAAATTGCCTTACAGCATGGGCATCCGCGTGTCGTGGTGGCGCCGCAGGGCGTCCGCACAGGCATCGATGTCGCCCTTGTCAGTCTCGGGCCGAAGCTCAGGCGGATTACCCCGCCGGAGACCTTCTTCGGCAGCTTCAAAGCTGCGATCACGTGACTGGGCTTGCCTTGATGGCAGGCGGAGCCGGCGGAGATACAGACGCCCTGGCTGCCCAGGTCATTGACAATATTTTGGCTGGGCCAGCCTACGAGAGAGATGCAGAGGATATGGGGCGCGCCGCCGGGAGCGGAGAGGATTTTCAAGTCGGGGATGGCAGACAGCCGCTCTGCGGCATAGTCCCGGATTTTCGCCATGCAGCGGAGCTTCTCCTCCAAATTTTCCCGCCGCAGCTCCACAGCCCTGGCAAAGCCCGCGATCTGGGCCGTGGCTTCAGTGCCGGCCCGAAGGCCGCCCTCCTGCCCGCCGCCGGCCAGCAGCGGCTTTGGATTCCGGACCCGGGGACCGATGTACAGCGCGCCGATGCCCTTGGGCCCGCCGATCTTGTGGGCGGAGATGGTGAGGAAGTCCGCCCCCAGCGTTTTGGCGGAGAAGGGGACCTTCAAAAAGCCTTGGACCGCGTCGGTGTGCAGCAACGTCTGTGGGTTCTTCACCGCCAGGCCCCGGGCGATCTCCGCGATGGGATAGAGGGAGCCCAGCTCGTTGTTGACCATCATGCAGGAGACCAGGGCCGTGTCCGGCCGGATGGCGGAGAGGACCTGCTCCGCAGAGAGGGAGCCGTCCTGAGCCGGGACAAGATACGTCACCTCGTATCCCTGCCGCTCCATCCAGCGGCAGGCTTCCAGCACGGCGCTGTGCTCCACTGCGGTGGTAACGATGTGGCGGCCCAGGTGGCGGTTCTGCCAGCAGGCGGCGGTGACAGCCCAGTTGTCCGCCTCCGTGCCGCAGGAGGTGAAGAACAGCTGCTTGGCCCCACAGCCCAGTGCGTCCGCCACGGTCTTCCGCCAGGCTTCCACCCGGCGCTTCATCTCCAGCCCCATGGGATACTGGGAGCTGGGGTTGCCGAACTGTTCCGTCAGCACCTCATACATGGCATCCGCCACCGCCCGGGGCACCGGGGTGGTGGCGGCATGGTCCAGATAAATCATGAAAAACGATCTCCTTGCGGTTGGGCCTTGCCCAACGGTAAAAATTACAGTATAATCGAAACGCATCAAGTTATTATATAAAGGTTTTGCGGAAAGTGCAAGGAGATTCCATGAAAGTTGCCATTTACACCTTGGGCTGCAAGGTGAACCAATACGAGACCCAGGCCATGGAGCAGGAGCTGCTGGCAAGGGGGCACACGCTCACGGAGTTTTCCGATGAGGCGGATGCCTATATCGTGAACACCTGCTCCGTCACGGCGGTCAGCGACCAGAAGTCCCGGCAGGTGATCCACGGCGTCCAGCGGAAGCACCCCGGCGCCGTGGTGGCGGTGTGCGGCTGCTACCCCCAGACCCACGCCGAGGACGTGCGGAAGCTGGGGGTGGACCTGATCTCCGGCACCGGCGACCGGACGGGTTTTATCCGCCTTCTGGAGGAGGCCGCGGCGGAGAAGCGGCAGATCGAGGCCATCGACCAGCCTTTTGAGCGGCGGGTGTTCGAGGTCCTGCCCGCCGGCGGCCTGGGAGGGCCGCACCCGGGCCATGCTGAAGGTGGAGGACGGCTGCGTCAACTTCTGCACTTACTGTATCATCCCATACGCCCGGGGCCCGGTGCGGTCCCTGCCCGTCCCCACTGCCGTGGAGCAGACTCGGGCCCCTGGCGGCAGCGGGCTACCGGGAGATCGTGATCACCGGCATCGAGATCTCCTCCTGGGGCCAGGACCTGAAGACCGGCGAGACCCTCATCGACCTGCTGGAGGCTGTCTGCACCGCCGCACCGGCTGTCCGCATCCGGCTGGGGAGCCTGGAGCCCCGGACCATCACCGAGGAGTTCTGCCGCCGGGCGGCGGCCCTGCCCAACCTGTGCCCCCAGTTCCACCTGTCCATGCAGTCCGGGTGCGACGCCACCCTGAAGCGGATGAACCGGAAATACGATACCACCCGATATGTGCAATCTGTTGAACTTTTAAATCAATATTTTGAACATCCCGCCATTACCACGGACCTCATCACCGGCTTTCCGGAGGAGACGGAGGAGGAGTTTGCCCAGACCCTGGCCTTCATCCGCCGGTGCGGCTTTGCCCGGATGCACATCTTCCCCTACTCCATCCGGCCCGGCACCCCGGCGGCCAAGATGTGCCAGGTGCCCAAGGTCGTCAAGGAGGAGCGGGCCCGCCAGGCGGCGGCGGTGGCGGAGGCGCTCCACCGGAACTATCTCGCGGCCTGTGTGGGAGCGGTGTATCCCGTCCTCTTTGAACAGCCCAAGGACGGCAGGTATTTCGGCCACGCACCCAACTATATGGAGGTGCTGGCGGACGGGACGGACCTGCATAACCAGGTGCGGAATGTGAAAGTCACCGGCACTGACGGAGCATCCCTGCTGGGTGAGCTTTTGGAGGACTGACATGAAGAGCCACTTTTTTGCCTACATCTCCCGGATGCGGTTCATCCAGCGGTGGGCGCTCATGCGCAACACCGCCCCGGAGAACGTCCAGGAGCACAGTCATCAGGTGGCGGTGCTGGCCCACGCCCTGGCGGTGATCCGCAACGAGAAGTTCGGCGGCCGGGTGGACCCCGGCGCCGTGGCGGCCGCGGCCCTGTATCACGATGCCAGCGAGATCCTCACCGGCGATATGCCCACCCCCATCAAGTACGACAACCCCGCCATCCGCACCGCTTACAAGGACGTGGAGGCGGTGGCGGAGCGCAAGCTGCTGCGGATGCTGCCGCCGGAGCTTCAGGGGGGGTGTACGGGCCCATCCTGACGCAGTCCGACCCGGAGGTGCGGCAGGTGGTGAAGGCGGCGGACAAGCTCTCGGCCTATATCAAGTGCATGGAGGAGCTCAAGGCCGGGAACAACGAGTTCCGGGAGGCCGCCGGCCAGACCCGGAAAGCCCTGGAGGGCTACGAACTGCCG